>Ga0268299_1000570_pt1 | contig 106553 bp, 81 predicted proteins | sample NOBtaG_FD_193484 | JGI IMG/M metagenome (GOLD analysis project Ga0268299, IMG submission 193484) | Activated sludge microbial communities from bioreactor in Nijmegen, Gelderland, Netherland - NOB reactor | ecosystem: Engineered > Bioreactor > Aerobic > Activated sludge | place: Netherlands...
TGCCCATTTATGAGCACCCGTTTGCCAGCGTTCCTTGCGTCAGGCCATTCCGTGGCGGGCTCCCCATGGGCTCCACGCCTTTCGACCGGCAAAGACGCCGCTGCTTCGGCGGGAAGGCTTCCGAAGCAGGGTTTCACCCTCATCGAGCTGCTGGTAGTCATCGCAATCATCGCAATTCTTGCGGCGTTGCTGCTGCCGGCGTTATCCCGAGCCAAGGCCTCTGCGCAGCTTGCCAAGTGCGGAAGCAATCTGCGGCAGATTGGCCTCGCCTCGGCCATGTACGTGGGCGACCACAATACCTATCCGCCACATATTTCAACGGACGCTTACAGTGTTGTGTCAATGTGGCCTGACAAATTGTTTCCATATCTTTCGGCGAATTGGACAAACGAAGTTTATCAGTGCCCCGGGAATTCGTTGAAGACGATTTGGCAACGTACCCCCGGTACCCTTGGCGCTTTCCCCAACGGAGTCCATTACGATATGAATGCCTTTGGTGTGGGATGGGCGAAGTCGTTTGGGCTTTACGACTTTAAACCCGGTGACGGTATCGAATCAAAGGGATTCCGGGAATCGGAAATCGCTATCCCGAGCCAAATGATCGCGTATGGCGATACGGTCCCCAGGATGAGTCCGCTTCATTCCGCCTTTTCGCATGCGGTGTACCATCACCCGAGTTCACTACCCACCTGGCCCATCCCATGGCAAAAGATCATGTCACAGAGGCACAGGGCGCTTTGGAACGTTGCGTTTGCCGACGGCCACATCGAGAATTTTAAAACCAATGTTCTTTTCGGTAATAATCGGCGGAATCCCGCCTACGAGCCCATGAGACGAAAATGGAACCGCGATCACGAGCCCCATTGGGAGGAATTGCGATAGCCGTAGGGGCCCAATGCAACGCGCTTGATTTCGCAGAGTGGATTATTATGAATCATGTTCGTCGGGAACCTGCGGTGAAACCCATGCACGTTCACCGTGGAAGCGAGGAAGAAACGCCCATTTCCGGCAATGCTGGTTGGTTGATTTGTATCATCGGTCTCACAACATTTCTATAGTGTGAACAAAGTACTAGGTCATCTGTTTGCCCTCTCGAGGACCGGCGGAAGTTCCGGCGTGCGGGAGCTTCCCGCGTTTCCCGAGGCGACTCCACACACGCATCGGGAGAAGTGAGGGGCGTGCAGCAACCCGTTCCTACCGCGTTGCGCTGGAAGCGAGGCTCGATAGGGTTTCCGGGCATGCACTCCCGTGTTCTTGCGGCGGCGCTGGTCCCGCTGCTGGCGGTCGCCACCGCCTGATCCCAATCGCTGCGCACCTCGGATTCCGGCTCCTGGGTGGACCTGACCCATCCGTTCTCCGCGGAGACGCTCTACTGGCCCACCGAGGAGCGGTTCGAGCTGCGAACGAGATTCCAGGGGCTCACGCCGGCCGGCTGCTTCTACGTCGCCAAGTCGTATCGGGCTCCCGAGCACGGCGGCACGCATCTGGATGCCCCCATCCATTTCGGCGAGGGGCGGCGGACGGTGGATCAGATCGGGCTCGACCAATTGACCGATGCGGCGGTGGTGGTGGACCTGACGGCGGCAGTCCAGGCCGACCGGGACTATCAGGTCACCGTGGAGGACCTCAAACGGTGGGAGAAGAAGCACCGGCGGATCCGTCCCGGGACCATCGTGTTGATCCGCACGGGATTCGGCGAGCGCTGGCCGGATGCGGTGCAATATCTGGGCACCGCTGCGAAGGGGCCGGACGCCGTCAAGGAGTTACATTTTCCGGGGCTGCATCCGGAGGCCGCCCGCTGGCTGGTGTCCGAGCGGGCCGTCAAGGCGGTGGGCATTGACACCGCGAGCATTGATCACGGCCCGTCGCAGCTTTTTGAAGCGCACCGAATCCTGTGCGAACGGAACATTCCGGTGTTCGAAAACGTGGCCAATCTCGGCGCGGTGCCGCCCACCGGCGCCTATGTGATCGCCCTTCCCATGAAGATCCAGGACGGCAGCGGCGCGCCGCTGCGCATCATCGCCCAGGTGCCCAAGCGGTCCCGGCGCCCCGGAGTTGGCAGTTCGGCTGGGCCGGTCTTTTGAAAACGCAGGCTCCGCTGGTGGAGGGTGTCTCCTCTGCGGCCTTCGCGGCCGTTGCGTGAGGTTCGCTCGGGATCCTGGGGAGGGGAGGGGATCCGAAGGCGCTAAGGGCCCGGCGGCTCCATGTCGCGGGTGTAGTAGAGAATCCGGCTGCACATGGGGCAGGTCACCAGATCCTGCTGCGCCTTGGCCATCAGGAAGACCTGTTGGGGCAGTTTCATGTGGCATCCGCCGCAAATGGTGCCGCCCACGCCCACGACGATGTTGTCGCCCCGGCTGTCGAGCAGGCGCTCATAGCGGGCCAGGGTGCCCGGTTCCACGGCGTCGGCCAGCCGGTCGCGTTCATCGCACACGGCGTCCAGATCCCGCTCGAGGTTCACGAGGCGCGCGGCGAGGTCGCTCAACTGCCGTTCCACTCCCGCCTTTTCGGCCGCCGCCGCCCTTTGCGCGCCCTCCAGCTCGCGCGCGGCGATCTCCGCCTGCTCCATCAGCACCAGTTCCCGGTCTTCGAGGGCGTGAATCTCGGCCCGGGTGGTTTCGATTTGATGGGCGAAGCGCCGGTACTCTTCGTTGCTCTTGGTCTGGGACTGGCTGGCCTCGCACTTGCCGATGAAGTCCTGCTTGCTCGACACCGCGAGTTCCAGCGCCTTGCGCTCGCTCTCCAAATGGAGCGTGCGCTGCTTGAGGGATTCGGCGGCTGCGGCGAGTTGGGACGCCTTCTCCTGAAGGCGGCGTTGCTGTTGAGGAATGTCGGCCACCTCGGATTCCAGGCGCCGGCGCCGGCGGTCGCGGTCTTGGAGCACCAGAAGTTGCTCAATGACAGGAAGCATGTTCCCAAACCGTATCGGGCGGCCGCCGCGAGGGTCAACGCCGGGAACCGCTTGTTCGGGAATTGGGCGGCCCCCCCCGGGGAGGCGCGCCGAGGGTGCAGAATCCGTGCCTTCTGAGGGAACCCTGCCAGACTCCTCCGCGCCGCGGGGTCTCAGCAGTTCCAGTTCCCAGGCGCCACCCCCGCTACTTCAGCGGGGTGAACTTGAACTTCTGCCCGCCAACGGCGGCTTCGGCCATGAGGCCGCTTCGGACCAGCGTGAACACCGCCACGCCTTGCTGATATTTGGCGCTCTTGCCCGCTCCTTCCGCCGCGGCCACCGCGCCCACCTGCGCGCTCATGGTCCACTCGGATTTTTTGAACCCAGCCAGGGCATCCGCGGTTTCGAAAAAGATCACTTCGGAAAACGATTGTCCGCCGGCCTGCAGTCCAATGGAGGCCTGCGACAGGCTGGTTTCCCCGACCACGACCCCCTTCTCGAAGAGCAGCCCGGTGCCGTGGGCGCCCGCCACGACAAAGCCGCCCTTGCCCACCTTGGGAAACACCGCATAACCGGCGGATTTTTCCCAGAAGGGTTGCAGGGAGGGATCGGCCTTCTTGAAGGCTTCGATGGCTTCCGTTGCCTCTTGCTTCTGCTTTTCGAGGTCTTCAGCGCCAGCGGAGGTCCACAGACCGGCGGCCAGCAGCGTCATGGCGAGGTAACGGACAAGGAGCGGAGCGGAGGGACGTTTCATAGAATGGCAGGAAGTTGCGGTTTCACTGCCAGAATGCACCGTCCGCCGTCCTTGGCAAGGGGAGCCCGGCCACGGATTACACGGATTAATTAGCGCGCGCCAGGGGAACGGACGGTGAAGAGGACCGGCGGCGAAACGGTCTGCTGTTCTCCCAACTGGGAAACCGCGCGGAGGGCATGGCTGCCGGGCGGGAGTTGCTGAACCTGGAAGCGCCAGCGCCCGTCGGCGCCGGCCCGGGTGGGGGCTCCGAGCGCCTGGTCGAACCAGAACAGATGGATGACGGCACCGGCGGGCCCCAGCCCTTCGATCACCGTCAATTGATCCGGAGTCAGCACCGCGCCCCCGGTGGGACTGAGGATTACGGCAGGGACCGTCATCCGCTGCGCCTCCGCTCGTGACCCCGGAGACGCCCCGGAGGCGGAAAACCTCGGCGCCGGAACCACCGCCAGCAGCAGGATCACCAGTCCCAACAGCGCCGGAACTGCCAGGTGCGCGGAATCGTATCCGGGGATCCAGTAGCGCGGACGTCCTTGGTGGAACAGCATGGGAGCCTACTTCCGGTTTGCCGCGCGCAAGGCGGCCAGTTCCGCGGCCAGTTCATTGCGCTCGCGGGTCATGGCCTCCAGTTCGGAGGCCAGCGCGTCGTCCTCCGTTCCGGCGGAGGATTCGGGCCGCAGGGTTTCCTGTTTTTCCAATTCGCGGACCGCCTCCTGGTGAGCCCGGGTGGTCGTCAGCAGTTCGGCCTCCAGCTCTTCGGCCTTGTTTTGCATCGAAGCGGCGCTCCGTTGCGCCTCGATCAGCGCTTCGCGAAGTTCCGCGATCTCGGCGAGTGTCCTGGCATCCGGCTTCGCAGGCGTCGTGGGCTTCCCCGCGGCGGCGCGCGCTTCGGCGAGTTCGCGTTCCCGGGCGGCCAAGTCCCGTTCCAGACTGGTCCGCGTCGCACTGGCGGCCTCCAGTTGGGCGTTGGTCTGGGCCAGCCGGGAGCGGACGGCCGCCAATTCCTCCGAGGCTTCACCCAGTTGGTGGGAGATCTGGCGGATTTCCTCGCTGCGCGCCTTGAGCCTTTGGTCCGCGGCTGCGGACGCCTTGCTGGCGGCTTCCACTTGCGCCTCGGATTTCCGGAGCTCTTCCGAAAGGCTGGCCGACCCCTTTTCCAGCGAGGCGAGGCGGGCGGCTGCGGCACCCTCGCGAGAGCGCGCTCCGGCCAGTTCTTCCCGCGCCTGTGCCAGTTGCTCGGCCACGCGAGCCTGCTCCTTGCGGGCGGCTTCCAGGCTGGCGGCCTGCTGATCCACCCGCGCGGCCAGGGACTGACGGTCGGCTTCCAGGCGGCTGATCCGGGATCCGGCAGCCTCGCCGTCGGCCAGCGCCTGGGCCAAGTGGTTCCGGAGGTCGGCCACGACGGAGACCTGGGTGTCAGCTTCGGCCCGCTGGGATTCGATCTGCAAAGCCAGATCGAGACGCCCGGACCGTTCTGCGGCCGTCTCCCGCAGGGCAGCGTCCCGCTCCTGCTCGAGCCGGACCGCTAAGGCGCCGGCGGCCTGTCCCGACTCACGGGCGGCGGCGGCCTCGGCTTCGGCTGTCGCGAGCTTGGCGCGGGCGGCCTGGAGCAGGGATTCCGCCAGCGTGCGGCCCTTGGCCGCTGCGTCGAGTTCCCCCATGCGAACCCGCAGATCGGCCTGGGTGCGGCTGTGGTGGAAGCGTTCGGAATCCAGTTCCTCGCTGCGGCGCCGCGCCCGGTCCTCGGCCTCGAAAAGCCGCTGGCGGAAAAAGAACATCTCCAGAATCCACTCCGCCAGCGCCCCGGCCAAAAAGGCGGCCAGCATCCAGAGGATCGGGTGTTGGGCGATGGAGGCAGTCATGTCAAATTACGGGCGTCAACGCATCGGCGTCTCGCGAACGCTAAGCCGAGAACCCTGCAGATGAAAACCGCGAATGGACGCCAATCCACGCGAATTTCAGAGGAGAGGGAGGCCGTGTGGATCTCGATGAGATTCCGATTCGCGTCCATTGGCGGTTGAAATGAACTGCTGCCGGCTCATCGCGCCTCACGCCGGACGACGAAGCCGGCGTCCACCCAGTTGGCCAGGTCGAGATAGTGCCCGTCGCCCGCATCGGTTGCGGCGAGGCTGATGCGCCGGCTTCCGGAAGGAATGGGAACGTCAAACCGCCAGGGCTCGAACGCCACCCGCATCACCGGGCTTTCGGCGGCCAGCGCGCCGTCAATGAACACCCGGAATACCACGCTCGGATGCATCCCGCGATTGCTGCCGTGGCTGACGTCCAGCACATGCTCGTCCACGCCGGCCCGGGCGACGAACCGGTCCCACTTCGGATCCACCTCATAGATCAGTTGATTCGGGGCATGCACGCCGATGCCGTGGCCGTAGGTTTCGCCATGGAGCACCAGCGGCTGGCCTTCGTTGGAGCGATCGGTTTGCGGGGGCTGAACGCCCGGGGACAGCCGGTGGTCATCCAGCGACGGCGAATGGCCCATGCCCACGGCGCGCCAGGGCTTGAGATCGCCGAGCCGGATGTCGGGCTTCGGAGGAAGCGGCCCCAGGGGCGCCGCGCGGGATTCGCTGATCCGGGTGACACGCGCCCCGTTGCGGAACGCGGCGGCACGCAACGTGACCGGCGTCCGAAACCGCAAGGGCTCCGAATAACGAACGGAATCGGCCGACGGGTCCGAGCCGTCGAGCGTGTAGCGGATCTCCGCGCCCGCTTGGCAGGGATTGGTCAGGGTCAGGATGAGTTCCTCTTCGTAGAGGTGCGGACGCCGGATCGTTCCCCAAGGCGAGTGGCGGACGTCGTCCACGATCCAGGCGTCGTTCCACAGACCGTTCCGCCGCAGGGTGTCGGCGAAGTCCACCGTGGCCGAAAGATGCTTCTCGAAGTGAGCCACCACCTTGGCGGTGAAGTCATCCGGAGTCTCCACTCCCGGCTCGTAACGGCCGTGGGCGTCGGTCAGGTCGCGGGCCAGGGCGCAGCGGAAACCGGCGCGGGACATCGCCCGGAGCCCCACGGACTTGCCAAGCAGGCACACCTGGGTGTGCACGCCGAAATAGATCAAATGGGTGATGCCGCGCTGTTTGCACAGGAGGTAGAGCCGCCCCGGATCGTTGGGCATGAGATCGTCCGGCCCGATGGACAGATCCGGGTGCATGCCGTCCCAGCCGTAATTGCCCAGACAGCGTTCCCGTCCGCAGGTGCATCCGCCGCCGTCCGGAGCCGGCGGGCAGGCCACTTCGGGGGCTTGCGGGACGGGCACGGGATCCAGGGCCAGCACGCGCTCCACCATGGGGGTGCCGACGTAGTTGTCCGCCACGTCGGTCGGACAGAGGAACACCGTCATCCCAAGCCGCCGCGCCGCCTCCAGGGAGCGATTCATCCGCGGGACCAGCGTCGAGACCCGTTCCGTGGAGGTCTTGCACCAATGGTAATTCCACAGATCCACCACGATGATGGCCACGCGCGCGGGATCCACGGACTCCTTTTGAAGCGTGATCGCGCCCGTCTCCGGATCGCGGCGCTGCCACTCGAAATCGAATGCCGAGGTCCGGAGGATCAGGAGCGCCGTGAGCAGGCTCCAAAGGCCGAAGCGTTTCTTCATAAGGTGTGTGATTCGTGGCCGGCATCCGTCCGCAGCCTGGTTCGGCTGCGCGGCAGATTCGTTGCGGGGTGATTGTGGGAACGCCGTGAACGATGGCGAGCCTCGTGTCGCGGACGGGAGATCCCCCCTGGGAGCCTCTGCGTCCTCGGTGGGGCAACGAGACAGAGGACCCGGTACTCTGTTGTGGTCCCTTGGGGAGCACACGCGCCCCGCGTGTTAGCCGGGGCGCCCTCGCCCCGGCCGCAGCGCGCAACCGCGAACTGAACGGTGACCCCTCCACACGCGCTGCGCGGACGGCGGGGGCGCCGTCCGCTGCACGCGAGGCGCGTGCGCTCCCCTTTCCAACCGAATCGTTACGGCTTAAGACAGGTGAACTTCTGTTGACAGGGCCGGAGGAGGGCCCTGCAATGCCGAGCATCGCATCAGGAGCACTTCCACGCAGTAGCGTGGCGTTTTGCAGAAACCCTTTCGTCAAAAATCACTCGAACGGATCCGCGCCAGCGGGCGGGATATGAAAGGAAACGATCCAGCGAAGATGGAAAGGGGCTTCACGCTCATCGAACTGCTGGTGGTGATTGCTGTCATTGCCATTCTCGCCGCGCTTCTGTTGCCCGCAGTCACCCGCGCCCAGCGAAGAGCGCACTCCGTTGTCTGTCTCAGCAATGAGCGGCAAATCCTATTGGCGCGCCAAATGGCGCTCGACGATTCGTCGGACGGTCACATTATTCCGGACACCCTTGTTGAATGGTTTGCCAACGAAGTTGGAGCCCCTCGCAAGGATTGGATTTGTCCCTCGGCGCCTCGCAAGAAAGCCTCCAGTTCCGAATTCTTGGGCACCGTATCCACCGCGTGGAATATTTCGGCTAGCGGATGGACGGGGACTATGCGGACGCTATTCCCCAAGCTCACCGACTGGCCAGGAACCACCTTGGAGCGCAATTCAAGTTACACGTTCAACCAATGGCTGATGGGTCATGATTGGGGTTGGCTCGCCCGATTGGACTACAACCGCTACTTCGAGTACCAATCACAGATCCTGAAGCCTGAGGTCACACCCATCATGGCCGACGGTGTCTGGTTGAGCGCTCCACCGGCTGCATCGGATGGTCCGCCCTCCAACCTCGTCTATGGAGGAATCCCCGGACCCGGAGGGGAACGTACCTTCGCTTCCGGCTTGATGGGCGTCGTCTGCATTCCCCGGCACGGCAATCGTCCCAATCGCATCCCCGAGAAATGGCCGAAGACGGAGCGTCTGCCTGGGAGTGTCAATGTTTCGTTCTATGACGGACACGTTGAGGGCGTTCCGTTGGAATCCCTTTGGCAGCTTTACTGGCACAAAGACTACCGAACCCCGCTAAAACGACCTGGGCGGCGGTGATCCGGTCCAGCGAGACTGAGGACTTGCCCCAGTCTTCGCCCTCTTTGCGTGAGGCTCACGCCATGGCCGCGGAGAACGCAATGGACGGAAAGCAGCGGTCGGGCCACTGAGAATGGGTGAACTGATGCCCCGTACGCCTCCGTCGTCCCCCAGAACTCTCGAAAATTTCAGGTTTTAATTCCATAAATCCAGCCCGGGACTGCGGCCCTTTCAGGGCAGGGGAGGTGCCAACGCCCCGGAGTTGCGCCCGGAAGCGAAGCAGCGGCATGCTGGGCGCGCGCGGATGGGCAAGTATCTTCACGTTCTCAGCATCGGCATTCAGAACACGCTGGTCTATCGGGTAAACTTCCTGTTCCGCGCGGTGTTCGGGTTGGTGCCGCTGATGGGCACGCTGTTCGTCTGGCAGGCGATCTACGCGGGGAAGGGGCCGGACTCGATGGTCGGGGCCTACACGCTGCAGGGGATGGTGAGCTACTACCTGGTGATCACGTTCGTGGACGCCCTGACGGCGGTCGCGGAGGACGATTGGCAGATTGCGGCGGACATCAAGGACGGCGCGATCAGCCAGTTCCTGCTCAAGCCGATGGATTATCTGGCCTACCGCCTGTGCCTCTATCTGTCCGGGCGCACGATCTACACCGCGGTGGCCCTGATTCCCGTGACGCTGTTTGCGCTGTATCTGCGGGAGTATTTCCTGCTCCCGGCCAGTGCAGGAACGGCCGCTCTGTTCGTGGTGTCGTTGCTGCTGGCGGCGCTGTTGCAGTTCTTCCTGGCCTACACCATGGCCCTGCTGGCGTTTTGGGTGCTGGATGTCAGCACGTTCATCTTCATCCAATTCGCCTTCGAGTACATCTGCAGCGGACACCTCTTCCCGCTGGACATCCTGCCGCCGGCGATTGCCCGGGCGCTGCAATGCACGCCGTATCCGTACCTGTGCTATTTCCCGGCGGCGGTGTATCTGGGCCGGGTGACGGGCGGCGAGCTGATCCAGGGATTGATGATCCAGACCGCCTGGGTGCTCGGGGCCTTCGTCCTGGCCCGGTGGGTGTGGGCCCGGGGGCTTCGCCGGTATTCGGCGGCCGGCGGCTGAAGGAGGAACCCGCGATGCATCGTCTCCGGCGATACGCCTCCCTCTACGGCGCCTTGTGCCGCATCTCCCTGGTCCAGGAGATGATGTTCAAGGTCAACTTCCTGCTTTGGATCTTCGTGGAGACGCTCTGGTTCGCCCTGCAACTGGCTTTCATGGGGGTACTGTACGAGCACACGGACCAAATTGCCGGATGGACCAAGTGGGAGGTGATCGCGCTGTCGGGGGCGAGCCAGTTTCTGATGCAACTGGTCAGCATCACGGTGATCACCAACCTCACGAACCTTTCGGAGCTGATCCGCACCGGAAAGCTCGACTTCTTCCTGCTGCTGCCGGTCAACACCCGCTTCCTGATTTCCACGCGCAAGTTCGAGGCCGGAAACGTGTTCAACGCCCTGCTCGGCCTGGCGGTGCTGGCCTATGCGTTGTCGCGGTTGGGCATCATACCCTCGGTGGTGCAGGTGGCCGGATTCGTTCTGTTGTGCGCCGCCGGGCTGGTCATCCACTATTCGCTCATGTTCCTGCTGGCGATCATCGCCTTCTGGACGGTGCGGGCGCAGGGGATCGTCTGGGGCTATTACAATCTGTTCAACATTGCGCGCCTGCCCGACGGCGCGATTCCGCGGGGTGTCTTCAAAGTGGTGTTCACGTTTGTGCTGCCCATGCTGTTGGTGTCCAACGTGCCGGTGAAGCTGCTGACCGACCGGCTCCAGTCCCCCGGGGAAATGGGGGTCCTCCTGGTGCTGGCGGCGGGCTGCCTGGCCCTCAGCGAATGGGTGTGGCGGCGGGCGATTCGCCAGTACACCAGCGCCAGTTCATAGGAGTGCCTAGGCGTTCGCAGCCAGGGGAGCGGGAATTCGCAGGGACGAAACCGGCTTTTCGGATCGGGCGTCCCTTCCTATGGTGCCCGCCTCATGTCTGTGCCGGAGTCTCCCAGAATCCCCACCGCCCCTTTCCTGATCGGTGACCTCGTGCTCCTCGGCGCGGCCACCGCGCTGGTGTTCCTGGGACACCGTCCGCTCGCCACGGCCGAAGCCGTGGCGGTCGCGGTGCTGTGCGCGCTCGGCGCCTGGGTGATGGTGCTGCCCTTCCTGCGGCAGCACGCCGCGGAGGTCCGTCTTCAGGAACAGGCCGGGCTGGCGGACACCGCGCGGCAAATTGGGGACCTGCAGGCGGTGGCGCAGTCCATCCGGGAAGCCACTGCGCGCTGGCAGGACATTCACGAGGGCGCCCGGCGGGCGGCGGATACCGCCACCGGCGCCGTGGAGAAGGTGTCCGCCGAGGCCCGGTCGTTCACCGAGGCCTTGGGACGGGCGAACGACCAGGAAAAGCAGGCCATGCGGCTGGAAATAGAGAAGCTTCGCCGCGGCGGCACCGAACATTTGCAGGTGCTGGTGCACGTCCTGGATCACATCCATGCCCTCTACCAGGCGGCGGCGCGTCACGGGAACAATCCGCTGACGATGCAGTTGGGGCAGTTCCGCGGCGCGTGTCTCGATGCGGTGCGGCGGATCGGGCTGGTGTCTCACGAAGCCCACCCGGGGGATCCGTTCGACCCTTCAGCACACCAGACTCCCGAGGGGCGGGAACCGGCCTCGGCTTCACGGGTGGCTTCGACCATTGCGTGCGGATATTCCTATCAGGGCCAGCCGGTCCGGCGAATCCTCGTCACGGTGGATGGCGAAGGGGTGGGCACCTCGGCGCCGGGCGTCGCTGTCAGCGCCGTGCAGGAGGTGGCCGAAGATCCCACCCTGGAACTGCCGCTGGACGAAGGCGGACCTTCCTGAGTCGGACTCCCGCTCTGTAGCGATCCAGATTCACTGCGAAGGGACGCCAAGACGCGAATTTCAGAGGACTAAACCGCATCGAGGGCCCTGGAAATTCGCCGCCCAGCGGTGACGCCGCCCGCCGTCATCAACCGCGTTTTTTCGCTTCCATTCGCGGTTCATCCGAATAGCCACGACTGAGCGGCTGGCCGCGGGCTGGCTTCCGGCGAGACCCAGGCTACTTGGCCCCTTGGTCAATCCAGGCGCGCACCAGGCCCACCTGCTCGGGCGTCAGAGGATCGGCTTTGCCTTCCGGAGGCATCTCGATATCGGGGTCCAGTCGCGAGATGGCCTGCACGAGGGCGCTTTTGGCGCTGTCGCCTTTGATGATGGCTCCGCCGCTGTCGCTGGCCTTCAGGGCCGCCTCGAGGGAATCGAGGCGGTACTTGCCCTTCTGCTTTTCGGGACCATGGCATTTGACACAGGACTTCTCAAAAAGGGGCTTGATGTCCTTGTCGAAAGTGACGCCGGTCACCTTGGCGGCCGGCGGGAGCTTGCTGACGTCCACTTCCGCCCGGGACAGGAGGAAGGTGCCCGACACGGCAGCCGTCACGAGGAGGGAACGAATCGCGGTATTCATGCGGTCAACGCCCGAAGGCTCTTTCAGGACGCCAGAGCGGTCAAAGCCATTCATTTCTCCTGCGTCAGGCAGTGGGCCGGCTCTTGCGGCGATTCGTCCGGCATGGAGGCTGCTTAGGGAGGGGAAAATTCCTCGCCTTGATGCGGACCTTTGGTTTCCAGAATTTCTTTGAGAATTCAGTGACATTCCCGTGTCATCGCGGTGTCGATCCGGCGACTCAAGTCTCATCGCCGGCCTTGCATCATGGCTGACGACAACATGCAGCTTCAGCGCTGGGAGCTGAAGTACGTGATTCCCGAGGAGCTGGCGCTCGCGATTCGGGAGTTCGTGCGTCCCTACCTCGAACTGGACGAGTATGGCGCCAAGCGCCCCGACTTCAGCTATACGATCCACAACCTTTACCTGGATTCGGACGAACTGGCCATCTACTGGGGCACCATCAACGGCAACAAGAACCGGTACAAGCTGCGCCTGCGGTTTTACGAGGACAACGCCCACGCCCCGGTGTACTTCGAGGTCAAGCGCCGGATGAACGATGCCATTCTCAAGCAGCGTTCGGGCATCAAGCGACCTGCGGTCGAGGCGGTGCTGGCGGGGCAGCTGCCGGCGCCGGCCGAGCTGGCTTCGGGCGATCCGCGCCAGCTGGGCGCCATTCAGCGGTTTCTGGAGCTGATGACCCGCGACCGGGCGCATCCGGTGGCGCATGTCCGTTACGACCGGGAGGCGTGGATCAGCGTGGTGGACAATTCGGTGCGCGTGACGATGGATCGCAACGTGTTGATTTCGCCGGAATTTGTGACGCGGTTTTCGAACCAGATGGACGATCCGACCTGCGTGTTCGGCCGTCTGGTCATTTTGGAGCTCAAGTTCACCGGGCGGTTTCCCGATTGGTTCAAGGAAATGGTCCGCGTGTTCAGCCTGCGGCAGGGATCGGCGTCGAAGTATGCCGACGGCATCGCGCGGAAGGGGGAGATCCACTTCGGCCACGGCGGGATCGCCGGATTTGGAACCCAGATGGCGGGCGCCTCGGAACGGCGCCGGGACGCCCGGTTGTCCAGGCTCGACACCCTCGTGACGAGGCTCGACAATCTGATCACCAAAGCGGCATAAACTGAGTTTGCGGAATGGGGAACTTCCTGCTGCGCGGCGACTACGGCACCGGACCGGATGATCTCACGGGGATGGCCCTGGGGATGATGCTCGCCTTCCTTTGCGGCCATGTCGTGGCCTGGGTGTACATGGCCTGCCACAGCGGCCTGAGCTACTCCCGGTCGTTCGTCAACGCCCTGGTGGTGCTGTGCCTCATCGTGTCGGTGGTCATGATGGTGATGGCCAACAATCTCCTGATCGCCTTCGGCCTGATGGCCGTGTTTGCGATCGTGCGGTTTCGCAACATCCTCCGGGACACGCTGGACACCACCTATATTCTGGCTTCGATCACGGTCGGGATGGCCTGCGGCACGCGCAAGTTCACCACCGCCATCGTCGGGACGGCGGTCTTCGCGCTGTTGATGCTGTACCTGCACTGGACCCAATTTGGTGCGCGGCACCGATACGATCTGATTCTCAATCTGCACTGGGCGCGGCCGCAGTCCGAGCTTTCCGAGCTGCTCGGGCTTCTGGATCGCCACGCCCGGAGGACCACCATGGCCAGCCAGCGGTCCAATGTGGGCTACGAAGGGACGGACCTGAGCTACCGGCTGCTGCTGCGCGATGGGGAGCGTCTGGATGAATTGATGGGTGAACTGAAGGCCTTTCCTGGCGTTTCCAGAGTGACGAGCCTTCGGGCCGAGGAGGAGTCGGAAGTGTGAAATCCACGGGTTCTCTTCCCCGCATTCCCACGCCGCCGTCCGTTGCGTTCCGCGAGTTTCGGGTCGCGGTGCTTCCGGTGCTGGTCTTTGGCGTCGTGCTGGGCGTCACCGTGGCCACATGGATCCGCTACGTCGGGCCGTCCCAAATGGTGGGAGAGGCCTCGTCGCAGCGCGCCTGGGTCGTGCCCATCGAGAGCGGCACGGTCCTGGAGCTGCGGGTCCGGCTGTTGGAACGAGTGACCAACGGGCAGGTGGTCGCCACCCTTACGCCCGGAGGCGCGCGCGCCCAGGCGCTCGATCTGGCGGTGAGCCGCGCCCGGGGCAGCCTCCGGCGCAGCGCCATTGACAACCGCCTGCAACTGGACCGGAACCGTTACACCCGGCTGCAGCTCACCCTGAACTGGCTCGACCAGTTCGCGGAATTGCGCGCCCTGCGCGCCCAGCGGGAGTACTTCGAGGCGGAACTGAAGCGGCAGGAGGAACTCCTGAGAGGCCGATCGCCGGAAATCAAGGTGACCAGCCTGGCGGAGTTCCAGATCGCCAAGCGCGACTACGACAGCCTGGTGGCGCAGATCGAGGAGCGCGCGCGGTTGGTGGAGGCACTCGAAAAAGTCGTCCAGCGGGAGGCTTCCGATGATGGCAGCCTGGACCGCGAGGTGGAGGCGGCGCTTCAAGAGGCCCGAACTGCGGAGGACCGCGACTTGTCCGCCCTCGAAGCGGAGGCGTCCGCCGTGGTCTTGAGGTCGCCTCTGGACGGCGTGGTCTCCGCCATCCTGAAGCACCCGGGGGAGAATGTCGCCGCCGGCGAGATCATTCTGTCCCTCAGCGGCGACCGGGTGGAGCATGTCCAGGGATTTGTGCGCCAGCCGCTGAATGTGGACGTGAGAACCAACATGGCGCTGGAGATCCGGTGCCGGTCCAACCGCCGTGAAAGCGGCGTGGGACGGGTGATCGCGGTCGGCACCCAACTGGAACCGATCCTGCCGCAGTTGCTCCCCCGGGGCATGAGCACCAACTCGGTGGAGTACGGACTTCCGTTCCTGGTCACCGTGCCGGCGGGGTTCCCCGTCTTGGGCGGCGAAGTGGTGGACTTGTATCCTTACGCGGACTGACCCCCCGAATTCCGGGAGAATTTCGTTCCCGGACCAAAAAACCGGCTTGCCGCCTGCACCCACCGGTCCCATATATCGCCCGCTGTTTTTAACTTTCTCTACCCGCCATGGCTGACATCGCCAACAAATACCCTGAGAATGTCCAGGGCCGCTTCTTCGTGGACAACCAGTGCATTGACTGCGACCTGTGCCGCGAAACTGCGCCCAACAATTTTTCCCGCTGGGAGGAGGGCGGCTACAGCTATGTGAAAAAGCAGCCGGAGAGCCCCGAGGAAGAAGCCGCCTGCAAGGAAGCCATGGAAGGTTGTCCGGTGGAGGCTATTGGCAACTTCGGCGACCAAGCCTGAGGTTCCCGCCACCTGGGAGCCCCGCACTTTGGGGACAGGGGAAACAGCCGAAACGCAAATGTGCCCGCCTTGCGGCGGGCATTTTCTTTTGGTCGGTGGCCTCTTCCGAGATTCCGGATCCGCAGGGATCAGGCCGTCAGCTTGTCGAAGCGGTCCTGGAGGAACGGCCAGTTGATCACGTTGGCGACCGCGGAGACATAGTCGGCGCGCCGGTTCTGATATTTCAGGTAGTAGGCGTGTTCCCAGACGTCGAGGCCGAAGAGCGGTTGGTTGCCGCTGGCCCAGGGCGTGTCCTGATTGGGGGTCGTCTCCAGGACGATCTTCTTGTCCTTGCCGACGCTCAGCCACACCCAACCGCTGCCGAACAGGCCCAACGCCTTGGCCAGGAATTCCCGATGGCCGGTTTCCGAGTCGCCGAACAATTCTCCGAGGGCCTCTTGGAGCGGACCCTCCTGGAGCGGTCCCGCATCCTTCTTGAGGCTCTGCCAGAACAAGGTGTGGTTGTAGTCGCCTCCGGCATTGTTGCGCACCGCCGTCCGGACCTTCTCGGGCACCTTGTCGAGATTCCTCACCAACTCCTCGGCGGTCATTTTTTGAAGATCGGGATAGTCCGCGACCGCCTTGTTGAGATTGTTCACATAGGCCGCGTGATGCTTGTCGTGATGGATCTCCATGGTCCTGGCGTCAATGTAGGGCTCCAGGGCGTCGAACGCATAGGGCAGGGGAGGGAGCTTGAAGGGGCCCGAGGGCGCCGCCGCCTGCGCCAGGGTGCGGGTGACGCGGGTACTGATGAAGAAGCCGGCGCCTGCGAGGGCCGAGGTGCGCAGGAGGTGGCGGCGGGAGAAGAGACTCGTGGAGGACATGGAATGTGGAGATGAATTGAAGATGAACGACCGCGGAATCCTCGCCGGTCCCTCCGGCCGAGGCAAGTGCCGGGCATGACCGGAAGCATTGAGAGGGAAGGGGCGAGGGGCCGTTGACCAACAGACGGACGGGCATCTCTCAAATTTTTGGCCCGGACAGGGGCGCAGACCCCAGCCCAAGGACTGAGCTTCCGGCGATGCCCTGAGCGAGGAATCCCATAGGGGTGGGAACGCGGGGAGCCCCAACGCGTGAAGGCTTCCCGCGATCTCCGTCGTTCGTCCACGGGCGCAGTGGATTTGAAGTGGGTCGCGGGTGGAACGCGCCCCTACCAAGGTCCTTGGTAGGGACCGGCTCCTGCACGTCCGTGACTTCCCCCGTTGCGCGTTTACTCCAATTCCGTGGCACTTACCAACGCGCTGCCCCGGGCTGGGCTCTCCAGGCTTTTCAGGCCAGGGCAAAAACTGAGAGGCGCCCGAGACGGACGGACCCAATGCCGAACTTTCCATTGCCGCCTCCAGATCCGCTTCCCTAAGGTCCGCGCCCGATGAAGGTTTTGGTGACCGGGGGGGCGGGTTACATCGGTTCCGTCTGTGTCGAAGCGCTGTGCGATGCGGGGCATTCGGTGATCGTGGTGGATAATTTGTGCGAGGGGCACCGTTCGGCCGTGGACCCGAGGGCGCGCCTGATCGTCGCCGATCTCGCGGAGCGGGAGTCCACTTTGCGCCTGGTGGCAGAGACGGCGCCGGAGGCGGTGGTTCACTTCGCGGCATTTGCCCTGGTGGGGGAGTCCATGACCGATCCGTCCAAGTACTTCCGCAATAATGTTTCGGCGGCCATCCACCTGGCCGACGCGGCGGTGGCGTCCGGCGTCCGCAAGTTCGTGTTCAGCTCTACCTGCGCCACCTTTGGCACGCCCGAATCGCTGCCCCTCGACGAGGCATCGCCCCAGCGGCCCATCAATCCGTATGGCGAATCCAAGCTGATGTTCGAGCGGGTCCTCCAGTGGTACGAACGGATTCACGGTCTGCCCTTCGTGGTGTTTCGGTACTTCAACGCCGCCGGGGCCTCCGAACGCTATGGCGAACATCACCGGATCGAGACGCACCTGATCCCCAACGTGCTGCAGGTGGCGCTGGGCCAGAAACCTCATGTGGAGGTGTATGGCACCGAGTGCCCAACGCCCGACGGGACCTGCGTGCGTGACTTCGTGCATGTGGCCGACCTGGTTCAGGCCCACCTGCGGGCGCTGGATCCGTCGGCGGCTGGATTCTTCAACCTCGGGCTCGGAAACGGCGTGTCGGTGCGCGAGGTCGTGGCTGCCTGCCGGCGGGTGTCGGGACGGGAGATCCCGGTTCGCGAACTCCCGCAGCGCCCAGGGGATCCGCCCCGGCTGGTGGCATCCTCCGAGCGCGCCCGCCGGGTGCTCGGATGGACGCCGCGCTTCACCGACCTGGAGGAGATCGTGTCCACGGCCTGGAAGTGGCACCTCCGGCATCCGGAGGGTTATCCGGATTGATTCCGACCGCCGGAGCGACCGATGGGCCGGGGCGGTCCGCAGGTCCGGGCCGCCGGACTTGGCTGCGGGCCGGCGCGGCGCTGGCCGGTTCGGCGATCCTGCTGGGGGTGATCGTGTGGAAGTCGGATCCCGCGCGGCTGGCCCGGGTGCTGCGCACCACGCGTCCCGTGGATGTCGCGCTGGCCTTGGCTTCCGCGGGCGCTTCCCTGGCACTCCTGGCGTTGCGATGGCATTGGATGCTGCAGCTCAGGAACGTGGCTGACCGCTATCGGGACAGCCTGCGCACCACGTTGATCGGATACGGTCTGACCATGGTGTTGCCCGGGGCGGTCGTGGGCGACGTGGCCAAGAGCTACCGTCACTCCCGGCGGCATGGACGTCCGCTCTCCGAACTGTTGCTGGCGAGCGGACTGGACCGTTTCATTGGGGTGGCCGGGGTCGCCGGCTACGCGCTGCTGATTCTGGGAGTGGCAGTTCCGCGGTCGGGCGGCAGCCTGCGCTGGGCGCCGGATGCCTGGTCCCTCGCCATTCCCTGGAAGGCAGCGACCTTGGCTCTGCCTGTGGCCGTCGTCTTGTGGGTCGTTTCCCGACGGCCGCAAGTCCGGTCCGCGATCCGGTCCGGCCGGCGCCTGGTGCATGATGGCTGGCAATCCCTCCGGGACCGGCCGCGCCTGTTGGCCGTGGGGGTGCTGCTGAGCGTCCTTGGAAATGTGCTGGTGGCCGCAACCCTGGCGTTCGGTTTGAGCAGTGTCGCGCCGGAGCCACTGCCGTGGTCCCGGCTGCTCTGGACCCTGCCGGTCATCGGCCTGGCCGCCGCCTTTCCACTGACCGTCGCGGGCGCCGGCGCCCGGGAAGGCGCGGCAGTGGCCCTTTGGGCGGCCTGTGGAATTCCAGCGCCGGTCGCGGTGGCGGCCTGTCTGGTCACCCTGGCCGTCAACGGGACCTGGGCCGCCCTGGGCGGGCTGATGCTGGCTGGCGTTCCGGAAACGTTCGGACGTTCCCGCCGTGTTACTTCCCGAGGAGATGCTCCAGGACCAACTGGTCGAGGTCCTGGTAGTTCCGGTCGGTGATGAGGGCGGCCGCCTGGGCTTCGGGATACGTGCGCGCCTTGTCGAGAAGGCGGAGGAAGGTCTTGCGCGAGTTGTCGAGGTGCTTCAGCCAGTGCTCCGGCCGGGTGGTGCGGAACGGATGCACGTCGAAGCAGATGTACTCCCCGCGGCGGCCGTATCCGTTGCGCTCGAGCGCGCGTACCTGGTTGAAGGCGACGCGAAGGTTTGCGGATCCGAACGGCTTGTCCTGGTCGAACTTCAGGCCGTTCTGGTCGTTGAGGTGCAGGGACCACAGCTTTCCGAAGGCCATGGCGAAATCAATTTCGTCGGCGGGATCGAGTCCGGCGAGGATGGCGTGTGCGGATTCGATCAGGGTGCCGACCCGCTTGGGATCGCGGGTGAGCTGGGCGAGGGCCAGGGTGTGGCCGATGGTCGGGAGGTAGGCGACATCCATCGGCTCATTGGGTTTGGGCTCGATGGCCAGCCGGATCTTCGGATCGTGCGCCAGCAGGGCGTTGCACGCCGTCACCAGATAATCCACGCAGCGGCCGGCGTCCTTGGATTCCCGGATGTAGCTCCCCTCCCGGGCCAGCCAGAGAACGAGGAGGTCGGTGTCGAGTTCGTGGGCGATATCAATGGCCTGCTTCGACCGGTCAATCGCGTAGCGGCGCAGCTTGGGATCGTTGTTGGTGTAGGCGCCGTCCACGGTTTGGGGCGCGAACCAGAGCCGCGGCGCGACCATCTCCGCGACCAGGCCCTCACCCTTGAGCCGCTTCCGGAGTTCCTTGGCTTCCTTGAGGACCTGAGCCCGCGACTTGGAATCAATGTCCGGCACCGCGTCGTCGTCGTGAAACATCATGGCCTCGAACCCCAGCTCCCGAAGCGCGGACAGCTTCCAGTCGAAGGATTGCGGCGGACGTGTCGGAGGACCGTAGGGATCCTGTCCCTCGCTGAAATTCCAGGGGCCGGCGCAGAAGCGATACACGGTGGGCTTTGCCATAAATGTGTCCGCGAACCTTAAAAGGCGTCGGTCCCGGCTGGCGAGCCTTCTCCGGTCTCGTTCGGAGTACCGCCTTCAGGCGGCCGCGCGCGGGAAACGAACTCGGAGTGAAAATTCGCGCAATCCGTGTGTCCCCTTCCTCCCGGCGGTCCAAAGCGCGTCGGAGAGTGGTCGCAGCAGGCGGCGGAAACCCTCGGATTCCCATTCCGCATTGCCCCGGAACCGCGTACCACCAGTCCATGACTGCGCCGCGAACTTTTCGAAACATCGCCCTGATCGGCTTCATGGGCGCGGGAAAGTCCACGGTGGCGTCCCTGGTCGCAGGACAGTTGCGTTTCCAGGTGGTGGACACCGACCGAGTCATTGAGGAGCGGGCGGGCCGGCGGATCTCGGAGATCTTCGCCGCGGATGGAGAGGCTGCGTTTCGCGACCGCGAGGTGGCGCTGGTGGAGGAACTGGAGTCGGTGGAGCACAAGGTCATCGCCACCGGCGGCGGCCTGCCGACGCGTCCGGCGAATCTGGCGAGCCTTCAGCGCCACGCCTACGTCGTCTGCCTGTGGGCCTCGGCCGAAACCATTTTTCAACGGGTGCGCGCTCAGGGGCATCGCCCGCTCCTCCAGACGCCGGATCCGCTGGCGCGGATCCGGGAGTTGCTCGCCGAACGGGGGCCGGTTTACCGGCAGGCGGATCTCCTGGTGGGCGTGGATTATCGGGCGCCGATGGAGACTGCGCGGATCATTGTTGCGTCGTACCGGCAGCATTCCGTCCCGGCGCCCACCGCCATCTCCGCCGCTGCGCGTGCCCTCTGATCTGGAGAACGGCCGACGGCTCGCGGAAGCCGTCCGGAAGCGGGCGCTGGCGCTGGGATTTGACGCCTGCGGGATTACGACCGCGACGCCGCCCGGCTCCGGGGAGGCGTTCCGCAACGCTCTGGCCGCGGGGCGTCATGGCACCATGGACTGGCTCGGCCGCAATGTGGAGCGCCGGCTGAATCCGCGGCAGGTGCTGCCCGGGGCGCAGAGCATCGTGCTGGTCGCGGCCAGTTATGCCGCAGGGGACGCCCCCCCGGAAGCCAAGCCCGGACGCGGCACGGTGGCCCGGTATGCGCGGCATTCGGACTACCATGAGGTCCTCGCGGCGGGACTCCGGACGTTTTCGGAGTTCCTCGACGACCTGGGCGGGGTCGGAACCCGGTCGCTGTGGTACGTGGACACCGGTCCGGTGCTGGAACGGGATCTGGCGCAGCGGGCGGGACTCGGTTTCATCGGAAAACATACCAACCTCATCCGGCGCGATCTGGGCAACTGGCTGTTGATCGGGGAGGTGCTGACCACGCTGGCCCTGGATCCCGATCCGCCGGAACCCAATCGCTGCGGCACCTGTTCCCGATGCCTCGACGCCTGCCCGACCGGCGCGCTGCCGGCGCCGTTCACCCTGGACGCTCGTCGCTGCATTTCCTACCTCACCATCGAGCTCAAGGGCCCGATTCCGGAGCCGCTGCGCCCGCTGATCGGCGACCGGATCTTTGGCTGCGACGACTGCCTGGCCGTGTGTCCGTGGAACCGCTTTGCCCGGGAGGGCGCCCTGATGCGCGCCCACCGGCGTCAGGACCTCGAGGATCCAGACCTGGAGGAATGGCTGCAACTCGACGAGGCGGCGTTTCGATCCCGGTTCCGGGGCACGCCGCTCTTCCGCACCAAGCGCCGGGGCGTGCTGCGAAACGTGTGCGTGGCCCTGGGAAACGTGGGGGGAGCCGGAGCCCTTCCCGCCCTCCGAATCGCCGCGCAGGATGCCGAACCGCTGGTGGCGGAGCATGCCCTTTGGGCGATTCGGGAGATCGAACGTCGCTTCAGCCGGGATGCAGCGCCAGCCACACCACACCCCCCACGGCCAGAAACCCGCCCGCCACGGAGCGGCGGCTCGGCCGCTCCCGATCCAGCCACCAGGCGAGTGGAATCACCGCCAGCGGAGTCAGGGCCGTGATCGCCATGACCACGCCGGTGGGCTGCCGTTGGAGCGCCCATTGATAGGCGGCGACGCCTAGCGAGGGACCGCTCAGTGCATTGATCAGGACCCAGGGCGCCGCCGGACGCCAGGGCAGTCTGTCCACGGCAGCGCTCGCGCGTCCGGCCGATCGCGTCCAGTACCACCAGGCGACCGTGAAGACGAGCCCGGCCAGGATGCGTTGATAAGCCACGGAGATGCCGTCCACTGGCTGGCCGGCATCCCGGGCCAGCAGTTGACCGTGGCGGCTCAGGACGGCTCCCCAGGCCTGTCCCGCGGCGGCGATGGCGCCGAGACCCAGGCCGAGCCATCCGAAGTGCGCTGCCGGAGAACCTTCCCGACGTGGCGCGAGGGCCAGGGCCACGCCGGCCAGGATCACACCGCCCGCAAACCACTGTCCGGAAGTCAGCCGTGTCCCCAGCCAAATCCATTCGGTGGCTGCGGCGATTGGCGCGGCGAGGCATTGCACCATGAGACTGGTGAGTTGGGCGCCGAGGCGCGGCAGGGCCAGGAAGATGGCGGTGTCACAGATGCCGAATCCAATGATGCCGCTGACGACGAACCATCCGAATGACGGTCCCCCGAGCCCCACGCCAAACCCATGGGCCAGCGCGGCCAGCACCAGCGTGGCCACGGCCATGCGCACCAGATTCGCCGTGGCCGGTCCCAGAAAGGTGACGGAGCGCTTCGCGGCGACGGACGAGAGAGCGAAGAGCACTGTGGCCAGACCGGCGGCAACCATGCGGGGCGAGGGAACCACAGGAAGCGCGGGAGTGGAAGCGGAGCGCTCCAGTCGCCATCGCAGAGGATTTTTTCACCCCAGAGGCACAGAGGCGGTCCCTGATGTCTCCGCAGGCCTCGGTCCCAAGCGATAAACTCATCAAGGAGACTTCCGGAGGCCGCTGTCCTTTTCCCCGGGGGGTGAGGGCATGTGAGTTGGGTCGTGAGCAGGAAAGCGGCGTCTGGAACGATGGTGGATCCATCTGACATGCGTGCGTTCATCCCGCCGGAGCGGGACTGATGCGCTGCATATTTTCCCGCGTGCGGCGATCCGCCACGTCCACGTCGAGCGTGTCGCGCGGGGAACCGTGCCAGTGGGCCGCGTACCCACCGATCAGCACGGATTCCACCCTGCCTCCGAGCAGCACTTCGTAGATGCGTCGAAAATCCCCGGGCATGGTCAACGCCGTAGTTCACGCTCGCGCGCCCACCGCGCCTCCATGGCGAAATCGTTCATTGCCGCCAACGCCTGCACCCGCGGGGTGGCCGTCTTTTGCGGCATCGAACGCACGAGTGTCCGGTCCAGGTCCTTCAAATACGCCTCGATCACCGGATTGGGGAAGAGCAGGGGGATTTCGCCGGGATTGCGCGTCATGCGGTCGGCATAGTGGGGCAGTGGTTGTTCGTCACGGGGCATCGGCCCCGGCCTGAAAGGCCTGAAGACATTAACCCGGGGCTGCGCGTTGGGCGCGGGCCCGGGTCTGAGGCGCATCAGGAAACGGGGACCCTGAAGGGCTGCCAGGGCCCTGAGATCCCATCGTCGCGCTACCCGGAATCCCCACGCCATGGGTTCCCGGTCCTCCGGTGGAATTCCTCGGGGCCCGGGCGTTTTTTTCCAAGGCGCAGACGGTTGGGGGATTCCTCGCCCAGGGCATCGCCGGAGGTTCGACCCTTGGCTGGGGTCTGCGGCCCCGTCAGGGCCAAAAAATTGAAAGGCGATCCAGGCACTGCGTTGCCCGTTGGGCATTTACTGGAGTGAGGTGAACTTTTAATCCTTCGCACATGTTGCGCCCACGACTTTTCATCTCGGCCGTCAGTGAGGAGTTCGGTTCCGTCCGTCGCGCCGTGGCCGCGACGGTGCAAAGGCTGGGGTTTGATCCCGTCACGCAAGAGGACTTTCCCACTGGCTACGGCGAGCTCCGCCAATGGCTGCGGGAGCAAATCCAATCCTGCGAAGGCCTGCTCCAGCTCGTGGGCCAGGGCTACGGCGCGGAGCCGCCGGAGGTGGATGCCGACTATGGGCGGGTGTCCTACACCCAGTTCGAGTTTCGCTACGCGCAGCGCCAGGGGAAGAAGACCTGGGTGATTGTGCTCGATGATGGCTACCCACGAGATACGCCAGTGGACCGGCTCGACCTGCCGCGCGATTCAGCGCCTCCTGGTCCGGCCGGCTATCAGGCGGAGCGCCGCCGGCTGCAGGAAGCTTACCTCCAGCGCCTGCGCGATGAGAATCACCTGCGCCACCGCGCGGGGACTGTCATCGAATTGGAAAACACCGTCCTGCGCCTGCGCGATGAACTGGCCGAGCTGCGCGAAAAGGCTAAATGGCATGAACGTCGCGTCGTGGTCTCCCTCGCCGTCCTGGCCGCCCTCCTGGTCGTCCTGGGTGCCGGTAGCTGGTGGGCTTGGCAGCGGATGCAACACACCGTCATCGAGGCCGGCAGGGTGGACTCCGCCAAAATCCGCGCCCACCTCCTCACGGCCGCTGAACAGGCTCATGACCGCGACCTGGCGGAGGCCGGGAAGGCCACCGGTTGGGAGGAGCGGCAGCGCCTCCGCGAAGCCGCCGAGGCCGCCCACGCCGCCCGCCTGGCCAAGCTCGACGGCCTAGCCCAGACCATCGCCGAAATCGAAGGCCGCGGCGACGCCACCACCGTCATGCGCGAGATGACCCGTGTATTGCGTGAGGAAAGCGTGGACGCCGCCCTCGCCTACCTGGCCACCCAGCGCACCAGCGTGTTGCAGCGGGTCAAGGCCCGCGCCGCCGCCGCCCGTGAGGAGAACCGCGCCGAACTCGAACCGTTGCTCACCGCCGCCAGTCTCGAAGCGACCCGCGGTCATGCCGTCGCAGCTCGCGCCGCCTACGAGGAGATTCTGGCCCTGGATCCCGCCTGGCCCCGCGCGATCACCGATTACGCTTGGTTCCTTTACGGTCAAAGTGACCTGCACGCGATCCACGGCAGCCTCACCCAGGCCGTCACAGATACCACGCGACTGCTGGAACTGGCCGAGCGTCTTCCAAAAGTTGACTTGTTGCCGTTGGAAGATGCCCGCGTGCTGCCCGCGGCCTTGGACCAAATGGCCAAAGTTCTCGCGCTCCGCGGGCAACCAGGCGACGCCGAAAACACCTTGGAGTATTCTCAGCGGAGTCTGGAACTCAGCGATAGGTTGCTGTGGGCCAATCCCAACTCCACGGAGGTGGCCAGCGACGTGTCGGCGAGCCTGAACAATCTGGCGGGCTTTCTCGCGCAACGCGACCAACCCGGCGATGCAGACAAGGCTTTAAGGTATTTCCAGCGGAGTCTGGAACTCAGCGAGAGATTGTTGCGAGCCGATCCCAACTCCTCACAAGCAGTGCGTGAGCTGTCGCTGAGTTTGTACAATCTGGCAGACTTTCTTGGACGACGCGGCCAACCAGCCGATGTGGAGAAAGCCTTCGGGTATCTCCAGTGGAGCTTGAAACTGAGCGAGGGGTTGCTGCGGGCTAATCCCAGTTCCGCGCAGGTAACTCACGACGTGTCGACGAGCTTGAACAAGCTGGCACCCTATTTGGTGCAACGCGCGCAGCCAGGTGACGCGGAGAGGGCCTTGGGATATCTCCAGCGGAGCGTAGAACTCAGCGAGGGGTTGCTGCGGGCCAATCCCAAGTCCGCGCAAGCGGCCCGCGATGCGTCGCTGAGCATGAACAATCTGGCGCAGTGTTTGGTGCAACGCGCGCAGCCGGGCGACGTGGAAAAGGCCTTGGGATATCTCCAGCGGAGTCTGGAACTCAGCGAGGGATTGCTGCGAGCCAATCCCAACTCCTCACGGGCGGTGCGCGACCTGTTGCTGAGCTTGTACAGTCTGACAGACTTCCTTGGACGACACGGCCAGCCAAGCGATGCGGAGAAAGCCTTGGGGTATCTCCAACGGAGCGTGGAATTCAGCGAGGGGTTGCTGCGGACCAATCCCCACTCCGCGCAAGCGGCCCGCGACGTGTCGGCGGGCTTGGAACGTCTTGGGGATTTTCTGGTGAGCCGGGGACTAGCCGGGGGCGTGGAGAAGGCGCTGGGGTATTACCAGCGGAGTCTGGAGGTAAAGGAACGACTGCTGGGGGGCAACCTGGAGTCGGCGGAGGCGGCGCGGGACGTGGTGGTGTCACACTTCAAGCTAGCGCAATTCGGACTGAAGACCGGCGACCAACCGCTGGCCGAGCGGCATCTCGGTGCCTGCCACACCCTGCTGCACGAACGCATCTCCGCCGGGGTTGTCTTCGATCCGCCCATCATGCGGCTGTACCAGCAGCTTCATGCCGACTTTGGTGGTGGGCAGTGAGGTCAACCTCTGTGGAGTCACCGATCTCAAGTCTCCCACTCATCGTTTGTCCAATTGAGTGGATGGGTCAGTGGTCAGGAGTGGTCAGTGCCCAGTGGCGGTGCCTTGCTGCTTACCCGTATCCATGCAGTTGAATTGGGGAGCGCATGCGCCCCCGCACTTGGGCGTGTGGAGTCGCCACCATGGAGTGATCCGCCACGCGCACTGGCCGAGGCGAGGGCTTGTCGCGAAGCGATGCGTCCGATCTGCAGTTCCATCTTCCCTCGGCCAACACGCGAGGCGCATGCGCTCCCCAGCAAAATCAACGGCATCGCTCCGGCTTACTGCGTCTCCTCGCCCCTCCTCTCTCGCCTCTTACCTCTCCCCCCTTGCTTCCTCTGTGTCTCTGAGCCTCTGCGGTGCCATCTCCGCTGCAGACTTGCCCGGTCCGGCGCCGGCAGCGGAAGCTCGGACGTCATGCCCGTTTCCAAGGAAGATCACCTCGGGGGAGCCGTCCGCCGGCTCCGCCTGCCGGTGGTTGCAAACGCCTCGCCGGCGGAGGCCCATGAACCGAAGCGGCTGGCGTTGCCGGCCGGAGAACTGGTCCAGTTGACCGGAGACGGCGACGCCGAGGCGTTTCGTTTTCTCGCCTGCCTGGAATTGCGGGCGGGAACCGTCCGGGGCAATCACCTGCACCGGCGGCGGCATGAGCGTTTCTATCTCATTTCAGGCGCCGCGACGCTGCACTTTCTCGACCCGGGTTCCGGCGGACGCGCCCGTCTGGAACTCCTCCCGGGCGACCTCGTGCAGGTGGCGCCCGGCATCGCTCACGCGCTTCAGGTCACCGAATCCGGCCGTGCCGTTGAATTTTCTCCGGAGGCCTTCGATCCGACCGACACTCACCGTCACCTGGTCCTCGCCTCGTAATGTCGTTCCTCTCATCCGCTCCCATGTCTCTCAGTCCTCCGCGAACGTTCCGGCCGCAAGGTATCTACCCGCTGGCCGCCGCCCTGGCCGCCTGCCTTCCCGCGCTCACCGCCTCCGCCGCCGAGTTCACGGCCACCGACCGGCAGCCGACGCCGGACGAATTGCGGGACCTGCCCGCGGTGGCCTCCGCGGAAAAGGCCGGGGCCCTGCTCAAGGAAGTGCAGTTTCCGGACGACTTCGAGGTCCGCATCTTCGCCACGCCGCCCGCGGTCAACTACCCGGTGTTCGTCGCCGCGGCGCCGGACGGCTCCCTGTACGTGTCCAGCGACGGCAACGGCTCCCTGGACCGCAAGCCGCACCTGGGACGCGTCCTTCGTGTGCGCGACACCGACGGCGACGGCCAGGCCGACGAGGTCCGGGCCTTTGTGCCTGACGTGGATTCGCCCCGCGGGCTGGTGTGGGATCAGGACCGGCTGTACCTGCTGCATCCGCCCGACATCAGCGTGTTCTTCGACCGTGACGGCGACGGCGTGGCCGAGGAGCGCCAGACCCTGGTCCGCGGCATCGCCTTCACCTTCAAGGACCGGCCCGCTGATCATTCTTCCAACGGGCTGGCGCTCGGCGTGGACGGCTGGCTCTACGCGGCGATCGGCGATTTCGGATTCATGGAGGCCACCGGAACGGACGGACGGAAGCTGCAGTTGCGCGGTGGCGGTGTGGTCCGGATGCGTCCGGACGGCTCGCGCCTGGAACGGTTCGCCGATGGCACGCGCAACATCCTCGAGGTCGCGGTGAGTCCGCGGCTCGACGGATTCGCCCGCGACAACACCAACGACGGCGGGGGATGGGACGTCCGGCTGCACCACTTCTCCGGGCTGACCCAGCATGGATATCCGCGTCTGTTCAAAAACTTCCCCGACGAAATCATCCCGCCGCTGGCCGACTACGGCGGCGGTTCGGGCTGCGGTGCGGCCTGGATTGACGAGCCGGGCATTCCGGCCCGGTGGAATGACGCGCCGTTCACCGCCGACTGGGGCACGGAGTGGATCACCCATCACGGGCTGACCGAACAGGGAGCCACCTTCGCCGCCACCCAGGAGCGCTTTGCTAAACTGCCCCGCGTCACGGATCTCGACGTGGATGGCAACTCGGCGATCTATGCCGCCAGTTGGAAGGGCGCGTCCTTCACCTGGGTGGGCCCCGAGGTGGGGTTCCTGGTGCGCGCGACGCCGAAGGGATTCCGGCCGGAGCCGCTGCCGGATTTTGCCCGGGCGTCCGCAGACGAACTGGTGACTCTGCTCGAATCGCCGAGCCATCGCCGCCGGTTGGCCGCCCAGCGCGCATTGCTGCGGCGTCTGGAAACCGCGCCCGCACCAGGCGTCCTGGACCGCCTCGCCGCGCTGGCCATGAACAGGGATCGCCCGCTGGATTCCCGGATCGCGGCGCTGTTTACCGTGGCCCTGGCGTATCCCTTGGACTGCGCGGGTCTACTCTCCGGATGGCTGCGGGATCCGATGCTCGCGCCTTGGATCGTCCGCGCCCTGGGCGACCTGCCCGGAAAACCCGCGGAGGCGACCCTTCGCACTCTCGCCCTGACCGCGACTTCCCCGGATCCGCGGACCCGCAAGGAATCGGCCTTCGCCCTGGCGCGTCTCGGCACCATGGACGACGCCCCGGCTCTGGTGCCGCTGTTGCGGGATGCGGATCCCGTAGTCGCCCACACCGCCGTGGAGGCCCTGGTGCGCCTCCAGGCGGTGGAGGCCTGCCTCGCGGTGGTGGACGACGCCGAGGTGCCCGATGCCGCGCGCGCGGGCGCCCTCCGGGTGCTCGGACGGCTGGCCAATCCGGTGACGGTGGACGGCCTGATCCAGCGTCTCGGGCACGAAAAGATTCCCGAGCGTCGCGCCGGTCTGATCACCGCCCTGTGCCGGCTGCATTTCGTGGAAGGCCCCTGGCGCGGCGACTCCTGGGGAACGCGCCCGGACACCCGCGGACCGTTCTATCAGCCGGAACCCTGGCTGGAATCGCCGGAGATCCTGCGCACGTTGAAGCAGACGCTGGCCGCCGCCGACGCTGCGGAGGCCGCCTGGATCGGACGCGAAATGGCGCGGCATCGCATCCCCGCCGGCGATGCCCTGAACGTGCTCCTGTCCCGCGCGGCAGCGGATCCTTCGCTGCTCCCGGCGATCGCCGCCCAACTCGCCGAGGCGGAGTCCACGCCAGCCGAAGCCGTGCCGCTGCTAGTTCGCGCGGCCACGGACACGGGGACCTCAGATGCGGCCCGCGCCCAGGCGGTCATCGCGCTCGCCCGCACCGCCCAGCCGGACGCCTGGCAGGCCGTCCTGCGCGGGCTGCCGCTCGTGCAAAAAACGCGTACCGAAAACAACCTGGCGGAAAAGGCCCGCAATGCGGTGGCCAACGCCACGGGATTGGATCACGTCCATGAAGTCCTCGAATCCGAAGCGGCGCGCCTGGAAGGCGAGGCCTCGCTGGTCGCGGAAGGCCTGTTGTTGCGCGTGGCGTCCGGCAAGAGTTCCTCGCCGGAAACCCGCGCGGCGGCGAATCGCGCGCTGGACGCCGGATGGGCCATCCCGGCGCGCCGGGTGCAGATCTTGAAGGCGGCCTCCCAGGTGCGCGATTCGGCCCGAGCCGAGCAGTTCGTCGCCGCCTTGGAGGACCCGGATCCCACGGTGGCCGCCGCGGCGGAAGACACCATCAAGCGCCTGAAGATTGATCCCGCGAAGTTCGCGGCGGAGGCCCGCTCGCCGAAGGTCGGTGATCTGGACACGGACCAGGTCCTGGACTCGGCGCTGGCCCTCCGCGGCGACGCCGCCCGGGGGGAATTGCTCTTCAACCAGGCGGGCTGCAATGGATGCCATACGGTTCGGCCTGGGGAACCGCTCAAGGGGCCCTACTTGGGCACCATCGCCAAGACCTATCGCCGGCGGGAACTGGCCGAGGCCATCCTCATCCCCAACAAGACGCTGGCCCAGGGCTTCATCACCCACCATTTCGAACTGAAGGACGGCTCGGAGGTGGACGGCTTCGTGGTGCAGGAAGCCGCGGATGCCGTGACCATCCGCACTGTGACCGCCCAGGAGCAGCGCATCCCGCTGGACTCCATCCGCCACCGCGAGAAGCAGGAGCGATCCCTGATGCCCGAAGGCCTGGCTTCCGGACTGACGGTCCAGCAGTTCGCCTCGCTGCTCGACTACCTGGAGTCCCTTCCGGAGGGGAAGTGACGCTCGGGGATTCCTCCGCTCGGGATCCTCACGTTCGGAGTCCCGCCTTCAGGCGGTCACGCGTTTGCCAACGGAATGACGGTCAAAATCCTCACGCACGTGCGATGCCAACGCCAAACCGGCTGAAGCCGGGACTCCGTGCCTAAAAACACAGCTACTTTTTCAAGGACTGATACCACGCCACGGTGGTCTCGAGTCCCTCTTCGAGCCCGATCCGGGGCGACCAACCGGTGGCGCGGATGCGTTCAATGGAGGCGACGGAATGACGAACCTCCCCTGGGCGCTCCGGGTCGTGGCGAATCCGTGAACGGCTCCCAGTGCGGCGCCGGATGACTTCAGCGAGATCCAGCACCGAAATGGCGGATCCCTGTCCGAGGTTGAAGACGCCTTCCAAATCCGGATGTCCGGCGAGATGCAGCAATCCGCCAGCGATGTCGTTCACCGCGATCAGGTCGCGCGTCTGGCCGCCGTCGCCGTAGATCACCAGGTCCTCGCCGGCCAGCGCCCGGGTGATGAAGCGCGGTACGGCCGCGGCATACGGGCTTTTCGGATCCTGTCGCGGGCCATAGACGTTGAAGAACCGCGCGGACGCCGTGCGGAGGGATCCGCGTCCGTGATACATCGCCGTGTAGAATTCCCCGTCCTGCTTGGTCATGGCGTACGGGCTGCGCGGGTCCGGCGGGAGCCCCTCGTGCTTGGGCAGCGTTGGATCTTCGCCGTACACCGCCGCGGAACTGGCGAAGATCAGCCGCCGCGCGCCTGCCGCGGCCGCGGCGCGAAGCACGTTCAGGGTGCCCAGGACATTGAGGCGCGCGCAGTCCTCCGGCCGGTCCATCGAGGCCGGCACGCTCACGAAAGCGGCGAGGTGAAACACCACGTCCACTCCGTCCGCCGCCCGCTCGCAATCCGCCGGTTCGAGAACGCTCCCGCGATGCGTTTCGACGTCGAGTCCGGCGAGGTTTTCAAGGCGCCCGGACGATTCATCGTCCAGCACCCGCACGGCGGCGCGTCCCTGGCAGGCGGCGGCAAGGTGGCTTCCGATGAATCCGGCCCCGCCGGTGATCAGCACGCGTCGCATGATGTTCTTGCAGTGAATGGCCGTCGCTCCTGCTTACTGGGCCCGGGAAAGATAGGCGAGCAAGTCCAGCACCTGGTCCCGCGTGAGCGAGTCGAGCAGGCCCGAGGGCATAGGCGATCCGGGCTCGGGCTGACGGGATTGGATCTGCGATCGCGGAATCTCCACGGGGGTCGCGCCCGCTTCCGGGGGAAGGAGGATCAACGGATCCCCGTCCTGATCCACGATGCCGGTGACCGTCGTGCCGTCCTTCAAAGTGGCCGTCACCTGCTGATATTTCACATCCACCGCCTTGGCCGGATTCAGGATATGATCCAAAAGATCCCTCGGGCCGAAGCGTGCCGCGACCGAGGTGAGGTCCGGGCCGTTCACGCCTCCTTCGCCGCCCATGCGGTGGCATTGGATGCATCCGGCAGACTGAAATACCGTGCGTCCGGAAGTCGCCGAACGGCCGGAGAGCCCGGAGGAAAGATCGAAGTCTGCCAACGTCCACGCATGGACCGGCGGACCGGTGGGCACCAGCGCGGCGGCCGGCTTTGGCGCCGCGGCCGCGAGTTCTCCCAGGGCCAGGCGGTCCGCCGAGCTCAGGGAATTGGTCAGGCTGCGGCGCAGAAACCCCAGCGTGGAATAGTAGTCCCGCGCCGCGTGCTGCTGCTCCGCCCCCCGCAGCGCGGTGAAGTAGGCCCGGCGGCGGTCCAGCGTCCAGCCATCGCGCAGCCCCCACAAATACATCAGATAGTGCAACTGCTGATCCGGCGCTCCGGCCGCGGCCAGCAAGGGCAGGGTTTTCTCCAGGGCGTCGGCAGACCGCAGGTGCGACAGCAGGCGGGACAAGTCCTCATTCCGCTCCACATCAGCCGCGGGGTACAGGGCGCTGAGCTGACGCGCGGCCGCCTGGGCGGCCTCGTCGCCGGGCCATCCGAAGCGCGCCAGTGCGACGCTGTACACGCGAAAGGCGGTGAGCTGGTCTTCCCGCGACAGGCGGGACAACGGCAGCCGCTCCAGCCGCGCGAAGATCAGCGGCTGCGCGCTGCGATCCACCATCCGGACCAGCGCCAGCAGCGCGTTCACCGCCACAGCGGCGTTGGTTTCGGTGAGCGCACGCTCGGACCATTCGGCCAGTGGACGCCGCTCCAGCGCGCGCCGCGCGGCGTTCCGAATCCACAGGTCCGGATGGGCCAATTGCGCCCAGATCGCCGCGAGTGCGGGAGCGTCGCCGCCGGTCCACGACTCGAGACTGCGCCGCAAGGTCCGGGCCGCGGCGGTGGACGGATCCGCAGGAGCCGGCGTGGGCGTGGGCGTAGTAGAGGTCAGCGCCTCCCCCTTCCACGAAACTCGGTACAGGCCGGACCGGGTTCCCCGGCCGCCCGTGACAAAGTACATCGCGCCGTCCGGGCCGAAGGTCAGGTCCGTCACGTTGAGCGGCCGTCCGCTGAGAAATTCCTCCCAGCGTCCCTCATAGCCCGCACCCCGCGGCTTCAGGAAGACTGCGAGAATGCGTCCGTAGGCCCAGTCGCCGATGAACAACGCCTTCCGGTAGGGCTCCGGAAACCGGCTGCGGGTTCCAAATTCCACGCCGGTCGGAGATCCCACGCCGATGTCCAACGATCCGGGAAGGGTATCCGGCGCCCATACTGGAATGTTGCCCGTGCCGCGGCGCCAGCCGTAGTCGCCGCCCGGGACCAATTGAAGGATGCGCGTCGGACGATACCACGGGGCGCCGATGTCGTGCTCCATGTCGGCTTCATAGGTGAACAGCTCGCCATCCTCGTCGAAATCCACGTCCACGGGATTGCGCAGCCCGGTGGCAAACAGCCGGAAAAACGACCCGTCCTTGTCGGTCTGCAGGACATGTCCCACCTGGAGAAAACGGGTGATCTTGGTCGGCTGCTTGGGATCCAGCACCGGCATCAGGGCGTCGTTCACCGCCTGCTGCACCGGGGAGTTGGTGTCCACCGATTGGGGCAGGGCCACGTCGTCGCCGTGGAGGATGTAGATCAGTCCGTCGGGCCCGAGCCGCAGTTGGTTGCGTCCATGCCCGACTCCGCCGGCGGTCTGCAACAGGAGCTGGGGCTCGTCAAAAGTTCCATCCCCGTTGGTGTCCCGAAGCCGGTAGAGGCCCCGGTTGTTGTTGGCGTTCACGTAGAGGCTGTCGTGGGCGTAGAGCAGTCCGCGGCATTCCTTCAGCGTGTCCTCGATCACCTCCACGCGGTCCACCCGGTCCCCGGACAGCGTGAATCGAAGCAGGCCCTGCTTCTCCCGGGCGACGGTGAGGCGGCCCTGCGGATCGAAGGCCAGAGCGATCCAGGAATCCTCGCTGGGCGCCGCCGTGCGGAGCCGCTCGACCTGGAACCCGGGCGCCACGGAGAACGTCGCGGGATCGGTCGCCTGATCCGCGCCGCGGGCGAGCATCCAACTGTTGTAGGCGTCGGCAGACACCGTGGCCGCGAAGCGATTGCCCCAGCGTCGGAATCCTGTCACGCCGTGAGCCACCACCGGATCCCATGCGCCCCCCGCGGCGGCGGCCTGCCAGGAACCGTCGCTCACCACCCACTGCTGGCGTCCGTCGGATCGCGCCAGTTCCAGCATCAGCCGGACGACCGGCAGGCCCGCGGTGTTGGTGACCTGGACGGTAAGGAGGTTCGGTCCGGGATGAATGAACCGGGTGACATCCAGCGTCGCCGCCGTCGAGGTTCCGGACGCCGTTCCGGCGTGGGTGCCGTTGATGAAGATCGCCGCCTGCCGGTCTGCTCCGGCCAGAAGGATCGCCTTCACCAGCCCCGATTCCGAGGGAAACACCCGCCGGAGCACGGCCACGCTGGGCGGCGCGCCAGGGGCCGCGTTGGTGCTGGCGGAAATCCATTCTGCGGATGCCGGCAAGGAATCCTCGCTGACCACCGCCTGCACGCGTGGAGTTCCCGCCAGGCTCAGCAGCATGCCGCCAAGGACCAAGCTATCCCGCATCGAAAACCGGCTCACGCCCGCAACCTAAGCAGCGCCCCGCTCCTGTTTCCAGCCGGGAAGCCCTTCCCATTCGTGGCGTGGGATGGGGAGAGAACAGAGTGCCAGGTCCTCCGTTCTGTTCGATTCGTTCCTCCTTCATTTCTTCCGCTTTCTTCCGCTATCGTCCGCTCATGGCCCGGTTTTCGCAGGTGGCGCCCGAGGTGTTTGTATGGACCGACACCTGCAACGTGTACGTGGTCCGGGATGGCGACGCCGCGGTGCTGGTGGACTTGGGCGACGGTTCGGTGCTGGACGCCTTGGAGGAGTTGGGTATCCGGCGGGTGGAGTGGGTGCTGTTTACGCACCATCACGCCGAGCAATGCCAGGGGGGCTGGCGGTTGGAGGCCCTCGGAATTCCGGCGGCCTGCGCCGCGGCGGAACGCGCCTTCTTCGAGTCCCCGGCATCCTTCCGGAAGATGCGCCCGAAATTGGGAGATCCGCACACGGTGCACGGCGCCAGTTATGTGCGTCCTCCCCTCCGCGCGATCCCCATCCGGCGCGCGTTCGCCCGCATGGATGACCTGGCCTGGCATGGACGCGAATTCGTCTGCCTGCACACCGGCGGAAACAGTCCGGGCCACATGAGCTATCTGCTGCGTTCGGGCGAACGCTGGCTCGCGTTCAGCGGCGACGTGATGATGTCCGGCCCCCGGATGCACACCTGGTACGATTCCGAATGGGATTACGGGTTCGCCAAGGGACTCTATGAACTGGGGAATGGCGCGGGGCTCCTGTCCGGATACGAGCCGTTGACCCTCCTGCCGTCCCACGGCCCGGTGGTCGCCGACGGGCGCGCCCAATTGCTGGAATACCTCGCGCGTCTGCGGCGGTTGGCCGGGTGGGCGGTTCGCGGCTACGAGATTTACCAGTTTGCCGGATGCGATCAGGACACCGTCAGCCGGCCCACCGCCGTGCCGCACGTCTGGCAGGTGACCCCGCATCTCTTCAAGTTCCGCGGGCCCGACTACTGGCCGAACTTTCACCTGCTGCTCGCCGACAACGGGCACGCCCTGATCGTGGATTGCGGGCTCTTCGACCGGAACCTCCTGGACACCGCCCTGGACCGCATGCGCGAGCGTCTCGGATTGAAGGCCGTGGACGCCGTGTTTGTGACGCACATGCATGGCGACCATGCGCTCGACGCCGCGCATCTTCGCAAAACCTGGGGGGCGCAGCTGTGGACGCATGAGGGCGTGGCCGACCTGTTCGAACGGCCCTACGACTATGACCTGGCGGCGCTGTTGCCGAGTTACGGACCGGAGCACGGGCCGCTGAAATTCGATCGCGTGGTGCGCGACGGGGACCTCGTCGAATGGCAGGGCTATACGCTGGCCTGCGATTGGATGCCCGGCCAGACGCCCTTTCATGCCTGCCTTCACGGGGAAATTGACGGCCGGCGCGTGGCGTTCACCGGCGACAATCTCTTTGCCAGCGCCACGGATTCGCGGCAGGGCGGCAACGAGGCCGTGGTACCGCGCAACGGCGGCGCCCTGGAGGAGGGCTACCTGTATGCCGCCCAGTATCTGCATGGCATCGCTCCCGATCTGATCCTGGGCGGCCACTGCTGGGCGATCGAGAATCCGGCGGCACTGGTCGAGCGGCTCCGGGTCCGCATGGAATCGCTTCGAGACGCATTCCAAAGCCTCAGCGGCGATGAAGACTACCGGTACCGGTTCGATCCCTACTGGGTGCGGGCACACCCCTATCGCATTGTCCTGCCGGCGTCCGGAACGGCTGAGTTGAGAATTCGTGTGCGGAATTACCATCCGCGTCCCCAGCGGCACCGCATCGTCCTGCAAACACCCCCGGACCTGGTCGCGACGCCGGAGACCCTCGAAGGCCGGATCCCGGATGCCGGCATCGAGTCCTATCCCGTCTCGCTCCGGGCCACAGCCGATGCCGCGCCCGGACTCCACCGCATCGCCCTCGACATCACCCGGGACGGCGAGCGGCACGGTCCCCTCTTCGATGCCGTGGTCTGGGTTGGGGACCCTCCGTGACGCGGTCTTGGCAAGGTCGCGTCCCACCCGCGGCCCACTTCCATTCCGTTGCGTTCGTGGACGCACGAGGGAGGTCGCGGAAGCCAGGGATTCGCGGAGCTCGTCCCTCCTGGGACGCACCCCTCTTGGAGAGACGAGGTTTCCGAGTCCCCCTCTTCCTTCGCGACCCAGGTTGGGGAGTTCCCGGTATCCGCGTCGCAACCTCGATCGGGAGCGCCCCCATCCCTTCCCAGGGGCCCCTTCCACACGTTTGCCGACCGACGAATTCCCTTGCGCGCCCGTCGCTGCCGTAGTTTCTAGCCCCGGTTCCTTGAAGCGCCGGCTTCGGATGAGGCCGGCACCGTTTCAAACACAGTTGGAAGTGCGGGAACCCCGTGAGAATCGGGGACGGTAGCGCCACGGTATCGGGTTACGACCCTCCACACGGTGCGGAAGCATCGTGGAAAGCCACTGGACACAGGTCCGGGAAGGCGGGGGTGAGGCAGAAGCCCGGAGTCCGGATATCGCGCCGGCTGTGCTCGTCGGTCTCGCGGGATCTCCGCGGGACACTTCGCCGCCCAGCGAAGGATGAGGCCAGCCCGGACGGCCTGTCTGCCGTCCGGAGCCCCAGAGTGTCTGGACGCCTTCATTCTCGGTTTCGCGGGGAGGAAGGCGTTTTGTGTTTCTGGCGTTCCCTGGATGCGGAACGCCGGCTCCCAAACGCCTCCACCGCACTGGTCTCTTGACTTCAACCTCCCGCGCGCCCGGGAACAGCGCGCGGGGTTGCCGTTCGAAAGACCTGTCCATGCATTCGCAATTCCTTCGTTTGTCGTCCTGTTTCGCCGTGGCTCTCTCCACGCTCCTCATCGCCCGCGCCCAGCACGCCGGCGCCGTGGTGGATTTCAATGCCGGCACCGGTGGCGCCGCCGGCTATGACAACCCCGCCGCCGCGCTGGGCGAACCCAGCCGGGTCACCGAGGGGCCGTTCGGAGGCCCGGTGGATCCCTTCGCCCCGCCGTACCTCGCCACCCAAGTCGTCAGCATCGGAACGGGCGGATCGCTCACCGTTCGGTTCGACACTCCCATTCTCAACAATCCCGGGAATCCCTTCGGACTCGACTTCCTGATCTTCGGCAACAGCGGATTCGTCGTCACCAACGCCTTTGACGAGAACTTCAATCCCATCGGAACGCCGGCCACCGACGGCACGCTGTTTGGATCCGAGGCGGTCGCCCGGGTTTCCGTCAGCGCCGACGGCCTGACCTTCTTCACGCTCAGCCCCGAGCTTTCGCCGGCCATTGACGCCTTATTCCCGACGGACGGCTCCGGCGATTTCACGCGCCCGGTGGATCCGGCGCTGACGGCCGCCAGTTTCGCCGGACTCACGCTGGAAGGCCTCCGCGCCCAATACGGCGGCAGCGCCGGAGGCGCCGGATTCGACCTCGGCTGGGCCCGCGACGCCTCGGGCGCCCCGGTGGCGCTGGACGCCATCCGGTTCGTCCGCGTGGAGGTCACCGGAGGGAAGGCCGAGATTGACGGATTCAGCGCGGTGGCGGCGGTGCCCGAACCTTCCCTTTGGGCGCTGATGGCCCTGGGCGGTGTCGGACTGCTGTGGGATCGGCGCCGCCGGACCGGACGGCATTCATCCGCCGGTGAACGCGCATGAGCACGCCGGATCCAACGCCGCCGTCTTCACGATCTTGCGGGCCGGACCGGTGTCCGCTCTGCGGCGGGCCCAACGCGTGCCGCGTTGCCTCGTCGGATCCCTACAAAGGTCCCTGCTGGTGCGAACGCCGGAGTTTCCCCGAGGCGTTGCTCGCCCGCGTCTCCGGGGAATCCGCCGCGCGCGCGTGCGTCTGCCAGCGATGCCTCGCCGCGGCCCTGGCGGAAGAAAACGCAGTGCATGCCCCGGATGCCCCGGATGCCGGGGCAGGGGACTATTATCTCGACCCGGCTACCGGATATCGTGTGTTCACCGCGGAGTATCTGCGGCGGCGCGGCCACTGCTGCGACTCGGGATGCCGCCATTGTCCATGGGAACCGCGCCATGCCAGCCCTGTTTCGGGAGATTTTTTGTCCGGGTGGCTGCCCCTCCTCCTCCTGCTGCTCTCCCTGGCGCTGACGCCGGTGTCGGGCATGGGCCTCGCGGTGACGCTCACCGAGGAGTTCGACTCCAATCCGTTGGAGCGGGGCTGGACGGTCAGCGGCCGCGCGGACCTCTTCACCTGGAATCCCGCCCTTCAGCGGCTGGAGGTCACCTGGGATTCCTCAGCGCCGCACAGCCTCTTCGCGCTGCCTCTTGGCGAGACACTCACCACCAACGAGACGTTTGCCTTCGGCCTGGACCTCGTTCTGACCGAGGCGGTCGGAGGGGCGCGTCCGCCGCGCACAGGGGCCATGCAGGTGGCCTTCGGGCTGCTCGATCTCGAACGCGCGCGGAGCGAGCATTATCCACGGTCCGCCGGCCGGGCCTTCGATCTGGTGGAGTTCAACTGGTTTCCCGAGGGGGAGATTCCCGGATTCGGCGTCGTGGATCCCACGGTGTCTCCGGTGCTTTTCGACTCGGCGGGACGCATCGCCGCCGCCTTCACCTTTCCGCTCGATTTGCCGTTGGAAGTGCTCCACCGCATCCGCTGCGAGTTCCATCCAAAGCTCCGGGAACTCCGCACCACCCTGATCTCGGGCGGCGTGGAACAGGCGGTCCGCACGGTGAAGCTGCCGGCGGCCTTCGCCGATTTCTCGCTGAATGCGTTTGCCGTGATGAATTGGAGCGAGGCCGACAATCCATTCGATTCCCTGCTCGCCCGGGGCCACGTGGACCGAATCGTGGTCGAACTGCCCGCGCCTCCGATCGGACAGATCGAGATGCCCGAGCCGGGACACGTGAGTTTCATGAACGTGGAAGGTTGGCGCTACGATGTGGAGGCTTCGGAAGACTTGGTGGACTGGCAGATCATCGGCAGCATCTCGGGTTCCGGAGTGCGAAGCACCGTGCCGGACAACCGCGCCATCTCCTCGGGCGTGCAGTTTTACCGCGTCCGCGCCACGCGGCGCCCCAAGCCGGATTCCATCGCCCCGCCGTGAGCCTGCGCCGTATTCGCGTACTCCTCCCGAATTCGCCGCCCCGCCGTCGCCCGGACGGCGCCTTCACGCTCGTCGAGTTGCTGGTCGTGCTGGCCGTGATCGCCCTGCTGGCGGGCTTGCTTTTGCCGTCCCTGGCGCAGGCGCGATTTGCCGCCCAGACCGCGCGCTGCTCGTCCAATCTCCGCCAATTGTCACTGGCGGCGGGTCTGTATTGGGACGACCACCGCGGCATCGCGTTCAGCGAGCGCACGGTGCGCACCAATGGGGGATGGCGATACTGGTTCGGGTGGCTGGAGGACGGGGCGGAAGGGGAACGCGCCTTCGATCCCGCCGCCGGAGCCCTTTGGCCGTATCTGAACGCGCGCGGCGTGGAGATTTGCCCCGGACTCGAGCGCCACCGCGCCCGGTTCAAATCCAAGGCGCGCGGCGCCGCCTTCGGATACGCCTACAACCTGCTGATCGGCCCGCGGGGACGCCCCGGCATCCTGATCCCCGGAGTGGCGGATTCCTCCAGCTTGGCCCTCTTCACCGATGGCGGGCAGGTCAACGACTTCCAGGCGCCGGCCTCGGCGGAGCATCCCATGCTCGAGGAATTCTACTACTTCGACACCAACCGCCTCGGGGCCACCGTCCACTTCCGGCATTCCCGACGCGCCCAGGTGGTCTTTGTGGACGGCCATATCGGATCCGAGGCGCCGGACCCGGAATCGCTGGATCCGCGGCTGCCAGGCCACGTCCTGGGCAGGCTGCGCGACCCGCTGGTGATTCCATAGCGGCTTCAGTTCCAGTTCCGTCCCGAGGTTCGACGGAGGAGCCGGCGCCCTCCCACCGCGCCCAGAAGCAGCCAGGAGGTCACCAGGACCGTGGACGTGGGTTCGGGAATGGCGACCAACTGGAACGACCAGGAGGAACCCGAACCTTGGGACGAATCGTGATAGCCGCCGCCGATCGCGGACAGCCGATACTGCCCGGCTTCAAGCTTCAGGTCGTAGCCGAAGGCGCCTGTCCCGGGCTCCACCACCGGGGGTCCACAGGCCACCCCCCAGCGAGCGTTCGAAGGTGATGCTCGTGAAGTCCTGGATGTTCCCTGAAAACCGATAGGCCTCCGCCGCGGCCAGGCTGAACCCCAGTTCGAGCTGGTTTCCCGACAGGGCATCAACGGACGCGATGCCCTGATCCCCGGCAAATGCGAACGCGGACACGGATCCGCTCGCCGCAATGCCTCCGGACACATACTCGAGCGACTGATCGAGCTGGAATTCATACGTGGCCACCCAGGAAGTGTCACCGAGCGCCCCGCTGCCACTGTCGTTGCCGCTGAGTTGCGTTTGAAGATCTTCGACAAGACTGTGGTACACCGCCGAGGAGGTGGCGGAGCTGACGTTGCCCGCATATCCGAACTGGGTGGACACTTGGAGCAGGGTCTGGCGGCTTTCGACGAGCAGCGCAGCGTTCAACGGGCCCAGGCCCATCACGAGTCCGCCGGCCAATATCCAATCACGACAGTTTTTCATGGAACATTTTGCAGGAGAGGAAACTACCGCTGGGTCCCCTCCGGATGCAAGTGGCCCCCGCGCACCATGCGCCCACCGATGGCAACGGGACCAAGCCTTGCGCGCCAACCGGGCGGTGCCGCCTTCGATGGGGAGCGGGACGCCCGGCGGGAACGATAGGGTGCTTGCCTCGTCGCGTCGCTCGCCCCCTGGACCTCCTGCTGTGCGGCGAGTGTGTGAGGATTTCACCGGCAAGACATTGACGGCTGAGACGCCTGTACCTACCGTTCGGTAGGAATGCAGCCAAAGACGGATGATGCTCGACTGGTGGTGCTTGATTCCGCGATCCAGGCGTTTGCCAGGAAGGGATATGCCGGCACCTCGATTTCGGACATCCTGGCGACCACGGGGCTGTCCAAACCCACGCTCTATTACTATTTCGAGAGCAAGGCCGGACTCTTTCGCGCCATCCTCGATTTCGCATTCGACGAACCCTATCACCGGATGGTGCAGGCGGCGCAGGCGGGCAGGAGCATTGAGGAAAAATTGACTGCCGTCGCCGCGGTGCTGTTTGAGTTTTGCGCCACCCACCAACACCTCACACGGCTGGCCCTGGCGAGCAGTTTCGCCGCCGACGAGGAGATTCCGCCGGACAGCATCAATCCGGCGAAGCGGCGGCGGAACTTCGAGTTCGTGCTCAATCTCATTCGTGAGGGTCAGGAGAACCGGGAGTTGGATTCGCGGCAGGACCCCACACAAATGGCCCACGCCATCTTTGGCAGCATCAGTCACCAGATTCGGATGCACCTGCTCAGCCCGTCCGATCCATTGGACTGGGAGCGAGCGAGACGCGTGGTGTCGCTTTTTCTGAATGGCGCGCGCCAATCTGCCTGAATCCATGAGCCTTCCCCCCGCATTGCCGTGGATCGCCGCGGCGACTCTTTGCCTCCTGGCGATGGGTTGCCGTCGGAACGAGGATCCCAAGCCCGCCGCAGTCGCTCCTCCGCCCACCCCGGTCACGATGGCGGCCGTTCGCACCACCCACTGGGACCGGACGGTTTCCATTATTGGCAATCTGTACCCGAAGGACGAGGCCAGCCTTGCCGCCGAGGTGGACGGGGTGGTCGAGCGCACCTTGGTGGACTTCGGCGACCGTGTCAGCACTGGGCAGGATCTGGCCTTCATTGACACCGCATCCTACGAGGCGTTGGCCGAACAAGCCGCCGGTAACTTGGCCAGAGCCGAGGCAAGTCTCCGCGCGGCGCGCCAGGACTTCGCCCGGTGGGAAGAGTTGAAGCGGTCGGGAATCGCCTCCGCTAGCGACTATGACCAGGGAAAGGCGCAACTCGAACAGGCGGAAGCGGAGGTGAAGGCGTCCGTCGCCGCCCAGTCGGTGGCGCAGCTCGACGTCAACCGATCCCGGGTGAAGGCCCCCTTTGACGGTGCCATCGCGCGGCGCATCGCCGGCAAGGGGGACTATGTGAAGGTGGCCGCCCCCCTCTTTGAGATGGTGAACGACGCGGTGCTGAAGTTCATCTTTCAGGTGCCCGAACGCTATGCGTCCCTGGTCCAAAAGCAGCTCCCCGTCCGGTTCAGCGTGGACAACTACCCCGGCGAAATTTTCACCGGCAATGTGTATCTCATCAGCCCGGCCGTCTCCACGGCGTCCCGCGCCTTCGGAGTCGGAGCCCTGGTGACCAACACCGGATTTCGGCTCAAGGCCAACACGTTTGCCCGGGGGACTCTGGTGCTCCAGAAAGACGCTCCCACCCTCGTCATTCCCCTGCAAGCCGTGGTCAGCTTCGCGGGGGTGACCAAGGTGTTCGTGGTGGAGAACCAGATCGCCCGCAGCCGGAACGTGGTCACCGGACGGATTCGCGAAGGATTCCAGGAAATCCTCGAGGGATTGGCTCCGGGCGAAACCGTGGTCGTCTCGGGACAAAACCGCCTGAGTGACGGAACGGCGGTGGCGCCTCAGTCGCGGATTTCCAGTCCGGAAGGCAAATCATCCCCCGTGGAGAAGGAATCCCATGACACGCGTTGACAGGAGCGCGGCCCCGCACGAAGGCGGGAAGGGCGTCGGCATCGCCGATCTCTGCATCCGCAGGCCCGTCTTCGCCACGATGATCAACCTGTTCCTGGTGGTCTTGGGATGGTTTTCGTTTCGGGAGATTGGTGTGGACCAGTTTCCGAACGTCGAATTGCCGATCATCACCGTCACGACCACCCTGCGGGGCGCCTCCCCCGAAGAAATGGAGACCAGCGTGACCAAGCCGCTGGAGGAGATCATCAATACCATTCAAGGCATTGACGAACTGGCCAGCGTCACCACCGAGGGCGTCTCTCAGATCACCGTCACCTTTCTGCTGGAACGCAATCGGGACGTCGCCGCCCAGGACGTGCGGGACAAGGTCAACACCATCCTCGCCCGCCTTCCTCCCGACACCGATCCGCCGATCATTGACAAGTTTGACCTCGACGCTGTTCCCGTGGTCTCCATCAGCGTCAGCGCTCCGAGAGATCTTAAAGAGATCAGCTATATCACCGACAAGTTCATCAAACAGAACCTGGAGACGGTTCAGGACGTCGGATCCATCAGCATGGTGGGCGCCCGCACCCGGGCGGTGCAGGTGTCGGTGGACATCGAAAAATTGCGCGCGTACAGCCTGACCATTGGCGATGTCCGCACCGCGCTGGAACGCCAGAACGTGGAAGTGCCGGGTGGCCGGCTGAATCAGACTCCCCGGGAACTGGTGGTCCGCACCCTGGGCCGGATGCAATCGGTGAAGAACTTCAACGAACTGATCATCGCCAACGTCTCCGGGCAGCCCGTGTACCTGAAGGACGTCGCTCATGTTTCGGATTCGGTGGAGGAGCCTCGGACGCTGTCCAAGGCCGGCGACGAGAACTGCGTCACCCTGATCGTCCGCAAGCAGTCCGGGAGCAACACCGTCAAGGTCATCGAAGGGGTGAAGCGGCGCCTGGAGGAATTGAGAAAGACCGTGCCGCCCGATTTCCAGCTCCGGGTCATCCGCGATCAGTCCACGTTCATCGAACGGTCCCTGGAGGAGATCAACTTTCACCTGGTTCTGGGCGCCGTCCTGGTGGCCCTGACGACGTTCTTTTTCATGCATGATTGGCGCGGCACGCTCATCGCCTGCGTCGCCATTCCCGCCTCCATCATCGCGACCTTCGTCCTCATGCGGGCGATGGGCTATACGCTCAACAATTTCACGATGCTGGGGCTGGTGTTCGCCGTGGGCATCGTCATTGACGACGCCATCGTCGTGCTCGAGAACATCCATCGCACCATGGAGGAACGGGGGTGGGACGGCATCCGCGCCGCCATCTTCGCCACCCAGGAGATCGCCCTGGCGGTCATGGCCACGACGCTGTCGCTCGTGGTGATCTTCCTGCCCCTGGCGTTCATGAAGGGGCGCGTGGGCATGTTTTTTTCGAGCTACGGCGTGACGGTGGCCTTCGCCATTCTCGTGTCGCTCTTCGTGTCCTTCACCCTCACGCCGATGCTGTCGTCCCGATTCCTGCGTCACAGCACCGACGAGCGGGTGCGCGAAAAGAAGGCGCACGGGGGCAAGCTGATGCAATGGATTTCCGGCCAGTATCTCGGCGTGTTGGGGTGGAGCCTCCGGCACCGCTGGGTGATCATGGCGGCATCGGGCCTGTGCTTTGTTTCCATTTTCTGGCTGGGAAAAATGACCCGTTTCACCTTCATCCCGCAGGATGATTCCAGCGAGTTCGAGATCTCGCTCCAGACGCCGGAGGGCTCTGATTTGGAGCGAACCACCCAACTCTGCGATGAGATCGTCCAGAGGCTGAATGCGCTCCGCATTGACGGCCAACCGGTCATCGAGACGACGCTGACCACGGTGGGCATCACCAGCGGGCGTCTCGGCAAGGGCGAGGGGGACGTCACGGTGGCCACCCTCTACTGCCGGCTGCCGGAGTTGGGCGGGTTCTGGGCCACCGCGACCGGCAGGACGCGCCGTTGGTCCCAGTTCCAGGCCATGGAAATGGCGCGGGGCATCCTCGCCCAGTATCCGGACATCCGGTCGGCGGCGCAGTTGATCTCCAACATCGGCGGGGGCGGCCGCAATTCCGACCTGCAGTTCAATCTGCTGGGCCCGGACCTGGACCGGCTTTCCGATTACGCCGACCGGATCATCGCGGCGCTGCGGAGCACCCGGGGCATGGTGGATGTGGATTCCACGCTCTCCAATCGCAAGCCGGAACTGCGGGTGGACATTGACCGGGAAAAGGCCAGCCAGTTCGGCCTGCGGATTCAGGACATCGCCGACACTCTGAGAACGCTGGTGGGAGGCGAGATTGTCGGCACCTTTCGCGAAAACGACGATCTCTACGACGTCTGGCTCCGCGCGGATCCGCGGGATCGGAACACCCAGGAGGCTCTGGAAGAGGTCACCCTCCGCACGGCCGGCCCGGATCCGCAACTGGTCCAGCTGTCCAACTTCGTCACCTTCCAGGAAGCGCGGGGGCCGAACCAAATTGACCGCTTCCAGCGCCAGCGCAAAGTGACCATCGCCGCCAATCTCACCGCGGAAAAGCCGCTGGGAGACGCCATCCAGGATGTCAACCTCCTCGTCCGCAAGCTGGACTTTCCCGCAGGGTATTCCGTGGTGTTCACGGGGCGGGCCAAGACCTTGCAGGAGACGGGCCAGAACTTTCTCATCGCCTTCAGCCTGGCCATGATCTTCATGTATATGATTCTGGCGGCTCAGTTTGAGAATTTTGTCCATCCCATCGCCATCCTTCTGGCGGTGCCGCTGTCGCTGCCCTTCGCGCTGTTGACCATGATTCTGCTGAACGAGCCGCTGAACATCTACGCCATCTTCGGCCTCTTCATGCTGTTCGGGATCGTGAAGAAGAACGGCATCTTGCAGGTGGATTACACCAACACCCTGAGGGCCCGCGGCCTCGAGCGCGACCCCGCCATCCTGGAGGCCAATCGCGCCCGTCTTCGCCCCATCCTGATGACCACGATGATGCTGGTGGCCTCCATGATTCCGATCGCCCTCGGACAGGGGCCGGGAGCCGCGGGGCGCGCCTCCATGGCCAAGGTGATCATCGGAGGGCAGATGCTCTGCCTGCTGTTGTCCCTGCTGGTGACCCCGGTCAGCTATTCGATCTTCGACGACTGGAGCCAGGGCCGGTTCTTCCGTCGCCGCGGCCTGCGAATCGCTTCGGATTCCGAGGTCCCTCCCTCCCTGTCGGCCCCGGCCAAGGCTTGACCGGCTCAGTTCCCATCATTCAGCGGCTGGGTGCTGCGCAGATAGGCAAACAGGTCGCGAACCTGCTGATCGCTCAGCGAGGCCAGCAACCCCTCGGGCATGAGCGAGGCGTTGGCGGGTTCCAGCGATTTGAGTTCCTTGCGCACCAGGGGGACCGTCTGGCCGTCCGGCGTTCGCAACACCACCATCCGGTCATTCTGGTCGGCCAGGAATCCCGTCAGCAGGCGGCCATCCTCGGTTTCGGCCGAGAAGCTTTCATAGCCTTCCCGGATTTCCGCTCCCGGGTTCACAATGTTGAGCAGCAGGTTTCCCAGGTCGGCGCGCGGATACACCGTCAGGTCCGGACCGATCTCGCCTCCGCGCCCGAACAGCCGGTGGCAGACGCCGCAGTTCTCCAGATAAAGCTTCTTTCCGGCGTAGGGGGATCCGGTGCTTACGTCAATGACACCGGCCAGCCGGGCAATCTCCGCTTCCTTCTCTGCCGAGCTGGCCTCCCGGAGATTCGGCCAGAGTTTCGCCAAACGCTGTCGCAAGCGGTTGCGCTCGGATTCGGAGGTTCCGGAATGATCGGCCAGCTTTAGGATCTGCCGCACCGTGTCCTTGGATACCGCGGCGGCGGGCACCCGGTCGGAATCCACGGCGTCCAACAAGGCCGCGGACCAGCCGGCGCGGCGGGAGAGCAGTCCGAAGGCCGCGGGCTTGGCGTCCTCCGGAAGGCTGGCCAACTGGGGGATCACTTCGGAGGCGATCCCCGGTTCCTCATAGATCGCCAGGGCGCCCAACGCGGCCCGGCGCAACTCGGATTGGCGGGCGTCGCGGGCCACCGCCAGCAGCACCGGCACGGCCGAAGGCTGGCGGGTTTCGCCGAACACACTGATCAATTGCAGACGCTGCGAGACGTCGGTCGAAGGATCCGCGATGGCGGCCAGGGCCCGGGCGACGGCTTCCGGCTTTCCGCGGCGGGCGCCGATCAGCAAGGATTCGCCCCCGGCCGTTTCCATGGCCTGCAACAATTCGTCGGGCAGCCCGCTCACCGGCCGGCCCTGAAAGGCCGACTCGAACCCGCGGGTCAGTTGCGTGGTCGAGTCCGGTCCCGGCGAGAGCTGAAACAGGCGGGCGCAGGCCAGCAGATCCTCCTGCCTGCCGGCCGCGGCAAAGCGCCGCATCAGGCGCGAGAGGATCGTGTTCTGCACGAGGGGCGCGCGCCAGAGTTCGCGGTCCGAGAACAGCGCCAGCACCGCCTCGCGGTCCGTTCCGCACTTGTCCTCGATGGCCCACCACAGCAGAAGCGGCTGCCGCGGGTCGCCGGCGTCGGCGTCGTGGGCGAGCAACGCCTTGACGATGGGCAACCCCTGGGCGGCGGAAAGCCGCCTGGCTGTCGCCGCCAGTTGGGCGCGGACCTCAATGCTGGATTCGGCGGAGGCGAGTTCGGTCAATTGGGCCGCCAGTTCGGGCGCGACCTGTCGCGGGTCGCCGAGCAAGCGAACCGTCCAGGCGCGAACCTGCGGATCGCCCTTCGCCAGGGCGATCCCTGCCGTCCGGGCATCCAGATCTCCGGCGAGGTGAAGGGCCCAAAGCGCGTGCAGCGCCTCGTCCGGAGACGACCGCCGGAGGGCTTCCTCGAGATCCGGCGGCCGGATGCTGCCGCCCTGGTCGCCCAGCATTCGCAGGGCTTCGAAGCGAATCCAGCGGTTGGAATGGCCGAAATACGATAGCAATTCGTCCGTGGATTTTCCCGCGAGCTTCGGAACGGGATGGAAGGGCGTCCTGGCCCGCAGGCGGTACACCCGCCCGTTGCTCGCATCCATTTGCCCTTCGTGGTTCCGGTAGTGGTTCACCTGCCGGTCATACCAGTCGGCAATGTAGAGCGCGCCGTCGGGACCGAGCTTGATGTCCACCGGCCGGAACCATTTGTCGGTGCTCTGGACCGGATACCCCAGATCGCGGGTCCGGAAGGTGGATCCGTCCGGAGTGATTTCGCTCATCACGATGCGTCCCTGCAGCGGTTCCACGCCGAACAGGCGGCCCTGGTACTTCTCCCCGAGCGCACCGCTGTCGTAGATCACGAAGTTATGGGTGAACCGGTCCACGTCGTTGTGCGGCATTTGGGGGAAGTAACCGAAGGCATACGGATTCGAGAGCGGACCGTGCTTGTCGAAACCCTTCTGCAGATAGGCTCCCTGCTGATAATGGAAGCCCCGGGTGTTGCCGCCGTTGTGTCCGCTGAAAATTCGTCCGGCCGAATCCATCTCCAGACCGAAGGCATTCCCGCCTCCTTCGCTGAACACCTCATAGATCCGCCGGGCCGGATGGTATCGCCAGATGTTCTGCCCTTGGGAATACACCGGCTTCATCGGCGCATCGCCGCCGGAAACCGCCGGCCGCCCCTGCGCCGCGGACCATTGATTTTCCGACAGCGGCTTCCCGTCCGCTCCGTGCACGAGAATGTTTCCCGTGACCGTCGAACCCTGGCAGCCGTAAAGCCATCCATCCGGTCCCCAGCGCAGCGAGTTGGCGACCGAATGGGTGTCCTCCAGCCCAAAGCCCGACAGCAGCACCTGCGGATCGCCATCCGGCACGTCGTCGCGGTTGGCGTCCGGATAGAACAACAAATAGGGCGGATTCAGGACGAACACGCCGCCCCGGCCGAACGCCACGCTGGTCGCGATGTTCAGTCCGTCCAGGAAGGTCCGATGCGCGTCAAAGCGCCCGTCGCCGTCGGTGTCCTCGTGAATCGTGATCCGGTCGGCCCCGCGCACCTGCCGGGGGGGCGGATCGGGAACCTTGTCATAGACGGCGCGCCAAAAATTGTCCCGGCTGACCATCTTCAAGCCGGCGGGATGCGGATACTGCCGGTACTCGACCACCCACATCCGGCCGCGTTCATCGAAGGCGAGGAACACAGGCTGGGCGATGTCCGGCTCGGCGAGGACCTGTTCGAAGACCAGATCGTCGAAGACTTGAAACGACTGGGCGGACTCCCCGGGCGACAACGGTCCGAGTTGTTCGGGAGGGGACACGACGCCGGCGGCGGCGGACGGCGTGCCGGCGGGTTTCACCCGCGGATTGGAGAACACCCCGGGCGCTCCGGCGTCCGCTCCCGCCGGAGCGGGTTGCGCGGCATCGGCCGGATCTCCGGTGCGGAACTGCCACTCTCCTTCGAGGCTCAGCGCCTGGCCGTTGGCCCGCAGTTCCGGCGCCCGGCCCTTGAATCCGCCTCGGCCGCCGTGGTCGTACACCCGGATGGCCACGGCATTCAGTTCGCCCGGGCGAAGGCCGACTGGAAACGAGCGTTCCGGTCCCAGTCCCGAGGAATAGCCGGGCGGAAACGTTCCGCCGCCGCCCGCCTTCACACCGTTCACCAGGACTTCGAAGGCATCGTCCACCTGTTCCACTGCCAGTTGTGCCGCAGCCGGCCAGTCCGGTGGGACTTTCACCCAGCAGCGATACCAGCCGATCCCGTCGTAGTTCGCGAGCCGGCCCTCGGACATCTCATCCCAGACGCCGGGCACTTTCAGGGCCTGCCAGGCGCCAGCGTAGTCTATGGGGCGCGGGGCGGCCGGCGGAATGAAGTCGGCCAGCGCCCACAGGATTCCGTTGAGCAAGATCTGGCGGAAATTGGCATCGGCGAAATCCTCCGGGCTGCCCAGCGAGGTGTAAAAGACCCGCCGGTTGTCCCGGGTATTGATCCAGGCCACCGGCTCCACTTCCGACTTCCCATCCTCGGTCTGGCCGTTGAGGAGGGGCGTGACCGTCCCGAACAGGTTGCGGCTGCGATAGAGGTGCGACTCGGACCGGAACTGCGGCGCCACGTTGTTCAGGATCGGATGGCCGGCCGTTTCCGGGAGGAATTTCACCACGGTCGCCCGGCCGGGTCCCTTGCCGTAATGGTCCTGGTAGTCGCCGCCGAGCACTTCGATGTCGAAGCGGGGCCAGGTGGTGTCGGTCGGCTCCTTCTGGTCCCTCAGTTCGAAGGCGTGGCTGGCGGTGCGGATACCCACCACCGGCTTGCCCGCCGCCACGTGCGCGCGCAGGGCGTCCATCATGGGCTTGGGCGGCGCCCGGCGCCGTGTGCTGATCACCAGCAGATCGGCGCGGGGAATCGCCTCCCAATTCTTGAAGTCATTGTCGTCCACCTGCTCGGAAGCGGTGACGAAGGAGGTCCGGTACCCGCGCCAATCCAGCTCCGCGCGGCTGAACTCGGGAAGCGTTTCCCAGGTATGATACTCATTCTCCCCAATGATGAAGACGATCTCCTTCCTGGCATCGCCCTTGAAGCGGAAGGGTTCGCCCCCGAGAAAATCCGCGCTGGTGATGCTCGGGCACCAGAACTTCTCGATGTGCTCCACCACCAGCTCGGTGCCGCGGAAATGCGAGACGTAGGGGGCCTTCCGGTGGTTGTACATCGAATCGGTCAGGTCGCGCACCAGCACGACATTCTGGCCCTGGCGAACCATCTGGCGGATGGCGAACGGCCGGCCGAGGACGCACATGTTGATATGCACTCCCATGACCACCACGTTGGTGATCCCGCGCTGGCGCATCAGGTAAAACGCCTCGGCGGAATCGGTGATCGCGTCGCCGGGAAGGATCTCCAGCGCGGGATGCTGGCGGGTCCAGGCCTTGTAGCTGGGGCAGTCCGGACAGCCATCGCAGCCGCCGTCGGAGTCATCAATCGGCAACGGCGCTTCGCGGTCGGGCAGGAGCGAACACCAGCCTTGAAGGGGCACCGGCGTCTCCACCTTGGGGGCGGCCTGGGCGAGCCGGCGTCCGGGATGGTCGGCGTAGAAGTCCATGGTGTCGCTCGGGCAATGGATGATCAGCGCGCCCTTCGCGCGGGCGGCCCGGATCATCTCGTTCATCCGCGGGGCCATCTCCCCCACCCGCTCGGTGGCGTCGGGACAGTGGTGCTTGTCCCACATGTCGCAGATGACTATCGCGGTGCGGGCGGGCTCCCAGTTCAGGGTTTTTTCGGCCACCTGGAACTGGGGGGCGTCCGCCGCCACGCGGACTCGGGAACGGGTGTGGAGCTGGAATGGCGTTGCCGCGAAGCCGGCGGGAGCGGCCGTGGCGCACAGCCACAACACCCCGGTCCAAAAGACGCAATGTTTTAGGGCATTCATGGAAACGTTTCGTCGAAAAGCCACGTCAAACGGACGGCTGGGCTTACGGGATGTTCAGGGCTCCTGCCAGATAACGCGCTATGCGGCGCCCCATCGCAGCCAGGCGGTCACGGCCACGACCGCTCCGGCGGCCAGGGCGGCCAGGACATCGTCGGCCACCACACCCAGGCCCTCCGGAAGCCGCTGTGCCGTGCGGATGGGTCCCGGCTTCCAGATGTCGAACAGACGGAATGCCAGGAAGGCGGTCGCCAGTTCCGGGGCATAGGCCCAGGCGATCGCCGTGGGTGCCGCCGGCTGGGAGAATGCGAAGCCGGCGGGAGTCCACAACGCGCCGACCCAAGTCAGGGGGACGGCGGCGATTTCATCCAGCACCACACGGGATGGATCGTGGACTCCGAGGAGCCGCTCCGCGCGGGTGCAGACTGGCACGGCCATGGCGATCCCGGCCAACGTTCCCGCCAGCCAGACCCAGGGATTGGCGGCGCTCAGCAGAAGGGTCAGCCAGAGGATTCCAACCAAGCTGCCCCAGGTGCCCGGCCCCGGACGCAGGCGTCCGGCTCCGAAGCCTTCGGCGATCCACAGGAGAAGGCAGTCCGCGAACTTCATGGTGCGTGCGGGGGAAAGCCGGGCAGCCTGCGGCGGCTCAGAGGTCCTCCAGATACAGCCGCCGGTTCCGCCAGAGATAGACGCCCCCGCTGAACACTGTGAGAACCACGGCCACCCACTTCGACGCCTCGGCGAGCCACCAGAGCCAGGACCGGCCGCCCAGATCGGGGCCCAAGAGGAAAGATCCGGCGGAACCCCAGCGGGGGACTGCCGCCAGGAGCAGGATCGCCAGGATGGCCACGATCTGCGAGATGGTCTTGTGCTTGCCGAAACGTTCGGCGGCCAGCACCACCTGCTTGTTGGCGCCGAGCAGCCGCAATCCGGTGATCGCCAGCTCGCGCGCGACGATCAGCACTGCCATCCAGGCGGGCATGAGGCCGCGTCCGACAAAGACGATGAAGGCCGAGCAGATGAGGATCTTGTCGGCGAGGGGATCCATGAGGGTCCCGAAATCCGTGATCAGCCGTCGTTCCCGCGCGATCCTGCCGTCGAAGTAGTCGGTCAGGCTGGCCGTGCTGAACAGCAGCAGCGCGGCGGTGTCGTGTCCGGGAAAGGACACGAACATCGCCACCAGAAAGACGGCCGTGAGGACGAATCTCGAGACGGTAAGCTGATTCGGGACGTTCAAGCGTGAGATAACGTCCGAATCCCATAGCCCGAACCGCTCTGCCGGGCGATGCAAAACGCCGTCGGAGGCGCAGTTCAGTTCAATTCCAGCCGGAAGAACTGCTGGTTGGCGTTCACGGTCGCATTGAGCTGGATGCGCGCGCCGTCGTTCTCCGGCGTGCCGGGGGCGGGAACCCAGGGCGACGACAGGGTGGGCGCGGTTTTGGGCGAATAGACGCCTTCTGCGGCGGCGGGCCAGGACAGAAGCAGCTCGGTCGGCGACAGGAGTTCGATGTCCAGCTTGGGCGATGTCACCGGCACGCTGATCTGACGCTCGTTGTTCCCGGTATTGGGGTCTGAGGTGGAGGACTGCGCCCGGGCGATGGCGATGCGGCTTTCGTTGGTGTTGCCGGCATTGGCTCGGACGGTTCCGTTGAAGAACCCTTGGGGCTCGACGGTGCCGCGATTGAAGATCACGCGCTGGCCGTCCACTTCGAACGGGAACGAACTGCTGGCGCTGAGGAAGGCCATGCCGGCTGGAATCACGACTTCGACCTGCGTATTCACGGCCGGAATCGGACCGTCATTCACCACCAGCACATTGAAGGTCACCGGTCCGAAGGCGACGGCCGGGTTGGGCGTGGCCCCGAAGGTGACCCGAAGATCCGCGGTGCTGCCGACGACGAAGTCCTCCGCGGTGATGAAGGAGCCTTCCGGATTGGTCACCTGGATCTTTCCGCTGGTGGCCGTGGACGGAACCGTGGCTTCGAGGGCCACGGCCGATTGCACCGTGAAGGCCGCCTGGACTCCGTTGAAGGTGACCCGGGTCACGGTGCCGAGGTTCTGTCCCACCAGCGTCACGTGGGTTCCAGCGGGGCCGAACTTCGGGCCGAAGCTGCTGACCACCGGTTGGTTCCCCATCACGGTGAAGTTGCCGGAGGACTGGTTGGTGCCGCCCGGGGTAATGACCTGGAACCGCCCGGACGTGGCGTTTGCCGGAATGCTCAGCAGGATCCGCGTGTTGTCGGCGACCGTGAACTGGGGGAGGGACAGGTCGTTCAGTTGAACTTCCGTGGCGCCGAGGAGGTTGATTCCGTTGAGGGTCACGGCCGTGCCGGTCGGCCCGCTGGGAGGCGTGAAGCTGGTGATCTGCGGCGCGCCATAGAAGGGGTTCTCCGTGACGTTGGTTCCCACATCGGTCGCCAGCGTGATGGGGCCGGTCACGACACCCGACGGCACCACGGCGGAGACCTGGGCCGAGGTCAGGTTGGTGATAACCGACGCCGCCACCCCTCCGAACAAGACCGACCGCGTGCCGGTCAATCCGCTCCCGACGAGGGTCACGACCGTTCCGGCCGGTCCGCGGTTGGGGGCAAAGGCGGTCACCTTGGGCAGCACGCTGAAGTTGGAAGTGGTGATGAAGCTGCCGCCGGGAGCGGTCAGTGTCAGGGCACCGGTGATGGCGGTGTTGGGAACGACGGCGGTCAGGTTGGTGTTGGAGAGGACCTCCAATTGGGTGGCCAGGGCGCCGCCGATCCGGAGCTGGATCTGGCCGGGCTCCTTCACCAGAAAGTTCACGCCCTTCACGGCGATGGTGTCCCCGGCGGCGCCCTTGCCGGAGAACGCCTCGATGCGGGGACTTCCGTAGATGTAGTCGGAGAAATTGGTCGTTCTGCCCGCGGTGGTTTGAACGGAGAGATACCCGGTCAGCAGCACCGGGGGGATGGTCGCCTGAATCTGGTTCTCCGCCGTGGCCTGGGCCGGGATCGCGTTCGAGCCGATGCGCACGGCGAGGCCGGGGAATCCCGGGACGAAGAAGTTGCCACCGACAATCGTGAGAGTTGCCGCCGGGGTGCCCACCACCGGCTTTTTGAAGATCAACGTGTCGCCGACGCTCCCGATGATCTCGGTGCCGAAATCGTCAATGAACGGGGTGCCATAGTAGAAGAACTGCGAGGTGACCGTCCCCGCCTCGGTGATAACGGTGATGGGGCCGATGGGCACCCGTTCGGGGGCGATGGCCAGAATCTGGTTGGCGGAGGCCGAAATCAGGGCGGCGTCGGTGTTCATGTTGCCAAACCGGACCCGGGGCGCGGCCAGGGAGGGGCGCAGCCCGGAACCGAGGATCCGCACCTGAGTGCCTGGGGGTCCTTGATCCGGTGTAAACCCCGTAATGCGAGGCTGCGCCACCAGCAGGCCGCCGGGGCTAAACAAGAAGACCAGCGACAGCGTCCATCGCCGGAAGGACTCCGAAAAAGTCATGGGGCGGGAAACCAAGCGGATTCGTTCACGGCTGTCAAAAGCTCAGTCAAAGAAGCACGCGGCGGGTGAGAAAGTCCCGGATCAATCGGATTTCAGACGCCCCCTCGAGGGTATGCACTTTGTCGAACTCATGCCAGACGATGGACAGACCACTCTGTTGGAGTTGCTGCACCTGGCGATGCACGTCACTGCAGGGGATCAAGGGGTCCCGCGTGCCGTGGGTGAAGAGCATCCGCTGCTCGCCGGCCACGGGAGAGCGCTCGCGAATCAGAGCTTCGGGGTCCCACACGTACCCGCTGATCCCCACCAGGGCTGCCAGGCGGTGAGGATAGCGGAATCCCACGTCCACGGTCATCAGGCACCCTTGGGAGAATCCCAGCAGGGCCGTCTCGGAAGCGGGGAAGCCGGCCTGCGGTTGGGCATCCAAAAGGTCGAACAGCAACTGGCGGCTGCGGAGGATTCCGGGACCGGAGTCCCCTTGCAGGTCGTACCAGGAGAATCCGCCGTAATAGGCGTCGGGCGCATTGACGAAGAGGTAATTCCAGTCGGGCAAGCCCAGGGCGCCCGGCAGCCATTGCCACCCGGCCATCGAATCCCCCAATCCGTGGAGTACGATCAGCAGTCGCCGGGATCGGCGGTCTTCGGCCGGAACCAGTCGTGTCGTCAGCATCGTGCCGAGGGTGCGGTGGCCGTTGCCCTGGTCGCAAGTTCCGGGAGATTTCTCCATTGAAGCGTCCGGCCTCCGCGGGCGAGGGTTCCGAAATGAAGGAGTATCCGGCGCCCTGGAGCCGACCGTTGTTATTGGTTTCCTGCCTGGTGACGGGAGTGTGTATCGCCGTCGCCGGATTGGTCTGGCTCCGCCCATGGACGCCGTCATGGCTGGCGCTGGTCCCGCTGGGGATCGTCGGTATGTGCGCCTTGTTTACGGTCCGCGGATACTCCCTCGCGCCGGACGGCCTGCGGATTCTGCGATTGTTCTGGGAGACCCGGCTCCCACTGGACGGACTGCAATCGGCGGAATTTCGTCCGGACGCCATGCGCTGGAGTCTTCGCACCTTTGGCAATGGCGGTTTGTTTTCGTTCTCGGGATGGTACTACAACCGCACCCTCGGGTGTTTTCGCGCCTGGGTCACCGACCTGCGCCCGACGGTGGTGTTGCGGTGGCCGCGCCGCACGGTGGTGGTGTCTCCCGGCGATCCCGAGCGCTTCGTCCGGGAGGTTCGCACCCGGTTTCTGGCTTCGTGATTCCGAGCCGGGGAGGCATCCCGGGCTCACGCAGAGGACGCGGAGGCCGCAAAGGAATGCGTAAGGAGAGTCCGAGGTGTTTCCCGGACACGTTTCCTTCTCAGGGACCCGCGTCTCCTTGCGTGTAGAGCGGAACAAAACGGAGTCGCTCTGTCTCAAGCCTGCCGGTTACCTGGGGCTCCACGCGGACCGCAGTTCGTGAACTTCTAGCGACGGAAACGACACCCGGCCGCCTTTTGCCGTAATCGCGAGCGTGCGGTCTTCGGACGCCGGTTGGAATGGCATGGGCACATAGGTGAGTCCGTCGCTGGCGAAGACTTCGAGGCCGGTGCGGTCTGCATAGATCGTGAGACGAAGTCGGCCATTGCGCAGGGGGGCCGGCGCCCGATGTCCGTTGACCGTGAGTTCCTGGGCCTTGGCATCGTAGGCGATGACGGCGCCGCGCACGTTGAAGGAGAGTTCGGCTGTCAGTTCCGGCTCGATTTCGGCGCGCAGTTCCACCAGTTCCGCCGGGAGCGCGGCCAAAGGGTTGGCGGAGTCGGGCGACACGGTCACACCGTCGAAGCGGTGCGACGCGGCGCGCAGGGACTCGAGTTCCCGCACCGGAGCCAAGGCCAGCCGCGGGCCGTCGGGGGTCGCAGCAAGCTTCATTTCCAGCGGCAGGGTCATGGACTGGTTGAAGGTCATGCCGCGGGTCTCGGTCTGGAACCATCCGATCTGGATCCGCCGGCCGTCGCGCGCCGGAATGTCGCTGAAGGTCTGCGGCGCGTAGAATCCGCGTCCGCGATGGCCGGGCAGCCTCTCCTGCTCGGGCACGAACCGGGTGCCGTCGAAGCGTCCGGTGGCGTATTCCCCGTTGGCGGCGAGCAGCACCCACTTCCGCTGCGCGGGGTCTCCATCCACCGCCAATTCGAAAAAGTCCGGGCACTCGAAGAGATAGGGCTTCCCGACGCGGTCGCCGTCCACGACCGCGGCGAGGGTCCACTCGCGCAGGTTGGGCGAGGTGAAGAAGTGAACGGTGTGCTGTCCGGCCGGCTTCTCCACATAGAGCACCATCACCCAGCGTCGCGTCGGCTCATGCCACATCACCTTCGGATCGCGATTGCCGCCCGTGATCTCCTTCAACACGGGGTTGCCGGGGTACTTGACGAAGGTGCGGCCGTCCGTGCTCGAGGCCAGGCACTGGACGGTGGGGTTGCCCGCGGCGGTGTAGATCAGAACCAGCGGCGGCCGTCCGTCGCTGCCAAGGCCGCTGGTGTTGTTCCAGTCCACCACGGCGCTCCCGCTGAACATCGGGCCAAGGTCATCCGGCGCGAGCACGTCGCCCAGTTCCTCCCAATGCACAAGATCGCGGCTCACGGCGTGGCCCCAGTGCATGTTGCCCCAGGCCCATCCGTAGGGATTGTGCTGGTAGAAGAGATGATACTCGCCGTTGAAGAAGACCAGGCCGTTGGGGTCGTTGTTCCATCCGCGCCGCGACGAGAAATGGAACTGGCCGCGCAGTGGCTCCCGGTACAGGTCGCCGGCGCCCGGCATTTCATCGCCTTGCCCGATGGAGGCGAGGGCCGTGGAGTCCTCGGGCAGCGTGTCCACCTGGAGGGTGAGGGTCCGGCCCGTCCATGGGCTGATGTCCATTGGCGCCCACCAATCCGGTGCGCCGGGCGCCAGTTCGACGTCATTCGCCACCACTTTCCGTCCGTCCACCAGCAGCGTCACCTTCCGCTTGGGCGCGCCGTTTTTCACCGGGAGATGCAGATAGCGCGCCGTCGCCGTGAACGCGCGCCGGGCGTCCTTCAGCACGCCGGGCGGCTTCCGATCGGTCTGCACGAGGTGATCCACATTCAGGTGTCCCCAACCGCCCTTGGCCTCATCCACGATGCGCAGGATGGCCCGCCGGCCGGTCAGGTCCCCGACCTCCCACGAACCGGACTCCAGTTCCTCGCTGCCGCCGGGCCGGTCGTTGGACCCCGTGGCGGTGCGGGCCACCGTTCCGTCCACGATCAACTGGAGCGCCAGTTTCTCCGTATTCCTTCCGCCCCCGATCCGAAAGGTGATGTAGCGCCGTTCGATCGTGAACTCGGGGGATGTGAGGACGCCGGTCGAATCGTCGCCGCCGCGGAACGAATTCACGAGGCCCTTGCCGATGAAGCCGCTCACCGGCATCTGGCCCGGCAGGGTGCCCTCCGCAGGTCCGAAACCAAAGGCCTCCCCGGCCGGCTTCCAGGTTCCATAGTCCGGGCCTTCGAAGTCGGCGATGAGGACATCCTCGGCGGCGCGCAACGGGGCGCCGCCGAGAGGAACGCCGAGCAGGAGAAGCAGGAAGACGGTTTTCATTCGGTGGAGTGTTGGAACCTTCAGGCCGTGCCGCCGGCTTCAACCGGAGCCAGTGGGGGCACCCGAAAACCTGAGGAAGGGCCCCTGGATCGCGCAAGGAGGATTGCGGGGGGAGTCCCGCCGGGCGCATCTCGATTTCTTGAATCCCTGGGGAAAGCTCCTGGGGCCAAGGACGGTGTTTCCGCGGAGCCAGGACCCAAGGCCGGTGGGACCACCCGATTGAGGAAGCGACGCCCGTCCGGCTAAAGCCGGGACTCCATACCGCCCGTGCCGCCGTGCGAGGCGTCACTCACGCTCCATCCGCCGTCCACGGCGATCACCTGTCCGGTGACGTAGCGACTGTCCTCCGACAGCAGCCATACCACCGCGCCATCCAGGTCCTCGGGATGGCCGATGCGCCCGCCTTCCAGCGGTTGCTTGGCCCGGATGAATTCCAGGATCGCGTCGCTGGATTGCGCCCGCGCGGACATGGGGGTGGCCACCAGGGCGGGGGCGAGGACGTTGAAGCGGATGTTCTGCGGCGCGTAATGGGCGGCCGCGGAGCGGGTGAGGCCGATGATCGCGGCTTTGGAGGCGGCGTAGGCGTGTGTGGCGAAATGCCGCGGCGAGGGGGAAAAGCCCAGCACGGATCCGCAATTGACCACCGTGCCGCCGCCGCCCTGCTCCAGGAAGGCGCGCACCGCGGCGCGGTTGGAGTGGAACAGCGAGGTGAGGTTGAGTTCCAGCGTATAGGCCCATCCGGTGTCGGAGATCTCGTGAAGGGGGCCGTCGCCGTGGCGACGGCCGCTGCCTCCGGCCACGTGATATAGGGCGTCCAACCGTCCCCACGTGGTCCGGGCCAGATCTACCGCGCGCGCGGCCGTCTCCGGTTGCACGGCGTCGGCGGCGAGGGTCCGAATGCTTTCGCCGAGTTCCGCGGCGATCGCTTCCGCCTTGGCGGGGTCGCGTCCGACCGCGATCACCCGGGCGCCCTCCTGCACGCAGGCGCGGGCGGCGGATTTTCCGAGCCCGCTGGTGCCTCCCATGATGACCACCACCCTGTCGCGCAACCGCCCGCTCATGACGCCAGCTTTCGGCGAGTCGGCATGGGAACTCAAGCGGCCGATGAACCGTTTCGCTTTGGCGGCCAACCGGGAGGAGGTTCTGCGGCTTGGGGCGGGGCGGCTTCCTGCTTTCCGGCGGGCGGGGGGCGGCATAGCATGCGAGGCATGCGCACGGTTCAGGTGCCCCTCGGGACGAGGGCGTACACTATCCACATCGGCAATGGCTTGCTCGCCAAGCTCGGTGAACCGTGCCGGCGCCTGAAGCTCGGCGAACGCTGCACCATCGTCACCGACACCCAGGTCGGTCCGAAGTACGCCGACGCCGTGCTGCGCGCCCTCAAGATGGCCGGATTCGTCGCCAATGTGGTCACGGTTCCGGCCGGGGAATCGGCCAAGTCCCTGAAGGTGCTGGGGGAATGCTACGACCAGTTCGCCATGCGCCGCCTGGAACGGCGTTCCTTCGTCGTGGCCTTGGGCGGCGGCTGTGTCGGTGACCTCGCAGGCTTCGCCGCGGCGTCCTATCTGCGGGGCATTCCCTACGTACAGGTGGCCACCACGCTGCTGTCGCAGGTGGATTCCTCGGTGGGCGGCAAGGTGGGGATCAATCTCAAGGCGGGGAAAAACCTGGTCGGCGCCTTCCATCAGCCGCGGGCGGTGTTCTGCGACCTGGACACCCTCGCCACGCTGCCCGAGCGGGAGTTGAAGGCCGGTCTGGCCGAGGTGGTCAAGTACGGGGTCATCCAGGACGCCGAGCTTTTCCGCCGGATCGAGCGGGAACTGGACCGCATCCTCAACCGGGATCCGGCGGTGCTGTCCGCCATCATCGCCCGCTGCTGCACGCTGAAGGCCCAGGTGGTGACGCAGGACGAGTTCGAGACCGCCGGGTTGCGGGCGATTTTGAACTTTGGGCACACGCTCGGGCACGGACTGGAGGCGGTTTCCGGCTACCGGGAGTACCTGCACGGCGAGGCGGTGAGCGTGGGCATGGTGGCCGCCGGGTGGTTGTCGGTGCGCGCGCTGGGATTTCCCGAAAAAGACGCCGCGCGCCTGCGCGCGCTACTGGCGCGCATCGGCCTGCCGGTGTCCTTGAAGCTGGCCGCCCGGAAGCGGGACCAGCTTTTCGACGCGATGCGCCTCGACAAGAAGGTGACCGGCGGCGAATTGAAGTTCGTGCTCGCCCGGTCGCTGGGCGAGGCGGCGACCGGGCAGCGCGTGGCGGATTCCGACATCCAGGCCGTGCTCAATCAACTGGCAGCCGACGGCTCGTGAGGGAGCGAAGAGAGCGGGGAGAAGATGCGGTGCGGCTCGACGCGGACGAAATCGTCCCAGCGGAAATTCGCCGACCCGGGCGGTAGCGAGTGGTCCGTGATCAGGAGTGGTCAGTGGCTGGCGGTCCGTAGTGGGGCAGCCTTTTGGGGTGTTTGAGGGATCGGCTGACTTCCTCCTTCCGCCCGGGTGCCCGGCTCGTTGAAAACTCGCCCGGCCTCCATCAGTGATTGAACAGAAACTCCTTCGTGTTCAATAACGCCCAGATCGTGTCTTCGTAGCCTTCGCGGCGCGCCTTCAATCGGGCCGCCTCGGTTTCCTCGGGAGTGTGGGCGGCCGGCGCGGCGTTCATGCGCCTGGCGAGGTAGTCCAGGGTCACCTGGAGTTCCTCCGGATGCGGTTCCCGGGCAAAGGCCATCCGATAGAGCCCGGCCACCTGCGCGGCGTCGGCGGACGCCGGGTTTCGCGCCAGGGCCGCCGCCCGGCCGGAATCGCCGGCGAGGCGATCCTGGAGATCCTTGGCGTTGAGCAGGTGCAGGCTCTGGCCCAGGGAGGCATCGGCGCTGCGCTCGCATTCGCAGGCGCTGGCGCTGTCCGGACGCCCAAAGACGGTGAGAAAATAGTTCGCGGCGTTGAAGCTGTTGTCCGGTAGCGCCAGGGCCCGGGTGCCCGGCGGCAGGCCGTCAAATTTGACCTGTGCGCCGGCGAGCCCGTTGAGCGCATCGTACAGCACTTCGGCACTCAGGCGCCGGGGATAGTATCTCGAGAAGTGGTGGCGGTCGCGGGCATTGTGCTCATTGGGAACGGAACTCAGTTGATAGGTCGTGGACTGCGCCAGGGTGCGCACCAGGTCCTTCAGGTCGAATCCACTCTTCACGAAATGATCGGCCAGCGCGTCGAGCAGTTCCGGATTTGTCGCCGGGTTGGTGTCGCGCAGGTCGTCCTCGGGATCCACCAGGCCGCGGTTAAAGAAGTGTTTCCAGTACCGGTTCACCAGCGCGCGGGCGAAGAATCGGTTGGTCGGCCCGGTCATCCAATCCGCCAGCAGATGCCGCGGATCCTCGTCGGGCGTCACGCCGGGAATGGCGTCCCCCAGTCCCGCCGGCGGCACGGGCTTGCCGGTCTTCTTGTTCGTCGCCGTGGGCTGGCCGCGGCGGTGGACGACGGCCTGCTCTCCCGGCTGTGTCCCCGGTTGGAAAGCCACCTGCGAGAAGAAGGCGCCGAAGCCCCAGTAGTCCGCCTGGCTCCAGCGCTCGTAGGGATGGTGGTGGCACTGCGCGCATTGGAGGCGTTGGCCGAGGAAGAGTTGGGCGGAGTCCTCCAACTGGTTCTGCATCGAGCGCACCTGACGGTACCAGGCCACCGGCGGATTCTCGTTCAGGTCGCCGGAAGCGGTCAGGATCTCGCGCACAAACTGGTCGTAGGGCTTGTTGCGGAGGAGGGCGTCGCGGATCCATCCGTGAAAGGCCAGGGTGCCGCGCGCCTGCCGGGGATCGGTCCGGCGGTTGCGGAGCAGTGCGGACCATTTGTTGGCAAAGGTGTCGGCATAGTCGGCGCTGGCGACGAGCCGCTCGATGACCGCATCCCGTGCGGCGGCGGTCTCGGGGGTCGGTTCCTTGGGACGCGGCTCCGAGGACAGCGGCAACGCCTGCTCGTGCCGGCGCTGCAAATCCTGGCGAAAGGCGGTCCACTCCGCCTCCGTGGGCAGGCGTCCGGCCAGGTCGAGCGTCACCCGGCGGAGGAATGTCTCATCATCGGCCACGTCGCTGGGGGGCAGTCCGACCTGGGTCCATTGGGCGAAGACCAGGTCATCCACGAAGTTGCGCGGACGCGGCAGCGCGGCCACCGGCGCGCCCAGCGGCACCGTGGCGCGAAATACGGCCACTTGCGACTGGTAGCGCACCATGACTGCCACCGCGCCAGGCTGGTTGAAGACCTTGACCCGGCCGAGGGCGTCGGTGGCCGCCATATCCTTGTCATTGGGCTCATACAAGGCGCTCCGCGTGACATCCTCGCTCGAGCCGTCGGTGTAGTGCGCCGTCACCACCAGTTGCTGCCCGCCGTTTAGCGGCAGGGTGCGCTCGGGCGGATACACCTCCAGACGCGCCACGGCGGGGGCGTCCGCCGCGCCGACCGGCATGCCCTGGGTGATCCAGCGGACGATCAGTTGATAATCGTCCGATCCCGGCTCCATCCGCTTGCCGCCACCGTGCGGCAACCGGGCGGTCGCCTTGGTGAGCAGCAGGCTGCGATCGGGCGCGGCCGGGAAAAGCCGGCGTCCGCGCGCTTCCTTCACCAGATGTTCGTAGTCCTCGCCCGGCTCGAATCCCAGCAGCGAGAGACGGAAGCCGTTCTGCCCGGACGCCTTCCCATGGCACCCGCCGCCATTGCAGCCGTACTTCGTGAACAGTGGAACGATCTGGTTGGCGAAATGGATCGGCTGCGGATGGTCGGCACCGCTTACCACCACGGGCATCCGCGCCTCGGCGCCGGCAGGCGTCCGCGCCACGAGGGTGGCGGAGCCATTGGACACCGGGGTGAGGCGTCCGGACGCATCCACGGTGGCGATCCCGGCCGGCTCCACCGTCCAGGACACCGATCGGGTCAGGTCCAGGTCTCCGGCTCCGGTAGCCAGCACCTGCTGGCGGGCGTCCGCGGAGTTCAGCGCCACTTCGCGGGCGCCGAAGCGAAATCCGATCTCCAGGGGCGCACCGCAGAGCGCGGGGAACCACAGAGGCGCGAACGCACAAAGGAGGAGCAGTGGAAGGAATTTTGGGTGGGATCGGAGAAACGCGATTTCCCGGAGGGACGAGGTGGCCGAGTCCCCATTCCCCACAAACCCCGGCCACCGTCGCGTCGTTGCGCCCTCGGGGTTCATGGCCGGCTCAACCCACCAGTTCCCGCATGGGCTGACATCCATCCGGCACGAGGAATTGCGGACGGCCAGTCAGGTCGTTGACGGTCACCTGGTTCACGTCGAGTCCGAGCGCATGGTACAGGGTCGCGTGGACTTCCCCGAAGGTCACCGGACGCGACGCCGCCTCGCCGCCGAGCCGGTCGGTGGAGCCGATCACCTGGCCGTGCTTCATGCCGCCACCCGCCAGCAGGGCGAAGTTCACCCGCGGCCAGTGGTCGCGGCCACCGTCCTTGTTGATGGTCGGGGTCCGCCCGAACTCGCCCCACACCACCACGCTGACGTCCTGTTCCAATCCGCGGTCCCGCAGATCCTGCAGGAGCGCGCTCAAGCCCCGGTCCAGCAAGGGCAGGTCCTGGCGGAGGGCGCCGAAATTGTCGCCATGATGATCCCAGCGGCTGAAGGCCAGGGTCACGCAGCGGGCGCCGGCCTCGACCAACCGCCGGGCCACCAGGAAGTGCTCCATCAGCTTGGGCCCCCCGTCGTCGCGATTCTTCGGATCCCCCTGGCCATAGCGCTCGATGACCCGCGGATCCTCGCGCTGGTAGTCGAGCGCCTCCACCAGCTTGCTGGAGGTCAGGATGCCGAAGGCCTGCTGATTGTAGGCATCGAGCCCGGCGATTTGCCCGCTGGAATCCACCTCCCGGCGGAAACGATCCAGGGACGCCAGCAATCCGCGGCGGTCCGCCAGGCGATCCAGCGTGATGCCGTTGAGGATCATGTCGTCTTTGCCGCCCCCCTTGTTGATCTCAAAGGGGGCGTAAGCCGCCCCGAGGAAACCCGCCACACCGTTATCCGACCACGGCACGTGGCCCATCTTTGGGGCCAGGCCGACAAAGGCCGGCAAGGCGGGATCGGCCGAGCCCTGCAGCTTGCCGAGGTACGATCCCATCGAAGGCCATCCGCCGGGCGGTTGGGAACGGTTCAGGCGCCCGGTGTAGCACTGGAAGGACTCATGGCGGTCTTCCATGCCCACCAGGGAGCGGATGATCGTGTATTGGTCGGCCTGCTTGGCGATGCGCGGCAGATGCTCGCAGATCTGGATGCCCGGGACGTTGGTGGCGATGGGCTTGAACTCCCCGCGAATCTCCGCCGGCGCATCCATCTTCAGGTCGAACATGTCCTGATGCGACGCCCCTCCCGGCAGGAAGATCATGATGACCGCCTTGTGCTGGCGCGAGGTGCTGCGCACTCCCGACGCCGCCTCGGCGCGCAAGACCTCGGGGAGCGCCAGCCCTCCCATCCCCAGGGCGCCGATGCGCAGAAAGTTGCGCCGCGACACACCATCGCAATAGCCACTGCCGGCCGGCTGAGAGCCAAGAATCGTCAGCATTCGCGCTGCGGATGAAGGTTCCGGGAAACTGTGACCCCATTCTTACCTCTTGCGCGGGCCAGGAGGCAAGCCTCGGAACCCGACGGCCCCGGACTCTTTTCGATTCAATTGGGCGCGTTCCGCACTCCGCGGGCGCGACCGAAGGGGATCCCGAACGCTTCGTCTCAGGCCAGGATTCCGTTCACCACCTGTCCGTGAACGTCGGTCAGACGAAACTCGCGTCCCTGAAACCGGTAGGTGAGGCGCTCGTGGTCAATGCCCATGAGATGCAGGATCGTCGCCTGGAAATCATGCACATGAACCGGGTCCCGGACGACGTTCATGCCCAGGTCGTCCGTCTCCCCGAAGCTCAGGCCCGCCTGAACGCCGCCGCCCGCCATCCAGGTGGTGAAGGCATACGGATGATGGTCGCGGCCCCAGCGCTTGCGCTCCTCCAGCTTGCCCTGGATGAACGGCGTGCGCCCGAACTCGCCGCCCCAGATCACCAGCGTGTCGTCCAGAAGGCCGCGCTGCTTCAGGTCCAGGACCAGTCCGGCGGACGGCTGATCGGTGTCGCGGCACTGGGTGTACAGTTCGGTGGTCAGGCTGTTGTGCTGGTCCCATCCGGCGTGCATCACCTGCACGCAGCGCACGCCGCGTTCGATCAGGCGCCGGGCCATGAGGCAATTGTAGGCGTAGGTGCCCCGTTCCCGGACCGAGGGACCGTAGAGATCCAGCACCGATTGCGGCTCCTTCGAGAGATCCGCCAGCTCCGGCACGCTGGTCTGCATGCGAAACGCCATTTCGTACTGCGCGATGCGGGTGGCGATTTCCGGGTCGCCCTGCTGGCGGAACTTCAATTCGTTCAGCGCCGCCAGGTCGTCCAGCATGGCGCGCCGGGTGGCGCGGTCCATTCCCTCCGGATCCTTCAGATACAGCACGGGCTCGTCGCCGCCCCGGAACTTCACGCCCTGATAGCGCGACGGCAGGAACCCGGAGCCCCAGTAGAAATCGTAAAAGATCTGTCCGCAGCTCGTGCCCTTGCTCACCGAGGTCATGACCACGAACGCCGGCAGATTCTCGGAGTCGCTGCCCAGCCCGTAAGACAGCCAGGCGCCGAGGGTCGGGCGCCCCGGAATTTGGGATCCGCTCAACACCAGGGAGATGCCGGGCGCATGATTCACCGCGTCGGTGTGCAGGCTTTTCACGAAGCACAGTTCGTCCGCGATGGACGCCGTGAACGGCAGGAACTCGCTGACCCACGCGCCGCTCTCGCCGCGCGGGTGAAAGGGCTCGACGGGCGCCAGGACCAGCTTGCCTTCGCCCATCCCGGTCATGGTGCTGAAGCGTTTGCCGGCCACATACTCCGGGGGAATGGGCTGCCCGTGCAGTTCGCGAAGGCGCGGCTTGTAGTCGAACAGATCCACATGCGTCGGGGCGCCGTTCTGGAACAGATAGATCACCCGCTTCGCCTTCGGGGCCGATTGCGGCATTCCCGGCAGACCTCGCGGACCGCCGGACGGCGCGGCCAGCAGACCGTCCCGCGACAGCAACCCCGCCAGCGCGCCCAAGCCGAGGCCCGATCCGGAACGGCTGAGGAACTCGCGCCGGGACCGGAGAAACCGGGACGCGACCGCGGAGGCGTCAGCCCGTCCTCCCGCGCGTGGCTCGCCCGGAGGGCCGCTGCAACAGAAACCCTGCTGAACTGATGGAGACGGATCCGGATCCATGCGCCTATTCCCTCCTGTCAGGACGTACGCATCCGCCGATTGTTCAGAAAACACCGCTTCCTGAAGAACGGGAGGGATGGGGCGCCGCCGTCCCTGGATGGGTCCGCGCCCCGCGGCAGGCGGAGTACCCAGGGAGGTGGAATCGGAGGCAGCGCGGGGGGCGTTGGGGTTTTCCGCAATCCCCCCGGGCTACACCGTCCGGAAATTCGGCAGATGCAGCTTCTCCCCGCCGCGCATGGCGGATTCGTGCGCCAGAATGCCGACCATGGTCCAGTTCACGGACTGGTGGACATCGGGGAAGCTGGGACGGTTCTCCACGATGCTCATGACGAACTCGTGCGCGAGATGCGGATGGCTTCCGCCGTGCCCGCTGCCCTGGATGAAGCTCAGGTGCGCGTTTTCGGCCATGTCGTACACGCACTGGGTGGTGAACTCCCGGATGCCTTCTGGCAGCAGGTGGCCGTAGTCGGGGATCTTCACCTTCTCCACCGCCTCGCCGCCGACGTGAAGCACCGGATCGTCGTGCTCCACGAGCTGCCATTCGAAGGAGGTCTCCGAACCGTAGCAATCGAAGCTCTCCTGATACTGTCGCGCGGTGTCAAACAGGTACCGGGTGACTTCGCCGGCGACATCCTGGTTGCGGACCTTGAAGTGGGCGGTCTCGAAGGCGAAGGGCGAGCCGTATTTGGCGATGCGCGCTTCGGAGATGCGTCCGGAACCCAGGCAGGAAACGAATTCCGCCTCGCCGTTGACGATGCCGAGGCAGGGCGAGACGCAATGCGTCGCGTAGTGCATCGGGGGCAGTCCCTCCCAGTAGCCCGGCCATCCCGCCATGTTCTGCAGGTGGCTGCCCCGGACAAACTGGATACGTCCCAGGCGCCCCGAATCCCGGAGTTCGCGCACGTAGAGATATTCGCGGCTCCACACCACGGTCTCCATCATCATGTACTTCTTCCCACTCTCCTTGCTGGCCTTCACGATCTCCCGGGCCTCCTCCAGCGTGGTGCAGGCGGGCACGGTGCAGGCCACGTGCTTGCCTGCGCGCAGGGCGGCGATGGACTGGGAGGCGTGCAGGTGGATGGGCGAGTTGATGTGCACGGCGTCCACGGCCGGATCCCGCAGCAGATCCTCAAAGCTGGTGTACTTTTTCTCCACGCCAAACGCCTTGCCGATTTGGTCCAGCTTGTCCTTGGAGCGCTGGCAGATGGCGTACATATGGGCATGCGGATGCCGCTGATAGATGGGGATGAACTCGGCCCCGAAGCCGAGGCCCACGATGGCGAGATTGAGTTTGCGGTTCATAAAGCGTGCGTGGCGTTCCGAGAAGCGAGCCGCCTGCAGCGGCGGATCAAGCAGCACCGGAAACCCGGGCAGTCAACGCGTCCGGTGAAAACACCGTCAATGGCAAAGTCCCCGCGGTCCGTTCCCGGGTGAGAAATTGCGCGCCCCTCCTGAGGTTTTTGTTGCCGGAGGCGGCGCCGGCTGCCGCGGCATCTATCGCGATGGGTCCAGCCGGATCCGGCCCATCATCACCGAGCCTGTTTTCCAGGCATTGGTCCACTCCCGCGCCGGCGCCTCGAACGCCATGACATACAGGCTGCCGGTCTGGTCATTGGCCACGATCTGATAGCGCACCATCAGGCCGTCGCGTCCGGGTCCGGAATCGGCAAACCGGAAGGCCACGGTGGCCAGGGATCCGAGGGTTCCGGATTCCCGCTCCACGATCTTGTGGTTCTGGGACGCGGTGGCCACCAAGCCGGCGGCGTACTTCGAAGGCAGCATGCCGGTCTGGCTGGAGACGTCGGGCACCCAGTTGATGTCCAGTGCCGCCGCCATGCCCCCTTCCTTTTTGGGCGGCGCAATTCGGTAGGTTTCGGAGCCGCCCTTGCGCTGGTGATCCATGGTCCAGGCGGACGGCTTGAGCAGGTCGGCGCGAATCTCCGCCAGGCGGGTCCAGGCAAATCCCGGCGGCGCCGGCGGCGCTTCCGCCGCGCTCAACGCCAGCGCGGCCGCTGCCATTCCCGCGAGTCTCCGGACCGCCGCGTTCCCGATCATGACGCCGCCGCCTTGGTTTTCGCCGCCGGGGCGGGCTCGGCGGGAGCCGCCTTTTTCGCCAGAATCGCCTCGCGGATCTTCACGGCGAGATCTGGCTTCTCGATCAGCGTCTTGCGCGCGGCGTCGCGTCCCTGGCCGATCAGATCCCCGGCAAACTGCAGCCAGGCGCCCTTTTTCTCGACCGCGCCGCAGTCGAGGCCCACGTCCAGCAGGCAGCCTTCCTTGTCAATGCCGTGATTGAACAGGATGTCGAACTCCGCTTCGGTGAAGGGCGGCGCCACCTTGTTCTTCACGATCTTCACCTTGACGTGGTTGCCCATGACGTTGCCCGCGGGGTCCTTCAGGGCGTCCTTGCGCCGGATGTCAATGCGCACGCTGGCGTAGAACTTGAGCGCCTTGCCGCCGGGGGTGGTTTCCGGATTGCCGAACATCACGCCCACCTTCTCGCGCAATTGGTTGGTGAACAGGCAGGTGGTCTTGGCCTTGCTCAGGATGGCCGTCAGCTTCCGCAGCGCCTGGGACATCAGGCGCGCCTGCATGCCCATGGTCGCCATGCCCATTTCGCCCTCCAGCTCGGCCTTGGGAACCAGCGCGGCGACGGAATCCACGACAATGATGTCCAGCGCCCCCGACCGCGCCAGCGTCTCGCAGATGGTGAGCGCCTCCTCGCCGGAATCCGGCTGGGAGACCAGCAGGTTCTCGAGATCCACGCCCAGCTTTTTGGCGTAGGCCGGATCGAGGGCGTGCTCGGCGTCAATGAACGCCGCGCCGCCGCCGGCCTTCTGGGCGTTGGCGATCAGGTGCAGCATCAGGGTGGTTTTGCCCGAGGATTCCGGGCCGTAGATCTCGACGATGCGCCCGCGCGGCACGCCGCCGACGCCCAGGGCCAGGTCAATGGCCAGCGCCCCGGTGGGAATCACCTCGATCTGCCGCTGCGCTCCGGCCGCGCCGAGGCGCATGATGGCGCCGTCGCCGAACGACTTGGTGATCGAGGAGATCGCCGCCTCCAGGTCGCGGGCCTTGGCGGCGGAGAGCTTGGCGGCGTTGGCGTCGGCGTCTGACGGCGTGGCGGCAGCGACGGCGGTCTTCGAATCGGCGGATTTTGCAGGGGCGGCCATGATCGGAAAAATCGGATGTTGAAACCGGGCGCGAGGCTAGAAGGGGGGTCCGCCAAGTCAATCGCGCGGCCGCGGTAGCCCGTCTGGGGTCGCCAAATTTCGTGAGCACACCGCAGAGGGAATTTCACCGCAGAGGCTCGGAGACACGGAGAAGGAAGCGGGGCGGACTGGGCGGGATCCGTGTCTTTCCTTTAGCCGGCACGCCGTTTGGCCGGCGCCGCGCCTGATTCGCCCGGCTCGGCGGCATCATCGAGCACCTTCCAGCCGCGCCGGCTCAGGTCCCAGTACACGAGGATGCCCGCGGCGGTCGCCAGGGCCAGGAAGACCAGTCCCGTCTGGATCTGGCCAAAAATGAGCTTCCCGACCCCGAACAGGGCCAGATAGATCATGATGCAGCCGGCGAACCAGTCGAGGAGGTTGTTGAACCCGTCGCGGGGCGGCCGGACATCGGACGCCGCGCGGGCGACGGGACCCCAGAGCGTCGGACTCGGCCGCACCCGGCGGTAAAACCGGTCCAGCGTCCCGGACGGCTCCGGCGGGGTCAGGAAGGTGACGGCTACCCAAACCAGAGTGGAGCACAACACCGTGACCAGGACCGTCCAGGCGAACTCCCGGGGATCCTCGGATTTCCACTTCAATCCGAACTGCAGCACCAGCGAGACCACGAACGAGGTGGCCATCGCGGAGACCTCGCTCCAGGCATTAATGCGCCACCAGAACCAGCGAAGGATGAAGACGCTTCCGGTGCCGGCGCCGATGGCCATGAGAAACTTCCAGGCGCCCGCGATGGAGTCTTGATAATAGGTGACCACCGAAGAGGCGACCATCAGGAGGAGGGTCGCGGCCTGGGCGGCTGCGACGTAGTGCTTCTCGTCGCGGTCCCTGGCCAGGAACCGGCGGTAAAAATCGTTCACCAGGTACGAGGCGCCCCAGTTCAGTTGCGTCGCCACCGTGGACATGTAGGCCGCGGCAAACGCGGCGATCATGAGCCCGGCCAGCGCCGGCGGAAACACCGCCGGATCAATGATGGTGCGCACGAAGCCGGATTCCTTGTCGGCCAGCGAGGGATACAGCACGAGCGACGCGAGGGCGGTGAGGATCCACGGCCACGGGCGGATGGCGTAGTGCGCGATGCTGAACCAGAGCGTGGCCAGGAGGGAGTTCCGTTCGTCCTTGGCGGAGAAGATCCGCTGCGCGATGTAGCCGCCGCCGCCCGGCTCGGCGCCCGGATACCATGTCGCCCACCAGGTCACGAACAAGTAGGTGCAGAAGGCGATCATGGGCATCCAGGCCGAACCGATCTCAGGCGTGAAGGACAGGATGGATCCGCTGCCGCCCTTGGCGGCGTCGAGGGCCAGCAGCTGGGTCTTCAGCGCCCCCATGCCGCCCACGGCCTTCACGGCAAACCAGGCGAGCACGATCACCATGCCCATCTTCAACAGGAATTGGAACAGGTCGGTGACCAGGACGCCCCACAGCCCCGAGAGGGTCGAGATCGAAGCCGTCACCACCATGATGCCAAACACCACCACGAGCGCGGAGATCTTGGGATCGGTGATGCCGAGAAATTGCAGGCTGAGGTCGGGAAAGATCATCATCAGGATCTTGACCATCGCGAGGTTGACCCAGCCCATGATGATGCAGTTGATGGGCAACCCCAGGTAGAGAGCGCGAAAGCCCCGGAGAAACGCGGCCGGTTTGCCGCTATAGCGCAGTTCGGCAAATTCGACATCCGTCACCACGCCGGCCCGCCGCCACAACCGGGCGAAGAAGAAGACGGTGAGCATGGCGCTCAGCAGCATGTTCCACCACAACCAGTTTCCGGCGATGCCGTAGGAGGCCACCAATCCGGTGACCGCCAGCGGGGTGTCGGCGGCGAACGTGGTGGCCACCATGCTGGTGCCCGCCAGCCACCATGACACCTTGCGGCCGCCGACGAAAAACTCGTCGGTGGAGCCTGTGGCTCGCTTTCGGTACCAGAGTCCGATTCCCAGATTGATGGCGAAATAGCTGGCGATGACGAGCCAGTCCGTAAGCGTGAGCTGCATGTCGGGGGGAGAAGGCAGGGACGCCGTCTCGCCAAGAAAACCAGAAGGCGATTCGTGGGGCTATGAAAGAAATGGGGGCCGTAGTCGGTGATTGCTGGCCCGCAGTCACTGGCCACGGATCATGGGCTGCTGACTACTGGTTACTGGTCACTTCCCTTTCGCCCCCTCGGCCTACCACCCCGCCGCGGAGCCTTCGCCGCGGGGGTCTGCCGCGCCGACCAGGGCGCCGGCGTCGGTGCCGACGGCTTGGGCGGCGCCGAGAGAACGCTCGACGATCACGGTGTGACCCTTGGCGCGGAGCGCTTCGATGACGGCGGCGCCGAGGGCGGCTTCCACGTGCAGTTCGTCCGGACGCCACTGATGATGGAATCGCGGTCCGCGCAGGGCGTCCGCCGGGTCCTGTCCGAAATCCACGGTACGGAGAATGGCCAGCAACGTCTGGGAGATGATGGTGGGGCCGCCCGCGGCGCCCACGGACAGCACGGGACGTCCCTGACGCAGGAGCAGGGTCGGGCTCATGCTGGATAGCGGTCGCTTGCCCGGGGCGACGGCGTTGGCGGCGGCGCCCACCAGTCCGAAGGCGTTGGGAGTTCCCGGCTGGATGGAGAAGTCATCCATGTGGTTGTTGAGCAGGATGCCGGTGCCGGGAATGACCACCTTGCTGCCGAAGCTGGTGTTGATCGAGGCCGTGCAGGCGACCCAGTTGCCCGCGGCGTCCGCGGTCGAGAAGTGCGTGGTGTGGCGTCCGGCCTCGGCGGCGAAGACGTCCTCCGCGGCGCGGGGCGGCGTGCCATGGCCGGACACCTCCGTCGCGCGGTCCGAACGGATCTGCCGCGCGAGTTCCTGGGCGTACGCCTTGGACACCAGACCCTGGGGCACCGGCGTGAAGGCGGGATCGCCCAGCCAGTGCGCCCGGTCGGCAAACGCCCGCTTCATGGCCTCGGCCACCGTATGCACGAATTCCGGGGAGCGGTCGCCCATCGCTCGCAGATCGAAATTTTCCAGGATGTTCAGGATCTCGAGGACATGCACGCCGCCGGAGCTGGGGGGCGGGAAACTGACGATCTCCCAGCCGCGGTACATGCCCTGCACCGGTTCCAGCACCCGGACGGTGTACCTGGCAAAATCCGCCGCGGTCAGCACGCCGCGGTTCGCGCGCATCCAGACCGCCGTTTGCTGCGCAAAAGGTCCACGGTAGAACCAGCCGGTACCGGCTTCGGCGAGACTCTGGTAGGACAGACCTAGGTCCTTCTGCACGAGGCGGTCTCCCGCCCGCCATGGGGTGCCATCCGGCTTGAGGAAGATGGCCCGGGTGGCAGGAAATGCCGCCAGTTCGGCCTGAGCGGCCTCCAGGCGGGAGGCGTAGTGGCGGTCGAGGGCGAATCCATTCGACGCCACCCGCGCGGCCGCTTCCAGCAGCCGCGCCATGGGCAGGCGTCCGAAATTTGTGCTCGCATAAGCCAGGAGGGCCAGTTCCCCGGGAACCCCGGATGCGAGCGCCCCATCCTGGCTGAGCCGCGGGTCTGCCCGGCCATTGCGGAGGTACTGTTCGGTCCGCGCTCCGGCGGGGGCGGTTTCCCGGCCGTCGAGGGCGATCAGGCGCCCGTCCGCCAGCCGCAAGGTCATGAAGGCCCCGCCGCCAATGCCCGAATTGTGGCCGTCCACCACTCCCAGGGTGAGCGCGCAGGCGATGGCGGCGTCCACGGCATTCCCACCGGCCTGCAGGGCGTCCAGGCCGGCCTGGGTGGCCACCGGCTGTACCGTGGCCACCATGCCCCGGCGCCCTGAGGACACGGAGACTTCAGCGCAAACACCGGCCCAGATTCCGACCGACAGCGCCACCCAGGTCATTCTCCCGAGGCATCCCGCAATCATCCCGGATCCAGCCTATCAAAATCGTTCGTTGACCCATTTCAGAAAAATTCCTATCGTCGCATCAAGATACGTCAATACGTTGATTTTAACGATCGCAGTTTTTCACATCGCACATCGTCCATGAGCAAACGTTTTATTTTTTCGTCCGAATCCGTGGGTGAGGGACATCCCGACAAGGTCGCCGACACGATTTCGGACGCCGTGTTGGATGCCTGTCTGGCGCAGGACAAGTACAGCCGGGTCGCTTGCGAGACCTACGTAAAGTCGAACGTGGTGGTCATCGGCGGCGAGATCACCACCAAGGCCAAGCTCGACTATGTGAAGATCGCCCGCGAGGCGATCCGCGAGATCGGCTACGTCAACGACGACGACGTGTTCCACGCCGACAAGGTGTTCGTGAACCTGCTGGTCACCCAGCAATCCCCCGATATCGCCCAGGGCGTGGACGCCCGGGCCGCCAAAGGCAAGAAGAAGGCGGAGCAGGGGGCGGGGGACCAGGGCCTGATGTTCGGTTATGCCTGCAATGAGACCGAGGAACTGATGCCCAGTCCGATCATGTTCGCCCACCGGCTGGGACGAAAGCTCACCGCCATCCGCAAGGCCGGGAAGCTGGCGCCGTGGCTGCGGCCGGACGCCAAGTCGCAGGTCTCGGTGGTCTATGAGGACGGCCAGCCGGTGGAGATTTCCAACGTGGTCATCTCCACCCAGCACGCCGCAGGCATGGATCACGCGGTGATCGAAGACTTCTGCATCGAGCAGGTCATCCGAAAGGTCCTGCCCAAGAAGCTGCTGACCGCCAAAACCCAGTTTCTCATCAACCCCACCGGCAATTTCGTGGTGGGCGGTCCCCAGGGCGACACCGGGCTGACCGGACGCAAGATCATCGTGGACACCTATGGCGGCTGGGGCCGTCATGGTGGCGGCGCCTTTTCGGGCAAGGATCCCAGCAAGGTGGATCGCAGCGCCGCCTACATGGGCCGCTACGTCGCCAAGAACATCGTGGCCGCGGGCCTGGCGCATCACGCCGAAATCCAGTTCGCCTACGCCATCGGGTATCCGGAGCCGGTGAGCGTCTCGGTGAACACCTTCGGCACCGCGCAGCATGGCCTCTCCGACGAGGCCATCACGCAAGCCGCCCAGAAGGTCTTCAGCTTCAAACCCGCCGACATCGTCAAGCAGCTGAATCTGCTGCGTCCCATCTACGGCAAGACCACCAACTACGGCCATTTCGGCAAGGTGGACGCCGACCTGCCCTGGGAGAAGGCGGACAAGGTGGCAGCGCTGCGGAAGGCAGCGGGAAAATGATGAGGCCGTTGTCAGTTCTCAGTGGCCAGTGGGCAATGGGCAATGGCCGGCGGGGGAGCACCTCGGCTGGCCGCGCCTCATCCACTCCCGAAAACTGCCCCCTTCAACGGATTACTGACTCTCTGATTACTGATCACTGATTTCTCATGGCTAAAACCAAAGTGAACGCCGCCGCCGCGCTGGCAGAGGTCGCCAGCGCGCTTCCCAACCTCGGTTCCTTCGCCTCCCGGACGCCCAAGGGCTCGGACTACATCGTCCACGACATCGCCCTGGCCGAGTGGGGACGCAAGGAGATCGCCGTCGCCGAGCATGAAATGCCCGGGTTGATGTCGGTCCGGAAGAAGTACGCCAAACAGCAGCCGTTGAAAGGCGTCCGGATCACCGGATCCCTCCACATGACCATCCAGACGGCGGTGCTCATCGAGACGCTTGTAGCGCTCGGCGCCAAGGTGCGCTGGGCGTCCTGCAACATCTTCTCGACCCAGGACCATGCGGCCTCCGCCATCGCGGCTATCGGCACACCCGTCTTCGCCTGGAAGGGTGAGACCCTGGAGGAGTATTGGGAGCTGACGCTCAAGGCGATCCTGTTCCCGGGCGACCTGGGACCCCAACTGGTCGTGGACGATGGCGGCGATGTCACGCTGCTCATTCACAAGGGCTATGAGCTGGAGCAGGGTTCCAAGTGGGCCTACGACACCCAGGGCGACAGCCACGAGGTCTCGGTGGTCAAGGCCCTGCTCCGCCGCATCGCCAAGGAAAAGCCGGGCCTCTGGACGCGGATCGTCAAGGACTGGCGCGGCGTCTCCGAGGAGACCACCACCGGGGTGCACCGCCTGTACCAGATGAAGGATGCCGGCAAGCTGCTGGTGCCGGCGATCAACGTGAATGATTCGGTCACCAAGTCGAAGTTCGACAATCTCTACGGCTGCCGCGAATCGCTGGCCGACGGCATCAAGCGCGCCACCGACGTGATGGTGGCCGGCAAGGTGGCGGTGGTCTGTGGCTATGGCGACGTCGGCAAGGGCAGCGCCCACTCCCTGCGCGCCTATGGCGCCCGGGTCATCGTGACCGAGATTGATCCGATCAACGCCCTCCAGGCCGCCATGGAGGGCTTCGAGGTCAACACCATCGAGTCCACCCTGGGCACCGGCGACATCTACGTCACCACCACGGGCAACTGCGACATCATCACCGTGAACCACCTGCTTCGGATGAAGGACCAGGCGATCGTCTGCAACATCGGCCACTTCGACAACGAGATCCAGGTGGACGCCCTCAAGCGCGCCAAGGGCGTGCGGATCGAGAACATCAAGCCGCAATACGACCGATACCATCTGCCGGGCGGCAAGAGCATCTACCTGCTGGCCGAGGGACGCCTGGTCAACCTGGGTTGCGCGACCGGACATCCCTCCTTCGTGATGTCCAACTCCTTCACCAACCAGACGCTCGCCCAGATTGATCTTTGGGCGAACCGGGACAAATATGAGAAGACGGTGTACCGCCTGCCGAAGAAGCTCGACGAGGAAGTTGCGCGGCTGCACCTGGAAAAGATCGGGGTCAAGCTGACCAAGCTGACCAAGGCTCAGGCGGACTATCTGGGCGTGCCGGTGGAGGGCCCGTACAAGCCGGAGCACTATCGGTATTGATCTGCCGATCTCACGCAGAGGCCGCAAAGGAAGGATTCGCTTGCTTTGCGTCCTTCGCGTGAGGCTTTCGACCCTCGACGGCCTTGGAACGCTTGCCCGGGGAACGAGTCTGCGCGGAATTCGGCAGCGGGCTTGCGTCGGCTTGAATCCGCCGCCTAGCCTTACAGTCCGTTCGTGCCATGCATTTTATCCTCCGCCGAGGCCTGCCCGTGGTGCTGGCCGCTGCCGTCATCGGTTTGACGATGGTTCCCCCCATGAAACTGAACGCCAAAGATGAGGCGAAGCCGGCCGCTGCGGCTGCCTCCAGGACCAATCGCAACGCCCGCTTGAACCATGTCGTGTCCTTCAAGTTCAAGGAGACCGCGTCCAAGGATCAGGTAAAGGAAGTCGAAGAAGCCTTCCGATCCCTCAAGACCAAGATCCCGCAGATCCAGAGGTTGAGCTGGGGCCTGAACAACAGTCCGGAAGGCCTGAACAAGGGGTTCACCCACTGCTGGATTCTCACCTTCGCCACGGAGGCCGATCGCGACGCCTATCTGGTGCATCCCGATCACAAGGAGTTTGGCAAGCTGGTGAGGCCGGTGCTGGCCGACGTATTCGTGGTGGACTTCTGGGCCAAGGACTGACGAGCGTGGGGACGAGCTTTGCGAGCCTCTCCAGGGTGGATCAGGAGGTCGGATTCGCGCTCTTCTTCAGCAAGGCCTCTTCAATGGACCGAAGGCGGGATTCGATCTGGCGCACATCCTTGGCCTGCCGTGTGAACAAAACGGCGAGCGCAATGACTACTCCTGCAGCCGCAAAAGCGAGAAGAAGGGTCAACATGGCGGCAATCACGAAGAGTTCGGCGCTGCCCAGCATGGCCAGGATTGGAGTGCTCATAGGATGACTTCAACGTTCGGTAACCAGACCAGAAAACGCTGAACCACCCTCTGCATCCTGTCAAAGGTGCCTGGGAGTCAACCGGTGGCCTGGCACTCTCGTCCCCCATTGGGTCTGGGGTCTGGGGTCTGGGGACGATGACACGCGACGAACCACGGACAACTGACCAATGACCAATGACCAATGACTCCTCGCAACGGAGGAAAATGGGGACTCGGAGGGGAAGAAGAAACGATGAAGTCAGAATGCAGAAGCGGTCACCGAAAGGCATGGCCATCCGCCTCCGTCGGGAGGCTTCGGCGGGGCAAGTCCGCTTCCGTCATCCCTCATCCCTCATCCTTCATCCTTCATCCTTCATCCTTTCCCGCATGGGGACTCGCAAAGGTCGTCTCTGCAGGACGGGCTTCACGGTGCCGACAGTGGCGGGTTCGGGAGCGCTTCCAACAGCCTGTGACGTTTCTCTTCGGGCAGGTCGGCCGTCGCCAGGAAGTCGCGGATCATCGCCCGTTCGCCGTCGGTGAATGAGGCCAGCAGTTCGGGGCCGACCGGATCATAGGCCAGTTGCCGAACGGCGGCCTGCAGGTACGGACGGCGGCGGGGATCGTCGGACGGAAGTTTGCGAAACCATTCTTGCGCCGATTCTGATTGAGTGCTCCGCCATTCGGCGAAGGCCTGGGCGCCGGCTTCATGGCGGGCGGTTCCCGGCAGGGTATCGGCCCAGGCGATGGCTTCGGCCGGGTCCCTGCGCGCCAGGCGACGGGCAAGGTGGCCGTAGTAGTCGTCAGAGAGAAGCGTGTCCCGGGTCTCGCCCAGGAGGCGGGCAAGTCCGGGAGCATCGGCGCCGACCCAGTTCCAGAAAGTCGCTTCGATGGCCCGGACGCGGGACCCTTCATCGAGCGACTGCAGCCAGGCTGCCATTTCGTCCGGGATCCGGGCATTGGGCGTGTCCAACTCGGGAATCCACTTCTGGGCAACGGCCACCGCGGCGGACGCGCGTTCACGAAAGTCCTTCATCTCGGACACCAGCGCCGCGGCCTGCGCGGGATCCTTCTCCGCGGCACCCCGCACCAACCCTTCAATGGCGCGCGTCAATGCGCCTCCGGTGAGCTCGCTCTGCGACCACTCGATGGCGGCGGCGAGGTCCTGGCCGGCCCAGGCCTCCATGAGTTCGGCGCTGAGGCGGTTCCGGACTGCCGGACTGGCGGAGGCGAGCCATTCCGCGGCGGCGGATGCATCGCGCTTCGCCCAGGCCTTGATGGCCGACCGGGCCAGGACCGTCGGAAGTTGGCCGGTCTGGGAGGTCGCAAAGGCGAGCGCGGCAGCGGGATCGCCGGCGGCCCAAACTTCCCCGATGGCTTCCAGTCCCAGTCGCGAGCCGTAGCCGGAGGGGTGGTCGAGGACCACCTGCGCCGCCCGCCTTGGATCCGTCTGCGCCCAGTCCTTCACGGCGTTCATGGACGGTCCAAAGTCCCCAATACTCCAGCGGGCCAGGACCTTGAAGCCACGTTCTGGATCCTGTCGCATGAGTTGATTGACGACCTGGAAGCGTAGCCACCGCGGTGCCGCCTGGTTTTCGTCCGCATCAAGCGCCCGGATCGCGCCTTCGGGATCCCGCCTTGCCCAGTCACGAAACAGGAGGCGGGCAACCTCGTCCTGGACGAATCCGTTCGCGGCGAGGTGATCGAAAAGCCCGCGGGGATCGAGTTCCATCCAACGGGACGCGACGAGCCTCAGTGCGTTGGAGTCCGTGCCGGCGAGCCGGAGCAAGCGAGGATAATCGGCCGGTACCGCGCGTTCGAGAGCGTCCATCCAGTGCAGCCACCGCAATTCGCCGGTGGATCGAGATAGGTCCTCGCTCAACTGCTGGACCAAGGGCAAAAACGGCGATCCGGCCGGACCTCCCGGCCCCGCGCGCCCAGGGATCCCGCCGGCCGCCCGGGTGGATGCAGCGCCGGCCGACGTTGCATCGCGGGAAATTTCTGCAGAAGCGTCGCTCCGGGACCAGCGATTCCCGATCCACAGTCCCAACCCGGCGGCGATGGCCAGCCAGGCCGCGTGAAGGAGTCCTTTGAGCAGCAGGAGGCGCATGGCGGGTTCAGGGCGGGGTGGGAACGGTCCCCGAAGGGAAGAGGGTGGCCTGCAACTGCTCCCGCGCTTCGGGGGTGAACGGCCCTTCGGCAATCCACTGCCGGGCCTGCGACGGGTCCCGGCCGGCCATGGCGCGGATCGCGTGGGCGGCCGCGATCTGCCGGCGGTCGGAATCGTGGATGCTGGTGGCCCATGCCCAGGCTTGCTCCGGATGCCGGTCCGCCAGCCCGAAGACGATGGCCTGCGCGCCGGCATCGCGGTCGCCGCCCTCCGGTAATGTGGACACCCACGCCGCCGCAGCCGCGGCATCCGACTTCGCCCAACCGGTTCCGATCGTGGTGATGGCCTCTGACCGGGGGGAGCCGGAAGGGAGAGTGACCGCCCACGCGGCCGCCCCTTCGGGTTGTTCGGAGGCCCACGCGCGGCTCAGCGAGCCGATGGCCGGTGCGCGGTTTGCCTCGGGCAGTTGCTCCAGCCGGCGGACCCAGGTCTGCGGGTCGCCGAGCGTTTCCTGATTCAGAAACACGAACGACGCCTGCAGGAGGGGGTGATGCATGCGTTCCGGAGCCTGCTTCACCAGATCGTCGAATCGTTCCATCACATGTCCGCCGTTCAACAGGCTTTGAGCGACCTCATACGCCTGCTGATTTCCATCGCGCGTTGCCGGCAGCTCGGAAGCCCAGCGCAGCGCCAAATCGGAATCCTGGAATGCCGCCGAGGTCAGCACGGTGTCGCGCAATGCCTTCAACGATTCAGTCTCAGTCTGGGAGTTCAGCCATTGCCAGATGACCGGCCGCTGTCCGGACGCCCGGTTGAGGACGGCGCTCTGTACCGCGGGCACCATCAGATTCAGCGAACCTTCGGCCAGGGCCTGACTCAGAAAGCCGACCGCATCGTCGTTGAGTTTCTGGGTGACCGCACCGGCCAGCCCGATCAGGTCGCCGGAGGCAATCCGTCCCGGATTGGCCATCAGCCAGGCGACGGTCGCCTCGAAGTCGGTTTCCGCGGCTCGTCGGATCACCCGGGCTCCGGTCGTGGACGCGAAGTAATCGTCTCTGCCGCCGGAGGGCACTTCGCCCACGCGGGCCAGGGCCGCCACGGGATCCGTGGCCGCCTGACCCACCAGGGCCGCCCGTACCAGTTCGTCGCGGTCGCCGACCTCCGGCAGGGAACGCGCCCAGTCGAGCGCCGCATGGAGATCGTTGCGCGCCCAAGCCTGCGCGATGCCGGTCAGCGCCTGGTCACGATTGGGTCCGGCCAACCCTTCGGCGCCCGCCCGGGCCGCCGCCAGGTCCGCCTCGGCGGCGGCCGCGAAGGCGTCGTGAACCCGGCCGTCCCAATAGCCGTTGGGCTTGGGCAATTGCGCGACCACCTCGGCAAGCCGGCCTGGAGCCTTCTGACCGAGGAGGGTCAGCGAATCGCCGGCGAGGACTGCAAGGGAGGCCGGATGCGCCAGAAGGGCGGCGATCGCGGCGTCGGGATCACTCTTCAACCATTCTTCGAAGAACAGTTTTCGATGCTCGGATTCGCCGAGACCTTCGCGGAAGAAAGCGATGCCGCCGTCCGGATCTACGCGCAGCCACTCGAACACCAGGGCGGTATGGAATCCCTTTTTCCGCAGCGGATCCTCCAGCTCCGCGATCGCCTGGTAGAGTCGCGGCATGGACTCGGGCCCGGATCCGTGCTCGTCGTGCAGCCGCTTCCATTCGGCGAGGATGGCGCTGTCGGCTGGAAGAGGTGCCGGCGTGGCGGAGTCCGCGGCGGACGGGTGTGAAGGGCCGCTCCCGTGGGGGGCGGGGTGGCCGAGGTGGCGTCCGATGGGAATGCAAACCGCGGTGACGACAAGCGCGGTGACGAGGGCGGCTTTGGAGAGGTTCATCAGTCCGAGGATGGGAAGTCCTGGTCCGGCGCCCGCGAGGGAAGCGGGTGCGGTGGTGCCGGCACCGGAGGCCGACGCCCCGGCAATGGCTCCGGCGGCCATGGTGGCAGGCGGTGCCAGCACCCCGATTGCCACCGCCACGGCCACCGTGAAGGCGGCGGAGGGAGCGGTGCGAATGAGGACGGTTTCGATAACGCCGGAAAGCTGGTCGCGCAGGAGGTCACGTCCGCGGGCCAGTCGCTGCTTGACCGCGTCCTCGCTGAGTCCCAGCGCCTCGGCCACCGCTCGGACCGACTGTTCTTCCCGGTAGTAGAGCACCAGGGGCAGCCGGTAGATCTCGGGCAACCGGTTCAGGTGGAGTTGGACCAGGGTCCGTTCGTCGTCGGATGCGGCCCGTTGGTCGGGAGGCGGGGCGGTGTCGGCCCGTTCGGAGTCCTCGGACAGGCTCACGCTGTCGCGTCGCCTCCGAAGCTCCATCAATGCCGCATTCCTGGCGATCTGCCCCAACCAGGAGCGCAGCCGGTCCGGATCCTTCAGCTCATCGAGATGCCGCCACGCCGTGATGAACGCCTCCTGGCCGGCGTCCTCGCTCGCGGCGATGTCACCCAGGATGCCCAGGGCGATGCCGCATACCATGGCCTGATGCCGGCCGACAATGGCGACGAAGGCTTCCCGGTCGCCGTCCCGCGCCCTCCGCACCAGGTCGGCGTCCGCGGTCCCGGAGGCCGGAATTTCCCGCGTTTCGGCCCGGGGTGTGGAAGTGTGACCGTTCATGGCGTTGTCCCGATGGCGGGCATCTGACCCATTGGATGCAACAACGTTCCGTTCGGTGACATCCGGCCTGGGAAGGATCCAATTGGTCTGGAGGGATGAACTGATGACCTGTCCCTCTGCGCTCCTCCCAACCATGGATCACCAAGACCGGGCTGCTCTGGCCCGGAAAGTCTTTTGTGAGCGATTCCCGATGAGCTTCTGGGCCTCCAAATGACTTTGAGTGGGTTTCAACCCCGGACCCGCTGCTTCTGCACCCATGGCGTGAGGCTGCGTTGCACGGTGTCAACGACGCGCCGGGATCCGCGGCTTTTCATCTACGGCGACTTGCGGTTGACTGTCAGCGATTGACGACGGACTCCGCCACTGCGGTCAGGGAATGCCGCCATTGCGGGGGTCCGCTGCCGCCGGATTTTCTTTCCGGCGCCGGGGACTCCGCCGCCGCGCCGCGCCGTTATTGCTGCTACGGATGCCGCCTGCTTGGCGAGCAGCGTCCGGACAGTCTTCCGGCCGCAGAGGTCACGGAACCGGTGGCGGGCACGCCCTGGTTTCGAATCGGCGTGGGCGTGGCCCTGGCCAGCCAGGCCATGCTGTTGGGGTTCGCGGTCAACATGACGCCGCCCGAAGGGGCCTGGCGGGGAATGTTGCACGCCATTCTTGCCGCATCCGCATTCGCCGTGCTGGCCGTGCTGGGAGGTCCGCTGTTCCAGGCGGCCTGGGACCGGGCGCGGCGCCGGCGGGTTTCCGTGGAACTTCTGTTCATCGCGGGCATTGTCGGCGCCCTCGGCGCGTCGCTGTGGAGCAGCGCCACGGGGATCGGCGCCGTCTATTACGAAGTCGTGGCCGTGCTGCTGGCGGTGTACACGGCGGGAAAGACCCTCACCGCCCGCGCCCGGGAACGCGCGCTCGCCGAAAGCCGGCGGCTCCGGGAGACTTTCGACACCTGCCGGCGGGTGCGGCCCGACGGTTCCGAGGTGCTCACCCCGGTCGGCGCCATCGAGGCCGGCGACGTGGTCCGGGTGTTTCCAGGCGAGCCGGTGCCCGTGGACGGACGGATCCAGTCCGGCGCCTCGTTCGTACGCGAGACGCCGCTGACCGGCGAGCCGTTTCCCGTCGTGCGCCGGACGGGGGACGCCGTGCTGGCGGGCAGTTGGGCGGAGGACGGCGAGTTGAGGGTGGAAGCCACCGCGCCCGGACGCGCCCGCCGCCTGGACGAACTGCTGTCGCTGGTGGAGCTGGCCCGGCGGACGGCAGTGCCGGCGGAGCCGGATCCCGAAGCCCTGCCTCTGGCGGACCGGATCACCCGCTGGTTTTTGCCGCTGGTCCTGGGGACCGCGCTGGTCACCTTTGGCGCTTGGACGCTGCGCGGCCACTGGAGCGAGGGGGTGTTCCATGCGCTGGCCGTGCTGCTGGTGGCCTGCCCCTGCGCGCTGGGTCTGGCGACACCGCTGGGGCTGTGGAATGCCCTGGCCACTCTGGCGGCCCGCGGTGTGATCGTGACTTCCGGCAGCGCCCTGGAACGGCTTGCCCGCGCCAATCACGCGATCTTCGACAAGACGGGAACGCTGAGCGAAGACCGCCAGTCACTCGTGGATTTTGCCACCCCGGTTCCGGAATCCCGGGCGACGCTGCGCCATCTCCTGCGCGAGGTGCAGCGCCGGAGCACGCATCCCGTGGCCCGCGCCTTTGCGGCATCCGACGGGGCCGACGACACATGTCCGGACCCGGTTCTGGTCGTGCAATCTGTCAAGCCGGTGCCGGCTCGCGGATTGGAAGCCTGGGTGCGCCTGGGGGACCGCGAGCATCACTTGAGGCTTGGGCAACCCGAGTGGATCGGCCACGCCGCCGAGCGGATCGCGCTGGCCGCCACGCTTCGCGGAAACCCCGGGGATCCGCAGGTCGCTGTGGAATTGGACGGTCGGCTGGCTGGCCTTGCGGTGGTTCGGGAGCGTCCCCGCGCCTCGGCAGGCGCGGCACTGGCGTGGATGGACTCCCTTGGGTGCCGGGTGAGCGTGCTCACCGGAGACCTCGCCGGCCGGGCTCGGGATCTCGTGGCTTCCCTGCGACCCGGCGAGGTGGCGGCGGTTCACGTGGCCGGATCCCAAACGCCCGCCGGCAAGGCGCGATTCGTGACTGATGCCCGGAATGGTGGCGATGCCGTGGTGTTTGTCGGCGATGGCATCAATGACGCCCCCGCACTGCGCGCCGCCTCGGTCGGGGTGGCCTTGATGCACGGAGCGCCGCTGGCGTCCGCGAGCGCGGATGTCCTGCTCTGCGGCGAGGATTTGTCCGAGGTCCCTCGCGCGATCCAACTGGCGCGGCGGGTGCAGGACGCCATCCGGTCCAATCTCCTCTTCGCCGCCTTCTACAACGCCCTCGGCATGGCGCTGGCCGCCACGGGCCATTTGCATCCGATCACCGCGGCCCTGCTCATGGTGGGCAGCAGCACCATTGTCTCCTGGCGCGCGCTGCGATCCGGACGCGACGAAGGCTGTCATCCCCCGGTACCCATGGGTTCCGGGCGGGCGGGCGCCGGCGGTTTGTGGGAGCGATGGATCGTGCCCATCGCCTGCCTCGCGCAGGCCCCGTGGTTGCTTTATCTCGGCAACCTTCGCGGCTTCGCGGCCGGCGCTGCGACCCTGCTGCTGGCGTCCGCGGCCTGCGGATGGCTCTGGATGAGCCGCATTCAGACCCGGCCATCGGCGGGCGGCCGGTGGTGGCTTCCGGGGTTGCGGATGACCGGCGCCATGCTGGGACCGGGCAATCTGGGCATGCTGATCGGCTGGTGGATGGACGCCGGGTTCGGTCCGGTCATGCGCGATGGCGTGTGCCTGTGCTGCCAATCGCATCATTACTTCACGCTGGCGGACGGCATTCCCTGGATGGACGTGGGAATGCTGTTGGCGGGATTGCCTGCGATGAAGCCCGCCGTCGGACTTCTTCCAGGCCGCCTGCCGCGGTGGGGGCTGCTGGCGCTATCCGGGGTCGGGATGGTCCTGGGGATGTCCTGGGGGGCCGACCTGGCCCTGCATTGGGCCGGACCCGGACATCCGCATCAGTTCCTGACCGCCTTTGCGGGCATGACCGGGGGGATGCTGATCGGGATGTTCTTCGCCTGTGCCGCCGGTGAAGCGGTGCAGGCGTTGCGGCGAAGGTGAGTGGGGTGGTGGGGTGCGGTGGGCATGGGTCCGCCGTGGCACGCCGGTCTTACCCGACAGTCTTCTTCAGCCAACCCCCAACCGCCAGCCACTCACCAGCGCACCCGCTACGGCGTGGCGATCACGCGAACAAAGGAGGTCGCGTCACCCGCTGCTGGAATGAGGTCCGCGGTCAACTCCGCGCCTGTGCCGGCGTGAGGCGCGCCGACTGTCTGCCACTCGCCGGAAGTGAGGGAACGGCGTTGCTGGAGTTCGTAGGTTTGCCCGGCGCGGCCCGTCCAGGTGAATCGAATCGGGCCGCCCGGCGCCGGCGGGCCGGACGTCTGGAGATCCAGCACCTCGATCTCCGGCGCGCTTCGCATGACGAGATTGGCCACCTGGACGCGCCCGCCGTCCGATTCCAGGCACACTTCGAGCCGTTGAAAACTGGCGCTGCGCAGGCTGGGGTCGGTTAGGATTTCGCGGACTGTCTGGAATTCGGACGAGATCGAAGCGGGTCCGGGAATGCGGAGCACCGGGCGGTCGCCGAGCCGGACGACCAACGCGCCGCCGGAGGTCAGCCAGCGATGTTCCAGCCGGAGTTCGATGGGCGCCTGAGGTCCGACCAGAACCGAGCTGGCGAGGCATTCGTTGGCGCACAAGGCCACCCCTTGCCGCTCCACGCCGGCCAAGTCGCGATCCAGGAAATTCGTGGTGCAACCGAATCCGGAACCGCCGCTCCAAAAGGGACCCGGGCTGAATCCGGTCCAAAGGTGGGTCGTGCCATCCTGGCCGCGGTTGCCCGGCCGTCCCTCCAGGAGGCGGCCGCTGTTGAATCCGGGGTCTCCGGGAGGATCTCCGGCGCCGCCGTCGCCGCCATGCGCAATGGCCACCAAGCGCCCGGCGCCCGGCTTGCCGCCGTCGCCGCCGGTGAGCAGGGGCTGTGTCCAGGCTCGGAACTCGTTCCGCGCCTGGATGAACACGTCGCCACCCCGCCCTCCATTTCCGCCGTCTCCTCCCGTGGGTCCGCTGCCATTGATGTTCCCGGCATCGCCTCCCCGCCCCCCGGGAAAGAAGCCTCCGGGGAAGGAGTCGCCGTCGCCGGCATTGCCGCCGTTGCCGGGCCGGCCGCAATCGCCCCCGTCGCCGCCCGGGGATCCCCGGAGCGAAATGTTGCCATCCAGAAGGACGGAGTCGGCGATGAGATACAGGGTTCCTCCGGCGTGCCCTTCGCCGCCGTTTCCGCCGGGTCCTGCGGGACCGCCGCCACCGCCGGGCCCTCCCCCGCTGTTATCTCCGTCTCCCCCGGCGCCTCCATTGCCCCCGTCTCCACCATGGGCTCCCTGGCCACCGCGGCCTTCGGCATCCAGAAGAATCTCCGCGGTGGGTTCGAGCACGATGCGGCGGGCTCGAATCTCAAAATAGCTTCCTCCAAGAGCCCTCCCGCCCGAGCCCCCTTCGCCGGCCTGGCCGCCGAAGCCGCCGCCGGCGCCTCCCGCCTGGCCGCTGCCGCCATGGCCCCCGCGTCCACCCTGCCCGCCGTCCCCGCCATCGAGTTGCGTCCGAAGGTCAATCGAGCCGGACACCACCACCTGACCCTGGGACCGAATGCTCAGCCGCGGCGCGACGCCGATCGCCCCATCGGCCCCCCGATCCCCGAGGATGCCGCCGGTTCCCGCGTTGAGGCCGGTCGGGGTGTTGCTGGGACCGTCGCGGCCATCTGTTCCGGGCCGGGCGGGATCCGGCTTGTGTTTCGGATGGCGGGTGATGCTGCCGGCGATGAGGATATCGCCGGTGACGTTCAGGGTCATTTGCCCGAGCAATTCCAACGTGCCGCCCGATTCGACGGTCAGGGAATCGAACGGCTGCGATGAGGGCTGTTCGGGGTCTCCGATGCGGACGGTTTGGCCGGGGGAGACGCGGAGCGGGTCCGCCGGGAGAATGCAGGCGCCGAACAGGCTGATCCCGGTGAACAGCAGGTTTCTGAGTCGTGAAAAATTCATGATCAAGATCCCGGGTCCCGACGCGAGTCCGCATGGGGTCCGCACGGGAAGGCCGCCTCGCTAGTTTTTGGTGATGGTTCAACGCTGTTCACCTGGACATCCGGTGTCAAGGCACTCGGCGATCCCCCCGGATTTCAGCGACGCCTGAGCTCACGCGATGGACACAAAGCATCTGAAGGGAAGGGGGCTTTCTCCTGGGGAACGAGTCCGAGTGGAGAAGGGGGTTGGGGCCAAGCCATGGGCCAGCCTCGATCCAATCCTGTGAAGCCTTCGCGTCCTTGGCGTGAGGCTCACGCCAAGGACGCAAAGAGCCGCAGAGGGGAGGAGGCGAGGGAGGGGACAACCGTCATTCCTTGGACGAGCGTTGCGCGTATGGAGTGGCTGCGGGGAACGGGGGGAGACTTTGGCGTCAAGAGCTTCCCACGATCTCCGTCGTTCGTGCTGGAGCGCAGCGGGTTTGAAGTGGGTCGCGGATGGAACGCGCCCCTACCCATCCCTGCCTTCATCCGCTGCGCGCGTGGAATGGCGTTGGGGCCTCGTATGGCAAAAGGTCCTGAAGCAGCGACGTCTCCACGGCGTCTCAATTCACTGCGGGATGGCCCCGAATCGGGGATTGGCTCGCGTCAGGTATGAATGCTTGTGAAAAGTTTCACGAACGGCTTGACCCTCGGGGGTCGGTTGATAGTTTGCGGAGACTTTTCGCTGAAAATTGATCCTTCGAATCTCCATGAACACGATGAAATCGCTTGCCGTGGCGGTGTCCGCAACGGCGCTCTCGCTCCATGCAGCCGACGTCACCGGCAAGGTGTCCCTCAAGGGAACTCCGCCGCCGGAAAAGGTCATCGCCGCGGTCAAAACAGACAGCAATTGCGGCAAGGTCGCCCAGGGGGAAGCCAAGACCCGGGTGTACGTGGTGGGGCCGGACGGCGGGTTGGCCAACACGGTCGTGTACGTGAAGAAGGGGCTGGAGGGGAAGACGTTCCCCGTACCGTCCAACAAGGTGGAGATTGACCAGGTCGGCTGCATGTACATGCCCTACATCTCCGCGGCGATGGCGGGGCAGACGATCGCGATCAAGAATTCCGATCCGTTCATGCACAACGTGAACGTCCAGCCCAAGGGGGCCGGCAACAAGGGGTTCAACATCGCCCAGGCGACCAAGGGCAAGGTGGACGAGAAGACGTTCGACAAGCCCGAGTTGGGCATTCGGTTCGCCTGCAACGTGCATCCCTGGATGATCGCCTACCTCAGCACCTTCGACTCTCCCTTCTTCGCGGTGAGCGACGACCAGGGGGATTTTGCGATCAAGGGCGATCTGCCGGACGGCAAGTACACGCTGGAAGCGTACCATCAGAAGGCCGGGGCGGTGACCCAGGATATCGAGGTCAAGAATGGCAAGGCCACCGCGAACTTCACCCTTGAGGTGAAGGCGCAGTAAGGATTTCGGAATCAAGGGCCGGGTCCTCCTCGACGGGGGATTCGGCCCTTCCGCTTCAGTCATCGCGTGGATTCCCCTTCGTCACGATCCCTGTACCGCTTCGCCGTCCTGACGGCGCTGGCGACGCTGGGATTGATCGGCATGGGCGGGTTGGTGACGAGCAAGGGGGTGGGCATGGCGGTGCCGGACTGGCCCACCAGCTTCGGCTACAACATGTTCGCGCTGCCGGTGGACCAGTGGTTTCACGGCGGGGTGTTTGATGAGCATACCCATCGCTTGTGGGCGTCCACGGTGGGCCTGCTGGTGGTGGTCCTTACCCGCTGGCTGGGCGGGTCGCCGTCCCGGCGCTGGCTGCTGCTGACCGGTGGGATGGAGTTGGCAGCCGGATGGGGACTCCTTTCGCTGGGCCCGGCCTGGCGCGGCGCCGGGTATTTCCTTTGCGGAATTGGCGGCGTGGTACTGCTGGCGGGGTTGGCGTGGTTTCGGTCCGCTCCGGCGTCCGCTCCGCTGCCCGCCTTGGGTTGGACGGCCTTCGGGTTGGTGCAACTGCAGGGACTGCTGGGTGGGTTGCGGGTGGTTCTCGACCAGTGGACCCTCGGGAATGTCACGCTCGGCCTGCTGTTGGGATTGATCCATGGATGCCTGGGGCAGGGATTCTTCGTCCTGCTGGGGGTGATTGCCTGGCGTCTGTCTCCAGCCCGGGGGCGGCAGAGCGGCGCTGCGATGCGGTCCGGAACCGGAGGGGGCTGTGTGTCGTTTTGGATTGGAGCTGGCGCGGCGCTGGTGGTGTTCCAGTTGGTTCTCGGCGCCGCCATGAGGCATCAGCACGCCGGGTTGGCCATTCCCGATTTCCCCATGGCCTACGGGCGCTGGTGGCCGGCGCTCGATGCGGAGGCCCTCGTCCGCTACAATCAGCATCGCACGGATGAATCCACCGTGACGGCGTTCCAGATTCTTCTGCAAATGGCCCATCGCGCTGGCGCCATGGCCGCGCTGGCGGCGATCGCGCTGGCGTGGAGGACCTCGGTGCGGCGGTATGGCCGGGGATCGGGCATCGCGCGCGGCACGGCGCTCTGGCTGGCGCTGGCGGTCGTTCAAGCGCTTCTGGGAGCCACCATCCTCTGGACCAACAAGGCGGCCGACGTCGCCACGGCGCATGTGGTGCTGGGCGCCATGACGCTCCTCACCGGTACGCTGTTGATTCTTGTCGTCCGGAAACTCAGGGTGTCCGAACCGACGGAGGCGTCCCGTATCCCGGTCCCGGCCTTGGCGCATCCCGTCGCCCGCTGATTCGATTCCATGGACGCCAAAGTTGCCGCCACTCCGCTTACCGATTCGGATGCCTCATTGCGCGGCAAGACGGCGTGGACGGTGGCCAGTGAATTGGTCAAGGCGCGGCTCACCTTGCTGGTGGTGCTGACGACGTCCGTGGGGTTCTACCTGGGTTCCTCGTCGCCGGTGGATTTCGGGCTGCTGCTGCATGCCACCTGGGGCACGGCGTTGCTGGCCAGCGGGGCGGCGGTGCTGAACCAGTTGCTGGAGCGGGAATGGGATGCCCGGATGCGCCGCACCGCGGACCGCCCGCTGCCCTCGGGGCGGGTGACGCCGAGCACGGCGCTGGCGGTGGGGGCGGCGTTGAGCGTCGGCGGCATGGGATGGTTGCTGGTGGCGGTGAATCCCGTCACCGCCCTCCTCGGGGCGCTGACCCTGGTCACCTATCTGTTTTGCTACACGCCCCTGAAGCGTCGAACCGTCCTGAACACGGTGGTCGGCGCGATTCCCGGCGCGTTGCCTCCCTTGATGGGCTGGACGGCCGCGACCCAGTCGCTGTCGGCTCCCGGTTGGGCGTTGTTTGGCATTCTCTTTTTCTGGCAGTTGCCGCACTTCATGGCCATCGCGTGGCTGTATCGGGATGACTATGCGGGAGCCGGCTACCGCATGCTGTCCGGTACCGACCCGGACGGTCGCCGCACGGCGGCGTCTGCCGTCCGCAACACCTTCGCCCTGATGCTGGTGAGCTGGTTCCCCTACCTGTTCGGCCTGGCCGGGCGTTGGTATTTGGCCGGCGCGCTGGTCATGGGAATGGGGTTCCTGGCCACCGCGGTCCTCTTCGCCCGGCGGCGCACCCCCCGGGCCGCGCGCACGCTGTTTTTCGCCAGCATTCTCTACTTGCCCCTATTGCTGGTGCTTCTGGTTGTGGACAAGCCCAGCCGGAAATTGACTTCCCAGCCGGTGGCACCGTTAGCATCGCCGACGGTCGCCGGGGTGCCGGCCTCTCTTCGCTGATCCTGTCGTCCTGAATTTCATCTATGCAGACCGCCATCACGCATCCCGGAGCCGGTTCGGTCCATGCCGGAGCCCATGCGCACGATCATCACGAGCCGTCCTTCCTGACGAAGTACGTCTTCTCGACGGATCACAAGATCATCGGCATCCAGTACGGGCTGACCTCGCTGCTGTTCCTCTTCTTCGGCTTCATGCTCATGCTGGCCATGCGCCAGCAGCTTGCCTATCCGGGCAAGCCGATTCCGGTGGTCGGAGGACTGCTGAACAAGGTGCTCGGGCCCGACATGGCCGCCGATGGGGTGATGCAGGCGGATCTCTACAATGCCTTTGGGGCGATGCACGGCACCATCATGGTCTTCCTCGCCATCGTGCCGCTCGCGTTCGGGGCTTTCGGGAACTACGTGACCCCTTTGCAGATCGGCGCCCCGGACATGGCCTTTCCGCGCCTGAACATGGCCAGTTACCACTTTTTCTTCTGGGGAGGGGTGGTCATGCTGGCCAGCTTCTTCGTTCCGGGCGGCGCAGCCAAATCGGGATGGACGAGCTATTCACCGCTGGCGACGGTGGCCGACCTCAACAACTACATTGACGGCCAGACGTTGTGGCTGATCGGCATGGTGTTGCTGATCACGTCTTCGCTGCTGGGCGCGGTCAATTTCATCGCCACGATCATTCAGCTTCGGGCGAAGGGAATGACCTGGATGCGCCTGCCGTTTTTTGTCTGGGCCCAGTTTGTCACCGGGTTCCTGCTGCTGCTGGCCTTCCCGCCGCTGGAGGCCGCGGGATTGCTCCAGCTCTCCGACAACATCCTCGGCACCTCCTTCTTCCTTCCGACCGGACTGGTGTACAACAGCCAGCCGCTGGACGTCTCCGGCGGCGGCAGTCCGCTCCTCTGGCAGCATCTGTTTTGGTTCCTGGCCCATCCGGAGGTGTACGTGCTGATCCTCCCGGCCATGGGCATCGTGGCCGAGGTCATCGCCAACAACACGCGAAAGCCGCTCTGGGGTTACCGGTCGCTGGTCTATGCCGTCCTGGCCATCGGGTTTCTCGCCTTCATCGTCTGGGCGCACCACATGTACATGACGGGCATGGGGACGAAGATCGCGACCTTCTTCCAAACCACCACCATGATGATCTCGATTCCGTCGGTGATCATCCTGACGGCCCTCTTCATCTCCCTGTGGGGCGGATCCATTCGCTTCAACACCCCGATGCTGTTCGCGCTCTCCTTCCTGCCGATGTTCGGGATCGGAGGGCTGACCGGCCTGCCCCTGGGGTTGAACGCCGCGGACATCTACCTGCACGACTCCTACTACGTGATCGGCCACTTTCACTATGTGGTCGCGCCCGGAACCATCTTCGGGTTGTTCGCCGGCGTGTACTTCTGGTATCCGAAAATCACCGGCCGGATGATGAACGAGTTCTGGGGCCGGGTGCATTGGATCATTTCGTTGGTGGCGATGAACCTGATCTTTGCCCCGATGTTCATCCAGGGCATCCGCGGCATGAGCCGCCGAATGTATGATGGCGGCGCCACCTATTTTGCCGAAGGCGTGGGCGCCGATCCGGGGGTCCTGTGGCTGAACAAGTTCATCACCCACGGGGCCATGCTGTTGGCCCTCGGTCAGATTCCGTTCATCATCAATTTCTTCTGGAGCATCCGGAACGGACGCAAGGTGACCTCCGACAATCCCTGGCAGGCCACCACGCTGGACTGGCAGACGCCCACGCCGCCGCCGCACGGGAATTTTGCCGAGACTCCGGTGGTCTATCGCGGTCCCTACGAATACAGCGTGCCCGGCGCGAAACAGGACTTCACGCCGCAAAGCCAGCCGAACTGAGCCCCGACGCGTCCGAACCTCCCTTTGTCTGATTCCATGGAAATCCCCTACGCCGTCAAACCCAGGCCGGACACCGGCCTTTACAATGCCAAGGTCGGCATCTGGCTCTTTCTGGCCTCGGAAGTGATGCTCTTTGGCGCCTTCTTCTCGACCTACATCCTCCTCCGGGTCCAGGCGCCGCACGGTTTCTGGCCCGAGGTCGCCCTGGGCTGGCCCCACGGATTGCTGAACATTCCCATCGGCACCTTCAACACGGCGGTGCTGATCACCTCCTCGGTCACCGTGGTGATGGCCTGGATCGCCCTCAAGCAAAACGAGTTTGCGCGGTTCCGAAAGTTCATGGCGATCACGATCGCCTGCGCGCTCGGCTTCCTCGTCATCAAGACGTTCGAGTACAAGGAGAAGTTCGGGCACTACGTCATCCAGCTTGCCGACGGCTCCCGGATCACCGGGCATCTCGACGTCCAGGGCAAGTCGCCGTTGTTTTGGACGAAGAAAAACCTGGAGGACGCCAAGCTGGAGTCGCTCAAGGTCCTGGAGGATATTCCCAACAAATTCCGATTCCCGGTCGGTCACGCCATCCCGGAGGATGTTCATAAGGCGCATGCCGAGGGACACCACCACAAGGATCGGGAGATCCCCGTGTCGGACATCGTCAGCCTGAAGGCCTTTATTCCGTCCACGCACCCGTTTTTCGCCATTTACTTCACGATGACCTTCCTCCACGGCCTTCACGTGCTGGGCGGGGCCCTGGTGTTGTTCTATTTCGGGTTCATCGGCACCCGGTTGTGGAAGACCAATCCGGAGCAGTTCACCAACCGCGTCGAGGTGGGCGGGCTATTCTGGCATTTCGTGGACCTCGTCTGGATCTTCCTGTTCCCCGTGGTTTATCTCCTCTGACCGCCCCTTTCACCGATTCCATGAGCGATTCCAAACACGCGACCGCCCCCGGCGGCACGGGCCACCACCATTCCCATCACGACTACGACTTCGCCGCTCACAAGAAGGTGTATTGGGCCGTGGGCGCGGCGTTGCTGGTGGGCACCGTGATCACGGTGCTCGCCCGGGAGTGGGAGTTCAGCAGCGTGGCCCTGACCATCGCGGTGGCGCTGTTCATCGCCACCGTCAAAGCCTTCCTCGTCTGCGCCTACTTCATGCATCTGCTCTCGGAGCGGAAGGCGATTTATCTGGTCATGGCCACCACCCTGGCATTTGCCATCGGCATGGTGGCGCTCATCCTCTTCTCGGACAAGGATCCCATTCCCGGGACCCTTCCCAAGACGGTCTATGTCCCTTAAGGCGTTCCACGTGGTGTTTGTCACCGTATCCATCCTGCTCACCCTGGTGGTGTCCAGTTGGTGTTTCGGCAACTATCGCGACGGCGGCTCGGTTCGTGACCTGGTCGGGGGGATTGTTTCCCTGCTGGCCGGCTGCGGGCTGGCCATCTACGGCAAGGTCTTCCTGAAGAAATTCAAGAACATCAGCTACCTGTGAATACGCCCCCGACCCGTTTGTCGCTGCTGCCGGTGCTCGCGGCCCTGCTGCATCTGGAGATGGCCCCCCGGGCCGCTGCCTGCGCCGCGTGCTTTGGGAAGACCGACTCGCCCCTGGCGCACGGGATGAACGCGGGAATTTTCTCCCTGCTGGCGGTCATCGGCACGCTGCTGGTCCTGATTGCCTCGTTCTTTGTGTTTGTGAGCCGCCGGTCTTCGCGACTGGAGGCCCCCGGTTCCGAGGAACCGTCGGTCTGAATCTGCGTCTGCTTTCCCTTCGTCATGAGCTTCTGGAATCACTTCCTTCCCCCCGAAAATGCGTCGGCTCACGGCAAGAGCCTGGACGACCTAACGCTGTACCTGCATCTGCTGATGGCGGTGCTATTCGTCGGGTGGCTGGCCTACTTTCTGATTGCCGTTTACCGGTTCCGGAGTTCCGCCAACCCCAAGGCCGACCACGTCGGAGCCCGCTCCCATTTCTCGACCTATGCCGAAGTGGGCGTCGCCGCCGTCGAGGTGCTCCTGCTGTTGGGGTTTGCAGTTCCCCTCTGGGCCAAGGCGGTGGACCAGTTTCCCGTTCCCACCGGAAACCCCGAGACCGATCCCATCGAGATCCAGATCATCGCCCAGCAGTTTGCCTGGAACGCCCATTATCCCGGTCCCGATGGCAAATGGGGAAAGCAGGATGTGAAGTTTGCCGGAAGCAATCCCTTCGGACTCGATCCGGACGATCCCGACGGCAAGGACGACGTCACCTGCCTCCGGGAACCTTTTGTACTGCCGTTGAATCGCGACATCATCTGCAAGGTGTCGTCCATGGATGTCATCCACTGCTTCAAGCTGCCGCGCATGCGGGTGACTCAGGATGCGATTCCGGGCATGACGATTCCCGTTCATTTCAAGCCCACCAAAACAGGGGAGTACATGATCATCTGCGCCCAGTTGTGCGGGAATCTGCACTCCGGAATGAAGGGCGAGTTCAAGGTGGTCTCCGCCGAGGAGTATGCGACTTGGTATGCGGAGAAGGCCAAGGCGGGAGGGGCGGGCGGCTTTGAGTAGCGTGATTCTTCCTGCCGAACCCCGGCCGCCGGAGGGCTCCCGGCGGCCGTTTCCGTTGATGGAGGGCCAGTGAATCGTAGCCAGCGGCTGATCTGGACGCTTTTCGTGATGGCCATGGCCGGCTTGGTGGCCGTGGCCGTCTGGCGCCAGACCCGGAGCGTGGATCTGCCGGTCTTCGGCGAACTCGGATCCTTCCGTCTCACCAACCAACTCGGCGCCGCAGTATCGTCCGAATCCCTGCGCGGCGCGGTGACGGTGGCGAATGTGATCTTCTCCCGATGCCCGGGACAGTGCCACCGGCTGTCCCAGCAAATGTCCCGTCTCCAGGCCGCGACGCCGGAGGACGTGCGGCTGGTCTCGCTCACGGCCGATCCGGAGTTCGACTCCCCGGCGGTCCTCGCGCAGTACGGCGCGCGGCACGGCGCGCGGGCTGAGCGCTGGTGGTTTCTCACCGGCCCCAAGGCCGAGGTGTACCGGGTGGCGGAACAGGATCTCCGCTTCACCGTGCTGGATACCGGCGTGCAGAATCCGAGTCTTGAGGACCGCTTCATTCACTCCGGGAATTTCGTCCTTCTGGATCGCCGGGGCCGCCTTCGCGCGGTGGTTCAATCCGAGGACGGAGATGCGGTGGAACAACTGCGGCGTCTGGTGGAACGACTGCGCAAGGAATCGGCCTCATGAACCTGAGCGATTTTCCTCCCCTCAACGCCACGTTAAACGGCCTTAGCGCCGTCCTGCTGGTCGCCGGGTGGCGCTTCATCCGATCCGGAAACCGTACCGCGCATCGTAACTGCATGATCGCGGCCTTCGGGAGCTCCGCGGCCTTTCTGGGGTGCTACCTGTGGTATCACTTCCAGATGCAGCGTCTGCACGGGCATGCCCACACTTCCTTCACCGAACCGGCCTGGTTTCGTCCGATCTATCTGGCCATCCTCCTGACCCATCTGGTCGGCGCGGTGGCCATCCTGCCGTTGATCGGAATGACCTTCTTCCGCGCCTTTCGGGAGCGGTTCGACGCCCACCGGCGCATCGCGCGGTGGACGCTGCCGCTATGGCTCTATGTGTCCGTGACCGGAGTGGGCATCTATTTCCTGCTCTACCGGATCTTCCCGCAGGTGCCCGTGCGATAACCTGGGCGGATGAGCTTCGCGAGTCCCCTCTTTTCTCATTGTCCCAGCCAATCCTCGCTCCGGCAGAGATCCCGGGCGTCGGTCTGGAAGATCAATAGACCCGCCGCAGGTGGCTGGGCAGCACGTTCAGTTCGGAACGGTATTTGGCCACGGTGCGCCGGGCGATCATGGTGCCGGCGGCTTTGAGCCGGGCGACCAGTTCCTCGTCGGATAATGGGGCCGATTTGTCCTCGGAGGCGATCAGGTCGGCGAGCATGGTCTTCACGCTCTTGTTGGAAATCTGCTCGCCGCTGGCGGTCGCGAGTCCGGAGGTGAAGAAGTACTTCAGCTCGAAGATGCCCTGCGGACAACTGAGATACTTCCCGGCCACCGCGCGGCTGACCGTGGTCTCATGCACGCCCACCACCTCGGCCACCTGGAGCATGGTCATGGGCTTGAGGTGCGAGACCCCGTGATCCATGAAGTCCTTCTGCCGTTTCACGATCTCCTGGGCGATGCTGAGGATCGTACTCTGGCGTTGATGGAGGCTTTTGATGAGGAATTTGCCCGCCTTGATCTTTTCGCGGACGTATTCCCGGACTTCCGGGGACGTTTCCGCGTTGGATAGGAGGTCCTTGTACAGATTGCTGATTCGAAGGTGGGGCAGGTGATCGTTGACGGTGGAAACCGAGTACTCGCCATCGGATCCGCGGGTGACGATCACCTCGGGCACCACGTACTGCTCGGGTTCCGAGGAGTAGCTGCGGCCGGGGCGCGGATCGAGCCGCGCGATGCGTCCGGCGATTGCCTGGGCTTCACTGACGCTCACCCCCAGGTGACGGGCGATCTCGGGGAAGCGCCGCTTGCCCAGCGCCTCCATGTGATCGCGGAGGACGCGGTACTCGGGGGAATCCTGGCGCGCCACCCGCTCGAGCTGCAGCATCAGGCATTCGCGCAGATCGCGGGCGCCGACGCCGGGGGGCTGGAAGGTCTGGACCGTGGCCAGTGCAGACTCCAATTCCGCCGTGGGAATGCCGGTGGAGAAGGACAGTTCGGCGATCGAGGATTGGAGATAGCCGTGGTCGTCTATGTTGCCAACCACCAGTTCCGCCACCATCCGCTGGCGCTCTTCCAGGTCGGTATTGCGCACCTGATCGAGCAATTCTTCCTGCAGCGAGGTGCCGGTGGTGAGCGAATCCATCAGGAACTGCCGCCGCTCCTCGTCTTCCGGACTCGCCTTGCCTGCGCGTTGGGCGGATCCGAAGAAATCCCTCCACTCCTGGTCCAGATGCATCAGGCGCTGCATCTCGGCATCCAGCCGGTCCACCGGTTCGCTGGTCGGTTTCTCGGTGGCCGGATCGAACCGGGTGTCGGCCGGGGGCTCCGCCGGATCCGCCATTGCCGCCGCCGGATCCCGATCCTCCCGGTCTTCCGATCCGGGCTCCAGTCCTGGCGCCTCCTCGAGCACTGGATTTTGCTGCAGCTCCTGCTCCACCATCGCCTTCAACTCCAGCACCGGCGCCTGAAGGAGCGCCAGGGATTGCTGGAGCTGCGGCGACAGCACCATCTGCTGGGACAGCCGCTGGGAAAGATGCAAACCTTGCGACACTGGAGCGCGAGAGTATCGAGGAAACCGCAGGAAACAAGGTTGGGACGCAAGAAAAGTGCCAGCTTGCCGCATGCGGTTTGGGATGAGGAGCGTGCGCCTCCGATGCGTCCGGGGCGCCGGCCGGGCGAGTCGGGGCTTTTCATGAGCGGGCGAGGTCCGTCACGCTCGGACCTTCATGGCGGTGCGCTTCACCATTCTTGGAAGTGGCAGCGGCGGCAATTGCGCCTACCTCGAGGCCGGCGAGATCCGGCTGCTGATTGACGCCGGATTCAGCGGACGGCAGATCCGCGAGCGGCTGGCGTCCATCGGACGGTCCCCGGAGGAATTGTCCGGCATCCTGATCACCCATGAGCATGGCGATCACATCCAGGGTCTGGGCGTGCTTGCGGGACGGCTCCAACTGCCGGTCTATGCCAACCGCCTCACCCGGGAAGCCATCGAGCGGCAGTTTCCCGAATCCCGCATCCCGTTCGTGCAGTTCGAGACCGGCGCCAGTTTTTCGCTGGGGACGGTTGAGGTCCGGACGTTTTCGGTGCCGCATGATGCCATGGATCCGGTGGGTTTCGTGCTCGCGACGCCGGGCGGGGAGGTAGGTTTTCTCACCGATCTGGGGCACGCCACGCGGCTGATCCTGGAGCGGGTGCGCATGGTCCGGTGGCTGGTGCTGGAGGCGAATCACGATCTGAAGCTGTTGCAGGACGACATGAAGCGTCCCTGGAGCACCAAGCAACGGATCCTCAGCCGCCACGGACACCTGTCCAATGACGCAGCCGCCGAAGTGGTGGCGCAATTGGCGCCCGGCAATCTGCGCCGGATCTACCTCGGGCATCTCAGCCGGGATTGCAACCGCCCGGACCTGGCGCGCCAGGCGATCCGCCGCCGGCTCGACGCCCTGGGCATGCCCGGAATCGAGGTCCACGACACCTCGCAGGATGCGCCGTGCCCCACGCTGGATCTCGATGCGGGGTAGGGGAGCCGACGGCCGACGGCCGGGGATCAGCGGAGAGTTTCGAGGTATGTCATCAGGTCCCGGACCTCTCCGGGAGTCAGGGCATCCATCAGGCCTTCCGGCATCAGCGACACTGTTCCGGGCGCGTTGGATTTCACCCGCGATCCGGGGATCCGGGTCTGTTGTCCGTCGCCGTTCATCACGGTGATCGAGCCGTCGGGCTCGGTGGAGACGAGGCGCCCGGAGTAATACTCGCCCTCGGGGGTCTCCACCTGGTGGTCGGCAAATTGCGGCGCGATGTCTCGGGATGGCTCCAGAAGCGAGCGCAGGAGTTTTTGCCGATCAGACCCGCGCCGGATCGCGGACAGGTCCGGCCCCAGCGTGCCGCCCCGGCCGAAGACCTGATGGCACCGGATGCATCCCACCTCCGGCGACCGGAAGGTCCGGGAACCGCGCGCGGCATCTCCAGGCTCGGCCTCCAGGAATTGCCGCCATTCGTCAAACGAGGCGGGACGCTCTGCGGGACGGCTCAACACCAATCCCGCCACCGCCGCCCGCCGCGGGTGACCCGAGGCGGCCGCAGTTTCCAGGGCCGTTCGGACGCCGTCGGTCTCAATCCACGGACGCAGGGCGCGCGCCACTTCTGTGGCCACATCTTCCGAGGGATCCTCCAGGAGGGACCGAAGGCCGGACACTTGGTCGTGATGGGAGCCCGTCAACGCAAGGATCGCCTCGCAGCGGAGGGCCTCCGGAGCGGAACGGTCGCGCGCCAGGGTTTGCAGCGCGGCCACCGCGGCGGAATCGGTGGTGGCCGCCAGGTCGCGGGCGGCCTCTGTTCGGAGGAACTCCGGAGCCTTGGCATCCAGCACCCGGGCTGTCGCCTGCCGGGTCTGTTCCTCGGAAAACGATGTCCGCATGGAAAGGGTCTGAACCGAGGTGTTGTCGGCCGAGGGCGTCTTTACCGGTGTCGGCGGTGTCGCGCCGGCCTGCTTCACCGCCAGGGCTTGCAGTGCCGCAAGCCGGGGTGTCACGGCCGTGCCGTTCAAAACGCCGGGGGAGGCGGCTTCGGCGGTACAGAGGGAATCTTCAAGAGCCCAGACCAGGGCGGCCATGCGCACCTCGGAGGACTCGTCGAGCAGGCCCCGTCGGATCCACTCCCCCGCCGCGGCCGTCGAGTCGCCGCCGGCTGTGACGAGCGCGCGCCGGGCTGCCAGCATGAGGGTGTCGCGCTGGCGGCCGGATGCGGTTTGCCAGGACTTCTCCAGGGTCTCCGGAGTCCAGCCCGACATCCGGTCAGCGGCTGCGGATCGCATAAAGGGGTCCGAGTGACCGGCGGCCCGGAGCAGACGCGCCTCATCCCGCTCCCGGGACAAAGCCTCCCGTTCCTGTTCGAGCGCCGAGGGTGGCGGCAAGGATTGCGGCGCATGGACGGCAGGTGTCCGGGAGGCGAGCCGCCACAGGGCTCCGGCTTGGTGAACCGGATAGTCCGATTTCACCCAGTCGGTGAAGATCACCGACCCATCCGGCGCCGCAGCCAGGCAGACCGGACGAAAATTCTCGTCGCCTTCCACCAGGACTTCGGCGGAGGCGCGAAAGGTGGCGCCGACCGGAGCCGGACGATACCGCTCGATCCGGTGGTCCCAGGTGGCGGCCACCAGCAAGGTTCCGTCATACGCTGCCGGAAGACGGGTCCGGGCGGCGTCCAGCACCGAACTGGGCGCCTCGCCGGTTCCGGCTACCATGCCCAGAGTGCCGGGAAGTTCGCCGTCCCAGGCAATGAGCGGACTCAGGCCGTCGCGTCCGTGCCGGAACTGGAAGCCATAGTTGCCGCCTGGGATCACGTGGATCAAACGGCAGGGCGGACGCGAATTCGGATCATTGTCCACCAGGAACAGCCGTCCGTGCGCGTCGAAGGCGAGGCCGAAGGCATTCCAGAAGCCCGTGGCGACCGGTTCGAGATTTGAACCGTCCGGACGGCACCGCACCACGACTCCGCCGGCGCCGGCGTTCAGGGACACGCGGCGGCCATCCGATCCCCGGATCGTGTAGGCCAGTCCCAGATTTTCTCCGGTGCCCAGGTAGAGCCAGCCGTCCGGACCAAACGCCAGCCCGCCCACACCGTTGTGTGGATAGTCGCCCCGGGTCTCCAGGGTCACGATCTCGCGGCGTGCCGGAGCCGGGGTGTCTGCGGCGCCCCCGGGTATTTCGAAGCGCAGCACCCCGTTTCGGTGGGTCAGGTAGAGCGCGCGGTCGGGCCCGAAGGCGAGGTTCATTCCCCACCGAAGGCCCTCCGAAATGAGGACGCGGGGCGAGCCATCCGAAGGCGAAGGGAAGATCAGAATCCGGTCCGACTTCGGTCCGGGATATCCCTCCGGTGGGAAATGGGTGTGGGACTCCAGTACGGCGATTCGTCCGGAGGGATCCACGGCGCAACCGATCGGCGTGACCAGGTCCGGGGCTCCGGCGATCCGCTCCAGGACCAGTCCGGAGTCCAGGCATCGGGGCGGGGCGGCCCAGGTTGCGGATACCGCCAGGAGGCCCCATCCCCATCCCGTGATGATGCGCAGCGTCCGGAGGATCATGGCGCCTCGGGGGGATTTTCAGGCGACGTAGAGCGCCTGCTTCAGTTCATGGACGAGCACGCTAGTGATCGGATACCGGCGGTCGGGCTCACGTTCCAGGCATCGCAGGATGATGCGCTGGAGTTCCGGGGGCACGTCGCCGTTGATCTCCCGCGGCGGCACGAACTCCGAGCGATCCAACTGCCGGCGCAGCACTTCATCGGCGTTCTCCCCGGGGAACGGCTTCCTGAGCGTCAGCAGTTCGTAGGCGCTCACCCCGAAGGCCCAGAGGTCCGCTCGATGGTCCACGGGTTGGCGCAGCAATTGTTCCGGCGCCATGTAGGCGGGGGTGCCGGACAGCTTGTCCATCTTCCGGGGTGGATTCGGGATCGGTTGGGCCAGGTCGAAATCAATCAGGCGCAGGCTGCCATTGCGGGAGAGCAGGACGTTCTCCGGCTTGACGTCGAGGTGCATGAACCCGCGGTCGTGGACCACTTCCAGCGCGGACGCGAAGTCGAGCAGCACCTGGGCGATGTTTTCGGTGAGGACGGGATCGCCGGCGTTGAGGAGCAGCTTGAGGTTGGCCCCTTCGACATACTCCATGACCAGCGCCCGGTGCCCGTTGAACTTGCCGTGGGTGACGTAGCCAATGATGTAGTGCCCGTCCTGGCAGGCCTTCAGCGTCTCGCATCCTGTCTGGAAACGCCCTTTCTCAGCGAAGGCGAAGACGGATTCATTGAGCAGGAGCCGGACGGCGAAGGATTGCCCGGCCTCGTCGGTGGCCAGCCAGATTTCGGACAACCCTCCCGAATTGATCAATTCGTGAAGGGTGTACGGACCCAATTTTTCACCTGCAGTCGCCATGCCGAAAAAGCCGGGGGTAGCTACCACAGCCCCCGGGCCGGGGAAAGACCCGCGTGCTGGAAAAGCAATCCCCTAGAAACCAGACAGGGAAGCAAATGGCGGGCCGGATACTCCGGGGATGCCGCCCCCCAGATTGCGCGATGGCGCGCCGACCGCGGTGATGCGTTTCTTTGGGCGATGACGGCGAGGCTTGCGGCGCTCTGGAGTTCGTGGGCGGGACGTCTCCGGCCGAGTTGCCAGGCGGCGGCAGACGGACTGCTGGGGTTGCTCTATCCCAACCGGTGCCAGATCTGCGGCGAAGAGGAGGCAATGGCGCGGCAGGGCTATGTCGGGTTGCGTTGCCAAAGGACGGTCCGGCCGATCCGCCCGCCCTTCTGTTCCCGATGCGGGCTGCCGTTTCCGCCGGGCATCACCCAGGAGTTCACCTGCGCCAATTGCGCCGACCTGCACCTCGCCTTCGAATCGGCCCGGGCGGCGGTGGTGGCGTCCGGAGTGACGCTGGAGGTGGTGCACCGGTTCAAGTACGGGCGTGCCTTGTGGTTTGAACCGTTCCTGACCGACCTGCTGCTCACTGCCGCCGTGCCTTCGTTGGAGGGCGGTGGCTGGACGGATGTGGTTCCCGTCCCCTTGTATCCGGCCCGCGAGCGGCATCGCGAATTCAACCAGGCCGAGCGCCTTGGGCGTCCCCTGGCGGCGGCCTTGGGGTTGAGGCTTCAGCCGCGGCTGATCCGGCGCGTAGCGCCGACCTTGACCCAGACCCATCTCTCCCGAACCGAGCGCTCCCGCAATGTGGTCCGCGCCTTTCGTCCCGCGGGACGCCAGCGCATTCGGGGTGCTTCGGTGATCGTGGTGGACGACGTATTGACCACGGGAGCGACCGCCAGCGCCGTGGCCCGGGTGCTTCGTCGCATGGGTGCCGCCCGTGTCTGCGTGTGGTCCGTCGCCCGGGCCATCCGCAACGAACCTCCCCTGGCGTGATAGCGGCCTGGAGGGGCGAGTTTCGCGAGTCCCTGAATTCCTCTGTTTGGCCCATGGAGGCGCAAGCGGGGGAACGCGGGAGACGCCGGGGCGTGCGGGTTTCCCGCGATCCCCGCAGAGTATGCCCGGACAATGCGGAGGCAGATGGGGACTCGGATGCCTTGTTCCTCCATTCTCCAACGACCACGCGATTCCCACGCTGGTCAAGCGGGCGGAGCTTTGCTACTCCTCCCAGTGCTCCAGGCGTCTCGAAGGCGCTTCAGCGACATGGCTTCTCGAAACATCAAGCGCAAGAGCGTGGTGACCGACCCGGTCGAGCCGAAGGTGACCCCGCCATCGCTCTCCAGCGACACCACCTTCCTGACCCGACCGAAGATCGCCGCCCGGTCCCGGAAGCGGGACATGCCCGAAGGGCTTTGGACCAAATGCCCGGCCTGCGAGTCGCTCATCTACGACAAGGAACTGGATGACAATCTGAAGGTCTGTCCGAAGTGCGGACATCACTTTGCCATCGGTGCCCGGGAGCGGATCCATTCGCTGGTCGAAACCTGCTCCTTCCAGGAGATGGATGCCCCGATGGAATCGGTGGATATCCTGAACTTCACCGGCCCGGCGAGTTACGAAGCCAAGCTGGCGGCTTACAAGAAGAAGTCCCATCTCCTCAAGGATGCGGTGGTGACCGGCGTGGGCTTGATTGGCAGCCACCGGGTCGCGCTCGGGGTGATGGACTTCGGATTTCTCGGCGGTTCCATGGGCTCGGTGGTGGGCGAAAAGCTGACCCGATTGATCGAGACCGCCACCACCCGGGGGCTGCCCGTCATCATCATCTCCACCAGCGGCGGCGCCCGCATGTACGAGGGCACGTTCAGCCTCATGCAGATGGCCAAGACCTGCGGCGCCCTCGCGCTGCATGCCCGCCACCGGCTGCCGTACCTTTCGGTGCTGACGCATCCCACTTACGCCGGGGTGATCGCCAGTTTCGCGACGGTTGGCGACCTCATCCTGGCGGAGCCCAAGGCGGAGATCGGCTTTGCCGGGCCGCGGGTGATCCGGGACACCACCCAGGCGGAGTTGCCGGACGGATTTCAGACGGCTGAGTTTCTCGAGGAGCACGGCCTTATTGACGCCATCGTGCCCCGCAAGGAGATGAAGGCGCAGTTGATCTGCTACTTGGATTTCCTGATGGCGGGCCGCCAGGCGTCCTGATCAAGGGGCGTTCCGCACCGCGAGCACGTGGTTTCGGGTGCGAAAGAAAAGCGTGCCTTCGGCGAGTGCCGGGGTCGCCAGACACGATTCACCGGCGGAATTCCGGTGCCGGACCGAAAATTCGGGACGGGCCGGCACGACGAAGACGTCGCCGTTTTCCGAGGTGAAGTAGAGGTGGCGCCCGTCGGAAACCGGGGACGCCGTGTAGCCCGGCCCTGACATCAGCCGTTCGCTGTACTGGATGGCGCCCGTGCGGGCATCGAAGCAGGTGAGCACCCCGGTGTCCGCGCATCCCCACAGCCAGTCGCCCACGCAAATGGGAGTCTGCATGTAGCTGCCCTGGCGCGGATGCACCCAGGCAATGGCGGCGTTGGTGCCCCCGGGTTCCGCGGGGGTGATGTTGCCCGAGGCGTCCGGACGGATGGCCCGCATCGGGCGCAGGGGACCATGGGCGCTGGTGAAATAGATCAGTCCATGCGCGCTGACCGGGGTGGGCACCGGAATGTCGCCGCCGCCGTCGAGGAACCACAGACGGGCTCCGGACGCCAGATCGTAGCCCGCCGTTTCATGCCATCCGTTGATGGCGATCTGAGTGCGTCCCTCCGAGCGGACCACTGTGGGGGTGCTCCAGGTGGGAACATCCTTCCGCTCCGTGCGCCAGAGCTCGCGTCCGGTACCTGCATCGAAGGCCGCGAGGAAGGAGTTGGTCTGGACATCGCACAGGACAAGCACCCGGTCCTCGTGGAGAACGGGGGAACTGGCGAATCCCCACTGGGCGCCGGCTTCCCGGAAGTATCCGGAATCCATCCGCCCGAGATCCTTTCGCCACCGCACCTCCCCCGAGGGGTCCACGCAGAACAGCCCTTCGGAGCCGGCGAGCGCCACGATGCGTTTTCCGTCCGTCGCCGGCGTCGAATTGGCCGCGCTGGCCTTCGGATGCCGGCGGGACCTGGGAATGCCTTCGTGCAGCAGGGTGTCCCAGACCGGCTGTCCCCGATCGCGATCCAGCGCGATCAGGCGCCATTGATGCGGATCGCGCTCATTCAGGGAGGTGATGTCTCCGTACAGCCCGGTCTTCAGCGGCGCTTCGCCGGGAGTGACCGCGGTCAAGACGAACACCCGATCGTTCCAGACAATTGGGGCGGCGTGGGACAGGCCGGCGATTCGGGTGCGCCACAGGACGTTGCTTCCCGTCTCCAGGCTCCAGGCAATCGGAGCCGGACGCGAATCGTCCACGCCCGAAGCGGAGGGCCCTCGGAATTGCGGCCAATGGGCTCCGGCCAGTGGACGGACATCGGGCAGTCCCGCCACCAGGGCAACAAGGAGAAGAGCCCATGCGGCAGTCCTCGGCGATGAACTTCCGTACTGAACGGCGCCTTGGACTTCCGGCACGTGAACCATTCCCGGGATCGCAACAGGGAATCCGATCATTGGGAAGGCGCTTCCGGTTCCGCCGCTTTGGAGGCAAAGGACAGAGGACCTGTCACTTTTGCCGCGCTGCCGTGATGCGCATTCGTGTCCCGGAGGGCCGCTTGGAAACGCTCAGTCAGAGCTCCTGGCTCGACGTGGCCGGCGCGTTAGATGAGGAGAGCCCTCTCCCTCGAACTATTCCATGGGTGCGGGGAGCGGATGGCGTCCTGTACTTTGGCGGATATTACGGTGTGATGTCCTACCGTCCTGGAAGCCATGGGGTACGCCCATTGCGCATCACGGGACCAAACCAG
>Ga0268299_1000571_pt1 | contig 106244 bp, 72 predicted proteins | sample NOBtaG_FD_193484 | JGI IMG/M metagenome (GOLD analysis project Ga0268299, IMG submission 193484) | Activated sludge microbial communities from bioreactor in Nijmegen, Gelderland, Netherland - NOB reactor | ecosystem: Engineered > Bioreactor > Aerobic > Activated sludge | place: Netherlands...
GATCGAGTAGTGGCGCCATGCACCCTGCGCGACCGTGTTGCTCGTCGCAACACCGCTCGTCAGAACCGTCGTGCCGGGGGTCGGCGTCGGGGTTGCGGTGGGTGTCGGGGTCGGGGTCGGGGTTGCTGTTGGCGTCGGGGTCGGTGTTCCTGTGGAGAGCCAGCCCGGGAGCTCTGCGGAGATCCAGCAATGTATGCGGCCGCGCTGCTGCGGGGTGAACTGCGTGTAGCAGCTATCCGGAGCGTAGCCCATGTAGTTGGAGGGCTGTGTTGAGCCCCAAGCCGTGCTGCTGCACGAGTCCGAGCCACCGGGGCCGGAGCAGTTGTAGTTCACCGGTGTCGGGGGGGTGTCGGCGCAGAAGTCGCCCGTGATGTCGCCCTCGAAACCGTCAGCGCGCTCCCAGCAGGAGCTGCACGAGGTGACTTCCGAAACGCCGTGGTGCGTGTGCCAGAGGCCGAGGCAGTGGCCGACCTCGTGGGTCAGCGTCTTCTGGCCCGAGCCGAAGTAGTTGTCGTCGATGATGAGGCCGCCCTGCGCCGACGTCGCGTCCGATTCCCAGGGGAAAGTTCCGACGCCGAGATAGCCTGCAGATACGTTTACGACGTAAATGTTGAGCTGTGTGCTCGGGCTCGAGTTCCACGCGTTCTTCATCGCCGTCTCTTCGGAGTCGGCGAACTGGCGATACGTGGTGCTGTCGCAGAAGCGGTAGTTATAGGTGAACTGAATCTTCGAAGCGGCGAAGTCGGCGTTGAGCTGGTTGACCTGGGCCTGGACGGCGGACGCGGTCGAGGCCGCGCTCGTTCCGTCGTTGTTGCGGAAGACGTTGAAGTAGAGGCGGACCGTCTTGACTGCCGTGGCCGCATTCGGGATGTAGCCGTCGCGGTTGGCGGGGACGTCGCAGGAACCCTCGGTGGGGCAGCCGGCGCGTGCATTCTTGTAGGAGGCGCCGTTCGTGAGCGCATAACGCTCCTCGGACATGCACCAGTTCTGCCCGTTCTCGGCGGCGATGATTCTCGCGAGAGCCGGGGTCTGGTTCATGATCTCCACCCAGCCTTTGTCGCCGGAGGCATCAATTGTTTCGTCGATGTTCGATGAGGCATCCTGTCCCGCGGCTTCGGCCAGCTGCTGAGTATCGTTTGCGCCTGCTGTGGCGCTCATGCCGAGGACGACGAGGGTTGCGGTTGTGAGGACCGCGAGACGGCGAAGGAGCGAGTCCTTCTGGGTGTTGAACGGATGGCTCATGCGGGAACTAATGCCTCCTGCGCTCTGTGGCGCATGGAATTGGAAAGCAACTGCTCACTAGAGGATCACGACCTAGAGAACAGAACCGTTCGCAGAAATCAAATGAAAAATGCACGTTTTGAAAAAATTTTTGCGACACCCAAAATGACCCATTTCGCCTCACGCCCCAAGGTGCCAGTTAACCACAATTATTTCAATACTCCATAAGAGTTCATCCGGCTTGTTATTTTTTTGTCGCAAAGTGGATTCCCTGAGAAATCAAACGCTAACGATTTTGAATTATCAATATGATTTCCGAGATCGGCAGCCAGGGTCGCGATCCAAAAAAATGCCTCCCTCAGGCATACCCTGAGTTGTCTCCTCGAAAATCCCCCGGAAATCTGAGGCTCCACGGGGATCGGGCACCATCAAACGCCTTGCCCCGAACTAGAAAAGCGTGTGTTCCTCGTTGCGTTCGAACGGCCCCGGAGGCGCGGGCGCACCTCAGCAGCCCAAGACGCCCCCCGGAATGCGAAAGGAGATAGGCAGTTATGTCGATCAAGGTATCCATCAACGGTTTCGGCCGCATCGGTCGCCTCGCGCTGCGCGCGGCTTGCGCGCACCCGCAGATCGAGGTCGTCAGCATCAACGATCTCGCTCCGCTCGAGACCAATGCGCATCTCTTCAAGTATGACTCCGTGCACGGGCGCTTCGCCGGCGACGTCTCGATCGAGGGCACGAACCTCGTCGTCAACGGGCGCAAGATCGCCGTGACGCAGGAGAAGGATCCCGCCGCGCTCCCGCACAAGGCACACAAGGTTAAGTATGTCTTCGAGTCCACGGGCATCTTCACGAAGCGCGAGAAGGCCGCGGCTCACCTCGAAGCAGGTGCGGAGCGTGTGATCATCACCGCCCCCGGCGAGAATGCTGATTACACGGTCGTGCTCGGTGTGAATGAGAAGGGTCTGTCGGCGGACATGAAAGTCATCTCGAACGCGAGCTGCACGACGAACTGCCTCGCCCCCGTGGTGAAGGTCCTGAACGACACGTTCGGCATCGCCAAGGGCCTCGTGACGACGATTCACTCCTATACCAACGACCAGAACCTCTTGGACCTCTATCATAAGGACATGCGTCGCGCTCGCGCGGCCGCAGTCTCGATGATCCCGTCCTCGACCGGCGCGGCCAAGGCCATCGGCCTCGTCATCCCCGAGCTGAAGGGCAAGCTCGACGGCATGGCGATCCGCGTCCCGACACCGAACGTTTCGCTCGTGGACTTTGTGGGCACGCTGAAGAAGCCCGCCTCGAAGGCCGAAGTGAACGCGGCCCTCAAGGCTGCGGCACAGGGCGCGATGAGGGGGATCCTCGACTACACTGAGGAGCCTTTGGTGAGTGTGGACTTCAACCACTCCTCGCTGAGCTCGACGGTGGATGGCGCATCGACCTTTGTGGTCGATGATATGGTCAAGGTCCTCGCCTGGTACGACAACGAGTGGGGCTACACCAACCGCTGCATCGACTTGGCCCTTCTCCTCGGCTGATTTGCCCGGATTTCAGGGTAGGACTTCTCCCCCGCTTGCGTCTGCGAGCGGGGGATTTGTTTTGTCCCCCGGACCCGTGGCTATAAACGTTTTATCAATCCTTCTCGCTTTACTGTTTCACGCCGGGGCCTTCAGGTTTAATATCGTAAACGATTCGTCATGGAAGCCGACATTCCCGCCCCCACCTCCGAGGCCGCCAAGGCCATCAACGGCACGCATCACGAGCCGCGAATGCGCCCTGCGCCGGAGAGTCTGGAATCCCTGCCCTTTTCCCCTCAGGCGGACGTCCAGACGATCGACACCCTCCTGAAGATCACCCCGGAGCGGGAACGGGAGATGGTCCTCCAGGCCTACCGACTCGCAGAGCAATTCCACGCCGGGCAAAAGCGCTCCTCCGGCGAGCCATACCTGACGCATCCGTTGGCGGTCGCCCATCTGATCGCCGACCTGAAAATCGATGGGGCGAGCATCGCCGCCGGGCTCCTGCACGATATTCTGGAAGACACCCCGCTTAGCCTGCGTGACCTGCACAAGGACTTCCCCCCCGACGTCTGCAAGATCGTCGAGGGTGTCACCAAGATCACGCGCATCAAATTCGCCACGAAGTCTCAGGCGCAGACCGAGAACCTGCGAAAGCTATTCCTCGCGATGGCGCATGACATCCGTGTGGTGTTGGTCAAGTTCTGTGACCGACTGCACAACATGCGTACGCTCAAGTTCCTCCCGGACGAGAAGCGCCGCGCGATTGCGCAGGAGACTTTGGATATCTTCGCGCCACTGGCGGGGAGACTTGGGATCACGAAGTTCAAGACCGAGTTCGAAGACTCGGCCATGCGGTGGCTCTACCCGGACGACTATCGCGCACTGACGGGTTCGATCGCGATGAAGCGCGGGGAACGTGAAGCCGCGATCCACGACACGATCGTGTTCCTGCGAAAACGCTTCGCGACGCTCTATCCGGGAACGGAAGTGATCGGGCGCTCGAAACACTTCTATTCCATCTGGCGTAAGATGAAGGATCAGGGAGTATCGCTGGACGAGATTTATGACCTGAACGCCGTGCGCATCCTCTGCGAGAAGAAAGAGCAGTGCTACGCGATCCTTGGTGAGATCCACGGCCTCTGGCGGCCGATTCCGGGTCGTCTCAAGGACTACATCGCCGTCCCCAAGAAGAACGGCTATCAGTCGCTCCACACCACCGTCATCGGCCTAAAGGGTGAAGTGACCGAGGTGCAGATTCGCACACGCGAAATGAATCGCCACGCAGAACTTGGCGTCGCCGCGCACTGGCTTTACAAGGAAGACGGAACGCGCCGCGAGGTGACGCACGAGCGCGTTCGCGAGAGCGTGACGTGGGTGCGCGAACTGATCGATAGCCTGCTCGACGAGAACGAGCCAGGCACGTTTATGGAGGGCCTCAAGAGCGGGATGATCGACGATGTCGTCCTGTGCTTCAGTCCGAAGGGGGACGTGTACCAGCTCCCCGCCGGATCGACCCCGATCGACTTTGCGTTCCACGTTCACACGGACGTTGGGTTCCACTGCACAGGCGCCAAAATCAACAGCCGCATGGTGAACTTGCGCACCGAAATCAAGAACGGCGACCGCGTGGAAATCCAGACGAGCCCGTCAGGACACCCGAGCCGCGATTGGCTGAAGTTCATCAAGACTCCGAAGGCCAAGTCAAAGATCCGGTCATGGCTCAAGTCGCGCGAGATGACGATCTGGGTGGAATCCGGCAGGACCCATTTCCAGAAGCTGATCGACGAGCACGAGGTCGTCATCAACAAGGCGGACCTCGACGCGGCGCTTTCGAAGGTCGCGACCGAGATGCGATTCTCCTCGCTGGATGATTTGTTGGCCGAAATCGGATTCGGTGGCGTCAGCGGGATGGCGATGTTCACTCGCCTCTTTCCCGAAGCCGTCGAAAAGAAGAAGCAGAAACAGGCACCCCGTCGCCTCAAGAAGAGCGGAACTCCCTCCATTCGTGTCGTTGGCTTGGAAGGTGGAGACATTCAACTGAGGCTGGCCTCCTGTTGTCATCCCGTGCCTGGGGAGGCCATTGCCGCCTTCGTCACTCGCGGCCGCGGCGTCACCGTGCACCGACTCTCCTGTGTGACATTGGTTCGTCTAAGCAAGTCAGAGGGAGACAAAGCGCGCGTGATCCCGGCCTTCTGGGAAGGTGATGCAAGCAACCTGCGCGCGGTACCGATCTTTATCGAATGCGACGACCGCGGCGGGTTGCTGAACGACGTGACGGCGGTCCTTCGCACGCACAACCTTTTCATCGACCGCACCGAAACCCGCTCGAATCTCGAGACTGGCACTGCGTACATGAAGCTCAACGTCAAGGTGTCGAACGTCGATCAGCTCGAAGGGGTCTTCGCACTCCTCCAGCAGATCCCCGGGGTGCGCACGGTCGAGCGCAGCAGCCGCTCTGTCTGATAGGATTTCCCGACAAATCGAGAGTGCACCGCGACGCGGACTTCGCCAAGTTCGGGGCTCCACCACGCGCACGAAAGTCACCCTCCACCTTGCACGGGCCTGATCGCCACCCTCATCCTCCGACCGAGAACGAAGCGCGCATTCTGCGCGCGCTTTGTGCGCTTGCACTGGCTTGCGTGGCATGCGTTGCGATCCTGCCATTCGAACTGAAACAAAGCGCCGCGCAACACCTCAGCCGGGACGGCGTGCTCGGGGCATCGACGATCGATCTGCTCAGGGCGACGGGACCTGCAGGGTGGGTTGCCTTGTTGGCTGGAGCGGTACTTTGGATCGGCCGCGAGAGGCATGCGCTGGCCTGCCAACTCGTCCTGAGTGCGCTCGACGTGATGCCGGGACGCACGTTCCCCTTAGCGCTGTTCGGCACCGCGGCTGTGCTGCGATTCGCGTGGATCGCACTTGTTCCGACGATCCCGACGAATGACTTCCTCGAATACCACGAACTCGCGATCCGTCTCGCCGAGACGGGGCGATTCATCACTGCGGACGGGGACCCCACCGCGTTTCGCCCTCCCGGATACCCTGCGCTTCTTGCGGTATTCTATGCGATGCTGGGTCCTTTGCTTTGGATCGGGAAACTGCTCAACGTCGCGATGGGAGCGGCAATCCCAGTATTGACGTGGCGGCTCCTTGCGGAGGCAGCCGGCGAACGCGTCGGTCGGCTCGCGGGGGTGCTCGTGGCCTTGTTCCCTTCGATGATTGGTTTCACGAGTCTGCATTCGACGGAGATTCCCTCGACGCTCGCGACTCTGGCGATGTTCCTGCTCGCGTCGCGCGGATTGACGCGCTTGCAGGCCAAGGATGAGGCCGCAAGCGTGGATTCCCCGAAACGTGCGTACGGCTTCGCAATCAGTGCGGGAGTTCTGCTCGCCATCGCGTGTGCCATCCGCCCCACGATTGCGCTCTTCCCGGCCGCGCTTGGACTCGTGGCCGTTGCGCGCGTAGGATTGCGTCACGCGATTCCGTTCATGCTCGTGTTCGCGTTGGCGATGGCACCTCCCTTCGTCGCGTGGGGGATGCGCAACGCGCGTGAGCTGGGCGCGTTTGTGCCGCTTTCGACGAATGGCGGAGTGAACCTCTACTTCGGCAACAATGCGATCACGAACGGGACGGGGCTCGAGATGCTCGACCCGAAGAACGACGCGACCTCCGGGATCACCGACGAGGCGGAGCGTAACGCGCGCGGCATGGAACTCGGGCTGGCCTATTGGCGCGAGCACACGGGCGCGCTCCCATCCTTGTTTGCGCGAAAGATCATGTGGCTGGTCGGAACCGATGGAGTGTGGACGCGGTGGACGATGATCTCAGCCGAACCGCGATCCCCCGAAGGAGTGCGACGCGTGCTCGCGGCTGTGTCGACCTTCGCGTGGTGGGGCTTGTTGATCCTCGCGATGCTCGAGTGGATGATCTTTCGCGTTCGCAAGCAATCACGCGAATTCTGTGAACCGATGGGGGAGGCATTCGTGCTCTACACTCTAGTGATGACGGCATTGCTGATCGGTCAGGAGCGCTACCACTTTCCGCTCATCCCCGCGGTGTGCGGAGGTGCAGCAACGCTGATCGCGCGGCTGACCGCTCCTCGCATCGAGTGAATCCCTTGCCGCGGGTCGTGGCATTGACCCAAGGTGATGCGCGCGGCGAATCAGCGCACTCGCATTTCGAAGGAACCCAAAATGAAGCAACTCATCTTGATTCTCCTGATGCTCGGGACGCTGGCGATTTCGTCGGTCGCGCGCGGAGGAGAGGACGGGGAAAAGACTCCCATGACTGATCTATACGCGATTCCGTTTCAGAATGCGGATGGCACCACCGAGACACTTTCTCTGCATAAGGGGAAGGTCATTGTCGTGGTCAACACCGCATCCGAATGCGGGTTTACCCCACAGTACTCCGACCTCCAGAAACTCCAGGCGGTCTATGGTGAGAAGGGTCTCGTCGTGATGGCCTTCCCCAGCAACGACTTCGGGGGTCAGGAGCCGGGATCGAACGAGGAGATTCAGGAGTTCTGCGCCAAATCGTTCCAGGTCACGTTCCCGGTGAAGGCCAAGGTGCCCGTGCTCGGGGACCAGAAGGCCCCACTGTTTGCGGCGCTGACGGGGCCGGATTCCTCCGCGCCGGGTGACATCAAATGGAACTTTGAAAAGTTCATCATCGGCCCGGACGGCAGGCTCCTTGGGCGATTCCCGTCGCGCACGGGACCACTCGACAAGTCGATGCTGGAGGTGATCGAGGAGGCATTGCCTGGCGGTAAGTGAGCCATGCGGGGGTCATTTCGGGCGTGCCGATTTCTGGATGCACTGGCACGCGCGATGCATAGGGATGGGCACGCAATATCGGCGCGAAAGCGCAAACGAAACCACCCAAGGAGTCTGACCCATGAGCCCTGTTGAGTTGGTCACGCACCCATCCCCCGAAATTACGCACCACTGGTTTCAACTCCTGATCCTGACCGCAATTTGCGACGGCACGACGAACCGGGACGAGGTCACCCTGATCGACCAGATTGCCCGCGAGAGTGGAATGGAAGTGACATGGACCCTTGAAGATCTCGAGGGTGCCATCGACATCGCCAAGGCCCGCGTCGGCGCAGTCGGAATCGCGAACGTTGCGGAATCTTCGCTAAACTATCTCAAGCGCACAGCCAAGGCGTCGCTCCTGAAGGACATTCGCTCCAGCATGTTGAGGCTCACCATGGTGGACGGCGAGCTCTCCCCCCGCGAGCAGGAACTCTGGGACATGATGGACCGCATCTGGAAAATCTGACGCAGCGCTGCGAGGGATGCCCTGCTGGGGGGAATCACTCACAAAAGAAATCGGCCGGTGTGACCCGCGAGGGTGACACCGGCCGTTTCATTTTGGCTCGGTCTGTTGGGGGAGCTGTGACCGGTTATTCCTCGGTGTTGTCGTCCCCGGCGCCGGGTTCGATGAGAGTATCATCTCCCGATCCGGAGGAGAGTTCGAGCGACGAATCATCACCGTCATCGTCCTCGTCTTCCTCCGCAACGCGACTGACGGCCGTCACGACGTCCTTGTTCGGGACGTCAAAGAGCTTCACGCCTTGCGTGTTGCGACCGATCACGCGCAAGTCGGAAACGCGCATGCGGATAGTCTGACCACCCTCGGTGATCATGATGAGTTCATCGGTGGAGATGACCTCGACCACGGCGACGATTTCGCCGCTCTTCGGGGTGATCTTCATGTTGATGACACCCTTGCCGCCACGACCGGTCAGGCGGTAATCCTCCATGTCGGAACGCTTGCCCATGCCCCGTTCGCACACGGTGAGGATCGTCGAGTTCGAGCGCAGCGCTTCGACGCCGACGACGTAATCGCCGTCATCAAGGTTGATCCCGCGAACGCCCTGAGAGAAGCGCCCCGACGAGCGGACCTTGTCCTCCTTGAAGCGGATCGCCATGCCCTTGCGGGTCGCGATGAGCAGGTCCTGGTCGCCCGTGGTCAGCTTGACGGCGACGAGGTTGTCGTCCTCGCCGATGTTGATTGCCTTGATGCCGGGCTTGCGCGGATTCGAATAAAGCGAGAGCTGGTTGCGCTGAACCTGTCCCTTGCGAGTGACGAACACGAGCTGGCGTGTGTCGTCGAACTTATCCACCGCGACGACGGATTCGATCTTCTCATCCTTCTCGAGGTTCTCGAGCAGGTTGACGATCGGGCGTCCCTTGGTCGCGCGGCCGCCGGCGGGGATTTCCCACACCTTGAGCCAATGCGCCTGACCCTTGTTTGTGAAGAACATCAGGTAGTTGTGCGTGGTGCCGATGAAGAGGTGTTCGACCCAATCCTCTTCCTTGGTTTCCGCGCCAATGAGTCCCTTGCCACCGCGGCGCTGCTTGCGATAGAGGTTCGTCTCGGTGCGCTTGATGTACCCCGCGTGCGAGATCGTGATGACCATGCGCTCTTCGGGGATGAGGTCTTCGACGCTCATGTCGCCGACGGCCTCGAGGATGATCGAGCGTCGCGGATCGGCGAACTTCTTTTTCACCTCGAGGAAGTCCTTCTTGATGACCTCGTACTGCTTCTTCTCGGAGGCGAGGATCGATTCGAGGTAGGCGATGGTCTTGCGCAGTTCCGCTGCCTCGGATTCGAGCTTGTCCACTTCCAACGCGGTAAGCGTGCGGAGGCGCATTTCGAGGATCGCGTCCGCCTGACGTGAGGTCAGGATGAATCGGGCCATCAAGGCGGCCTTTGCCGTCTCGGTGTCCTTGGATTCGCGGATGGTGCGCACGACCTCATCAATGTTCGCGAGCGCGATGAGCAGGCCCTCGACGATGTGCAGGCGCGCCTGTGCCTGGTTGAGGTCGAAGCGCGTGGCACGCAGGAGTACCTCGCGGCGATGCGCGAGGTAGAGCTTGAGCATGCGCACGAGCGATAGATAGCGCGGCTGGTTGTCGACAATGGCCAGCAGGATGATGCCGAAGTTCGATTGAAGGGCGGTCTTCTGATAGAGGTTGTTGATGATGACCTGGGCATTGTCGCCGCGGCGGATTTCCATCACGACGCGCACACCATCGCGGTCGGATTCGTCGCGGATGTCGGTGACGCCGACGAGCTTCTTGTCGCGAATCAGGCCCGCGATGTCCTTGATCAGGTTCGCCTTGTTGACCTGATAGGGAAGCTCGGTGACGACGATGGCCTCGCGGCCGCCCTTGAGCGCTTCGACCGCGCACTTGGCGCGCATGACCACGCGCCCGCGTCCAGTGCGATAGGCATCGTGGATGCCTTCGCGCCCCACGATGAAACCGGCCGTCGGAAAGTCCGGACCCGGGATGAAGCGAAGAATATCCTCAAGTGTTGCGTCGGGCTTTTCGATCAGATGCACCAACGCATCGATGCATTCACCCAGATTGTGGGGAGGAATGTTCGTCGCCATGCCGACCGCGATGCCCTGCGATCCGTTGACGAGCAGTTGCGGGAACGCGGCGGGGAGAACCGTCGGCTCGAGTTCCTTGCCGTCGTAGTTCGGAACGAAGTCGACCGTTTCCTTCTCGATGTCGCGAAGCATCGCCTCGCCGATCGAGGTGAGGCGCGATTCCGTGTAGCGCATCGCCGCCGCGGGATCGTTGTCCATCGAGCCGAAGTTGCCCTGGCCGTCGATCAGCGGGTGGCGCTTGTTCCACGGCTGGGCCAGGCCGACCATGGTGTCGTAAATCGCGGAGTCGCCGTGCGGGTGGTACTTGCCCATGACCTCGCCGACGATTTTGGCGCTCTTGTTGTGGGCGCGATTGGAGCGGTATCCACCATCGTACATCGCATATAGAATGCGGCGGTGGACCGGCTTGAGACCGTCGCGCACGTCCGGTAGTGCGCGCGAAATGATGACCGACATGGCGTAGTCCAGAAAGGACCCGCGCATCTCGTCTTCGATGTTGACCGGAACCTCGTCGTAGCGGCGTGTATCCATAGGGAGCGGGAACGGGAAGGCTTTCGCCAAGAGTTGAAAACAGGAGTTTCCACCCCGCTGCCCGGATGCTGCAAGGACTGTGTGCACCCGATGTTGCGATTCGCATCCGACTCACATTCCAGCCTCAAAAAGCCTTGAAAATGCGGCCACTCTCTTGAAGGGCACGATTATACGAAAAGCGGGTCTCTTCCTCTCCCTGCGGGAGGGGATCGTCTTGGGCATACTCTGTGTCCCGTTGCTCGCCGCCGCCGGCGTGGATGTCGCGAACATCCACCTGGGAGGGCACGCGAGGGTGGTCATGCTGGCCACGGGCGCACCCGCATTTGGAATCGTGGTGCACGCCTTGATCCGCCTGTTTCTAGGTGGTCGCTTCGGGGGAGATTTGGCGCGCGACCTTGGCTCTGTTGGTGGACATGCCGACACCGCTCCCTATCGGTTCGCGATCCTGGGCGATACGGGGCATCGCCCCGAGCGCATGGCGCGAACCGCCGATGCGATTGCGCAACGCATGCAGTCCGCCCCGCTCGACGGCATCTGGATCGTTGGAGACTTCCTCGGTCGCGGGCGATCGCTGGACAAGGCGGTCAGTCTTCGCGTACGGCAACCCTTTCAAAAAATCATTCGGTCGGGCGTGCCGCTGCTGTGCGCGCTCGGAAATCACGACCACGGTCGCCCTTTCACGGCAAAGGCCATCCGCGATCCACTTTTCAACATGGAGAGCCTGCGGTATTACAGTCGCACCTTTGGTGACAATCTGGTTACATTCTTTGTGCTCGATTCGACCCAGATGCCAAACGATCCCGCTCAGGCGCAGTGGCTCCTGAGGGCCGTGCATCGTTCGAAGTCGAGGTGGAAGGTTCTTCTGCTCCATCATCCGCTCAGATCCAGCAACGCCGGCCACGGCCCAAGCCCGTTTCGATTGTCGGTGCTGAAGCGCGCGATCGAGGGCCCCGGCGGCGTGCAGCTCGTCATCAGCGGTCACAACCATCTCTATGAACGCGCCATCGCCCGTCGAGGAGTCGTGCACATCGTCGCGGGTTCGGCCAGTATCTGCACTCGCCGCGATCCGCCGCCGGACAACAACCGCGCCTTCGTCCATGCCAAGGACCTCGTACATCTCTTGCTCGAAGTCGTGCCCGAACGCATGTCCCTGCGCGCCGTCACATCGGACGGAGTGGAAGTCGACTCCTACAGATTCGAGTGATGCCTTGCCATTTCGCGCGCGATCACGATCATGCGCTGCGATGTAAAAACTGACGGTGAGGGCTCCAAAGGCGTGAGCACGACCGATTCCCGCGGCGTCGACACAGACAAGCTCTGCCCGCACGCGAATCCGCTGGTGCATTACAGCGGGCTTCGCAAGCGGACTCCCCTCGGGCGAATACTCATCCTGCTTGGGATGGGATTGCTGGTTCTGTTCTTCCTGGCGATGGGAGCACTGCCGAGCATTGGGAGCGTCATCGGAGCCAACGTTGGTACTCTACGCAGCATTCAAGGAATTGCGTGGTTGTTCGTCTCGGAACCGCAGTTGCATCTCCCTCTCGGCAGTCTCTTGATCGCCGCGATGATCTGCGTGCTCTTCCGATTGTTGCTCACGGACCCTCGGCGCGACGGCATGATCACGGACGTCGTGCTGACGACGCTGACGCCAAGGGAGATTTTCTTTGGCTCACTTCAATCCTCGGTCAGCGCCACGACGGGATTGGCGATCGTGCTGACCGCGATGATGCTCGGGTTCATGACGGTCAACATGCCAACGCTTCGCTCGTGGTGGCAGAGTGGATCGACATCCTTCGCGGGCTACATCCCGGCGATGGGGATCCTGATTCTCGCCTCATTGTATGTGAACGTCCGCGGCTGGTGCATGGGGGGAGTCGGTGGAACCCTCCAGTCACTGGCGCAGGTACTCTCGATTTGGATTCTTCTGGCCTTCGCGTACACGGTGATCCTCACTCCGCAGATGACCCAAGTATTCGGCATGCAGTGGCAATACATGGAAATTCCGAGTCGCACCATCCTGCTTTCGCTCGGGTTCGTTGGGCTCCTTTTCCTGGCGCGAAGAGGGGTTCATAGCGAGCTGATCCCGCTGTTCTTTCGGTCGGCGCATCCTGAGCAGGCGGGACGCTACTACTGGCTCGCTCGTGAGTTGGCCGCTCGGGACGCGATGGCAGACATGGCGGAGGGTCGGCGTCGTCTGACGCGCATCCTCGGGGCGGATCGCATCGCCGATTTCTTTGTGGCGCTCGCGAGCCAATTGCTGGCGACGGTCGTGCTGCAAGCGGTCTACCACGACCAGAATCTGGAGGAGTTCTTTCGAGGCTCGTATGTGCTGATGTTCTCGGGAGTATTCTCGGCGATATGTGTGGTGCTACGTCGAATGTACATCCCTCCTCGTCCGGGCTTGCCGGTCGTATCGGGCGCACTGCGTCAGAGCATCCGCCGCTGGTACTTTCCCATTCTGCTCGCGCAGTTGTTCGGCGCGGGACTACCCCTTTTGTTCGCCAGCGGGCTGAGGGTTTGGTGGCTGGACTATTACATGGCGGTGTTCTCCGGGATCGTCCTCGGGAACCTGGCTTTCGTGGCGCTCATCCCTCAAACGGGGCGAGTTCAGGTCGCCAAAGTTTCACTCTGGATCCTGCTCGCCATCTGCATCCTGTCCCTGCCCTTGGACGGATTGAACAAGTGGAACACAGAGCGTTTCCTGCGTGAGATTTCGCCGGGCTGGGCAGGAGGCATGTCGGTTTGGGACGCGGAGTTCCACGTCATGTTTGGGCATCTCACGCGTGCGATCGCATTCTTCGTTTATCTGGCCATGATGCTCGGCCTGCGCGGCATCCTCCTCCAACGCATCCACGAATCCGAAGTCCTCGATCACCCGATCGGCGCGCTCTCGACGGACCCGGTAGCGGACGCGATCAGACCACCCGCTTGAACCAACGCTCCAGCTCGTGCTGGGTGACTCGCACGATGGTGGGGCGGCCGTGGGGGCAGCAGAAGGAGAGGCGTTCGCGGCGCATCAGTTCGAGGAGTTCCTGCATCGAACGACGGTCGAGTTCCTGGCCCGCGCGGATCGCTGAGTGGCACGCGACGCGAATCAGGATGCGGTCGCGGCGGCGCGTGAGTGCTTCCTCGCGGGGGGATGACTCAAAGTCTCCCATCAGGTCGAGCACCAGACTTGCGATGTCGGCATTGTCCACATCGGTGGGCACAGCGCGCACGGCCCACGCGCGGCCACCCATCGGCTCGATATCAAAGCCAAGTTCGGCAAGCGCGCGCACGGCGTCCCGGGCGGTTTCGTGCAGGTTCGGCGGCAGTTCCACCGGAATCGGCAGGAGCAGCGGCTGTGATTCGACTTCGCGGGTCTTGCGCGCGAGTTCGAGATACACGAGTCGTTCGTGCGCCGCGTGTTGGTCGACGATCAGCAAGTCCGCACCGTGGCGGGCGAGAATGTACGTCGATGCGATCTGGCCGAGTGGTTCCGGATCGTGCGGGCCCGCCCAAAAATCCAAGTCGGGGACTTCGCCCGGGCTTGCGGAGATCGAGGAATTGTCGCCGTGGCGCAGGACGAGGGGTGCGCTCCCCTGCCGGTGCGGCACGTCGATCGCGGGGGCGAACTCGGGGCTCGGCGCGGCGAGTGCATCCATGCGCCTGGCCTCGGCGATCCAGTCGCGCTGTGTGGCCGGAGCGCGCAACTTGCTCTCGAACGAACGCATCGCGAGCGCTTCGACTGAATGAAAGAACGCGGGGGCCCCACCCGTTGCAGCGGGCGCATCGCCTTCGGATTCACCCGGCGCGGTCGAGATCGAAACCCCGCGCGCGGCGCCCGTTTGCACGGCGGCTTCGACCGCGCGATAAACGGCGCCGCCGATGGCGCGCTCATCGCGGAATCGCACTTCTTCCTTCGTCGGGTGCACGTTGAAATCGACGTCCTCCGGTGGGACGTCGATCATGACGAGCGCGATCGGATGACGCTGGACCATGAGGTGTCCGCGAAACGCTTGTTCCAGCGCGCCTGTCAGCGTCTTCGACGAAATCGGGCGACCATTGACGAAGAAGAATTGCGAGCGTCGATCCGCGCGTGTGCTCGATGGCGGCGCGATGTAACCGCTCACGATGACTCCCTCGCGTTCGTGCGCGATGGGGACGAGCGGCGCCGTCAGAGCAGAGCCCAACATGCTGGCGAATCGCTCCATTCCGTCCTGGTCGGGAGGGAAGGAGAACTGCTCGACTCCCTCGCGGATATAGCGCACGCCGACGGTGCTTGCAGCCAGTGCCTGACGGGTCAGAACCTGCGCGATGGCATTCAATTCCGCGACGGGCGACTTGAGAAACTTGAGTCGCGCGGGGGTGTTGTAGAACAAGTCGCGAACCACGGTGCGCGTGCCCGAGGGACAGCCCTCGGCCTCGATGCGATGGATTACGCCACCTTCGATTTCGATCCGTGTGCCTTCGAGATCACCCTCGCGGCGGGTGTGCAATTCCATGCGTGAAACGGCGGCGATGCTCGCGAGGGCCTCGCCGCGAAACCCGCGCGTGACGAGGTGCGTGAGATCATCGAGCGTGCGGATTTTGCTCGTGGCGTGGCGCTGGAGCGAGAGCTCCGCGTCGTCGCGTCCCATGCCGCAGCCATCGTCGCGCACTTCCAGATCGCGCGCTTCGTTGCTGACGCTGACCTCGATGCGAGACGCGCCGGCATCGATGGAGTTCTCGACGAGTTCCTTCACGACGCTCGCCATGCGGACGATGACTTCGCCGGCGGCGATTTGATTGATAAGCGTCTGCGGAAGGACTTTGATGCGCATGGGCGTGTGGGTCAGCCGGCGCGCTGATTGACCATCTCGCCCAGCGCAAGCAACGCATCCAATTCGTGGCGCGCGATGATGCGCTCGTGGCGGCCATCGGCTTGGCTGATGCGATAGAGCAAATCGAGCCCCGCCTGATAATGGCGGCGGAATCGATCCACGTCGAACGTCGAGCCCGTCGGCGGGTTCAAATACGCCTCCTGATGTGCGAGAGCGACATGGAACCGCGCGAGCCGCAGCGCGTGTTCGAGCGCGCGTGTGCTGGCCGTGTGCCGCGCCACGACTCGTGTGAGCGCCGCAAGCGCCTGCTCGTCTCCGTCGGGGAGGATCATCGAATTGCTCGCGAGGAGTTCGGCGCGTTCGACATCCGCGGTTTCCTGCTCCCGCAGGGAGAGCGACGCGATGAAGGGGTCGTCGGTCTCCGTGGCCTCGCGCGCGAATGCGTCCGAGCGGCGCTCCAGCACGATGAGTCTTTCACCCAAACTGCTTCCCGAATCGGCGATGCCGATGGCAATCAGTCGGCGCAGTGCGGTCGCGCGGCGCGTGGCCTCGACGCGCATTTCGGTGTCGAATTCTGCGGCTGCCATGTACTCGCGTTCGGCGGCGCCAAAGTCGCCGAGCCACTCGAGCGCACGGCCGCGCAGCATGTGGATCTCGGGTACGAATTGTCCGGGCTGAAGCGCCTCATAGTTCGAAAGGCGTATCATCGCGGCGCGGGCAGCGTTTTGTCCGGTCAGGTCGCGCCCCGGCTCGTCGCGATAGGGGTCCACCGAGGCCAGGAGTTGAAATTCCGTCGCGATGGAGAGCAGGTTCTCGTGCGGAGAGTATGCGGGGTACTTGGGCCCGCTAGAACACGCGAGCATGCTCGCGAGCGCAATCGTGCCCGCAGCGAGCATGGCTGAACGGCGAATCGAAACGTGCATCCCCGGCGTCCCTTCGGTCTGGAGTCCTGAGCTTACTTACAGCGGATCGCAATCTCTTCCCTGAGCGGAATGGCAAACTCGACGCCGCCAAGTTTCTCCGCAAGCTCAGCCATCGCGGTGGCCTCGGCGCAGTTCCCGGCGTCGAGTTCGATGAACCCGAGATTCATCACGACGGTTGGGTCGCGCGGGGCGACCTCGAGCGCGAGACGCCCATAGCGCACGGCCTCGGCGTTGTTGCCATCGTCGCGGCTAAGCAGGCCCATCTGGAGCAGGGTGTTGCCTTCCTTGGGGAAAATCTCGAGCGCGCGCAGAAAGTCGGCGCGTGCCAGTTCCTGCTCACCGGTCATGCGATAGGCGACGCCGCGGATGTAGCGAGCGTTGTAGAAATCGGGGTGTTTGTCGATCAGCGGAGAGAGGTTCTTGATGGCCTTCTTCGCTTTCTTTGTCTTTTGTTCCGCGCTCTCGTCGGGATAGAGGACATCCTTGACGGCAGCCTGAAACTCCTTCTCGTCGTCGGGGAACCGCGTGGCGAACAGGGTGCGCTCAGCGGCCTGCATGGTCCAATCGTCGTTGGCAACCTTGGCATCGGCGCGCGCGCGTTCCAACTCGGCGATGGCCTCGTCGCGATGGCGCTTACCCATGCGAGAGAGCGCGGCGCCGCGATCATACCGGATGCGCGCATTGTTCGAGTGCTTGGCCAGAGCGAGGGTGTAATCCGCGGCGGCCTTGTCGAACTGCTCCGAATTGAAGAGATAGTCGCCCCAAATCAGGAGCGCGTTCTGCTCGAATCGTTCGGCGGAAATCGCTCGCAGATAGTAGTCCCGCGCCAGCTTGGGATTCTTTGCGGCTAGCGCGGCCTTGATTGCGTTGTTGTACAGGATCCCCCAATCAGGATCGGCGGAGAGCGCTTGGTCGAATTCCTTGACGGCGTCGTCGAACCTTCCCTGCATGGCGAGCGTCACGCCGAGTTCGTTGTGAACGGGTGCGGCGGGCGCGCCTAGTTCCGCCGCCTTGCGGAAGGCCATTTCCGCGCGGGGTAGATCCGTGCGTTTCCGTTTCTCGATCGTGCCGATCCACTGCCATGCGGAGTAGAGGGTCGGGTCCACGTCTGCGGCGCGGTCAAACGTCGCAAGCGCGTCGTCCTGGCGACCAGCGGATTCGAGGGCCTCTCCGAACGCGACCCAGATCGTTCCGTTCCTGGGGTTCTGTTCGGCGAGCGCGCCGAGTTGTGCCAGCTTCTGGTCGGTGGGGAGGTTCGTGTCGGAGATCAGCAAAAGTGCACGTGAGGTGGACTCGTCGAGATTGAGCACGGGGGGGTCCTCGAACGCGCCGACGCGTGCCGACGTCAGAATCAGGATCGCCAATACGGCGGTCGTCGCTTGCACGCGGGTCGCAAACGACCACATCGTTCTCGGTCTGTTGATTGACAAAGGAATACTCACCATGAATCAAAATGAACTTCTCGCTTCCCTCGAAAGCAACCGCGACCGAACCGCTCGCCTTTTCGAGATTGCACCGCCATCGTTGGACAAGTGCTACGCGCCGGGCAAGTGGTCGGTATGCCAAATTCTGACCCACGTTGCGGACGTCGAGTTGGTTCTCTGGTGGCGATTTTCGCGCGCCGCTGCCGAACCCGGGGCGAATGTGGAGCCCTTTGATCAGGATGTCTGGGTGGACAGATTGTGCGTGCCGGATCGCTCTCTGGATGCGAGCAAAGCGGGGTTTCTGGGTGCCAGGGCGCTCCTGATCGACATGGTGCGCACATTGCCGCAGGAGACCCTGAACAGTACATGCGTCCATCCTGAATACACCGAGCAGGTCGCGGCAATGCGGTGGGCGCAGATCGCCCTCAAGCACGCCGCACATCACGCGGATCAGGTCGAAGCGATCTGCGCCGGCCGCCCGTGGCCGGAAGAAAAGAAGCGCTAAACGCGTGAACGCCGCGGGCGCACGCCCAGTTGCCTATCTCTCGGGGCCGACGGCTTCGGGTAAGTCGGCGCTCGCCATCGCGCTCGCGAAGGAACATGGCCTTGCGGTGATTTCCGCCGATTCGATGCAGGTCTATCGTGGCGTCGAAATCGGAACTGCGCAACCGAGTGAATCCGAGCGCGAGGGCGTGCCGCATGAAATGCTCGGCATTGTGGAACCAGGCACGGAGTTCCACGCGGCGAGATTCATGGTCGAAGCGCAAGCGGCCATCGATCGCCACGAGGCAGAGGGGCGACGCTCGATCGTCGTCGGTGGGACGGGCTTGTGGATTCGCGCCCTGAGGCAGGGGCTCTTCGGAGGGCCGGGGCGGGACGAGCAGATTCGCGCGCGACTGCGCGAACGACTCGAGGTGGAGGGGGTCGATGCGCTGTACGAGTACCTGCGCCGTATCGATCCCGAGGGGGCCGAATCCCTCATGCCGCGGGACCACATCCGCATCATCCGCGCGATTGAGGTATTTGAACTCAGCGGTCGCTCGATCGTGGCCTGGCACCGCGAGGACGAATCGCGCCGCGCGGCGCTCGGACCGCTGCCGCTGATCTTGTTGCTCAATCCTCACAAGGGGGCGCACGAAATCCGAATTCGAAAACGAGTCGATGGGATGCTGGACGCCGGATGGCTGGAAGAGGCGCGCCGTCTGCGTGAGCGCGGCATCCCTGATTATGCGCCTCCGATGAAGGCGCTCGGGTATCCTGAACTCTTTCGCGTGCTGGATGGCGCGCTCGGGCTGGAGGAAGCGCGGGAACTGATCGCCGTCGCGACGCGCCAATACGCACGTCGTCAGGCTAAGTGGTACCGCACTGAGGTCGGGGTCGTGCATGTGGACGCCGTCAGTGCGCGCGAGGCGATCGCCGGCGGGTTGCGGCCCTGAGAGAAGTCAGTCCTCGATCTTGCTCTTCAGGTCGGGCATTGTCTCGGGCTTGCCTGCTTCCATGTAGCGCGACTCTGTGTTGGTCGCGGTCATGTTCTCGTACACGCCCGTGTCGCGTTTGACGAGTTTCGAGAACCCGAGATTCTTGAGTTCCGTGTTGGTCTTTGGTGTGGAAATGGCCGGACGAAAGAGCAGCCGCTCCATCGGCGCGCCACAATTCGGACAGGCGCGGATGGGCTCGTCACTCATCTTCTGCACCTTCTTGATGCCCTCTCGGCAGTAGTCACAACCCTCGTGACCCGCGACCAAGGCGTACTCATACAGCGGCATTCGCGTAACCCTTTGACACATCTGCGCCCTGCTGGGGGGCGATCATCCGGAGATGATGCAATCAGAGTGCCTCTTCGTCTCGTTCCCCGGTGCGGATGCGGACGCTCGTGGTCACGTCCAAAACGAAGATCTTGCCGTCACCGATCGTGCCCGTGTTGGCGGCCTTTTCGATGGCTGCGACGACCTCTTCGACCTTCTCGTCAGGCACGACGAGGTCGAGGCGGATCTTTGGGATGAAGCTGACCTGATACTCACTGCCACGGTAGAGTTCCTGATGCCCCTTCTGGCGGCCGAAACCGCGGACTTCCCACGCGGTCATGCCAAAGAGTCCGAGGGTGGCCAATGCGGCACGAACTTCCTCGATGCGGTGTGGCTTGATGATGGCTTCGATCTTCTTCATGGTTTCGGCGACTCTTCCATAGGGACGTGGGACTGCGACTTTCGAACGGGCAGTTGTTCTTTAAGCATAGCTATTCGGTATCAAGGCTAGGGAAATCGGTTCGCGGGGGAAACACAAAGTATGCAGGGGGGTGGGGCATGTCCAGAAAATGGCGGACGGATTTGTGTGCGGTTCCGTCGGGTCCGATCGGCCTCTTGATTTGGAGCGAATCCGATCCTTCATGCTTGCCGCTCGCGCGCGGCCCAAGAATAAACTGTGCGATTGGTGGTAGGATGGTCGAAGGTCAGAGGTCACCCCGGGGGAAATCCGATGGAATCGTGGCTCGTTTACGGCTCAATCGCAGCGAGCGGGTTCTTCTTTCTGCTCCTCTCTCTCATTCTGGGTGGCGATGGCGGCCATGATGGCGACGCGTCGGACTTCCACACAGATGGGGTCGAGGTCGCCGGAGACAGCGTCGGTCATTCGCTCAGCGACCTGGGCAGTTGGTTTTCGCTCAAAGTTATCTCGGCATTCGCGGTTGGGTTCGGAGGGGCTGGCGCCGCTGCAAGCTCGCTGACGGCGAACCCGCTGATCGCTCTCGGTTCGGGCTTGGGTTTCGGGGTCATCATGGCCATGGCGGCCAAGGCCGTCATCGGGGTCTTCCTCAAGAATGAAAGTTCGTCACACACGACGGAAAAGTCGCTCATCGGCCAGACTGGTATTGTGACCAAGACGATCCTGTCCGGTCGCACGGGCGAGGTCGAAGTGAAGGGCGTCTATCGGGCCGCAAAAACGGCTGAAGGCGTCGAGTTGAAGGAAGGGCGATCAATCAAAGTAACGGCACTCGGCTCTACATTGACGGTGGAAGCGGCAGATTAACTGAGTACTATCTTGAAAGGAGAGGTGGGCCATGCCTCCTGAATTGCTCGCGCCAAAGGTAATCATCCCGGCCGTCGTCGTCCTCTTGCCGATCGTCATTTTGATGATCGCCAAGATCATGGGGCGCTTCTACGTCAAGGTCGCGCCGAACGAAGTGCTCGTCAAATACGGACGCACGTATCGGTGGGAGGATGGCGAGACCCGCGGCTACAAGCTGATCACGGGTGGCGCCGCCTGGGTCGTGCCCTTCCTCGAAAAGGCGCAGACGCTTCCCCTCTCGGCATTCCAGCTCAAGCTGCATGTCAACAACGTCCCCTCGCACGAAGGCGTGCGCGTGACGGTCGGCGCCGTCGCCATGGTCAAGGTCGGCTCCGAACAGCAAATGTTGATGTTCGCGGCGAACCGATTCCTGAATTCGAATCTCGATCAGATTGGCGCCTTTGCAAAGGAAGCGCTCGAAGGCTCGCTGCGTGGTGTGGTGGCGCGGTTGAGCGTCGAAGAACTCGTGCGCGACCGCGTCAAGTTCTCCGCCGAAGTGCAGGAGCAGGTGACGCCCGACCTTCGTCGTCTCGGCCTCATCCTGGATAACTTCCTGATTCAGGACATCAGCGACAGCGAGGGGTACATTGACGCGCTCGGTGCTCGCCGTACGGCGGAAGTGAAACGCGATGCCGCGATCGCCGAGGCGGAAGCCCGTCGCGACGAGGAAATCCGCGTGGCGGACGCGCTCCGCGAAGCGAAAATCAAGAGCAGCGAAGCGCAGCGCGCGGGTGATGTGGCCCAGGCCAAGGCGATGGAAGAAATAAGCAACGCCGTGCGCCAGAAGGAAGTCATCGAAGCCTCGAACAACGCATCGATCATGTCGGAACGCGCCCGCGTGACACCGGTGGCGGAGCAGGCAGCCGCGCAGGAAGACCGCAAGCTCCGCGTTCTGCGCGTCGAAGCCGAAGAAGCGGAAACGGTCGCTCGTACGAACCTTCAGATGAAGGAGAAGGAGCTCAACGAGCGGAAGCTGGAAGCGACCGTCATCGTCGATGCGGAGAAGAAAGCTCACGCCGGCGTCATCACCGCAGAAGGCGTCAAGAAATCGACACTCATTCAAGCGGACGCTGCGCGCGAAGCCGACATCATCAAGGCGGGGGGCGAGCGCCTCGCAGCCGTCGAGCGCGCGCAGGCCACCTATACGATCAAGGAAAAGGAAGCCGAGGCGCTGCGCCTGAGGATGGAACTCGAAGGCAAGGGGCTCCGCGAGAAGCAGGTCGCCGAGTCGGAGGGTCTCAAGGCCATGGCCGTCGCGCGCCAAGTGCAACTCGAGGCGGAAGCAAACGGTCTCCGCGCGGGCAAGCTCGCCGAAGCCGAAGGCATCAAGGCGACACGTCTCGCCGAGGCGGACGGTGTGCGCGCCCAGCTCGCCGCCGAAGCGGAAGGTACGCGGCTCAAGGGTCTCGCGGAAGCGGAAGCTCTCGTGCAGAAGGCGAAGGCGTTCAGCCAGCTTGGCGCGACGGGCCAGCTCCTCGAAATCATTGACCGCGCGCCGGAAGTCATCTCAGCGATCGGCAGCGCCGGACGTGAGATCATCACCCCCGTTGCGAATGCGGTTGGCTCGGGGCTTGGCGCGGTGGACGAGGTGCGCATCCTCGACCTCGGCGGTGGCGGCAACGGAAGCCAGCCCGCCATGGATCGCTACGCGCAGGGCATTCCGAAGTACATTTACTCGACGCTCGAATCCGCGCGCAGTCTGGGCCTTGGGCCACTGATGGAGGAAATCGGCAAGAAGCTCGACCTCTCGCCGGAAGCGCTCCTGCAGAAGATTCAATCTGCCGCGCACGACGACCCCAAGGAAACGAGAGACGCTGCAGACTCGTCAGTGGTGGATCATCCACCCGCTAACGGGAAGGAGGAGGACAGGCCGTAAGACTTAGCCTCCCTCAGTAGATGCAGAGCTTCCTCTCGATCCTGCGGAACTTCAAACCTTCGGACGCTGTCGACATCCTTCTGGTGTCGATGGCGTTCTTCCTGTTGTTGCAGGTCCTCCGTCAGAGCCGCTCGCCGGTGGCGATGCGCGGGTTGATCTTCCTCGTGCTGCTCGGATTCGCGGTGTACCTCGCGGCCGTCAGCCTTGGGCTTTCCGCAACGGTCAAGTTGCTCGAGAGTTTCTGGATCGTGGGCGTTCTTATCTTCCTGATCTGCTTCCAGGTCGAGTTGAAGAAGGCCCTGAGCGACTTCGGCAGGAACCAATTGTTCAACAAGCTGTTCGCGGGGCGCACGACCGCCATCGAGGACATCGTTGTCGCCGCCACACGCCTTTCCGAGAAGAAGATCGGCGCGCTGATTTGCATCCAGCGCAAAGACCCGCTGAGGAACTATGTCGAAACGGGGACGGAACTCGACGCCGGGGTCAGCGTCGAGCTGATCCGCACGATCTTCGCGCCGTACACTCCCTTGCACGACGGCGCGGTCATCATCCGCGAGAACCGCATCGCGGCGGCGGGCTGCCTCCTGCCACTTTCAGAATCGCAATCCCTGTCCAAGGACCTCGGCACGCGCCACCGCGCGGCACTCGGCCTGAGCGAGGAGACGGACTCCGTGATTGTGGTGTGCTCCGAAGAGACCGGAATCATCTCCCTCGTGAGCGATGGTCGCATCGAACGGGGTGAGTCTGCAGAATCGCTGCGCGCGAAGTTGCGCACGTTGCTTGAAATCCCCGAGGAGGAAAAAGATGGCGAAGCCAGCCGCTGAATCGAAAGCCATCAACTTCGGGACGGTTGCGACGGCGCTGCTGGCGCTGTTGTTCGGGTTTACGGCGTGGCTTGTGGTTCGCCAGCGAGACAACACGCAGATCCTCCTGCGCATTCCAATTCAGCCTGCGAACATCAGCGACACGATGGAGGTGAAGCTCGAGCCGTCCGAGCTCCCCGTCCTGTTCACTTATCCCAAGTCCGCCGAGGGTTACCTGCGCCCGCAGTATTTCGGCATCGAACTCGATCTTGAGGCCGCGGTACGTCGTCTCAGCCCCGGAGCGGACGTGACGGACACCGAGCGCATCTCGGTCGAGGATGTGAAAGCCTCCGAGCCCGTGCCCGTGACCGTCGTGGCAGCGATGTTGCCACAGGGCAACCGCATTACTTGGACACTGCGACTCCGCACGGCGGAGGTCCCGATCGAGCCCGACATCATCGGCACGCCGGAGGACGGCTACGTTTGGCGGCGGGAGAATCTCTTCCTCGAACCGAAGACGGTTCAGGTCGCACTGAGTCCCGCCCTCGAAGAAAAAATGCGCTCCGGGATCCAACTCCCAGCCTTGCGCACGGAACCGATCGACATAACCGGAAAGTCGCAACTCACCATCGAGGACGTGGAGATTGTTTACCCGCTCGCGGAGGGGATGCGCCCCGTTCCGAACGCGCACGTGTCGCGCGTCGTCGTAACCATCCCGTTCGAGGAAACGATCACGCAGCGCCTGGTGACGGGCGTGCCGGTCCGCTATGTCCCGCTCCTTGCGAATCGCATCGCGAAGGTGGAACCGAACCTGATCGAAGTACAGGTGAGCGGCCCGCGCAGCGTTGTCGAACGGCTTGAACCAACGGACATCGTCGTCTCCCTGCGCGAAGTGGAAGAGGAAATCGAGCAGCCGCAGGAAGTCGAAATTCTCGTCACGATTCCAGAATCGAAGCGCTCCGGCAAAATCCTGAATGTCTCGCATGAGACGAAGAAGGTTCTCGTGCGAATCAGCAGCAGCGGAGGGACCGAAGCGGGCGCGAATGGACCTGCAGAGGTGATGGGGGATGATCAGGGCGAACGCACCGTGGAGCCCATTCCCCTGCCGACACCGTTTCCGCCGGTGACTCCATCACCGACGCCGAGGCCCACGCCCACACCTCCTCCGACGCCGACGGCGACCCCCGTCGTGTTGGACGGGGACGAAAAGACAACGGACACCTTTGAGATTGGTGAAGAGGAATAATCACCATGGCGCGACTTTGCGTAAACATCGACCACGTGGCCACCGTCAGGAACGCTCGCGCGATCGAGGAACCCGATCCGCTCGCTGCGGCGATTGCCTGCGAGCACGCGGGGGCGGTGGGTATCACGTTCCACCTGCGCGAAGATCGCCGCCACATCACCGACCGCGATGCAATGCGCTTTCGCAGTGTCGTGCACGGTCTGCTGAACATGGAAATGGCCTGTACTCCGGAAATGTTGCGCATCGCCCTCCAAGTCCATCCTGACCAGGTGACCTACGTCCCAGAGAAGCGCGAGGAAGTAACGACCGAGGGTGGGCTCGACGTTGCCCACAACATCAAGGCACTCACCGAGGACACGAAGAAACTGCGCGCGGCAGGGATCGCCGTGAGCATGTTCATCGACCCGGATCACGCGCAGATCGACGCAAGCTGCGAGGTCGGCGCGACTCACATCGAGTTGCACACGGGGCGCTATTGCGAGGCATACGACCGCCATCCCGACCAGGCGCGACGTGAATTGCATGCGCTGCAGGTCGCGGCGGCGTACGCGATCTCACTCGGCATGGTGGTGAATGCGGGGCACGGGTTGAACTATCGCAATGTGGTTCCTGTTGCGCGCATCGGTGGAATGAACGAGCTCAACATCGGTCATTCAATCGTCGGACGCTCTCTATTCGTCGGGCTGGATCGAGCCGTGCGCGACATGATAGCGCTGATTTCCTGAGGCACCTCGGGAAGGCTCACCCTCCATGCGCATCCTGACCATCTGTGGTGATCGAGGCATTCCTGCGTTCGGTAGGAAGGGTGCCTCCACGCATTTGCGCGAGATGATCGGAGGACTGCGCGCAGGCGGCCACGAAGTGATCCTCGCGGCGGCGAATCTCGAAGGTGATCGTCGACCGGACGAGGACTTTCCCACGGTCACATGGGACCTGCCGACCTCTCGCCTGATCGGAAACGATGGACGCGCGATTCTCTCCAGCAGCCGCAGCCGACGACTCCTCCGCACCACAATCAGGGAACACCGACCCGACGTGATCTACGAGCGTCTGGCGCTCTATTACACCGCCGGGGCCGAAATCGCCGATCAGACGGGACTCCCCCGCTTGCTGGAGGTGAACGCCCTCCTCTCGGAAGAGCAGGCCACGCGGGTGCACCTGCCCGGGATCGCTGCGCGAGTCGAGCGACGGGTCCTCATGGGCGCGACAGGCATCGCAGCGATCTCTGAAACGATGCGCGAGCGGCTCATCGAAATCGGTGTGCCCGCAGACCGCATCCGGGTCTTTTCGATGGCAGTGAACCCAGCCCGATTTCAGCCCACGGGCGCGGGCAGGGCGTTGCGTGAGAAGATCGGTCTGGGGTCTGACGACATCGTGCTCGGATTTGTGGGTTCGATGAATCACTATCACAAGCCGAAGCTCTTTCGCAAACTGCTGAAGCGGATGCTCCCCGAAAACGCACGTCTCGCCGGCGTCCTTGTCGGTGGGTCGGAATCGAAGGTGGATCGTCTGGAGGACCAACTCGACGCGTTCGTGCAGGCGAAGCGAGTTCACTTCGAAGGGACCGTGCCGCAAGAGGCCCTCGCCGGATGGATGGAGGCGATGGACCTGATCATTGTTCCCGGGGCCGCACCGCAGAGTACGCCGACGAAAATCTTCGAGGCTGCGGCCCTCGGTCGCCCGCTTCTCCTGCCGGCCACGGCGCCAATTCAGGCACTCTGTCGCGGCGGCGCGGAGGCACTGCTCTTCGCGGAGGACTCGCTCGATTCGCTGGTGGAGGGGGTGCAGCGTTGGCTCAGCGATCCCCGCCCGGTTGCGGATGCGCTGGCAGTTCTGCGTGAACGCGTCCTGCGCGACCATACATGGGAAGGCGAGGCGCGACGCCTCACCGCCTGGTTCGGTGAATTGCGCGGAGGAAGCTAGTGGCAGGGTGAGGGTCGTCGAGATTCTGGCGCGAGTCCGGTTGCGGTCAGCGCGCCGCCCTCGTTGACTCGCAGGCGCAACGCATCATGCGGGAGTTCCGATCCCTTTGGCAGACCAACAACGCAAACCCGGTTTCTTCTCCCGGGTCCTTGATTGGAAATCACACGAGCAGACGGAGGCCGAGGCTGCCCCCGTGGCGCATCCCCCTGTTGAGGCACCCGTGCCCACGGCCGATGCACCCTCACCCGAAGCTGCGACGCAGAAGAAGGGATTCCTGCGCCGGTTGTTCAAGGGAGGCGAGGACTCCCCCGCCGCTGATGCACCTGCGCCATCGGAAGCACCGGAACCCCGGCCGGCCCCCGCCGAGAAGAACTGGTTTTCGCGCCTCGCGGAGCGCATCGGCAAGGCGAGCCAATCGCTCGTCGGTCGCATGCTTGGGGCCATCGGTCTGCGCGCGAAGCTGGATGAGGAAACGCTCGAAACCATCGAGGAAATCCTGATCCAGAGCGACGTCTCGTATCCGACAACAATCAAGATCGTTCAGCGCCTGAGGGAGCGTTCGCACATCGAGACCATCGAAGGTCGCGATGCCATCATCGACGCGGTGAAAGACGAAATCCGCGCGATCCTGCTCAAGAGTGCACGTCCGTTTGATCCTTCTCGCACGAAGCCACCCTATATCGTGTTGGTTGTCGGGGTGAACGGCGTCGGCAAGACAACGACGATCGGGAAGATGGCGAAGCGCTGCGCAGATTCCGGGATGAAGGTGATGCTTGTCGCAGGTGACACGTTCCGCGCGGCAGCCGTCGAACAATTGGAGCAGTGGGCGGGGCGCACCGGTGCGATCTTTATGAAGGCCGCACATGGCGCGGATGCGAGTGGGCTCGCGTATGATGCTCTCGCGAAGGCCGCCGCTGAGAAGGTCGATATTGTCTTCGTTGATACGGCGGGACGCCTCCATACCAAGAGCAACCTGATGGCGGAACTCGCGAAAGTCGAACGCGTCATCAAGAAGCAAATCCCCGAGGCACCGCATGAAACGCTGCTCGTCATCGACGCGACGACGGGGCAGAATGCGGTTCAACAAGTCCTGCAGTTTTCCAAGGCCGTGCCCCTCAACGGGCTGGTGATGACCAAGCTCGACGGTACTGCGAAGGGTGGAATTCTGATTTCGATTCGTGACATGTCGGACGTGCCAGTGACGCTGATCGGCGTTGGAGAGGGCATCGATGACCTTCGCGATTTTGATCCCGTGTTGTACGCAGATGCGCTGTTCTCGCAGACCGTGAAGTCGCCATCCAGCGGCAGTTGAATCTCCCGTAAGGAAGCCCACGATGATGCTCCGCCAACTTGCGCTACTCATTCTTCCGTTCCTCCCGGTCACTCTGCCCGCGCAGGGCGAGGCGACCAAGGAGACGCACACCCTGCGCATTCTTGCGCGGGTTCAGGCGGAAACCGAGAAGGTCTATGTGACGGGGAACCTCGCGGAGTGGGGACCGTGGAATCCCGCGAAGCACGCGATGACCTCGGTCAGCGAAGGCCAGTACGAGGCGACGGTCACGGTGCCGAAAGGCTCTGAGATCGAGTTCAAGATTACCGCGGGCTCGTGGGACACCGAGGCCGTGTCGTGCGCGGGGCGCGTGCCGCCGAACTACATGATCACGGTGAACAACGACACGACAATGGTCGTCGAGGTTCCACGGTTCAAGAGCGGCCCGGTAGACCTGTTCGAGACAATCGACGAGGCCAAGGTCCTCGGTACTTTGATCCGCAAGGCGGACGTGAAATCCGAGTTTCTGCGCAATCCTCGCGACATCTATGTTTGGCTCCCGCCCGGGTATGAGGAATCGGATGCGCGCTATCCGGTGATCTACATGCACGACGGACAGAATCTCTTCGACCCACGCGGCCTGCCCGGTGGCGTCGATTGGGGTGTCGACGAAGTGATCGTCGAACTTGTCGCGCAGAAGAAGATGGCAGCGGCGATTGTGGTCGGCATCTCGAACACGATGGACCGTCGCCGTGAGTACGCTCCCGGCCCCGTCGGCGATGGCTACGCGCGATTCGTCGTCGAAGAACTGATTCCCTCGATCAACTCAGAATACCGCACGCTGACAGGTCCTCAGAACACGACCGTCGCAGGGTCGTCCATGGGCGGACTCATCTCGCTTTATCTTGGGTGGAAGCACCCGGAGGTCTTCGGACAGGCTGGCTGCTTCTCGACTTTCTTGGGGGAGAACGACTTTGAGCATTTGCGCGAGATGGAGCACATGGGCGCGCCGTCCAAGGGAGTGCGATTCTACTTCGACTATGGCACCGCGGAGTCCGACGACGCGCGATACAGCTTTCGCAAAGGGCAGAGCGCGTTGAACGAATTCCTCCTCTCGAAGGGCTTCGAGGAAGGGAAGAATTTCCGCGTCGTCATCGAGGAAGGCGCGAAGCACAACGAGGCGGCATGGCGTAAGCGACTCCCCGCGGCGCTGGAGTGGCTCCAGGCGGAGGTGAAATCCGAATGAGCGACTCCAAGTCGAAGAAAAGTGACGCGCCCGTCTCGCTCGAGAAGGCGCTCGAACGCCTCGAAGAAATCGTGTCGAACCTGGAAAGCGGCGACGCGGACTTGGAGAAATCCATCGACCTCTACCGCGAGGGACGAGAGCTGGGTCGCTTCTGCCTCGACCGGCTGACCGCGTTGGAAAAACAGGTCATGCAGCTCAAGAAAGACGCCGATGGCGCGCTGAAACTCGAAGACCTGCCAACGGACGAGTCCTGAAGAATCGTCCTCGTTTGTAGGTGGCTGTCCAACCAAATGGGCTGCTTCGACACTAGATAACTACTGAAGGGAGATCCACGCCTGCGCGTATGTTCGCCTCGCAGAGATTCGCGCCATGCGTTGGATCGCACCGCCCCGCGCCGAGGAGACTCACCGGTCGCTCATGCTCAAGATCAGCAAACTCGTCAAAGTCTATCCCGGCCCCGTCGCCGCACTCCAAGGGGTGGATCTCGAAGTGCCCGTTGGCATGTTCGGCCTGCTCGGCCCGAACGGCGCTGGCAAGTCCACGCTCATGAAGATCGTCGCCGGCCTACTCGAAGCGACATCGGGGGAAGTCACGCTCGATGGGGAAGACATTCTCAGCAAGCCGGAGTCGCTCTGGCCCAAGCTGGGTTACCTGCCGCAAGACTTCGGGTTCTACCCGCACCTGTCCGGCACGGACATGCTCGATTACCTTTTGAAGCTGAAGGGGGTGGATGCCCCCGGCGGTCGCAAGAAACTCATCGCGGAATTGCTCGAGCGGGTGAATCTCACCTTCGCGGCGTCGCGCAAAGTGAAGACGTACTCCGGTGGCATGCGCCAACGACTCGGGATCGCACAGGCACTCGCAGGGAATCCACGACTGATCATCGTCGATGAGCCAACCGCGGGCTTGGACCCGGAGGAGCGCCTGCGGTTCTACCGTCTGCTAGCGGAACTCGCTGCGGATCGCATCGTGCTCCTCTCCACACACATCGTTGAAGATGTCGCGACGCTCTGTCCGCGATTTGCACTTATTCGGGGAGGAAAGGTCGTCGCGAACACGACGCCGAGTGAAGCGAAGAAATCCATCGAGGGAACGATCTTCGAAGGTGACGTGAACGCGGACCAACTTGTGGAGCTCCGCCGCACCAAGACGGTGACTGCGGCGATCCTCGTCGAGGGACGCAATCGCGTCCGCCTTCACGAGCGCAATGGTGGCGTTCCCGGAGGATTCGCTCCCGCGGCAGCGACCCTCGAAGACGTTTACATGCTCGCAACGCAGGCGTAACGCACGGCGTTTCGACTCGTTCGCTTCCTCGCATTCAACGCAACCACGGACACAAGAAGAGGCATCGTCGCATGCGCCTTTGGCACGTCATTTGGCTCGATCTGAAGTATCACTTCAAGCGGCCCCTGTTCATCATCCTGCTCATCATGCTTGGGCTGACAGCCTACGGGCTGACGGGGGGAGAGGTCTCGATTTCTGCGGGCGATTCCGCCGTGGGTGGAGACAAGGCGTGGCTCACCTCCGAGTACTCGAACGCGTTCGTCTTCTCGATCCTCACGATTCTATACTTCGGCTTCTTCGTTTCCGTCGGGGCAGGTCTGTCGATCCCGAACGACGATGAGTACCGCGTGGGCGAGGTCCTCCATGCGACGCCGCTGACCACGAAGGAATACATCTGGGGCAAGTTCCTCGGCGTCCTGATCGCGTTCATGGGGCTCCTCGCACTCCAAACGATCATGACGATCTTCTCTCTGCACGGGCTGCCGAACGAGAGCGCGGCCAAGGTCATCGGGCCGTTTCACCTGACCAATTATTTGCGACCTGCGGTCCTCTTTGCAGCACCGCTAATCGTCTTCGTCGCTGGGGTCACCTTCATGATCGGCGAGCTGACGCGTCGTCCGATCCTGGTGTTCTTCTTTCCCGTCGCGCTCATCATGGTGCTGATCTTCTTCCTCTGGGAGTGGTCACCCTCGTGGCTCGATCCACGGATCAATCACGCGCTCTCGTGGATCGATCCCTCCGGCTATCGCTGGATGCGTGAGACACAACTCAAGGTCGATCGCGGCGTGGCGTTCTACAACCTGCAGCCGGTCGCGTACGACATGGGCTTCATCGTGAGCCGCTTCGTGTTCTTCGCGATCGGATTCGCGGCGGTGGCTTGGGCCGAGCGTCACTTCCGCCTGACGCTGCGCGGCGAGAAGACGCTGCCCAAGCGCGCTAAGTCCGAAGTGCAGGCCAACGCCCCCACTTGGAAATCGCACAGCGAGACAGCCCCGCTGGCGAGCCTTGCGATGAGCCAGATGACGCCGGGATGGTTCGCGCAGGTTCGCAACGTGGCGCGATTCGAGTTCAGTGGCCTGATCACCTCGCCGGGCATGTACCTCTTTGTTCCGCTGATCTTGCTGCAAACACTTAGCGACGCGTACTATCAGTCCGGCGCGTTCGGGACGTTCATGTTGGTTTCGGCAGGGCTCTTTGCGAGCAGCACGATGAACGTTCTCGTGCTCTGCATCGGGCTGCTTCTGATGTTCTACACCACGGAATCGATGATGCGGGAACGCGCGACGGGTTTCTGGCCGCTGGCGCACGCGACCCCGATGAACGCGGCCGCATGGCTGACGGGCAAGGCGCTCGCCAACACCTCCGTCGCGTTTGTGATCCTCCTGACGGCCTTCGTCGGCTTTCTCCTTCTCCTCGCGATTCAAGGCGGGGGCGACTTCAGTCTGACGCCCTTCCTCGTGATTTGGGGAGGGATCATGGCGCCGACGTTCCTCGCGTGGTCTGCGTGGATCATCCTGCTGAATTCGATCACGGGCTCCAAGTTCCTCACCTACGCACTTGGGATCGCGACGCTGATCGGCACGGGTTGGCTGAACACCAAGGGCGTGATGAATTGGGTGTACAACTGGCAACTGCTCGGCGCGGGACGCTGGTCGGACATGGGACTTCTCGAGCCGAACTTAACGGCGGTCGCATTGAATCGCGTCCTATGGGTTTTGATCTCGGTCCTGTTCATCGCGATCACCGTCCGCATCTACGAACGCCGCGAGTTCGACGCGACGCGCATCGTGCATCGCATCTATCCGAAACAACTCCTGCGCATCGGGAAGGGAATCCTGCCGTATGCGTCCGCGCCGGTCGTGCTCGCGATCTACATCGCGTTTCAAATCGCGAATGGCCCCGAGGGTGAACGCGCAGAAAACATCGCCCACGACTACTGGAAACAAAATCTGGCGACGTGGAAGGACGCGCCCAAACCCGCGATTCGCCACGTGGACGCGGACTTGAAGCTGGACCCCGCCGATCACGCGTTTGAACTGAAGGGCACATACCGGCTCGCGAACATCAAGGACGAGCCGATGCGCAAGGTGGCGATTACCCTGGGAACGCACATCAAGGACGCCGCCTGGACGATGAACGGGGAGAAGTACGAACCAGAGAATCGCACCAACCTGTTCGTGTTCACGCCGAAGGAACCGCTCGGCAAGGGTGACGAGATCACGATTGGGTTTTCATATGCAGCCACAGTCCCGGGAGGCATGACGAAGAATACCGGCGGCGCGGGTGAGTTCATCCAGCCCTCTGGCGCGGTGATCCAAGGCTGGAGCCCGAGTGTCTTTCCGGTGGTCGGTTGGGTCGAAGGAATCGGCGTCAAAGGGGACGAGAACGCCTACGAGGCGAAGGACTATCCGGATGACTTGTACAAGGAAGTCGTCGACGCCGCGTACGGATCAGCACTGCCGTTCACCACCTATCTTCGCATCGATGTGCCGGCGGAGTATCGTGCGAATTCAAACGGAGAATTGATCAAGGAGACGAGCGCAGACGGGCGGAGTGTCTTCGAGTGGCAGACCGATCATCCGATCATGATGTTCAACGTCGTTGCCGGAAAGTGGGAAACCCGGCGCGGCGAAGGGACGGTGATTTACCATCATGAAATGCACGAAGAGAACATCGACGACATGATTCTGGCTCTCGATGGTGCAAGGAAGTATTACTCGGAGTGGTTCTATCCGTATCCATGGAAGGACCTGAAACTCTCAGAGTTCGCAAACCTGGCCACCTACGCGCAGGGCTTCGCGACGAACATCACATTCTCGGAAGGGATTGGCTTCCGGGCGCGTAGCGACGAGAAAGTTCAAGCCGCGTTCACGATCACAGCTCACGAGGCGGCGCACCAGTGGTGGGGCAACACGCTCGTGCCCGGGGAAGGCCCCGGAGGGAACATTCTATCGGAAGGTATGTCGCACTTCTCGACGATCCTCCTGATGGAACAGATCAAGGGAGAGGCCGCGCGAATCCAGTTCTGCAAGCGCATCGAGGAGAGCTATGGCGAAGGTCGTGTGGTCGATTCCGAGCGTCCGATGAACAAGACACTCGGCGACAAAGCGGGTGAGACCACCGTCGTGTACGACAAGGGCGGCTTCGTATTCTACATGCTCTATCGCTTGATGGGCAAAGAGGCAAATCTCGCTGGATGTCAGGCGTTCATTCGCAACCACGAGACCAATCCCGACCACCCGCTGCTGGAAGATTTCGTGGAGGAGATGCGGCCGTTTGCCCCCGACGTCGCAGCGTACGACGCATTCGTGCAGCAGTGGATCTTCACGACAGATGTTCCGATGTACGAATTCACAGACATGACGCGCGAGAAGGCCGGCGATGCGTGGCTCGTGAAGGGAACAGTCACCAACAAGGGCACCGGTCGCATGGAAGTCGAAGTCGCCGCGACAAGTGTCGAAGAGCGATTCAAGAAGCAGTCGGTGGAAGAGATGAAGGCGGGGCCCGCGCAGGTCGCGGAGGACTACGCAGACGCGAGAACGAAAATCACGCTCGGCGCAGGCGAGTCAGCCGAAGTTCAAATCGAGTGCGCGTTTGAACCTAAGTTCGTCGTGATGGATCCGGATGTCACGCAGCTCATGATCAACCGCAAGCTGGCGATTCATCGCTTCTGAGCGGGGCGCGACGGGGGAATCTCTCTGGCGCGCCCGAGCCCAGCGACGAGCGCGCCGATGCGGTTGAAGAAGTGCTCCGTCAGCGTGTCGCGACCACCCCAGACCGGGAGGAACTCGCCGACGAGTGAAACGGCATCGCAGATGATGAACTGGGGGAGGGGGCGCTGAGCGCCCCCCGAGGCATACATGAGCTGGAGTGGGAACGCGGCATTTCCCACGGAGGGAATCATGCCGACGAAGAGCGCAACCCACGGGATCTCCTCACCACGCAGAAACGACGTCAGCGTGCGCCAGCCCGTGTAGAGCGTGCGATATGCAGGTCCCGTCAAAATGGCGGATACGACGAAGATGATCCCCTCGGCGTGAAGGTCCTCTCGCGATTGGTAGATGATGAATGGGATCGCGATGAACGCGGTGAACTTGGCGATCGGCCTCAGGGCGAGGTGGACCGCGAAGTCGGCGAGATACGCGCTCGACGATTCCTGTTTCAACATTTCCTTCAGCTTCATCCCCTCATCGTGTGTGAGTTGTTTGCGATCGATCCATTCTCGAGTGCGCTTGAGCACGAGGAACCGTGCACAGCGTGCGCGGAAGTAGTGCGATGAGATGAATCGCAGGCTGAGCCGCAAGATACGAGCGACGGGTAGCCGTTCGATGAAGCGGGCGATCTTGCGCAGGAGCCGTGCTGCGTATTCGAAGAGCTTTGCCACCAGCTTCCGAATGACCCACAAATTCCAGGACATCGGATGGCGACGGAACCAGCGGGCATCCTTGCGGGTGATCACACCGCGCATGGTTTCGGCCTCGATACCACGATACATGCGGGGCATGGCGCGCCACAGCTTCTGATGCGCTGCAAGTCTGCGAACATCGCGTGCGAGCTTCTCCAATCCCTGTTCGCCAATATGGGCCCGGAGGGCGTCACTCTTGCGGTGGATGTACCTGCGAAGCTTCGTGAGATCGACGTGGTCGAAGAGCGGTTGCCCGTGTTTGAACGACGCAGGAAGATAATAGCTGAACAGCCGGAGCACGTTCATCGGAAAGAGCGCAGGCACGCCGGATTCGAGGTCGATGCAAACCCAGGTATGTCTCCCCTGCTCGTCGAATTCGATCATGTAGTTGTTCGACGCAACCGGGTTGCCCATGCCTGCCTGCCACACAAGGCCGTCGAAGCCGCAGAGCTTGAGCTTGTTCTGCAAACGCGACATGACGCGGCGCTGGAGCTCTCGCAACTCCCACTCTCGTTCTGCGGAGAATGGATGGCGGAGAGCCACGTGGCGCCCGCGGATCAGCTCGGTCTCGAGTGCGAATGCGCGTCGCTCAGCATCCCAATAGTACGAGTGTGATTCAGGAAGGCGGAGCAGATCGCCAAACCACATGCGAATCAGAACAGAGAGAATGCGCCGAGTGTAAAGCGCGGAAGCGATCGCGTGGCGGCACCACGTGTACGGGTTTGGCGCGCCAGTCAGCACGAGCAGGATGATGTTGGAAAGCGTCGTTCCCGTGAAGACCTTGCGAACGCGTAAGTCCCCATGCGGTCCGGTCGCAGGAAAGACTGTGCCGCTACGGCCTTTGCCGATGGCGACCTCTGGGGAGGGAGCATTCGTGGTTTGAGTCATCATGCAGGTACGATGCGTCGTGCCATGTCCCGCGCACTTTCGATGCGGGTAATGTGACTTCTACAGCACAGCCTTGAGTTGTGCGATGTCGGGAGGAGCGATCAACAGGCCATCGAGTTTCTCTGCTGCAACCGCGAAGTGTGGCATCTTGAAGTGCGCATCGAGCGCAGCCTGTGTCGCCCATCGCTCGACGAAGGTGTAGTCCGTCGCGTTGCTCGTTTCCTCCAGCAGATCGTACTGAATGCAACCCTCCTCGCGTCGCGTTGCCGCGACGAGTTCGAGAAGGATGTTCTTCACTTCGTTTCTCTTGCCGGGCTTCGGGGCGATCAGCGCCACCACGTGGATGCAGTTTGGGGATTCGCTCATGGCACTTCCTCTGGATGTGAATCAGGCAGGACACCCCATCCCGAGGGGGCGGTGCAAGAGTGGCTGGGGGCGCCACCGCGAAAGATCGACGAATTCCAGCCTCGCTCCCCCTCGAAGTCGCTTGCCGTGCGAGCCGTGGGGGCGTTGGACTCCAGCCCATGGGTAATCGAAACCTTCCAAGTCCGACGGAAACGACCGGGTTGCTTTCGCACCTCGTCGCTGTGATGGCCGACACGAAGCGCACTCGCGTGAAGGAGACTCTTCAGAGCGGGCTGGTCCACGTGAATGATGTATCAGTGACGCGGCACGATCACCCTGTCGGGCCGAATGACCGCATTCAGATTCGAAGCGAACGAGCCGCTGCGGACCGTGGACTCGCGTTTCCGATCCTGTACGAGGATGGTTCGATCGTGGCCATCAACAAGCCGTGTGGGCTTCTCACGATTGCCACGGACGCGGAGAAGAACAAGACGGTGTATTCGATCATGAATGCGGCCCTCGCCAAGACAAGGGAGCGCGCATTCATCGTGCATCGCTTGGATCGGTTCACCTCGGGGGTACTTCTTCTTGCCAAGGGCGAGGACATGAAGCATCGGATCATGAGCAACTGGAAGGCTGCGGAGAAGATCTACTACGCGCTCGTGGAGGGCGTTCCTTCGCCGTACGAGGCGACGTTGCGGCACTACCTGCGTGAAGACGAGCGTCTGGTTGTGCACGCGATGGATCGCCCGGTGCGCGATTCACAGGAGGCTACGCTCTCTTATCAGGTCATGCGCGAAGGACGGGCGCATTCCTTGCTCAGGATTGAGTTGGATACGGGGCGGAAGAATCAGATCCGCGCGCAGCTCGCGGCGATCGGGCATCCGATTGCCGGCGATGGCAAGTACGGCGCGACGACTGATCCGATCCGGCGCCTCGCGTTACACGCAGCGAGTCTCACCCTCCCGCATCCCCAAACGGGCGTGCGGATGACCTTCGAGGCACCCCTACCGGGCGGCATGGAATTGTAGTCGGCGTTCCTTGACCCAAGGGGCGCTGCCGAGATCAATGTTGAAACAACGATACGCCCCGACGCCGGGCGCGCTGACGAGGGTCCACCAATCAGAGCATGATCCGCCGGATTCAGCCATTCCTGATCACCGCGTTCTTCCTCGTCATGATGGGGCTGCTCGCCCGCGACCACATCCTGCCACTCTTTGAAGAAGGGGAACGACTTCGCGTCGATTCCAAGATGGTGGAGGACACTTGGTCCGTTGATCGCGACGATTCGATGCGGCTCCTGCTGGGTACCAAAGTGGTCGGTGGCTTGCGAATCACGGCGGACAAGCTGTCAGGTGACCCGACCAAGTACCTCTTCTCGATGGCCGGCGAAGTGAAGACCGTCTTCGTGCAGGGCACGATTCACACGACGGCTCTCGCGAATCGCCGTCTCGAGTTGGAGCAATTCACCGCGAAGCTCGACGTCCCCCGATTGGCCTCGTTCCTTCGCCGGGGCAAGGCAACCGCGTGGGGGGAGGCCGCCCGTGAGCCCGACCCAATTCTCGTGAGCGGACTCGTGAACGGATCAAACCTGATGCTGAAACTGCAACAGGGGGATTCAGCTCGTTACGCGACTCAGCCTTTGCGCGGGCCGATCACGATGATGGAAACCGTAGAGAGCGCGTTGTTTGCGATGATGCGACAAGAGGGTAAGGTCTATCGAATTGAAACGATGGATCCGTTCGTGGATGCTCGCGCGATGCAGGCATTCGTCGAATATGAGGGCGCCACGATGGTCCCCGCATCGGAGATCACCTTTCGCGACCTGGTACCGGACAACGCGACAGAACTGCGTGTACACGATTTCAGGGTATCACTCGGCCGGATGCAGTCGCGCTACAAGGTGCTCGATTCAGGACGCGTGCTAGCCCGCGACATTCAGATCTTTGCGACAGCCGTCAAGGCGGGCCAGAAGAGCGATGGCGTGCCGCTCTTTCCCGAGTTGAAGATGGAGATCGTGGAGCCGTTTCAACTCAGGGCAAAGTATCCCGCGCTCGAACACCTGAGCCCATCTCCGGAATTGACGGTGGAGGAAATGACGCCACCGTTGAATGCGGAAGTGATCGATCTGGAAGCGCTGGCTCCGTTTCTGGCCAACGCGAAGTCGAACTCCGGTGCCACCGCGCCCGACCAATCTTCAGAGAGTCCCTGAGCCGATCGCGCGCATGCTTGAGATCAAGAACCTGACCAAGGACTACGACGAATTCCGGGCCGTCAACGAACTGAATCTGTCCGTTCCCGCGGGCGAGTTCTTCTGCTTCCTTGGACCAAACGGTGCTGGGAAGACGACGACCATCAAGACGATCACGGGGCTCCTGCGGCCGACGAGCGGTGCCGCGCTCATCGGTGGGAAGGACATCCAGCTTGAACCGCTCGAGGCGAAGAAACTGATCGGTTACATCCCTGATCAGCCCTACCTGTACGAGAAACTCAGCGGGCGCGACTTCCTTCACTTTGTCGGCGACCTCTTCGAGGTGCCGCGCGCACAGCAGGACGCCGCGCTGTCGCACTACTTTCAGATCTTCGCTCTCGATCGAGTCGCTGATGTACTGATCGAGAATTACTCTTTTGGCATGCGGCAGAAGCTGTGCTTCGCCGTGGCGTTCATGCATCGTCCCAAGTTGCTTGTCGTGGATGAGCCGATGGTTGGGCTCGATCCCCGATCGGCTCGCGTTGTGAAGACGCTGCTCAAGGACTTCTGCAAGGGCGGGGGCACGGTGTTCCTTTCGACGCACCTGCTCGCCATTGCGGAGGAACTCGCGGATCGGCTCGGCATCATCACGCGCGGCGAGTTGCGATTCCTCGGCACGGTGGCGGAACTGCGCTCCTCGCTCGCGCGCGAGGGTTCGTTGGAAGACCTCTTCCTCGAACTGACAGCCGATGGCGTGACGGACAGCTCCGCCTCGCCATTCCTGGCCTCGGAAGACGGCGAGTCGATCGCCGCCCCAGTGTAAGGTCATGGCGCCGAAAGTCCGCGTGGATGCGCGTGTCGTGGCGCTCGGCCTTGCCAATTCACCGGAGATGGCCGCGCGGCTGATTCGCGCGGGGCTCGTGTATGGGCCTGATCGCCGACTCGACAAACCGGGGCACCTCATCGAGGCGGATCTGGAAGTCACGGTCAAGGGCGCCGAGCATCCGTACGTATCACGCGGCGGCCTCAAGCTCGCCGGCGCGCTGGATGCATTCGCGATCGATCCGACGGGGCGGGTGGCACTTGACCTTGGTGCGAGCACCGGTGGGTTTACCGATTGTCTGCTGCAGAGGGGGGCCGCCCTCGTCTATGCGATCGATGTGGGGAGGTCGCAATTGCACTCGAAACTGCTCGCTGACGTGCGGGTCGTTTCGCGCGAGCAGACCCACCTCGATTCGCTGGAAGCTGCCCAGTTCACTCCCCCGCCGACGCTCGTGGTGGCGGATCTGAGTTTCATTTCCGCGACACGCGCGTTGGGGCCGATCCAACGCGTCGCGCCCGGCTCCGACTCGATCATACTCGTGAAACCACAGTTCGAGGTGCATCGGGATCTCGTGCCCCGTGGGGGTGTTGTTCGCGACGCGGCCCTGCATGAGGAAGCGGTCCGATTCGTTGCGGATAGCGCACACGCGGCGGGATTTCAGGTGCTCGGTCAGGCCGAATCCCCCATCGAAGGCGGGGATGGAAACCGGGAGTTCTTCCTCTACCTGAAGCTTCCATCGCCATGACCGTTGCGCCCGGGCGAATCCCGGAACAGGGTCGCGCGTGGCCCTTGATCTCCTGATTCTCTTCTCGGCTGCGGCCGCGCTCGGTACCGTGTGGACGAGGATCTCCCGTTCGCTGGCGCATCGGCTTCAGATTTACGACGCCCCCGGTCCGCGCAAGGTGCACCGCGAGCCAATCGCCTACCTCGGCGGGCTTGGCATCCTTCTCGGGTTGCTGAGCGCGCTGTGCTTCCTGCCCGTGCTGCATCCGATCGCCGGTGCCCAACACGCGGAACAACTCGCGGCGATTGTCTGGGGTGCGACCGCGATCTTCTGCGTCGGCCTTTGGGATGACACGCGAGGTATTCCGGCGATCCAGAAACTCCTCCTTCAGTGCATCGTCGGGATCATCATGTGGAAGTTCGGCGTCCGCATCGACGAGATTCCGAAAGGGATCGAGCAGTTGTTCGGAACCTCGGCGATGCATGTCGGCCCGATCCTGAGCATGTGCATCACGATCGGTTGGTATGCAGTCGTGATGAACTCGATGAACCTGATCGATGGCCTGGACGGCTTGGCTGGTGGTGTCGGGGCGATTTGTGCGCTGAGCATCGTCGGCGTGGCCGTCGTCGTCGGCCAGAACTCGGACACATTCATTGGTGCGATCCTCGCTGCCGTGACAGCAGGAGCCGCGCTCGGATTTCTGACTCAGAACTGGCACCCCGCGAAAATCTTCCTCGGCGATGCTGGCTCGCTGCTCCTTGGGTTCTTGCTGGCGACTGCGGCGCTCACTTCCTCGACGAAATCATCCACGCTTCAGGCGATGCTCGTGCCGCTGGTTGCGATGGGATTGCCGATCTTTGAGACGTTGTTCTCGTTCCTCCGTCGCGCTGTGAAGGGTACCTCGCCGTTCCAGCCGGATCGGCGCCACCTGCACCATCGGTTGATCGACTTGGGGCTGACTCAGCGACGCGTCGTTGGCGTGCTGCTCTTTGCGACGGCGTTCCTCGGGGTGAATTCGATCCTGCTGGCGCGCGCGGATTCGATGCTCCTGCTGCTGAACGTCGCGTTTCTGGGAGGCGGGCTGGTGCTGCTGATCGAGAATCTCAGCTTCCTCGAAAAGCGACGCGACACGAACGGTCATTCTCGCGATTAACGCGGATCGACGACGCGTCGTTCCTCGATGGTGCGCAACTTACGTGTCACCGCTGCGAAGAGATCCACGTTGTTCGAGTTCGCATAGTTCATCAGCGCGATGAACACATCCGCCGTTTCGTCCTCGATGGCGGGGCGCGGCACGTCTTTTCCCTTCCAGACTTTCTTCTCGTTGTTGGCGACCTCGCCCGCTTCGCCCGCGAGTTCGAGTGCAAAGAACTGTGGCGAGCGCGCGGGAAAGGCCGCTGACTGATACTCTGCGAATGCGCGTTGGATTTCAGGGAGCCCCTCCAGCGAATGGTCCAAGGCGTTCAAAAAGTCATTCATTCGTGGCTTCCTTGAGGAGTTGATCGAGAATGACGCCGACCTTGGATTCGACGTCCCCGCGAGGTGGGAGGATGTCGCGCGCATCAAACGGCCTGTCGCCAGTGATATCGTGCGTATCGGGGCGCGGCGCAGCTACGTCCATGAATGCGAAGAGTCTGCTCGTGGCGATGGGCTTGCTCTTGTCCGGCCACAAGTCCTCGGGCACGACGGGCACTTCATGCGGCAGATCGGGAACGCGCGTGCGCAGGCGTTCCATCGTCATGGCTCGTGCAGGATCATCGAGGGGAAGCCCTTGGACATCGAGTGTGAGCATCATGCGCATGGCGGCTTGGCGCGGCGCGGGTGATCCCTTCGGCGAACGAGCCGCCAACGCGTAGGTGATCATTGATTCGACCACCACCACATCGCGGCGGAAGAGGAAGAATGGAATCTCCTCCATGGCGCGCAGCCTTGCATCGAGCGCGAGCGCGAGGCGGAGAACTGCGGCGGCCTCTTCCGGCGTCGGCGATGGCCGCACAGGAACGAATGACTCGGCCAGATTCCGATCCACGTCGAACAGGATCGGATGATCCGGCGGAAGGACTTCGTGCAAGATGTAGGCGTTCAGAAAGTGAAGCTGCAGCGCATCCTCGTGCCGCCCCATGCGTGAGAGACACGTGGCGATGTTGTTCTGCAGACTCGCCACGCTCGGATGATTCGGCCCGAGTGATTCGCGCATCGGGATGAAGCCGCGCACGATGAACTTAAGCGCCTGCTGGTAGTCCTGCGCGCCGAGGTAGGCCGAACCGAGATTGTTCGCGCACATCGCGGTATCCGGGTGGTCGTCACCCTGCTTGGAGCTACGAATCTTCCAAGCCTCGGTGAAGTAGGGAATCGCCGATTCGTACTCGCCGCGCATCTGTAGGTTGTAGCCGAGGTTGTTGTATCCCGTCGCGACTTCGGGATGTTCGGGACCAAAGATGGCGATCGATGAATCGAGCGACTTGCGATAGTACTGCTCAGCTTCGTCGTACTTCCTTAGCTCATTCAGCACGACGGCCAAGTCGTTGTAAGCCGTTGAGGTGATGCGATTGTCCTCGCCGTATTCCTTCTCGATTCGCGCGACGGCATCGCGAAGAAGAGGGAGCGCTTCTTCACTGCGCCCTGCGTGAAAGAGCGCGAGGCCCACGCGACGGCGAGCGTCGGAGACTTGATATGCCCCCTCGGCGAACTCGGTCTCGCTGAGCGTGAGCGCATCGCGCAGGATATCCACGGCGGATTCGAATTCGCCAAGGTCGATGTACGTCTGACCGAGGCTCTGCTTCGCCTCGATGATGCGAGGATCGGATGCGCGGAGCGTCCTTAGATAGATCGCGATCGCCGCCTCCTCGTGCGTGCGGGCCTCTGCGTACTCGCCGAGGGCGGAGAGATCTTTCGCGACAGCGATGTGCGCCTCTGCTGTCTGATCCGGGTTGGCGTCACCACGCGCGAGCGCAAGCCTCAGTGTCGGCGAAGTGAAGTCGAGGCTCCGTGATGGCTCGCCGAGAGCGCGTTGCTTGTCCGCGATGGAGTGCGCGAGCGCAGCCCACTGCGGTTCGAGCACTTCTAGGCTCCGCCGATAGTAGCGTCGGAACGCCTCGCCTGAGGCGTCGAGATTGCGGTACGCCTCACCAGTGAGGACGAGCGCGGCGGCGTACTTTGGGTTGTTCTCGCCAGCCAGTGCACGAGTGCGCTCCGCACCTTCCTCCAGCGCCATCGTCGCTGATGTGAAGTAGCCCGCGCGCGCGGCGGCGATGCCCATGCCGAGCTGCGCCTCAGGGAATCCCGGCTGCGCAGCGTCTGCGGCGGCGTAGAGTTCATACGCTCTGAGCGCGAGGTCGCGATTATCGGCGCGACGCACCATCAGGTTGGCTTCGCCGACGAGGAGCGCGAACGGCTCGGGGTCGAGGCGGAGGCCCTCGCCGAGCAGCCGCAGTCGCGTCCTGCGAAGCTCCGCGCGTTCCTCCATGAACGCATCGATGCGCTCTTGATTTTGCGTCAGGAACGCGAGTTCCTCCGGTTCGCGCAGCAGCCGGTCCGGGAGCGGCAACACCGTGAGCAACCGGTCCGCCAAGTCTGCCTCGCGTCCGCGGAGTTCATTGATGCTGCCGAGTCGTTCCGCGAAGATCGACTGACTCGCGAGTCGCTCCTGCGCGGCGTCATTGCGTCCCTCCTGCCAAACGGTCATTGCGAGGAAGACGATCACGACGACGACGAACACACTGACGGCGATGCGACGGCGTCGCAAAGCATCGGCTCGTACGAGCGCGAGACGTTGGTTGGCTTCGGCCAGAAGATATCTCGCCGGCGTGTTGTCCGCCCAGCGCGCAAGCGCATGGTCGAGCGGGGCGAATGCGCGGATGATCGATTCCTCATCGGCTTTCGCAACATCGCCGAGGAGCGCCTTGGCTTCCTCGAAGAAGCGCACGGATTCGCGACGACGACCGGAACCTGTAACGTAGTCATCGAGCGCGGCGATGAATGCCTCTGCGGACGGGGTACGATCGCGTGGTTCTCGAGCGAGAGCTTTCGCGCAGAGCTCCTCGAGTTCCGGGGGGATCTCGCGTGTTCTGGCGCGTTCAGACGGGCGTTCGACCTCGCCGATCATCGCATGAGCCATGACGTGAGTGATCGACGTCCCCGCATGTGGTGGGGTGCCGGTCAGCAGGTAGAACAGAATTCCGCCGAGCAGATAGATATCGGTCCACGGCCCGAGCAACTCGCCGGTGCGAAGCGTCTGTTCCGGCGCCATGAACGAGGGCGTGCCGGCGGGGTTTGGGGCAAAGCGGCACTGCGGAGCCGCGATGGCTGGCGTCAGGACGTCGAGGTCATACCGCGCCTCGCGATCGATCTCGCGATAGGAAACCGCGAGTCCCCAGTCCATCAGGATGACTTCGCCGAACTCGCCGACCATCACCTGCGCAGGTTTCAGGTCGCGATGAATGACACCCTTCGCGTGCGCGAACGCGACCGCCTGCGCCACCTGACGCAGGATCGGAAGATGTTTGCCGAGGATGTCCGGGAGAGGTTTGCGCAGGTCTTCCTTGAGTAGCTCGTTCCACGCTTTTCCCTTCACGAGCTTCATCGCAAGGAGCGGGCTTCCCTCCGCGTCGCGCCCGAGATCGTACACCGGCACGATGTTCGGATGGTCGAGCACGCCGGTCGTGACTGCCTCTTGGCGGAACTCGCGCTCAATCATCTCCGCTTCGAACGGATTTTGGGCCCGCGCCTTGTCGAGCTGTTCTTGCCGGATGCGTTTCACCGCGACGAGGCGACCAAGCGAGGCCTGCTGCGCCTCCCAGACTTCGCCATAGCCACCGCGCCCCACGATGCGGCGCAGGGTAAACGTCGCGGTCAGGTTCTCCTCTCCCCCCGCGCGGACTCCCCCGGGGGTGGGGCGCGTGCCGGGCAAGTCCACCGTGACGTTGGTTTCGTCCACCACTCCCCACGTGGAGGGAAGGATCGTCTCGTTCCAATTCCTGTCCTGCACCGCGAATGGGAGAACGTTGGTCTCCCCGCTCATGCGGGGACGAATCGACTCATCCGGGGCGAAGCCCTCAGGGAGCCCTCCGTGCGGGGGAATTTCCATTTCATCCATGCATAGAATACCGTGTACCCCATCCATGCCGAGGAACGCATGTTACCGCAAGCCGAGTGATGGATCATCGAGGGGTTCGAAGTGCGATGGTTCGAAGTGCGAAGGCGAGGACTTTGGGGGCGGCATTGTGGTCCGCCTTTCTCGCTTTGGTGCCGGGCACCCATGAGCTCCCATAACATCGATGAGGGATGTTGCCTCTCCACCGTGTGGACGAGACGTATGAAGCTGACCATCGACAATACAGCAGACGCGCGCAATCTAACCCTTTCCGAGGTACAGGTCGAAGAAACGCGTCATGTTGCGCCAGGCGTCATGCTCGATATTGACGCTGAGGGGCGGGGTGCAGGGGTCGAGTTCGTTTCGATCTCGAAGGGAGTTGGCAGAGACGATCTCCCGCGACTCTTGTTCGAGACCCTCGGCAGCGCCGCCAGCCCATGGTTCGGGCAAGCTCTCGCTCACAAAATCATACACTTTGTGTAGAAAAATTCCCCACGGGCGTCGCAAGTGTGCTACGCTCTAGGAGGATGGTCGGACAAAACCTGCCTGTCTGGCGGGAGTCTGTTTTATTCAGAAGGCGCAAGTGGCGCGGGAAATCGCGAAATTCATTGACCATCCTTCCCCCGCACCACCGTCTTTGAACACAGGCGGAATGACACGAACGCAGAAGTGGAACCAGACTTGCATTGTTCGTGTTCGAGGAATGCCCGGTGGGCCGGAAAAACCCACCTCTGCCCCACTCCTCACCCATCCCGGAAACGGAGATACAAATCATGCCCCCTCTGAACGACACGCCATTTACGCCGGGTTGGAAAGAAGTCATGCGTCAGTCCCGCAACGAAGCGGGGCGACTCGGCCACGACTATATTGGGCCGGAGCATTTCCTCCTCGGAATCATCCGCAAGGGCGAGGGCCTCGCAGTCCAGACCCTGCTGAATCTGGATGTCGAACTTGACGACATCAAACTCGAGTTGGAGCGCCAACTCCCCGTGGGTCAGGGCCCGACGGTCGGCATCTTCCCCCAGAACATCGAAGCCAAGAAAGTCATCGAGGCCGCCAAGAATGTGGCCAAGCAACTCCGCCACAATTGGATCGGCACAGAGCACCTGCTCCTCGCGCTCATTAGCGAGGAGGGCACGCAGGCCTCTCGCTGCTTGAAGGGCTTCGGACTCGACTTCAACCGCGTAAAGCGCGAGGTCCTCAACCTGATCGACGGCGGCAACCCGAGCCAGAAGTCCAGCAGTTCCTCCTCGTCTTCGTCCACACGCTCTGAATCAGGCACGGACAAATCCAAGACCCCCGCGCTCGACACGTTTGGCCGCGATCTGACCCAGCTTGCACGCGAGTCCAAGCTCGATCCGGTCATCGGCCGCGAAGACGAAATCGAACGCATCCTGCAGACGCTCTGCCGTCGCACGAAGAACAACCCGATCCTTCTCGGCGAACCGGGCGTCGGCAAGACCGCCATCGTCGAGGGGCTCGCACAGCGCATCGTCAGCGAGGACATTCCGGAACTGCTGATGAACAAGCGGCTCCTCTCGCTCGACCTCGCGGCGATCGTTGCCGGCACGAAGTACCGCGGCCAGTTCGAGGAACGCCTCAAAGCAATCATGCAGGAAATCCGTCGCTCGAAGGATGTGATCATCTTCATCGACGAGTTGCACACGCTGGTCGGCGCAGGTGCTGCCGAGGGGGCGATCGATGCGTCGAATATGCTGAAGCCCGCGCTTTCACGAGGCGAGATTCAGTGCATCGGCGCCACGACCCGCGAAGAGTATCGCAAGTACATCGAGAAGGACGGCGCGCTCGAACGCCGCTTCCAGACGATCGTCATCAACCCGCCGCAGATCACCCAGGCGGTGCAAATCCTCAAGGGCCTGCGCCCACGTTACGAACAACACCACAACGTTGTGATCAGCGACGACGCGATCGCGTCCGCAGTGGAGCTGTCGGAACGCTATGTCACGAATCGCTTCCTGCCGGACAAAGCGATCGACCTCATCGACGAGGCCGGATCCCGCGCGCGCCTTCAGCTCAATGTGAAGCCGCAGGAACTGAAGGACCTCGACAAGTCGATCAGCGACCTCGAAGAGAAGCTGCGCGAGTTGAAGCTCGAGCAGAAATTCGAGGAGTGCCAGACGGTCAAGGAGGAGCGCGATGGCTTGATCGAGAAGCGCGAGGCCTCCATGAAGGAATGGCACGCCAAGAAAGCCGCGAACGAGAACCAGTACGTCATCACGACACAAGACGTCGCGTACATCGTGTCGAAGTGGACTGGCATCCCGGCCATCGCGATCGCCGAAGAGGAGAGCGCGAAGCTGATCCGCATGGAGCAGGACCTCGCGAATCGCGTCGTCTCGCAGCGCGAGGCCATCGCGTCCATCGCCAAGGCCATCCGCCGCGCGCGCTCGGGCCTCAAGGACCCGAATCGTCCGTCGGGCAGCTTCCTCTTCCTCGGCCCCACGGGCGTCGGCAAGACGGAGTTGGCAAAGGCACTCGCGGAGTTCCTGTTCGGAAATCAGGACGCGCTGATCCGTGTGGACATGAGCGAATACATGGAGAAGTACTCGGTCAGCCGCCTGCTCGGCGCGCCTCCGGGGTACGTGGGTTACGAAGAGGGGGGCCAGTTGACGGAGAAGGTGCGTCAGCGCCCGTACTCGGTGGTGCTCCTCGACGAAATCGAGAAGGCACACCCGGACGTGTTCAGCCTCCTGCTTCAGGTTTTCGACGATGGCCGCTTGACCGATTCATTCGGGCACATCGTGGACTTCCGTCACTGCGTGATCATTCTCACGTCGAACGCCGGCACGCGCCGCGTGAAGAGCGCATCGCTCGGTTTCCAGGCAAGCGGCGACGAGATCGATTACGACACGATGAAGGGACGCGTCCTGCAGGAAGTGAAGAAGGTCTTCAACCCCGAGTTCCTCAACCGACTCGACGAGCAGATCGTCTTCCGCCCGCTGACCCGCGACAACATAATGGAAATCGCCAACATCATGATGGCGCGCTTGAACGCACGACTCGTTGAGAAGGGCATCACGCTGACGATGGGTGATGACGTAAAGGACTTCATGGCTGCCGAGGGTTACGACCCGGAGTACGGCGCACGTCCGCTCCGTCGCGTCATCCAGCGCAGCATCGAGGACCCACTCGCGCTCAAGCTCATCTCGGGCGAGTTCCCCGACGAGTGCAACGTCCATGCAACGATGGAAAACGGCGAAGTGGTCTTCAAGATCACGGAGGGTAAACCGGCATCGGACGACCACGAGGACGCCGAAACCACCGCATCGAGCGGCAGCGCGAAGTAAGCACTTCGCTCATTCTCCTGGAAACGAAACTGGCGCGGCCTCGTGGGGTCGCGCCAGTTTCGTTTCCATCGGGATTCGCAGGAGGCGAAGAGGCGACTTCTAGTTTGCCGCCTTCAGCGCCTTGATCTCGCGGGCGAGGTCCTCCGACTCCTGGCGGATCAGCTCGCGAAGTGCGGCGTTTTCCTTCGTGAGGGCGTCGGTCCTGTCGCGCAGGTTTTTTTCGAGTTCCACGATGCGCGCGTTTGCTCGATCAAGGGCGGCCGTGTTGCGATTCAAGCGCTCCTCCATGCTGACCGTGGGCGCAGTCGCGCTCTCGATCGCGCGCAGCTTGGCGTCGAGGATTGTGTTGCGACGGTCGTACTCGTTACGCGTGTCCTGCAGTGCGTCGATGCGCGCATCGGTTGCACTCATGCGATCCTTAAAGGCCCCGTTGCTGACGCACCCGGTGGTGGCGAAGCCGAGGAGTCCCACGGCGGCGATGGTAGCGATGCGGATACGACGAGAGGACATGGTGGATGACTCCTGAGTTTCGAAAGACTGAGTTGGACGGTTGCGCATGATCAACGATACGGCTCGACGTCGGCAATGTGACGGCTCCCCGCGCGAGAGAACACGGTCACGAGATTTCGGTCATACTTGCGTGCGGTGATGTTCCAACCACCACGCACGCGGAGCGGAAGTTCACCGCGCCGCGCAAGCGATTCGGGAATCCCCCACCGCACCGTGCCATTGCCGGAGGCGTACGCGCGCGTGATGGAAAATGCGAGCGCTTCCTCAGGTCCCGCGAAGCGATCAAGCTCCACATGCGGACCGGTCGGCGCGATCAAGTCAGATTCGGGAATCGCGGGATCGACGATCTGGACGAAGACGCGACTTGGGTCTTCGCGATTCGCAAAGACGACATATTCGACTGCGGTCGGGCGAGCCGGAGGAACCGGGGTGCGCGCCGGGCTTGTTTCGATTCCTGCGAGCACATCGGTCAATCCAGCGCTTGGTGTGACGGCGGGGGCGGGTGTCCCTTCGGCAGTGGCGCCTGGAAGCGCCGCAGTCTCGACGGGCACTCTGCCGCCAGAAGCCTGAATCTGCGAGCGCAGGGTGCGATTCTCGGCCTCGAGTGACGCGACGGCGGTGCGCATGTTCTCGATCTGGGTTTCCAACACGACATTCGAAGAGAAGGACGGCGCCGTCTGAGCCGCTTGAATCTTTTCGCGCTCGGCCGCAGCGAGCTGGGCTTTGTCCCAGTTGTCCTTGAGCATGCCGCCGACTGTCACCGCAAGGATGGCGATGACCAAAATGAAGACGAAATCGAGGAGCCATTTGCTGTGGCGCGGCGAGGTGGCGGGGGCTTCGTCCTCGTAACGCGGTGCACGCCCCGCAGCGGCCCATGCGCTCTCCTCATTCTCTTTCCCGCGAGCATCAGGGCGCAGGCGATCGAGGTCCTCCAGAAGATCCAACGCCGAGCCATAGCGATGCATCGACTCAAAGAGGAGGCAACGGTGGATGATATTCAATAGGTCCGTCGGCACCTCCTTTGGAAGCTTCTCGAACGTGCTGTACATCTTTCGCTCGCGCTCGAAGGTGAGCGGATCGACTGAACTCGAAAACGGAGCGCGCCCGGTCAGGATGAACACGAGTGTCGCCCCGAGCGAGTAGATATCCGTACGTTCGTTCGTCTCGCGGCGCATCAACTGTTCCGGGGCGGCATATTCCGGGGTCAGCAATGCTGTCTCGGAACCGGGAGCGGTCGATTCGGGATTTGCGGCGTCGCGCGCGATTCCGAAATCGAGAATCTTGATGGGCCCCTCCATCGCACAGATGAAGACATTCGCGGGCTTGATGTCGCGGTGGATGACCTTGTTCGCGTGCGCGCAGAGGAGAGCGCGCGAGGTCTCGGCCGCGACTCGGATTGCAAAGCGCACCCGCTCGCTGAAGTGCTTCTGCGCGAGGTCTTCCTTCACATAGTCGTAGAGGTTCTTTCCTTCGAGGAACTCCATGACGATGTACCGGCTCCCCTCGTGGGAGAACGTGTCATAGAGTTCGACGATGTTGCGATGGCGGAGCCGCTTGAGGATTTCGCCCTCGCGACGGAATCGCTCCTCGGCCTTGCGGGATGCCTCCGCGCCTTTGGGCGTCATGACCTTGACGGCGACTCTGCGCTGGATCTTGCCGATGGCCTCGTAGACGATGCCCATGCCACCGGTGCCCAATTCGCGTTTAAACACGAAATTCGGGGGCGGCTTCTCAGCCGCAGACTGCGGCGCTTGCAGGGCGCCCGCTTTCTTCAGGTCTTCGAATTTGACTTCGACGGTTTTTTCTGACATCGCAGTCGTGGGGCCGCCGATACGGTAGGATCGCCAATGGGTATGATCCTACCCTCACCCCCGCCCGCTCACAAGGCAATGGTTTTGAGAGGGAAAAGTTTGGGGGGGCCCGGCGGCAAACGGCATGAACCCTCCGGGCAATTCGGACGGTTCATGAATCCCGCGTAGTTCAAATGGGGCGAATCAACTCGCCTGAAACTTAGTGCTCGTAGGTCGCCCACGAGTTTACGCTCGATGCGCCGGCGAGCACGCGAAGCGTCACTCCGACGTCGATGCTGACCGGGCTGCCGGCGGAATCGGTGACGCGCAGTGTAAGCGGGTAGTCGCCCGGGGTGACACTCGTCGTGCCGGTGATCGCATTTCCCGTGATGCTGAGCCCGACCGGGAGCGGCGCGGATGTCGGGGCGAGCGACCATGTCTTGGTGCCAGTGCCACCACTCGAGTAGAGTTGCTGGGAATAAGGGACAAGCTGCGTCGCATCCGGGAGCGACGAAGTGTGAGCCATTAATGGCACGCTCGCCGTGGTACTTGTGCCGAAGAGCACCCAGCCCCCCGGATCAACGGTGACGGTGCTGACTGTGACGCCGGGCGCGTGCGTACCGAGCGACAAGACGAAGGGGGCCGAAGGTGTCGCGCCGTCGGAAACCACCGTGACGGTCTCGGTGCTGAAGTCGGAAAGGTTCGCGCGGAGCTGGATCGGCATGCGATAGCCGGGTGAAATCGTCGTCACGCCCGTGAGAAAGAGTTCATCCTCCTGAGTGCGATATTGAGAGAATCCGCGCGTGTAATTTGGTTTGCCGGTCAGCGTCAGCCACGGGGTGAAGAACCACGATAGGCTGCCCCCGTAGTGCGATTCGCAGATGGCCTGAAATTGCGAGGAATTCGCGCTGCCGTAGGCAATCGTGGGCGCGGAGGCATAATCGGACATCGCCGCAAAGAACGCCGTATCCCCCATCACGCCGCGAAGCATGTGCAAAATCCACATGCCCTTGCGGTAGATCGTGCTGCTGAAAAGGGAGCCGATGCTCGTGCCGGGGTTGAGCACGGTGACGTTGGTGTAAGCGGAACCGCTATAGTTGCCGACGTAGTTCTTAAGCGCCGTCGCGCCGCCGAGGCTCTCCGCCCAAATTGCTTCGGTGTAGGACGCGAATCCCTCGTTCAGCCAAATTTCGCCCCAGGCATCGAGGGTGACTTTGTCACCAAACCACTGATGTCCGAGTTCATGCGCGAAAATGCTCTCGTAGGTGCGCCCCCCTGTGATGAGGCCCGCATCGATGCCGGAGCACGTCTGGTGCTCCATCGAAGTGCCCCCCGCGTCGAAGGTCCCCTGGGCGTACTTCTCATTGATGAAGGGGTATTCGCCGAATCGCTGGGCGAAGACTCCCAGCATCTGCGTGGTGCGACCCCAGTCAAACGTCGCGGGTGCGACCTCAGAAGAATAGACCCAGCCCTCCACCGGCATCGTCGTGACGGAGTCGAGCCCGGTGTACGTGTCGGAAATCACCGACATGTTCTGCACGAGCGCAGAAATCAGGTAATGCGCGATGGGGTAGTCATTCTCCCACACCGTCGTCGAGGTGCCGTCGCCATTGTTCGTGGTGCCCTGCAGCGTGCCGTTCGACAACGCCTCGAGGCCGGTCGCGGCCGTGATGCGCATCGTGGACGTCATCTTGTCATCGAGGCTGTCCTTGCACGCCAACCAGAAGGGCGTGCCGTACGGCTCCGAAAGGGTATGGATCCACGGCGTGCCGTCGGGGCGGGAGTTGGCGTCGAAGTAGCCAAAGCCACCTGTGCTGGGGATGCCGTTGTAATCCACCTGGATGCGGAAAGGAACGCCCGTGTTGATCGCCGCAGGAAGGGTAACGCGCAGATCGTCATTCTGGTTCGCGCCCGTAAAGTCGACGCGTGAATAAAGGTAAGGCACGCCCGTGTCCGGATTCGTTACGGCGGTGACGGTCAGCGGGAAATTGAGCTTCATGTAAACGGTGACAAGCCCATCGACCGTGCTCTCGGCGTCCATGATGACGGAGCCGTTCAGCCCCGTAAACGAGGAGCCGGTGGTGTTGAACCGAAGAGAGATGTCGTAATTCTGAACGTCGTAATCGCGATGCGTCAGCGTGGGGGGGCCGCGGAAGACCCACTGATCGGCGGCGCCAACATCGGTCGCTTCGGGGGGATTCGAAAGCGCGACGGCCCGAGCATGATGCGTCACTTCGAGGATGTCCTCGACAGGGGTGAGCGAGAGCGTCTTGAGCGTCGTGTCCGGCGATGTCGTGGAGAGGTCGAGCGTGACCGCGTTCTCCCCCGCCGTGAGACGATGCCCGGGCAGGAAAGCGACGTGGTGCCCCGGCGCGGGCTGGATGGCGTTCTTGATGCGGGAGCCGGCGAAAGTAACCCGGCCGGGCTCGCCGCTGGAGGTCGTGTATTCCAAGCGGACCCAATGGTCCTTGCCGATTTCGCGCGGGGTGAATGGCACGGTGAAAGAGCGGCCCTCGTCGGCGCGCAGGGTGGCGCCATCGATCTCGACCAAGGGAGCCAACAGCGCCGGGTCGCGTTCAGGGGCGCCTTCGTGGATGACAGGTATCTCGCTCTCGGCGAACGCGGCAAAGTGGAGGGTTGCAAAAATGGCGCTGAAAGCTGCGGCGCGACGAAGGCCGGAAACCCGGCTGCGAATCGAAAGGGACATCGTGGGGCCAATCTCCTTGGTACCGCCGCGCCGAGGGCAGAACCCCCGAAACGTCCGGTGCTTGCTCATTCTTCGTTCCCGAAACTGGTACGTCCATCGGAAACGCCAGAATTGCGCCGAACAGGCGCGCTGCCGTCTCCTCTAAAGCATATGGCGCAAACTCACAGAATTTTTCAGGAAAATGCGCATGCCGCGCGCGGATGCGGTAGGGTAACGGGTGCTCGAAACGGTGCTAAAAATGTTGCACGGGCGCGACGGGGTGCGCGGGGGGGGGAAGCGCAGTTCGGCGTCTCCGTCCGTTTTCTCCCATGTTCGACAACGAGAAACTCCCCGCCAGTCGCCTGGCGGGGAGTTTTTGTTTCGCGTGGTGTTCTTCCCTGCAGTCGCTCGTCCTGATTACCTCGAGCGGCCGCCGGTGGTGGGTTCGGCGATGATTTCCTCGTCCCGTTTGGCGTCCTTGGATGCAACGGCAAGGGAGCGGTAGCGCGGGAGGCCGGTCCCTGCGGGGATGAGGAGACCCATGATGACGTTCTCCTTTAGGCCACGCAGGAAGTCGCGGCGGCCACGGACGGCTGCGTCGGTGAGGACGCGGGTCGTCTCCTGGAACGATGCGGCTGCGATGAAGGACTCGGTTTCGAGCGAGGCCTTGGTGAGTCCAAGGAGCTTGGGCTTACCAACGGCGGGCTCGCCGCCGTTCTTCACAACGCGGTCGTTCTCTTCGTGGAAGAGCCACTTATCAACCGTCTGCCCATAGAGGAAGCGTGTGTTGCCCGGCTCCTCGATGATGATCTTCTTGAGCATCTGGCGGACGATGGATTCGATGTGCTTGTCGTTAATCGTCACGCCCTGCAGACGATAGACTTCCTGGACTTCCTGCAGGAGGAATTCCATGAGCGCCTTCTCGCCCAGCACGCGGAGGATATCGTGGGGTGACTTCGCGCCGTCGGTGAGGACGTCGCCCACGAACACCTTCTCGCCGTGACGAACGAGGATGTTGCGGTTGAGGGGAATCGAATACGGATGCTCGTCGTCCTTGCCGCCGCCCTCGGGGAGGATGACGCACTTGCGTGATCCCTTGGAGGTGCCACGGACTTCGAACGTCCCCTGGATGTCCGCGATGAACGCGTTTTCCTTGGGTTTGCGGGCTTCGAAGAGTTCCTCGACTCGGGGGAGACCGCCGGTGATGTCCCGGCTCTTCGTGCGTGCGCGTGGCACACGACCGATGATGTTGCCGAGCTTGACCATCGAGCCGTCAGCGAGGTCACGATTGAGAATCGTGCCTGCCGCCATGGAGTAGTGGGCGAGGATGTCCGAGCGATCCTTGGGATTCACGACGAGGATGCGCGGGTGCAGTTCTTCGCGGTGTTCGGAGATGACGAGGATGGCGCGTTCCGTTTCCGGGTCCACCTCGCGGCGTACGGTGACGCCCTCGATGATGTCCTCGTAAACGACGATACCTTCGTGTTCCGAAACGATCGGGTTGGCAGAGGGGTCCCACATGACGATGCGCTCGCCCTTGGAAACGACGTCCTGGTCGTTCTTGAGGAGACGTGCACCGTACGGGATGTTCGGCAGGTTCTGGACTTCGTTGTCGGCCTCGTCGAACACCTTGATGGAGCCCGTGCGGTTGACAACGATGTTGGAGCCGTCATCGGTCGTGAGGAACTTGACGCCCTCGAACTTGATGTAACCCTTGGTGTCGGCTTCGTACCAGCCTTCGAGAACGCCCATCGACACACCGCCCGTGTGGAACGTGCGGAGGGTGAGCTGCGTGCCCGGCTCGCCGATGGACTGTGCGGCGATGATGCCGACTGCCTCGCCGAGATCGACCATGCGGCCCGTCGAAAGGTTGCGACCATAGCAGCGTCGGCAGATGCCGCGACGGGTCTGGCAGGTGAGGACCGAGCGGATTTCGAGTTCGGCGATGCCGGCGTCTTCGATCTCGCGTGCGATCTTCTCCGTGATTTCATCGCCGGCCTTGACGATCAGCTTGCCGGTGACGGGGTGCGTGACCGTGTCCACCGGGCAGCGGCCGTTGATGCGCTCGCGGAGCGGTTCGAGGATCTTCTCACCTCGTGCATCGACGTCCGTGATCGGGCGTGCGGTGATGCCGCTGTGCGTGCCGCAGTCGTCCTCGACGATGATGAGGTCCTGGGCGACGTCGCAAAGGCGGCGCGTCAGGTAACCAGCGTCGGAGGTCTTGAGCGCGGTGTCCGCAAGACCCTTACGAGCGCCGTGCGTCGAGATGAAGTACTCGAGAACCGTGAGGCCCTCGCGGAAGTTCGAGAGAATCGGTGACTCGATGATTTCGCCGATCGAGCCGGTAACCTTCTTCGAGGGGCGCTGCATCAAGCCGCGCATTCCGCAGAGCTGGCGAATCTGGTCCTTGTTACCACGAGCACCAGAGTACGACATGATGTAGACCGGGTTGAATCCGCCCTGATCATGCGCGAGCGAAGCCATCAGGTCCTTGGTCACGTCGTCGGTTGCCTGCGTCCAGACGGAGATCACGTTGTGATAACGTTCTTCGTCGGTGAGGTTACCGTTCGCGTAGTCCTTGTTGATCTGCTCGAGGCGCTTGCGGCCGCGGTCGAGGATTTCCGGCTTGGACGGCGGGATGATCATGTCGTTGATCGAAATCGAAAGACCACCGCGCTTCGCGTGAACGAAGCCGTTGTTCTTGATTTCGTCGAGCGCCTTGCCTGTGCGCTCGTTGCCACAGTGTTCGTGGATACGAGCGATGAGTGCGCCGAGCTTCTTGTTCGTCATCGCCTCGTTGGCGAATTCGAGGAAGTCGATTTCCTCTGGCAGAAGGCGCGAGAAGATCAGGCGGCCCGGGCTGGTGTAGCCATAAACCGTCTTCTTCTCTTTGCCGTACTTCTGGAAGCGGACCTTGACCTCTGCCTGCAGGTGCACCTCGGCGTGCTCGTATGCAGCAAGCGCGTCCTCGGGGCTGGCGTAGGTGCCCGTGCGACGAATGATGGGGAACTTCTTGTTGAAGTCCGCCTCGCTCATCGCGCCGCGCATCGCCATGATTTGGTGGCGATTATAGGTCTTCTCGCCCTCCGGGGTCTTGCGCGTCTCGGTGTATTCGCCCTTCACGTTATCCGTGCGGAGCTTGGTCAGGTAGAAGCAGCCGAGAACGACGTCCTGTGACGGGGTCGCGATCGGGCGTCCGTTTGCCGGCGAGAGGATGTTGTTCTCAGCGAGCATGAGGAGCTTGGCCTCAAGACGGGCTTCCGTCGAGAGGGGGATGTGCACGGCCATCTGGTCACCGTCGAAGTCGGCGTTGAACGCCGTACATGCGAGCGGGTGGAGACGGATCGCCTTACCCTCGATCAGGCGCGGCATGAATGCCTGGATGCCGAGGCGGTGGAGGGTCGGGGCGCGGTTCAGGAGCACCGGGTGATCGTGGATGATTTCGTCGAGGATGTCGTAAACGACAGGTTCCTCGCGCTCCATCATCTTCTTGGCGGACTTGATCGTGGCGCAGTGCCCACGGCGTTCGAGTTCGCGGATGATGAACGGATCGAAGAGCTCGAGCGCCATCTTCTTAGGCAGTCCGCACTCGTTGAACGAGAGTTCCGGTCCGACGACGATGACGGAACGACCCGAGTAGTCCACGCGCTTGCCGAGGAGGTTCTGGCGGAATCGGCCCTGCTTGCCCTTGAGCATGTCCGACAGTGACTTGAGCGGGCGGTTGTTGTGCCCCTTGGTCGGACGGCCACGGCGGCTGTTGTCGAAGAGCGCGTCGACGGCTTCCTGCAACATGCGCTTCTCGTTGCGGAGGATGACGTCCGGGGCGCGGATTTCGATCAGCTTCTTGAGGCGGTTGTTACGGTTGATCACACGACGATAGAGGTCGTTGAGGTCGGAAGTGGCGAAGCGACCGCCGTCCAGATGGACGAGGGGGCGCAGGTCGGGCGGAAGAACAGGGAGGACCTCAAGGATCATCCACTCCGGCTTGTTCGGCGAGCTGCGGAACGCCTCGACGACCTTGAGGCGCTTGATGATTTTGTTTCGCTTCTGGGCGCTCGTGGCCTCACGCATCTCGATCGCGAGACGATGTGCGAGGTCCTCGATGTCCACCTGACGAAGGAGTTCCTGAATCGCCTCGGCGCCGATCATGACCTTCACCTTGTTGCCATGCAGCTCGCGGTACTTGCGGGCCATGTCCTCGGTGATGATCTCCTTCGGCTTTACACCTGTTTCCGGGTCCGCATCGACAACGATGTATTCCTGGAAATAGATGACCTTGCCGAGGTCGCGAACGCTGACGTCGAGCAGGTTGCCGATCTTGGAGCTGGTGCCCTTGTAAAACCAAATGTGGCAGACCGGGGCCGCGAGCTTGATGAAGCCCATGCGGACGCGGCGGACCTTGGATTCGGTCACTTCGACGCCGCAGCGGTCGCAGATGATGCCCTTGTACTTGATGCGCTTGTACTTGCCGCAGGCGCATTCCCAGTCCTTGGTCGGGCCGAAGATGCGCTCGCAGAAGAGGCCGTCTTTTTCCGGCTTGAACGTGCGATAGTTGATTGTTTCGGGCTTCTTGACTTCGCCGAACGACTGGTCGTCGCCGTCGTCAAAGAGTGCCTCTGCCGCAGCGCGCGGTGCGCCCTGGGCGAAGCGATCCTGCGGGCGACGCCGGCGGCGTGCCCATGTGAGGATCTGATCCGGTGCAGCGATCGAAATGCGCGCTACGGCGCTGACACTGTTCAGGTCAACGTCGTCCATTGCGCCCTCGAGCCCCACCGGAATTGTCCGGTACGAGCGGGACTCGTCCACTGCGGCCGTTGCGGTGGTCTCACCGTTGTTTGCCGAGCCGTCTGTCATCATTCTACTTGTCTCCTGACATTGAGGCCTAGGGTTGCCTTCTCGCGTTTCCGAACCGGTACAACGTCAAACGGGGTGACCCGTTAGTCGTCGTTGTCCGGGAACATGAGGTCGCCCGTGTCCTCCGCATCGGACGAATCCGATGAGGAAGTGCGAGCCTCGACCTCGTTGTCGTCGTCGTCACCGAGTCCGAATTCATCGTCATCAAGGAAGGAGTCGTCTTCGATACCTTCGATCGATGCGAGGAGGTCGTCCTCCGCAATGCCGCTGTCCTCGACGAGAAGCTCGAGGTTGAGGCAGAGCGCCTGGAGTTCCTTGACCAACACGTTGAAGGACTCCGGGATGCCGGGCGTGAGCGAATTCTGGCCCTTGACGATCGATTCGTAGATGCGTGTGCGTCCCGAGACGTCGTCGGACTTGACCGTAAGTAGTTCCTGGAGCGTGTACGCCGCGCCGTAGGCTTCGAGCGCCCAGACTTCCATTTCGCCGAAGCGCTGGCCGCCGAACTGGGCCTTGCCACCCAGGGGCTGCTGCGTGACGAGCGAGTACGGCCCGATGGAGCGGGCGTGCATCTTGTCGTCCACAAGGTGTGCGAGCTTGAGCATGTAGATCATGCCGACAGTCACGCGACGGTCGAATGGTTCGCCCGTGTGGCCGTCGTACAGGACCGTCTGACCCTCACGCGGGAGACCGGCCTTCTCAAGCCAGTCGCGCGTTTCGACTTCGCGGGCGCCGTCGAACACCGCCGTACCGAGACGGAAGCCGCGCTCGTTGCTGTGCACGAGCGAGACGAACTCTGCGTCGTCGAGTTTCTTGGCGAGGTTCTTCGTTTCCCAGATCAGGCCGAGCGTGCCTGCGTCCTTCACTTCCTTGCCCGGCGTGAAGACGTTCTCGAATGCCTTTCGCGCGGCGGCGATGCCCTCCGAGCGCAGGATGCGAGACACCTGACGCCCGAGTTCATGCGATGCCCAACCTAGGTGCGTCTCGAGGATCTGTCCCACGTTCATGCGGGAGGGAACGCCGAGGGGGTTGAGCACGATGTCGCAGGGCGTGCCGTCCTCCATGAATGGCATGTCTTCGATCGGGAGGATCTTGGCGACCACACCCTTGTTACCGTGGCGACCGGCCATCTTGTCACCGACGGAGATCTTGCGCTTGGAGGCGATGAACACCTTGACGAGCTTGATGACGCCCGGGGGCAGCTCGTCGCCGGTCTTGATGCGATCGATGGCGTTCTTCGCGCGGTCTTCGATCGCCATTTCACGCGAACGAATTTCCTGGAAGAGTTTCTTGATCGCCGCACCTGCCGTCCCGTCCACGGGGAGCATGCCCGTCGTGAGCGAGTGGCGGATGTAGTTGATCGCGTTGGCGGAGACCTTGTCGCCGGGGCGCATCTCGACCTTGCCAGTCTCGAAGTTTACGATCTCGCGATCGAGCTTCTCGAGGACCTTGTGCAGGCGGGCGTCGAATTCAGCGTTCAGGGCGGAGAGGTCGCGTGTGCGTTCCTCTTCGACCTTGGTGATGCGGGCACGGTCGTCGCGCTCCGTCTTCTGGCCACGTTCCTTGCGGCTAAAGACGCGTGCGTCGATGACGATGCCACTCGTGCCCGGAGGCGCCTTGAGCGATGCGTCGCGGACATCGCCGGCCTTTTCACCGAAGATGGCGCGGAGGAGTTTTTCTTCCGAGGAAAGCTCGGTCTCGCCCTTCGGCGTGACCTTTCCGACGAGGATGTCACCGGCGTTCACTTCTGCGCCGGTGTAGATGACGCCCTGATCGTCGAGCTTGGCGAGGGCCTCCTCCGCGACGTTCGGAATGTCGCGCGTGATTTCCTCTTTGCCGAGCTTGGTGTCGCGGGCATCGACCTCGAATTCCTCGATGTGAATCGACGTAAAGACGTCGTCACGAACGAGGCGTTCGGAGAGCAGGATGGCGTCTTCGAAGTTGTGGCCGCCTGCGCACATGAACGCGACGAGCACATTCCGTCCGAGAGCGAGTTCGCCGTTCTTTGTCGCGGCGCCGTCAGCGATGACCTGGCCCTGCGCGATGTTCTGGCCCTCGCGGATGATCGGGCGCTGGTTCATGCAGGTGTTCTGGTTGGAACGCTTGTACTTCTCGAGGATGTAGGAATCCTTCTCGCCTGTCTCGGTGCGGATGACGATCTCGGAGGAGGTGACCTTCTCCGCGACGCCAGCGCGACGAGCAGTCGGGCACACGCCCGAGTCCACGGCGACCTTGCCTTCGACGCCCGTGCCGACCAGCGGCGCGTCCGTGAAGACGAGGGGCACAGCCTGACGCTGCATGTTCGAACCCATGAGCGCGCGGTTTGCGTCGTCGTGTTCGAGGAAGGGAATCAGAGCCGCGGACACCGAAACGAGCTGCTTCGGCGAAATGTCCATGTACTCGATTTCCTCATGCGTCGAGCGGGGGAAGTCCCCTCGCTTGCGGCAGAGAACTGTGTCCGTGCGGAAGTGACCCGTGTCGTCGAGCGAGGCGTTCGCCTGAGCGATCGTGTGCTCGTCCTCGACGTCAGCGGTCAGGTAATCGACTTCCTTGTGCTTCACGACACCGTTGCGGACCTTGCGGTACGGGGTCTCGATGAAGCCGAAGGGGTTGATGCGCGCGAAGCAGCAAAGCGACGAGATCAGACCGATGTTCGGGCCTTCCGGCGTCTCGATCGGGCAGATACGTCCGTAGTGCGTGTGGTGAACGTCGCGGACTTCGAAGCCGGCGCGATCACGCGAGAGACCGCCGGGGCCAAGGGCCGAGAGGCGACGCTTGTGCGTGAGTTCCGCAAGCGGGTTCGTCTGGTCCATGAACTGGCTGAGCTGGGAGCGACCGAAGAAGTCGCGCACGGCGGTAACCAGCGGCTTGGCGTTGATCAGGTTCTGCGGCAACATGTTTTCGAGATCGACGATCGCCATACGCTCGCGCGCGGTCTTCTCGATCTCGGCAAGGCCGAGACGAATCTGGTTCTGGAGGAGCTCACCGACACAGCGCACACGGCGATTGCCGAGGTGGTCGATGTCGTCCACGTCCACTTCCTCCTTCCACAGACGCACGAGGTGCTTCATCACGTGGATGATGTCCGTGGTGGAGAGCAGACGGTTGGTGAGGTCGCCCGTGCCGTTGCCGACATCGTAGAAGCGCTTGTTCACCTTGTAGCGGCCGACGGCACCGAGGTCATAGCGTTTCTCATTGAAGAACATCTCTTCCATGAGGCGCTTGCCCGCCTGAATGCTGACCGGATTGCCCGGGCGCATACGGCGGAAGAACTCGATGACGGCGTCGTCTTCGCTGCGGATCTTGTCCTTGTTCAGCGTGTTGAGAATAGGGTGCGGGGAATTCGGCGCATCGATCGCGAGGACCTGAAGCTTCTTGAGCCCCGAGCGTCCGCACTTGCGAAGGAGGGACGTCGTGACCTGCTCCCAAGCCTCGGCGAGAATCTCGCCTGTCTTGGTGTCGATCGCGTCTGCGGCAAGGATGCGGCCGAGCAGATGCTCGTAGCCCTCGGCTACCGAGAGGTGAACGGAGTCGACGCCTGCGACGCGGAGGGCCTCAGCGGCCTTCTTGGTGACACGCGTGCCCGCCTCGACGATCTTCTTACCCTTCTCGTCGCGGATGGTCTCGATGAATTCCGAGCCAACGAACTCCGCCAGGCGGGACGTCTTGGTCGCGCCCCCTCGGAAGTCGTCGAGCGTCACGGAGTCGACTTCAAAGAAGTGGCTCGCGAGCGTTGCGTCGTCGTTGTAGCCAAAGCAGCGGAGGAACGTGGTGGCGGGGATCTTGCGCTTGCGGTCCACCATGACGTGCATGACGCCGTAAATGTCGATTTCAAACTCCACCCACGCGCCGCGGTACGGGATGATGCGGGCGGAGTAGGTCTGCTTGCCGTTCGGGTGCGTGGCCGAAGAGAAGGACACGCCCGGGGAACGGTGGAGCTGGGAGACAATGACGCGCTCGGCGCCATTGATGATGAATGTCCCCTGGTCCGTCATGAGCGGAACCTCGCCCATGTAAACTTCCTGCTCCTTGATGTCGCGGATTTCCGTGTGCGACGTCTCCTCGTTCAACTCGCGAACGATCAGTTGGAGCTTGAGCTTGAGGGGTGCGTTAAAGGTCATGCCGCGTGAGAGGCATTCCTTGACCGTGTACTTGGGGGTTCCAAAGGTGTACTCTTGGAACTCGAGGGTCGATGGGTCGCCGGGGGCGGAAATCGGGAAGACAGACTTGAAGACTTCCTCAAGTCCCTTCATTTCGCGCTGATCGGCGGATGATTCGAGCTGCAGAAAGTCGGAGTACGACTGCTTCTGCGTCTCGAGGAGATAGGGCATCTCCATCGTTTCCGGGATGCGCGCGTAACTGAGGCGGCCATTGCCTGCAATGGCGTTGTCGCGCAGGGAATTCGGCATGAACTCGGGACCTCCAAGGGGTGCCTGATAAAACAGTTTACCTGCAGTGCTGCTCTTCCATCGGAACCATATCGCAAGAGCGCAAAACGCCCCTGAACTCCGCGAGGGAGCTCCGGGGCAGAAGTTCTGCACTCGTCAAGAAACCGCTAAGTGGCCGTAAAAATCACCATTCTTTGGTCGGAAGTCAGGCTGCGAAGCACTCAGCCGCCTGAGAAAGGAAAGGGTGCCCAGCCTGCGCCCCGCTGGTCAAGAGCATTCAATCCGCAGGGACGCACCGAGCAGCGCATCCGCGCGAGAATCGACTTCGCACAAATCACATTGCCACCACCACCACCACCGCATTGGTTGTGCCCACGAGCGGATAGGTCTGGCTCGATACTGCCCAACAGGGCTCGGGAGCGAACAAGCAGGACGCAACATAAGCGGAGTAAATCAACCGTGGGAGATGCACAACGCCGGATCTTCGGCATCGGCTCGGCATTTATTCTCTTCGCCTGTGGGGCGGGGATCGTTCAGGCGACGGTTGCGGAACAAGAGACTGGTTCGAGTCTGCCTCAGGTGGAACTTTTCGACGACGACAATAAGTGTACCCCAGCGAGAGTGTGTTCCGACCAGCTATCCAGTGGCTCCTTCGAAAATGTGGCCAACTGCCCGCAATCAAAGGTGGTCACGACTTGGATCGACGGCTACCTGTGCATGTCGATCGACAAGTCTTGTCGCCAGTCGTACTCCATCGATAGACCACAGTGGATCGAAACAAGGACTGTCAGCCCATGCTTAGAATTGTAAAATCGAAAGGTTCGAGGGGGATCGCCCTCGCCGCGGCGGCGGCATCGCTCCTCCCACTTCTTGGATGTGGGAACGGGGCGGAGACCCAAGGGTCGAATTCCGGATCGAGCAAGCAGGCAGCACCGGCTGGCTTGACGAAGCCCCCCGTCGGTTCCGCACACCGAAGCGCCCTCTCGAGTTCCGAGAATGCGGAAATCATCGCAAAGGGCGTTTCTCCAGCAGTCGCGTCCGCCATCCCCTCGTTCGACCAGACGCGTCTTGGGAAGGTCGCGGCTCAGCTTGCCGCCTTCTTTGCCACGGATGACCCAACGCTCGCCGCGAAGGTCCTCAACGACTCAGGAGTGCTCCCCCTTCCCCCGCACTCGCTCGCCGATGTCCACTCCGGGCAACGCGGATCAAGTCCCCAATTTGAATGGGAATTCATCGACCCGACCAAGGTGGAGATTACAGTCGGTCCCGGCCCAATGGGGGAGTCCGTCGCCGAGGAAATCGCTGCCGCCCTCCCCGATGCGAATGGGGAGGTTCTGACTTTCGCCATTCCGACGATCAACACGGAGGGTGCAGAAACCGTAATCGCCTGCCGGGTCTTCGCGACCCAGGATGGCAAGGCCTACCTCGTCCCGGCATTCGGAATGAAAGGCGATTCGGTCAGCTTCCGGGTACCTCCTGCCGAGGGAAGCCACGTGCTCAAGCTCGAGGGAGGTCAGCAACTCTCCCCGGAAATGCAGAAACTGCTCGATCAGGGGAAGCGGTGATCAGTGCATAATATGGTAAGTATAAAGGCAGTAAGTCAGGCTGGGAGATTGCGAGGAGAGGCTGTACCGGCGTCCAGCTCGCTGCTTCAGACGACTCCGATCATGTAGGGCGGTGTGGCGCACCCATGGCGATGCGGATGCAGGACGGAAGCAGCGGAAGTCCCCCCTAGTACTACCCAAGGACCCGTTTGACGAGGACGCCGGGGACTTCTACACCGCCGTGGGACGTATTCGCGAGGCCGAGGCTCCCGACATCGGTGAGTTTCTGGCGGCGAGTCTCGGCCCCGATCGCGACCTCGACAGCGCGCTCGCATCGACGACTCACTTCGACCCCACGAACGGAACCGTCAGCGATGGCGACATCGTGCTGACGCATGCGGGTGGGATGCGGTGAGGTCGCGCGTCAATTGAGCAACCCGTGCTTCAAACACTGCGACAGGAACTCGGGATCGTTCCATCCGGCCGCGAGCAGTTCCGTCACGAGAGGTCGTGCGCTCTCGATGTCGCCGAGACGCATGAAAGCCACGGCGGCAGCGCAGCGCGCTTCAGGCGAGACCTCTTCTGATGCTGACAGCAACGGAGTGAGGATGCGGCGCGCTTCCTCCCAGTTGGCGCGAGCGAGTTTCTCATCACCGAGCCGGTAGCGGAGCCGTCCTTGACGGACCAGATTCGCGCCGTGCATCGGGGCGACACTGGGCGTTTCACCTTCGAGCTTGATGTATTCGAGCGCGGCTGCGTTCAAGTCGTCGAGCGCCTCGGGATACATCGCAAGTCGCTCAAAGACGTCCGCGCAAATTTCAAGCGAAGTTGCGTACTCGCGAAGCCACTGCGCGGAGACTGGACGAGAGAGAGCGAGCTGCCGCGCGTACTCGCGCGACTTCTCGTAAGCGCCGCGCGCGTCCTCGAATCGTCCGCGCTTCCCAAAGATGTCACCGATCGTGCGGAACGCGAGAACCCGCTGGTGCAGTGCGCTGTTCGTCGGTTCGGACTCGGGTAGCGCGCCATAGTAGTCGCGTGCGCGCTCGGCTGTGCGTTCCAGCAGGTCGAGGCGGCCCAGTTCGCCGAGACCTCCCCGAAGTTCCAGGAGGGTGAAGTTCATGAACGATTCGGCCCCATCGAGCGAATCGGCGAGCGCGGTGCGGGCTTCCTGTGCCTCCAACGCGCGCTTCGCGGCCCCACCCGCGAGCAGTGAGATGATCGCCAGCAGAACAATCGTTGAGATCGCGAGGATCTTTCGCTGCCTTCCGGTGCGGTCGGTAAGGGCTTCCGCAGCCGCAGCTTCGGATCGAATGGTCTGCACGATCGATGGGGAGCTGATGGTTTCACAGAACAGTCGCGCGAGGTTGATGTCCCCCTTCTTCAGCGCCATCCGTGCGAATCGAAGTTGGATGCGGTCCCGGAGATGCGTGATCTTCGGATTCTCCGGCCACAAGCCCTCCGCGCGGCCAAGCGCCGAGTTGCACTGAGCGAGCACGGGGTACGTGTGTTCCTCGGATTCAAATCGCGAGGCCACCTCCGCGACGAGGCTCTCCGATTCGCGTCGCTTGTTCGCGCCCGAAATATGGTCCTTGATTCGCACGATGACTTCGACCACGGAGTGCGGCCTGTCGCGTGGGTCCGCCTCGAGGCAGTGCATCGCGAGCTCCTCCAGGTCCGGAGGGATCGCTCGGTCAGGCGCACGTTCGCTCGGCGCTTGAACTTCCCCCATCATGGCGGAGAGATACGCGACCTGAGTATCGTCGCCTCGATGCGGGACGTCCCCCGTCAGCAGGTAGTAGAGCACGCCTCCCAACAGGTAGATGTCGGTCTCCGCAGCGAGGCGATCGCAGCCCGGGTCGGTTTGCTCGGGCGCCATGTAGGACGGCGTGCCGGCAGGGTTGGTCGAGGTCTCGCGCGTCGCGGGAATCCGCGTCGCCAGTAGTTCAGCGAGCGTTTCGTTGGCGACGACTTCATCATAGATCATCGCGAGGCCCCAATCCATGAGCAGGACTTCGCCGAAGTCTCCGACCATGACTTGGGAGGGCTTGATGTCGCGATGAAGGATTCCGCGCGAGTGAGTGAATGCCACGGCCTGACAAACCGAAATGAGAATCGGCAGATGTCGATCGAGGAAGGCCGGTAGAGCTAGCTCGCGATCCTGATAAATCAGGTTCTCCCACACCTGACCGCGAACGAGTTTCATCGCGAGTTGGGGGTTGCCGTCGCCATCGCGACCCAGCTCGTGAATTGGAAGGATATTCGGGTGATCGAGCGCGGCAGCGGTCAGGGATTCCTGCAGGAACGCGATGTCAAGTTTTGCGTAAATTTCGGGGTCTTGATTCGCGCGGCGCAGGATGTCCTGACGCAGGCGCTTGACCGCAACGACACGACCGAGGGAACGCTGCACGCCGCGCCAGACCTCGCCGAATCCCCCCGAGCCGATCATCTGGTCGAGTCGGAATGGCGAGCGGCGCATCGCTTCGTACAATTCCTCCTCATCAACGACCGGGAGGGATTCGGCGCTTTGCATCATCGCATCGGCGGCGGTTTCGGCAGAGTCCCCCGGCCCGGTCGATGACGGGATGCGAATGCTGGAGCGGTGCGGGTTGTACGATTCACCCGGGTCGATGGGGAGGCTTGATGGAATCTTCTGCGGGGTCATAGGACGCGCGTCCCTGCGCGCAGCGGGGGCAGGCAGGCAGTCTGGACAAACATCGCTGCATCCCCGAGATAATCGTGCCGACCCCTTAATCGAACACGGCGCGATGTCGTGACGCGAGGAAGATTCTAAGGCTATTGAGCACAACGATCACGGTGCTCCCCTCATGCCCCACCACCACCGCCGGAAGTTTCACCGAACCGGTCAATGCCGCGATGGCGAGGATCACGATGATCCCTCCGCTGATTACCAGATTCTGTACGATGATGCGGCGGGCGACTTCGCTGATCCGCACGGCCTCCCAAAGATTGGCGATGCGATCGCCCACAAGAACGATTCCCGCCTCCTCGATCGCGGCGTCGCTCCCGCGGCCCCCCATGACGATGGACACCTGAGCCGCCGCCAGCGCTGCGGCGTCGTTGACCCCATCGCCGACCATGGCGACCTGGCGTCCTTCGCCGGCGAGTCTTGTCATTAGTTCCAGCTTCATTTCGGGAGCCTGGCGAAAGAGCACCTCGGTGATGCCGACTGCTTCTGCTGCCTCGCGGGCGGGGGCCTCGCGGTCCCCCGTCACCAGCATCGTGCGGCGGCCCGATTCGCGGAGCTTTGCAAGCACCCCCTTCGCGTTGGCGCGGATATCGTCCTCGAAGGAAAGCATCGCACTGCGGTGCCCTTCGCCGACGAAGATGTGCACGCGGCGCGTGGAGGATTCGACGAGTGCCCACGACTCGGGGAAGCGGCCCCCAGAGCGTTTGCTGACGAACTCGCGCGTGCCGAGTTGCATCGCGCGCCCTCCGATGGTCGCTTCGATCCCCTCCCCGGGGTATGCCTTGAACTCTTCCGGCGGCGCGGGTTCGGATCCAAGGCGGCGCGCCTCGCGCACGATGGAGCGTCCGATCGGGTGTTCGCTTCGCAGTTCGGCGGAGGCTGCGAGCGAGAGCACCTCCTCCTCGTTCCAGTCGCCCGCCGTTTCGACTTTGTGGAGCGCGAGTTCTCCCGAAGTCAGCGTGCCGGTCTTGTCGAACGCAAATGTGTCCACGAGTGCGAGATTCTCGACGGCGGCACCGCTTCGAAAAAGGATGCCCATGCGAGCGCCAGCGGCAATGGCCGTCAGGATCGCCGAGGGAATCGAGAGCACGAGCGCGCACGGCGAGCACGCGACGAGCAGAGTCATCGCACGATAAATCGCCACGTTGGGCTCGAACCCAAGAGTCAGCAAAATGCCGAAGTAAACGGCGGAGCCGACCAGAATTGCGACCGTGTATCGGCTGCCGAGTCGGTCCGTGATGCGCTGCGATGGGGATCGGCGACCGCGCGCATCGAGCACGAGATTCACCATTCGTTGCAACGTACTCTCGGCCGGTGGACGCAGTACGACAACATCGATCCCGCCGTCGAGCACGAGCGATCCCGCCGAGAGTTCCATCCCGATGCTGCGCAGGACGGGGAGTTCCTCCCCCGTGAGCATTGATTCATCCACGTTGGTCGTGCCACGCGTCACGCGCGCATCCGCGGGGACGCGATCCCCCGGGCGAAGTCGCAGCTCGAAACCGGATTCGATGGAATCGGCGGGGATCTTCTTCTCGGTCCCATCGGGAAGGAGTTGCGTCGCGTCGATGGGGGCGTTCTTGAGCAGGCCACGAACCTCGTCCTCGGTGCGGGCCTCGGCGAAATGTTCAAGGGCCGAGGAGAGGCTGAAGAGGAACAAGAGAATGGCGCCCTCGGCGAATTGGCCGAGCGACGCGGCCCCCAGCGCCACCGCGAGCATGAGGAAGTGCACGTCGACCACGAGTTTGCGGACGCGTTCGAAAACCTCGATGGCCGCGGCCCAACCACCGGCGATGTAGGATACGACCCAGAGGGAGTTTGCGAGGGTGCTGCGCTCCTCCGCCATGTCGGCGGCGATTCCAACGGCACCGCAAATCAGTGCTGACGCGAGTTGCAAACGCCATGTTGGCTCCCACTCGTCGTGCGAATGGGGCGCGGATTGCGTGGTGGTGGAAGTGGATTCACTCAATGGAGATGACCTCGCCGCGATAAGACACGAAGAGGTGCATGCAAGTAAATCGAAATGGGATTTGGCATGCCCAAGGATGCAAGCGGTGCGGAACCGACCGTTTCGTGTGCAAATGCAAGGCGTCGTTGCGAGGGGCTCGTCGGAGTGATGCCCGTTTACTCGTCGTCGCCGTCGTCGTTGTGTTCGGAGGACCGCCGCCGATCCTCCTTCCACCCGATGCGTTTCTTTCCGCGACTTTCCTTTAGCTTGTGCTTTTGCAGGGGATCGTCCGGGTCGATGCGGCGCAGCCAAACCGCAGGGGGCGGTGCAAACGATTCGGGATCTTGCGGCGGCAACGCGAGGCCTGGCTTCGGAGGAGGCGCGCCACCGCTCTTCTTCTTCGGGGGCGGTGCGGGGCCGCGTGCCTTCACGAGTTTTTCGCGAGCCGCCGACTCGTGCGCGGACCATGCCTTCTCTGCGGCGAGCCAACGATCGGGCCAGCCTGCGGCATGCCGCGCCGCTTCGCGCGCGATGCCGTCCGCGCGAACATCGGCGAACCACTCCGCAGGAAAGTGCTCGGCTCCATATCGCGCTGCGAGCAGACCCGCGATCAGCGCGCCAATCGCGCAGGCCTCCCCTCCCTCGAGTGCCGTGGATTCGATCACACTCGCAGGGGATTGGGTGCCCAACGCGCGATAAATCGCCCACGGGAGAGAGACGGGGATGAAGCCGTGCGCCACGTGAGTGACAGCGCAGTCGGGACCGAAACGTTCAATGCCGCCAAGCAGGGAATTCACCGCAAGCTTGTCATTTTCCTCGCGCAGCAAGGACACGAGTGGCTCGAGCGCATCGGACAACTTCGCGCTCGGCACCTCCCAGTCGGCTTCGCTCCAGACTGCGCCAAAGCGATCGATGAGTGCGGCCTCCTCTAGCCGCAGATCAGAAACTAGCGCGTCGAGGATGGCGCTCGAATCGAGCCTCTTTCCACCCTCCGACTCGAGAAGGAGTTCTGTCAGTCGGGCGACGGCATAGGCACCGGCGAGAGGGAGGAAACGCCCGTGCGTCAGCCGCACCAAATCGGGGAGAGATGCGTCGCTCGCGGGACAACCTGCGGCCACGACGACAAGCCCCGCAGGCGTGCCCGAGACTCCCTTGCTCCCCCGTTTGCCGTGCAGGAAGTCCTCACCATCCCACGGGAAGGATTCGCGCCATGACCTCACCGCCGCGAGCATCGGACGCCCGGCATGGCGCAGCGCACCGTGGGGGTCACCCTCGCCATCACCCGCGAGATCGAGCAGTCGCGCTCCGGCAAGGCCGACCGGGGAACGCTGCATTTCGTCGGGCTCGAACGCGCTCGCGATTGCGAGCAACTTCTGCCCAAGAGCAGAGTGCAGCCCTCCCTCGCGATATCTCTCAGGTCGATCGGGGAAGAGATTCCCTCCCTTCGGCACACCGGCGAAATCACCGAGCAATTCCTTCACGTGCCCGGCACGCACGCCGTTGATCGGGTACCCAATCGTGTCCGCGAGGATTGCCGCCGGAAGGATGAACGCGCGCCGCTCTGCTGATGAAGCGTTCATATGTCGTAGTTGTAACCCCAATGGCCCTGCGTGGGGTAGAGGTGCTCGCCGGGGCGGCATTCGATGCGAGGGGCGCTCGACAGGACGTTCTCGTAGAGCGACTCGTACTGGGCGACGATTTTGTCGGGCTGAAACCTCGCCATCACATCCTTTCGCGCGGCGTGGCGGATGCGCTCAGCGAGATCCGGATCGCGCAGCACAGACAGCCCGCACTTCGCCATTTCCTCCTGATTTCCCATCGGAGCCAGGAACCCGGTCTCGCCATGGCGAATGAGTTCGGTCAAGCCGCCGGCGCGACTCGCGACGACGGGGATCTCCGAGGACATGGCCTCGATCGCGGCGAGGCCGAAACTCTCGTATTCGCTCGGCAGCAGGAAGAGGTCCGCGCAGGAAAAATACGTCTCGATCTGGTCCTGCTTTCCGAGGAAGTGGATGTGCTCGAAGACTTTGAGTTCATGCGCCAGTTGCACAGTCCGGTCATACTCCGGGCCGTCGCCAATCAGGAGGAGTTTCGCAGGCATTTCGGCGCAAATCTTGGCGAAGACGCCAACGACGTCCTGCATGCGTTTCACCGGGCGGAAGTTCGAGATATGGAGCACGATCTTCTCGCCGTTCGGGGCGAATCGATTGCGGCGACATGGGGTCAGACTTGGGCGGAACTTGGTCGAATCGACGAAGTTCGGGATGACCTCGATCGGCTTGGATGGGCCGAATCCGTCGCGCGTTTCCTCGGCCAGCCATTCAGAGACCGCCGTGATCGCGTCCGACTGTTCGAGGGCATGTTTTACCACGGGGAAGAACGAAGGCGCGCGTCCGGTCAGCGTGATGTCCGTACCATGCAGCGTCGTCACGAGTCGCAGAGTGTGGCGATCCTTGAGCGCCTCGCGCGCGATCCAGCCGCTGACGGCGTGTGGGATGGCGTAGTGCGCGTGGATGATTTCGAGACCATACTCGTTGGCGATCTGGATGCACTTGCTGGCAAGGGAGAGCGTGTAGAGTTGGCTGCCGAAGAGTGGGTATTGGAACTCGTGGACTTCGTGGAAAATGATGCTCTCGTTGGCCTCAAGCGCGAGACGGAACGGAATCGAAGACGAGATGAAATGGACCTCGTGTCCGCGGCGCGCGAGGAATCGACCCAGTTCCGTGGCCACGACCCCGGAGCCGCCGTACGTCGGATAACAGATGATGCCGATCTTCATGCTTGGGACTCCGGATGTTTGCGATTGGGACGATTCTTGCAGCGAAATGACGGATTGAACCGCATGGGCTTGCCCAGCATGATTTGCGCCGCGACTTTGTGACATGATTTGATCCGCCGCAAGTCCACCGATGCGACAAACAAGCCCGCCCTCGAACTCAGTCCACGATCAACAATCCAATCCTGCGAGGTTCCTTTCATGAATGATTCCCCCCGACGTGACTTCCTTAAGACAGCAGGTGCCGCCGCTGTGCTGGGCGCGCTTGCCGCACCAGCCCTCGCAGGTGGCGATCAGGAAGGGAAGATGCCCCCTCCGCTATTGACGTCTTTGGTCCCCGGCGCCGTGAACACCGAGGGAGAATATGCTCTTCCAAAACTGGCATATGACTATGATGCCCTCGAGGCAGCCATCGACGCGCAGACGATGGAAATCCACCACGGCAAACATCACGCGGGATATGTCGCCGGGCTGAAGAGCGCCCTCGCCGAACTCGCGAAGGCGCGCGAGACGGGGAACTTCGAACTGGTCGAGCATTGGTCGAAGAAGGCGTCGTTCAACGCCGGAGGGCACTTCATGCACTGCATCTTTTGGGACTGTATGGGACCGAAGGGCGGAGGCGAAGCGAGCGGTGCGCTCGGCGAAGCCATCGCGCGTGACTTTGGTGATTACCAGAAATTCTGGAATCAGTTCGCTGCGGCCGCAAAGACCGTCGAAGGGAGCGGCTGGGCGCGGCTTTCGTTCGATCTGGCCTCGAAGCGCCTGATGGTGCTTCAGGGGCAGAATCAAAACCTGCTCAGCACCTTCGCCGAGATTCCCCTACTCGTCCTCGACGTGTGGGAGCACGCGTACTACCTCCGTTATCAAAATCGTCGCGGGGAATACATCGACGCCTTCGCCAATGTCATCGACTGGAACAGGATCGGTGCACGCTATACCGCAGCGGCGGCGCTCGCTCCGTGAGTCGTCCCGCACCGCCTGATCGCTCCGAGATCGTCTGGCCCCGGTTCCACCGCAAAGGCGAGCCGGGGCCGCACGAGGGCGATGGGCATACTCGCAACTACATCCTGTTCCGTAGGCTGCTCTCAATTGCCTGCGGTCTGGGTTCTCTCGGGGGCGTCGGGTTGTACGTTTGCGCTGCGGTGCGTCCTCATCTGTTTCTCGATCAGGGCACGACGGCCTCAATAGTCCTGGCAGCGCTTGTTACATGGCTGTTGTGGGGGATTTCGAATTACGATACAAAAGGGGAGGGAGTGAATTCATGGCCCAAAGGAGTAGGACTTCATTCCAGCAACATGACGCACCTCACACGCCCTGTTCGCATCATCACATTCACCTTGTTCCTGGGACTCCTCTCTATGCACGCCTACGAACAGTTCCGACTTCGCGGGCGGTTCATCCGCATTGTGGATGGTGAGTACGCTCTCATGCATAAGCGGGGAAGGAGCGCGGTCTCGTTTGTACGATGGTTGTCAGAAGAGGACTTCTTGATCTTCAACCGGATGCAGCTACGCAAAATCGGATCGGGAATGATGTTCGCATTTCTCCTCCCAGCAGTTAATTTCTGGTTCCTGAGGGAGAAACTGGACTAAGCGCACGCACCTCGCGCTGCATTTCCTCCACCGCCGCGAGCGACGCCACCGAGCCGCGCGCGACCTCGAACCGCCTCAGCCCCTGATAGCCTGAGAGCGCCCCGCGCAGCGCGAATTCGCGATCCTCGTCCGTGAGTGCATTCGCAGCGGAGCGATACGCGCGATGCGAAATCATCGCGAGCGTGCGCCACGCGTCTTCGGAATCGGGATGCCGCACAACGGCATCCGCCGCGAGTTCCACCGCTTCGCGAAGCCGTCGTTCGTACTCAAGGTAGAAAACGGTCCCCAGGAACAGATCGAGAGACTCCGGATCGTCGCGGTCGAGCCGCTCGAGAATCATCGCGATGGATTCGGTGGTCCGCCCCTCCTTCCAGGCCAACCCGGACTCCATGCGAAGCAACAACGGCGATGCAGGGTCTGCGTGGCGCCAGTTCCCGAACACAAAGTTTAGCATCTCCTTCTCCCCCGCCAGATCGGCGATCGACACGAGGGACGCGGCGGCGCGCGGATTGTACACTGCGCGGGGGACGCGGGCGCGCACTTCGCCCAGGACCAGTTCCTGCGCGACGGAGTCCTGCATGGCGATTGCGCTTCGGTATGCGAAGGCGACGAAGTCAAACAGGCGCGGATTCCGCTCCATCGTGCGGATCAGTCGGTCGGCCTTGGTCGCGTCGTATACCGTCTCGAGCACGTCGTTGCGTCGATAGATTCTGTTTGAGACACCCTCGATTTTCAGAAGCCGATGCTCGAACTCATACGCGCTCTTGAAGATGGGATCTTCCCAGATACGAGCGGCGATTTGTGGATACACCCAACCGGGGGCCAGAGGATCACCCTCCTTGTCCGTCACGAATAAGAGCATGTATTCGGGGCGTCGCGTATCGAGGACATACCGCGCGTTCGAATCCACATGGGCGATGTAGTTGAGACGATGCGCCTCACGCATGGCGAGCGCACGTTCCGCACTCGAGGGAGCGCTCCATCCACGCGCTTCGAGGAATCGCTCGTATCGATCCTGCACGGATGGCATGTCTGGAAACTGCGAAGGCGCATGTCCCAACCGCCGATCGCAAAGGCCCGCGCCATCGAGGATGTCGAGATGCGTCGCAAACCACCCGGGCTGGCCGATATCACTCAAGTACATCGTCGTGTCGTCCAATGTGTTCAGCAGCATCCACTGGGACACCTCGGCGAGCGGTTCGGCGAATCCGCGGCGATACCCGCTTCGCACTGAATCAATGTGCCACCAATCGCGCTCGCGATCGATGTACGAGGGGGCATCGCCGAAGATGTACACGTACCCGAAGCGTGATTGCTCGACGGCGATCCCGCTGAATGCCGCGAGCGCGAGCAGGCACGCGGGCACGCGGAACGCGCGCCGATATCCCTGCAGGAGGTCCTGTGCGATCCCGAGCCCGACCGGCCCCAGCACGGCGAGGAAGGGCAGGATATGCTGAAAGAACCGATAGTTGGGCATCCAGTCCCCATCGACGTGCACGACGAAGTAAACCGTCAGCGCGATCGGCCCGAGCAGGAGTATGACGGTGCGAATGCGCGGAAAGCCGAGTACGACGAGTGCCGAAATCAGCCACCAGTTCATCCACCAAAGGGATGCGCCTCGCCCACCCTGAAGTCCCCACCACAGGCGAGAGGCCGTAGCGCTCAGGGGCGACGATTCCTCGACGCGCAGGATGCCTTCCCCCGCGCCGGGCGTGGGGATGCGCTCAACCCGCGTCGTGGGTTCGGGATTCTTTGCGGGGGTGTATTGACTGAGGAAGAAGTGCTCAAGCTGGGTGGGCCCCTGGACGCGATTTGTCTCGATTTCGACGAGGCATTGTTTCGCGTAGTAGGTGTTTGGCAGGAGCTCATGAAAGTACAACAGTCGCCATCCGAAGTACGTCCCATAGGAAAGCGCAGCGATGATCCCCCACAGGAACACACGGCGAAACGAAACCCCGAATCGCAACGCACGCAGTGCGCCGAAGACCGCGAGCGGGGAGAGAAACAGTAGCGCATCGATCCGTGTCATTGCGGCAAAAGTTGCCAGCCAGGGACTGACCAGGCGCCGATGCGGTTCGGTCATTTCGCGAAAGAAACGATGATACGTGAGCACGATCAGCAGCGTGTAGAGCGGTGTCTCCAGACCCATCACGGCCCAGTGTGCGAAGCTTGCATTCACCGCGAGAAAAGCAGGCGCGAGGAGGTTCCACACATCGTCGCGGCCACGTAGTCTGAGGGAGAACGCCCACGCCACACCAAGCGTGGCGGCCGCGCAAAGCAGCCCGAGGACCTTGGCGAAGAAGACAACATCCCACCCGAGCCGGATCGGCAGAGCACACATCACAACCCAGGTGAAGTTCGAGTACCCCTCCACGCGCTCACCGCCGACGTTGAAGACGAACCCGTGGCCGTTGGCAAAGTTTTCCGCGAATCGAAACGAGATGTACGCATCGTCGATGACCGCCTCCCAATAGACGGAGACATTCCAGAGGAACCATCCGACGCATGCAGCGAAAAGGAGCAGGTGCCAAACTCGTCCCGGCTCGCGTAGGAATGCCTTGGAGCCGGCGACGCGCTCGCGCCACGGCAGCGGTGCCGGATCGAGGACCTGATTCGCCAGACAAAGTGATTTCCACCATCCCGCAAGGCGCGAGCGTGCCTTGCCTCGGGGGGCGTCGGTGGGTAGGAGATCGTCTGGCGATGTCACGCGCGGATTTTGTGGAACGTGGCGCGCCGTGGAAATGGTGATTTGATGGAATGACTTCCCCAGCACGACCCCCGATCATCGCCATCACCGCCGGAGACCCCTGCGGAATCGGGCCGGACGTTGCCTTGACGGCAGCGACGGCGCCGGAAATCCTCGGATGTTGCCGGCCGATCATCATCGGAGATCGCGCGGCACTCTCACCGACCCGCGACCTGTTCTTTCCGGGCATCAAGTTCGTGAATGTGGACATCGAATCAGGTGCCACGCTGTCCGAGGGCAACCGCGCTGCCCATGAAGTCGCCATCATTGAGCCGGGAGCACTCAGCGAACCACTCCCATTTGGCAGGGACACGGCGGAGGGGGGGCGTTCCTCCTACGACAATGTCGATCGCGCCATCCGCCTCGGGAAAATGGGCCTCGTGGACGCCATCGCGACGGCTCCCATCAGCAAGACCGCGTGGCGCATGGCCGGGATTCTCGCGCCGGGGCACACGGAGGTTTTCGCCGACGCGTTCAACGCGCGCGAGTGGGCCATGCTTCTGACCAGCCCGACGATCTCGGTGGGGCTCGTGACGCTGCATCAGGCGCTATCGACGGTCCCCCGCGATGTCTCGACGGACCGGATCGTGATGGTCGCGCGATTGATGGATGAGACACTCAGGCGCGCATATGGAAAGCGGCCACGCCTGGCGATACTGGGGCTAAACCCGCATGCGGGGGAGAATGGCCTGCTCGGGAGTGAAGATTGGGAGTTCGTCGAACCCGCCGTCGCGCAGGCGCGAGCGGTGGGGCTCGATGTGACGGGGCCACTCCCGCCGGACACCGCGTTCACCGCGAGTGCTCGCAAGCGATTCGATGGCTATGTGTGCATGTACCACGATCAGGGGCTGATCCCTTTCAAGATGCTCGCCTTCGAGGACGGCGTGAACATGACGATGGGGCTCCAGGGGATCGTGCGCACAAGCCCCGATCACGGCACGGCCTGGGATCTTGCGGGAAAGAAACGCGCCGATGCATCGAGCATGATCGCTGCGGTGAAACTCGCTGCGCGACTCGCAGGCACGACAGCGAGGACCTGACGCGTGGCAACTGACTTGAAGGACATCGTCCGACGCATCCGGGAGCAGGCCGACCTGCTCGACATCGTGTCTCGTCAGGTCACGCTGAAACGCATCAGCGGACGCTATTGGGGCTGCTGTCCGTTCCACGCGGAGAATACGGCGAGCTTTAGCGTGCGCCCCGAGGCAGGGCACTTTCATTGCTTCGGATGCGGCACCGGCGGTGACGTCATCACGTTCATCATGCGGACGGAGAATCTCTCCTTCATCGAGACGATTCGAAAACTCGCGGGCGAGTTGCGCATCGAGCTCCCGAACATGCGTAACGTCCCCATCGAGGAACGCGATGCGGAGGAGAAGCTCCGCAAGGACATCGAGAATGCGAACAACTACGCGCTGAAGTTCTTCCGCAAGGTGCTCGAAAAGCGGGAGAACCCGAAAGCAAATGACTACCTCCCCGAGCGCGGTCTGGCTCCCGACATGATCGAGCGATTCCAGCTCGGCGCCGCGCCGGAGGCATGGTCCACGCTCTCCGACTTGATGCTGAAGGACGGGTTCTCAGAAGGACTCCTGATCGAAGCGGGCCTCTCGGTGAAGAGTGAGAAGGGCCACCTCTACGACCGATTCAGGCATCGGTTGATCTTCCCCATCTTCGATCACAACAACCGCGCGGTGGGGTTCGGTGGCCGAGCGCTCGAATCAGATGATCGTACGCCAAAGTATCTAAACTCGGCGGAATCACCCCTCTATCACAAGGGGCGGATGCTGTACGCGCTCAACGTCGCAGGGAAGCCGATTCAGGAATCGGGGCACGCGATCGTGTGCGAAGGCTACATGGACGTCATCACGGCACATGCGCACGGATTCACGATGGCGGTCGGCACGTTGGGGACCGCCCTCACGCCCGATCAGGCGCGCCTGTTGAAGCGATTCACCTCGCGCGTGCACTTTCTGTACGACGGCGATTCGGCTGGCGTGAAGGCCATGTTGCGCGGGGGCGAAGCGCTGCTCGCGGCGGGCCTCGACACGCGCGTGATCGTGCTGCCCAAGGAGGACGACCCGGATACGTTCTTGCGTCGCGAGGGTCCCGAGCCGATGCGCGCGCGAGTCAAGGGAGCGCAGGAGTACTTCGATTTTGCTGTCGCGGAACGTTCCAAGGAATTCGACGCCAAGTCTCTCGCCGGCCAGGCTCAGTTGATCGAGAGCGTCGTTCCTCTGCTGCGCGCGATGAAGAGCGACGTGATGCGCGAAGGCGCAATGACGCGGTTGCTGCAGCGAGTCGGCGGGATCCCCCGCGAAGCCATCGCTCGCATGGTCGCGCGAACCGAACAGCATCGCCATGAACCGCCGCCGCCGCCGGTTGACGATCACGAGGAATCTCCGCGCGCGTCCGGTGCGGGACGCATCGATCTGCTTGAACGTGGCTTGCTCAAGTTGATGCTCGAGAATGAGGGAGCGTTGGACTTCGTACGAGGACACGCGGATGACCACTGCGCGTGGTTCGAGGACGAACGACTCCTCCCGTGGTTCATGTCGCTCGTGCACTCAGAGGGCCCGGCGGACATGGTGGTGGAAACGCACGTGCTTCAGGACACGCTGCCGGCGCCTCGTGAGATCATCAGCGAACTTGTCGTGTGGGAAGCCGCGATTTCGAAGGACCCGATCCAGGACGCGGAGCATCTGATCGCGCGGCTCGAGGAGCGGCATCGCCTTTCGATTACGGCGCAACTTCTGGAGGAACTATCCCGCCTGCCGCATGACGAGATGGAGCGCATCCTGCGCGTGTTCCATCACGAGAGCCGCGCACGCATGGACTCGACCGGGAAACAACTTCGGCTTTCGAAACGTCGTCGCAAGTAGTCAGGCGACGGGAGGAAACACCTTCCACTTCTGCCAGATGGGGAGCGCCTTCGCCAACGCGGAATCAAGTTGGTAGGGCGAGTAGAACACCGTGAATTCGTCCGGGCCAAATGCCTCGAGAATCTCGTCCCTGCGCTGCTTGCGGATGTCCGGCGGGAGATTCGGATCGGCGAGCACATCTCTCAGAACTTGCACATCTTTGGCAGTGTTCGCGGGGATCGGGTTCTTGATTCCGTCCGCAGGTGGAAAGAGCCACTCCTTGCGCATGATCACGATTGGGCGAAAGATGCGAACGGCGGCGCGGGGGATTCCCTCGCGGATGAATCGCAGGCGCGCCTTGTTGAGTATCTCCGCGACGAGTGAAATGCAGTTGTTGTTCACGATGTTGTAGTCGGGATCGGCAAAGACGGCCTCGCTCCACGGGCCCGGAATGATCGAGCCGATGCGATCACCTGCGACCTCGCCGGGGATCGTGAGCGGACCATTGAGCCGAACTCCAACCCCGGCATTCCCCGTCACGTACTGATCGACGTAGGCAGTGAACGCCCCCGCTCGAGCGAGATCCGAGGCGTTGAACGTCATGTCGAGCCCTCGGCCGAGCCGGTCGTAGGTTCCTTGGAATCGCGGTGTCGAAGGAGGCCCGCCGGGGCTCCAGACCTGCAGGCTGCGATGCACGGTAAAAAACTGGTTTGTGCAGATGGTAATCTGCTCCAGCGGTGTGGCAGGGGGCATTTCCCAGCGATCCGATCAGTTGATGTTCGTCGTGCGTCGTGACACCCGACGATGCGTGCAGCGTGGAGTCCGTGGAAGTATCGATGTGCCCGACGTGCATCACACCATCGCGCGGAATCGGCCCCAGCTTCCCTGCAGCGTTCCGACAATCTGGCCGAGGGAGGCCACCTCGACGGCGTCGATGAGTTCCGCGAACACGTTCGCCTCGTTGACCGGCTTCTTCGCGGCGTCGGAGAGCTTGCGCAGTGCCACTTCGGCGGCGGCGGCATTGCGCGTCTTGAACTCGGTGGTGCGGGCCGCCTGGAACTCGCGTCGGTCGCGCGGGGTGCGGCTCAGTTCCACCTGCGGACGTTTCTCTTCCTCGTTGCGATAGCAGTTCACGCCGATGACGTGACGCGTGTGCTTGTCCACCTGATGCGCGCGTCGATAGAAGGACTCCTGGATGCGCGAGCGGGTGTAGCGCGTTTCGACGGCTTCGATCACGCCACCGAGACGATCCATCTCCTCCCAGATCTTGCAGACACCCTCTTCGACGCGATCGGTTAGCAGCGACAACGCGGGGGACGTCGCATAGAGTCCCATCATGTGGCGGAACACGCCGGTCTCTTCGAGCAGGAGTGCCTGAGTCTGACTCGCGATGAGGGCGGCTTCCGCGGTCGGGGTCGTGATCGCCTCGTCGTAGGAATTGCTGTGTGCGGAATTCGTGTAGTTGGCGAGCGAAAGGAAGAGCTGCATCGCAGTGCGCGTGATATTGTTCAGCAGCCCCGCCTCGACCAGCGAACGACCGCTGGTCTGCGCGTGGAACTTGAGTTTTGCGGCATTCGGATCCAGCCCGAAGTGCTTGACCATCGCGATCGCCCAGAGGCGACGGGCGACGCGGCCGATCACGGCAGATTCAAGGTCGTAGTCGAACTGGAAGAAGAACGAAAGGCGCGGCGCGACGCGCGAGAGATTCATCCCGCGGCGGTGGAAAGCATCCGCGTAATACAGGCCGTTGCCGACGGTGAATGCGATCTGCTCGATGGGATCGGCGCCAGCTTCCGCGATGTGGTAACCGCTAATCGAAATCGGGTACCAGCGCGGGAGATGGTCCGCGCAGTACTCCACCATGTCGCCGAGCAGACGAAGGCTCGGTTCGAGAGGAAACAGCGTTTCGTTCTGCGCCTGCACTTCCTTGAGGATGTCGGCCTGAACAGTTCCGCGGAGCTTCGAGCAGACGTCGCGCACGACGCGCGCGCGCACTTCAGGATCGACAGTGTGTGACGATGTGCCGTTCCCGTTTCCGTTCTTCGCGCCATTGTGGTTGTGGTTCTGCGCCAACTCGCGTCGCACGGCGGCGGCGATGAACTGCGCCATCAAAATCGGTGCGGGGCCGTTGATCGTCATCGAAACGCTGGTGGTCTTCGCCACGAGATCGAAGCCCGCGTAAAGACGCTCCATGTCCTCGACCGTCGAGATGGAGACGCCACCCTCTCCGACCTTGCCAAGCACGCCCTCATCGTCGGCATCCATGCCGTAGAGGGTAACGCCGTCAAACGCAGTCGAAAGACGGTGGGTGCGCTGATTCGCAGAGAGAAGGTGGAAGCGCGCGTTGGTGTCCTCTGGGAGGCCCAAGCCCGCGAACATGCGCGTCGGTTCCTCGCCTTGTTCTGCGCCTTCCTCGACGAGGTACATGGTCGGATAGGCGGCCTGAGTGTACGGGAAATCCCCCGGGAAACCCTCGCGGCGCAGGAAGCGGTGCAGAATGCCGGCCTCGTCGTAGTCGGGCATCGCGATGCGCGGGACTTCGGTGCCTACAAACGAATGGGTGCGAGGGATGTCGTTGCGGCGGCGCGTGTATTCCTCGACCAATTTCGAGGCTGCGGCCTGGTCTCCGCGGAGACGTCGAACTCCGGCCTCTGTTTCGGTGTGGTACGCCGAGACTGAACGCGCGCAATCGTGTAGAAGGCCCATGGCAAACGATTCCTCAGGAAGTTAAGCACCTGATTTTGCACGGGGGTGGGTGGGTGTGCCAAGCGGGTTGTAGCGCCGGAACTCCCTCACGGAACGAAGCAGCCAGCCAAGTGTTGGGTTGGGGTAGACACGTTGCAGCCGGAGAGACCCTTGGCCATTCGAACGAACTTCCGGTCGAAAGTCGCGAGGGAAGATGCTTCTCCAGAGGATGTCAAATGGAGCGCATCCGCGAAATCCAAGCCCATCCGGTGGAAGTGAAGCGCCGCTCTCAGGCATCCCTCGTTCTCGAAATGAGCGTCGTCGAAACGGATCAGATTCTCCATCGCCGCCAAGAGGGTTGCCCGGTCGAAACTGTCTGTGAACCTGAGGACCCACTCGATTCCCAGGAGAACTGTGGTTGGAATGAACATTCCTTGAATCTCGATGAGACGACGGGCCGGTACGACTTGGAGTGGATCGTCGTTGGTGATGACTCGAACTAGAATGTTGGTATCTACTGCGACCGCTTCAAGCCCTCTTCGGCGCCCCTGCGAATGCCTTCCTCCATCTCGGCAAGACTCCTCTTGGGTCCACGATGATTCGCGCATCCAAGAGTGTCGTCAAACTTCAGGTCCTTCCCAGCGGTTACGGAATCATCCAGAACCTTCACGATTACTCTGGTGTTGGAGGGGAGCCAAAATGGGGGTGTCCGCCACGACCTTTGTGCCGTCGAGAGTTCCTGTGATGGTGGTCATAATTCGGTCTTTCCGGGCTGGTTGAGCTGAGGGCGATGTTCGCGAGGATCTGAATTCATGCCAAGGCCGTGCGTGATTTCAGTTTAGAAGCCTCGATTCCTCCTGACCGACCCGACGACTTCCGCGGGTGCTCCCCCACTGCCCGCGTGGCATCGCGCCAGTTCCACCGCACCTGCGGCGGCGTCGAGTGCGTCGTCGTGTTCCGTTCGCGGGTAGCGCGAGAGCTCGATCCAGAACTCCTCGTCGAGGGATGGCGACAGAACAAGGAACCCGCTCGCGAGCGAGGGTTCCAGCGCGGCAATGCGCGCTTCCTTGCGCAGCTTGGGATGCACTGTCTCGACGGGCAGGTCCCAGCGTTTCCCGGCCGCGCGCCGACGTTTTCTTTCTTCCTCGATGGGGAGCAGAAGGAGTTCCTGAAACCCGGTGGCTTCGATCGCGAGACGCGCAAAGGGCGAAGTCTCGTGCCGGTCGAAGAGACGCGCCACCTGTTCCGAGGGAGGAATGCGCCGGGCCTCGACGCGCTCGAGAAAGAGTGTGCCGTCATCCATCATCGCGACGACCGCCAGTGCGCTGAAGTCACCCGTCCCGCGCGCTCTTCCCTTTCCGAGGGCCGCGTCCAGGAACGCAAACCTCGGAGCACGGCCGATGCCCTTGACTCGCCGCGACTCGATGAAAGCGGCACCCTCTCCTCGACCGATGATGATGTCTGCACCACGCACGATTCCACGCAACGCGCTATCTGCGTCAAACACGGCGTCCTCGGGGCCGAGCGGTGTGTTCTGCTTCTCTTGATGGAACGCGCGCCTTCCCTGCATCAGGAGCTGTGCCGAGAGTTCTTCGATGTCTTCCTTTGCCGGCCAGAGCACGCGCGACCCGAGTTCCATCTCCGCACGTTGCGCGAGGAAGAACTGCCGCGCGCGCTGGCGACGGTCCGGCTCGGCCGGGTTGGCGATCTGAGCCCGCCACGCGTCCCACAAGGGCGAGGCATCAGGCCACGATTCGACACTGCGCAAGAGCACACCGCGAAAGTCCGGCCGCGCGATCAGCGTCGGGAGAAGCCCCTGAGGATGAAGCACGGTGCCGATGGCGACGAAGTGCGTGAACCGGTCACCGAGGTGTTCCGCGACTTCGCCGAACCATTCGTGCAGGCGGCGCCGCCTCGATGCGCTGTTGGTGACAGCGGAGCTCTCCGCGTCATCCAGGATGATCTTCGATGGGCGCCATGCGCCCTCGGAGATGCCGCGCATTTCGGAACCAGCGCCCCAAGATTCGATGCGGATGTGAGGCAAGACGATGGCGCGCGCGTTCGACTTGATCGGCGCGGTGATCAGGCTCGCCACTTCGCCGGACTCCAGCTCGCTCCGCAGCGCGCGCAGCCGCAATGATGCCTGCCTCTCTGTCGCGGAAATGATCACGATGAAGCTCTCACGGGCGAAAACGATGTCGTGGAGAACCAGGATCAGCGAGACCATCGTGGACTTTGCCGAACCGCGCGGCGCAGCGATGGCAAGGCGTGTTCCGATCCGCCCAGCCAATGGCTCGGCGTTCATCTGTATGTGCCATCGGAAGATGTCGCGGTGGAAACTCGCGAAAGGCAGGCGCGTGTAGGCAGGGAGGAATCGTCGGGCGAAGAACTCAGGGTCTCCCTCGGCGCGCAGGCGCACCAGCAGCCCCCGCGCCGAGGGAGTTGCCTCAGAGTGCAGCTTCCGAAAGTGCTCGTTCGACAGCGTCGAAATCAGCTTGGGACTGAGCCTCATCCGTGTTCGCTCCCTCGGAATCTTGCACCGCTTGAAGTCGCATGCATGCCGTCAGAACGCCGAGCAACTCCTTGGCGGCAGCCGGATCAGGAAGCTTGGGCGTAAGACCCACGCGCGGTACGGCTTCCGCTGCGATGAGCGCGCCCTCGTACAGCGTCAGCCATCGATCGAGCAGTCCGAACACACGCGCAATCACGCTGCGGGCATCGGGCGGTTTTGCCGGTGAGGTTGCGATGGGGCGCGGGGTCGCCCTGGACTTTCGCCTTGTGGTCGGAACGGATTTCTTGGGGGCACGACTTGGCATGAGGCTTCCTCCATTGGATTGGCGTGGAGGCTCAGCGCGGGTCCCTGGGATGTCCGGACAATGCGGACAAAATGTGCGTGCAAGAATTATCCGGGAGGAGGCACCGGGCGGGTCAACTCGCCGCGCAGGTCCTGCTCCATCATGCGGCGCACCTCCTCGACCGACAGGTCATGGCTGAGCAGAAACGCGAGCTTGGTCAGCGTCGCTTCCGATGTCATGTCGTGGCCGCTAATCACGCCGGCGCGGCTCAACGCCGATCCGGTTGCGTATCCCTGCAGATCCACCGTGCCGCGCAGACACTGACTGCAACTCACAATAACGACCCCGCGTTCGCTCGCTTCGTGCAGGGCAGAGAGAAACTCCGCGTCCTGATCGGGAGCGTTGCCGACTCCATAGGTTCCGAGCACGACCCCCTGGAGTGGTGTGCGAAGAAAGTTCCGAATGACGGTTGCCGAAATCCCGGGGAAGAGACGAATCTCTGCAACATGGGTCGAGGTCACGGGGCGAAATCCGAATGCGCCCGCGCCGGGCGGAAGCACACGCGTCCAGTCGATCGCGATGTCCACGCCCACGGTCCCCAAGGGTGCGAAGTTCGGGGATGCGAAGGCTTCGAAACTGTTCGAGTCCACCTTCTTCGCGCGATTGCCACGTAGCAGCCGCCCGTTAAAGTAGAGACACACCTCGGGCACGGGGTGATTTGCGGCGATCAGCAGCGAAGTGATCAGGTTGTCTCGCGCATCGTTGCGTACTTCGCAGAGAGGGACCTGGGAGCCCGTAAGCAGTACCGGTTTCGCGAGGCCGCTCAGCATGAACGATAGAGCCGAGGCCGTGTAGGCCATCGTGTCCGTGCCATGCAGCACGATGAACCCATCGAAGGCGTCGTAGTTGCGCTGCAAGTCCTCGGCGATCCTGACCCAATTCGTCGGGCGCATGTTGGAGGAGTCGAGCAGTGGGGAGCCTTCCTCGATGACGTACTCGGGCATCCCGGGAACGCGGAGTTCCGGCATCGCGGCCATTTGCTCGGCGAGGAAACCCGGCGCAGGAACCCAGCCGCGATCCGAGCGGCGCATGCCGATCGTGCCGCCGGTATAGGCGATGTAGATGCGCTTGCGATTCTGGGCCATGCGACGTGTCTGGTCCGCCAAGAAATGAGTGACTGGCTCGGAACTTGGTGCTGCAGAAGCGTGGGCGGCAAGGGGTGACTATTCCCAACAAGCACGCGCAATCCTCCTCATTTGTCCGTCCCGATTTGTCCTCCGTCTTTCCGCCTCCTTGACACCCCCCCGCGCGGCCCTATGTTTACCGGCGACCCGCGGAGGGGCCAAAGATGTTCGACGTTCAGGAAATCACGCTGCACTTTGGTGCGCGTCCGATCCTCAAAAATGCCAGCTTTAAGATCGAAGACGGATGCCGCGCGGCCATCATCGGCCCAAACGGCATGGGAAAATCCACGCTCCTGAAAATTGTGGCTGGCGTGTTGCAGGCCGAGGCGGGGACCGTCACCTATCCGAAGAAATCAGAAATCGGCTACCTCCCGCAGGACATGTCGATGGTGTCCGAGAAATCGGTCGAGGACGAGTGCCGCACGATCTTTCAGGAAGTGCTGGAGCACGAAGCGGAGATGCGTCTCCTCGAGGAGCGCATGGCGGTCGTCCCCCACGGCTCCCCCGAGTTCGACGACATCGCCGATCGCTATGAGTATCTGATGCACGAGTTGGAACGCCGCGACGTCTTCACGATGGACGCGGAAATCGGCAAGGTGCTCGACGGGCTCGGCTTCAAGCCGAAGGACAAGGTGCGCGCCTGTCGTGAGTTCTCCGGCGGCTGGCAGATGCGCATCGCTCTGGCGCGCATTCTTCTCCGCAACCCGGACATCCTGCTGCTCGACGAACCGACGAACCACCTCGATATTGAAACGATCGAATGGCTGGGCGAGTGGATCTCGGGGCATCAGGGCTCCGTCCTCATGGTCTCGCACGAACGATCGTTCATGGACAAGCTCGTCTCGAAAGTGATCGAGGTCGATAACGGAAACACGATCATCTACAACGGTAACTACACCTCATCGCTGACGCAGCGCGAGGAACGCCGCGAGATCGCCCTGCGCACGTACCAGAACCAGCAGCAGCAGATATCCCATCAGCAAAAGTTCATCGACCGATTCCGCTATCAGGCGTCGAAGGCTTCGCTCGTCCAATCGCGCATCCGCATGTTGGACAAGATCGAACTGGTCGAGGCACCGACGGCGGACATGCGCACGATTCACTTCCGTTTCCCCCCCGCCCCGCGCAGCGGAAAGGAAGTCCTCGTCGCGACAGGCATCTCAAAATCCTACGGCCCGTTGAATGTTCTCGATGCTGTGGACCTGACGATTTATCGCGGAGAAAAAGTCGCCCTCGTCGGTGTGAACGGAGCAGGCAAGACCACGTTCATGCGCATCCTCGCTTCGCGTCAGGAACCGGACGCGGGCAAGATCACGCTCGGCAGCAACGTCGACCTCGCTTACTTCGCGCAGTACGACGCGGAGGACCTTCATCCCGCGAATTCGGTTCACGACGAGTTCCTTAGTGGTGCACCGCTCGAGATCTCATCTCAGGCACGTAGCATCCTGGGTGCGTTCCTATTCGGCGGCGAGGACATCGACAAAAAAGTCGGCGTCCTCTCCGGCGGTGAACGCACACGCCTGCGCCTCGCAAAAATGCTCTGCGGCAAGGCCAACCTGCTCCTGATGGACGAGCCTACGAACCACCTCGACCTGGGGTCGCGACTGACACTCGAGTCTGCGCTCAAGCAATACGACGGCGCGGTGTTGCTCGTGTCGCACGACCGCTACTTCCTCGACGCGGTGACGACGCGCGTGGTCGAAGTCGACAACGGTGTCGTGACGAGTTTCCCGGGAACTTACAGCGAGTACCTCGAGCAGCGCGCTCGGCGATTGGAGGGAGCCGCCGCCGAGGCCCCCAAGAAGCCATCCAGCCTCCCCTCCCCGCCGAAGGAATCGACGGTCAAGTCCACCGAGGAGCGAGAGCGTCAGCGCCTGCGCGAGGCCCGCATCAAGGACGCCCAGAAGCGCCAGAAGCAGGTCCGCGCACGGTGCACGGAACTTGAAGCAAAGCTCGCCGAGGCGGAGGACAAGGTGGGTGAGTTGGAGAACGAACTCTCCCTACCGGCGAACACGCGCGACCGAAGGAAGCTCGCGGACCTCACGGAAGCGCTCAACAAAGCGCGCGAGCTCCATGCGTCGATCGAGGAGGAGTGGTTCTCCTCGCAGCAGGAGCTCGAGGACATCGAAGGGCTCCTCTCGGAAATGTAAAGTCGGGATGGTGATTTGGCCACGCACCAGTGTAGGATTGGTGTTCGTGTGTGGCAGTTGAACCCGTCCGACTGATTGACAGGGCATGCGCTACTTCCCATCGCTCGCGTTGATTCTGATCAACGCACTCGTGTTGTTCTTCGTTCTGCGCGAACGGGACCGGACACGTGCGACTTGGTTCATGGCGATCAATGCGGTCGCGCTGATCTGTTATGGCATCGGCCAGATCACGTTCGACGCGTTGGGGCGCTCGGCCCTCGGGGTGCTGGTTCCCGCGTTCGCCTCGTTGATGGTTCCCGCGAACTACCTCCTCTTTTCGACGACGCACCCGAGGCCGATCACACCAGTTTGGAGGCGACCGTGGGTTCTCTTCGTCGCGTTCCTGCCCGCATTGGGGCTCATGGCATTCACGGATTACGAAGCGTACCCCCAGCGGTTGCTTGGCTTCCGGGTGGACCTGACGGCGGATGTTCGAGATTCCGCGTGGCTGCTCGGGACTTATGTGTACTACACGCTCTGGTCGCTCATCGCGATGTGGGTGTTTGGAGTTCGCTATCGCTACACCCCGGTGGGACCGGAAAGGGACCTCTCGAAGCACATGGTCTCGGGGGTTTTCGGGTCGCTGCTCTTTGCGATTATCTTCTGGCTCGCGACACGACAGGGCACGGCGGGAGTGCTTCCCTCGCCGACGTTGCTCGGCGCGATCATGGCACAGATCGGCATCTTCCTCGTCTTCCGCCAACTCGAGGTGGAACGCCCGCTCCTGCTCACCCGCTCGCTTTATTTTACGATCGCGGGCGTGACTGCATTCCTCTTCGGCGCGGTGCTACTCCAGCTATACGAAATCGTCGCGCTTCGGCCGATCATGGGGGCGGCGAATCAGACGGCCACGCTGGTCATCGCCGTCGTGCTGGTGCTGCTGCTTGCGACGTTCCCGACTCCTCAGGCGTGGTTCGACCGCATCTTCTTCCGCCGCGCGTATGAGTACCGCCGACTCGTCCTCGAGGCGCAGCGCGAGTTACGCGAAACGCAGGAACGACTCCGCCGTGCCGAGCGCCTTTCGATGGTGGGTGAACTCGCCGCACGCATTGCCCACGAAATCAAGAACCCGCTCGCGCCGATCAAGGGATACACCCAGATGCTCCGCGAGAAAATCGAGGGCATCGAGCAACTCCCGCAGCGCGAGCAAATGCTCTCGCATCTCGACATCATCGCGGAGGAAGTCCGCGCCATCGATCGCAAGGTGCACACGCTCCTCGACCTCGCGCGGCGTCCATTGCTCGAACGACATATCCTCGTCCCCAACGCGATCATGGAACGCACGGCGACCCTCCTTCGCCTCGAAGTGGCCGGCACGGGTGGCCATCGTCGGAAGGTCGAGATCGAAACGGACTTGAGCTCAGGCGTGCCCGAAATTCTCGCCGATCGAACTCGCGTCGAGGAAGCGCTACTCAACCTCGGGCGCAACGCGCTGGACGCGATTGACGATGGTGGGCGCGTGAGCCTGAGCACGCGGGAGACGCGCTCCGACAAGGGAATCCGCGGCGTGGCGTTCCTGATCCGCGACAACGGCCCGGGTCTCTCCGAGGAGGCGGAGGCGCGGCTGTTCACCCCGTTCTTCACCGAGAAACCTGGAGGGACAGGACTCGGCCTGGCGATCTGCAAGGCGCACGCAGACGAACACGGAGGCGAGCTCACATTGCGGCGCGTCGCATCAGGCGGGACGGAAGCGCGTCTGTGGCTCCCCGTGGATCCAACTGATGCCGTCGAACCCGGCGACAAGGTCCCGAACGTTCAGGGACCATTTCCACTCGAATCTCCGGAGGAAGCGCGCCGCGCCGGGCGAATGAGTTAGGATTCGTCGCGTGCCGTCGGCAGGATGATCGCCACGGTGGTGCCACCACCCGCCCGCCTAGAAATGGCGATCTGTCCTTCGTGTGCGGCGATGATTCGATGCGAGATCGATAGCCCGAGCCCGGTGCCGCTCGTTCGTTTGGTGAAGAATGGATCAAACGCCCGCGCTGCGTCCTCGTCCGAGATCCCGGAGCCATTGTCCGCAATCGTCACACGGATCGCATGCTTGCGCGATGTCTCTGGCTCCACCTCGATTTCGACGCGGGGTGATTCGATCGTTGCCTCGGTCAGTGCCTGCCTCGCGTTGACGATGCAATTCATGAACGCCTGTTTGAGTTGTGTCGCGTCCCCGCGCACGGGCCCGAGGCCCGAAGCACCCTTCACCGAGATTTCAACATTCGAATTCTTGTCGAGCGCGAGGAAGTCCCTCAGTTCCCGAATCACGGCCAGCACGTCCAGATTCTCGAATGTTCCGACGCGGGGGTTCGAGAAATCGAGGAGCTGCCTCACGATGCCCTCACATCGTTTCGCCTCCGAGTGAATCGCCGCGATATCATCCGCAAGTGGCTGATCCGGTAGGCGTCGGATATACTCGCAGTAAGTCGAGATGACGCTGATCGGGTTGTTGATTTCATGCGCGACGCCCGCCGCAAGTTCGCCGATCTGCGCGAGAGATTCCGAGCGAACGAGCCGCTCGCGCGTGCGCAACATCTCCTCACGCTGGCGATGAAGCACATCAACGATGATCATGCTTAGGAAGATGACGGTCCAGATGAGGGCGAGGCGGAACGCCAACGTCGGAATCATCAGGAAGTCGGCATTTCGAATCTGCATCAGCGCCGAGCCGATATAGAGAACTGTGATCGTGAGCGCCGCCGTGATCGCTTCGCGTCGCGTGCGAAGGAGCGCGAATCCTCTTAGCGCCATCAGGACGAAGAACGTGCCGAACTCGCTCCCCTCACGCCCCGTTTGGCGAGAGGCCGCGTGGACCCAGTCGAACGCGGTGAGCATCGTGATGAACGCGAGGTCCACGACATACGAAGTCAGTGCAAGAGGGCGCACCTGATGCGCACTAACGCGATCCAGCGCAATGAAGTACGTCTCCGCACAAAGGATCGAGACGTAGAGGAAGAAGAGCGCGAAGACCTCCGCCGGAGGGAGCGCCCAGCCGCGTGGCCACAGCCAGAAGGCGAGGCACACCAGCAGCAACGCCCACTTGACCGGGAGGATCGCACGCGCCTGCACGCGACCCAGCCAAAGGGCATCCTCGCGTTCCTGGGGGGTGAGTTGAGCGGTCACGTGGTCCTTGGTTGGTCACCGATATTGCGTGGGGATTCGGCTCGGGCAATGTGGAACGATGTGGGATGTGCGCGCAATAAAGCCTTTTCGGTACGAGTACGCCCTCGCGGGTGGCGCGATTTGGACTCGTTCCCCTCGCTGCGTGGGGAGCAAACTTTCGAGCTTCAATCTTAGATCGGGAAACTCCGAACCATGCCAGACAAGATTCTCGTCAGCGACCAAGTGAGTGAAGACGGCATTGCGCGTCTCGTGGCCGCTGGCTTTGAAGTCGATTACAACACCAAGCTGACGCCGGATGAACTCAAGGCCTGCATTGGCAACTACGCCGGATGGGTTGTGCGCAGTGCCAGCCGTGCCACGCCAGAGGTCATCGCCAACGCGCACAAGTTGCGCGTCATCGGGCGCGCGGGGGTTGGCGTCGACAACGTCGATGTCGAGGCCGCGACGCAAAAGGGCATCGTGGTCATGAACACGCCCGGGGGAAACACGGTCAGCACGGCCGAGCACACCGTCTCGCTCATCTGTGCCCTCACGCATTCGATCCCGAATGCGGCGACCTCGATGCGCGAGGGACGCTGGGATCGCAAGAACCTGATGGGTCGCGAAATCGACGGCAAGACGCTCGGCGTGATCGGCCTGGGGCGCGTCGGCCAGGAAGTCATCAAGCGCATGAAGGGCTTCGGGGTTCACGTGATCGGCTTCGATCCGTTCGTCTCTCAGGAGCGCATGCGCCAGCTCGGGATCGAGTCTGCCGACGTCGACGAGATCTGCCGCCGCTCGGACATCATCACGCTGCACTCCCCGCTCACGCCCGAGACGAAGAATCTGCTCGACGAGCGGCGTCTCGGCCTGATGAAGCGCACGGCGTTCCTCGTGAACTGCGCGCGTGGCGGGATCGCGGACGAGATGGCACTCGCGAAGGCGTTGAACGATGGCGTCATCGCCGGCGCAGCGCTCGACGTGTTTGAGGTGGAACCGCTTCAGGCGGATCATCCATTGCGAACCGCCAAGAATGCCATCCTCACACCGCACATCGCCGCCAGCACGATCGAGGCACAGGAAAACGTCGCAATCCAAGTGGCCGAACAGGTCGCCGATTACCTCAAGAATGGCGTCATCCGGAATGCGGTGAACGCCCCGAGCGTCGAGCCGGAAGTGCTCGAGCAGATTCGTCCCTACCTGATCCTGGCGGAGAAGCTGGGGGCGTTCCTCGCCCAGTCAGCGGATGGCCCGATCACCTTGCTCGAGGCGAAGTACTCGGGCGACCTGACGCAGAAGCCGACGACGCCGCTGACCACCGCCGCCGCCACGGGGTTCCTTGGCGCTCTGACGGACGAGCCGGTCAACTACGTCAACGCGTTCCCGCTGATGAAGTCACGCGGCGTGGAAGTCGTCGAGACGCGCAGCACCGAGCCATCGCAGTTCCGCCACTCGATGACACTGACGGCGAAACAGGAAGACGGGCGCACGCTCATCGTGGCAGGCACCGTGTTCGACGGCAACCGCCCGCGCATCGTGCTCGTGAATGACAAGCACTTCGACATCGTCCCATTCGGCCACATCGTGGTGATCGAAAACAAGGACGTGCCCGGCATCATCGGCCACGTCGGAACGACATTCGGAAATCACGGGATCAACATCGCGCAGATGACGTGGGGACGCACGGAACGCGATTCCTCCGCCATGACAGTGATCAATCTCGACGCGACGGTTTCGCCGGAACTCATCGCCGAGATCAAATCCCTGCCGAGCATCCTCTCGGTGCGGGCGATGAACCTGCGTTAACTCGCAAGAGCACACGGCAGCAGAAACAAATAAGCCGTGGAGAGTTCAACTCTCCACGGCTGACTCTTTCCTGCCCTGAGTCGACTACTAGGGCTCAGTGAACGAGCCTGGCCACGGCCTCGATCGCGGGTTGAGGGGTGATGGCATTCGAGGGCTTGTTGGCATCGAGCATCGCGACGCCGTCCGAATCGAGCGCGCCGATGTCTCGCAACTCGAACGTCTCTAGCTTCTGTAGGAACTTGGCGTCCGCGTCGATGTAAGCGGCCTGGTACCCTTCGATCGTGCTGAGATCCACCGCGCTTCCATCGAGCGGCTCGTCAGCATATTGCCGCACGCTGACACCTGCGGCCAGATCGCCGATGTACCGGGTCACCTTCAACTCGTAGAACGGGACGAAGAAGGTCTCGCCCGTCGAGGTCGAAGTCAGGTTCACGCCGGAGCGCATTTGGATCAGTCGTTCCGTGGCCGCGACGCGTTCCGTGATCGAGGTCGGCACGGCGGTAAAGCCTCCCGACCAAGGAATCGAGTCACCGACAATGACATCGCGGCGGATGTCTCCTTCGGTGGTGGAGTTTGTTGTGGCGTCGGTTGCACTCACGAGGCATTCGCCGTCCCACAGATAGGGCAGATCGGTCGTGAGCGGCGGTACGGTCAGCATGAACTCCTGGGTCCTCGCGCCTGTGTGCATCCGGCCATTGACCGTGGCGGACGTCAGGCATCCGTCATCGAGGAGGAACGATGCAACTTCGTCTCCGCCGACAGGGGGTGCGCCTTTTTTGACGAAAGGCTGCGCATTGATCTGGATCGCGATGGTCTCGGCCTGGCGTGCGACCGTGACCGCGCCGACGAATCGGGAGATCGCGGGCGAATCCGAACCGCGAACGAACTTCTTGTATCCGTACTCGGCGCTGAAGTCGCCGATGGAATCGGTGTCGGCCGGGAGGCCCATCGCCTCGGCGAATGCGGCGCTCGAGGCCTGGAATTCGTAGGTGCCCTCGGCGAGCACCAGCGTGGGCGCGGCGATCAGGAGGCAAAGGAGGGAGGATCGAAGAGTCATGAGGGAGGCTCCAGCTTGTGGGGAATTCGTTAGGACAACGCTCAGTGTCAGGGGAACCTTTTTACCACGTCGGTTCAAGCGCAGAATGATGAATTTTCCTTTTCTCTCCCCCACCCGGGCAGCTTTCAATGGCCGTACAATAGCAAATCGAAAGCGAAGTGTCGGCGCCGTACTGCATTCTATGCCCGAATCCCCCACGTCCGTTTTTCATGACCGGATCGGTCCGCTCAAGCTTTGGCAGTGGATGATCTGCTTCGTCGTGATTGGCTTCGCATTGCGAGTGCCGATCGCGCTGACCTTTAGCATGTGGGTGGACGACGGGCACACGCTCAAGACACTCCCGATGACCACATCGGAGCTGATCTCGGAGCGCATCACCAAGGGGCACTTCCCCTGGTTCTTCATCTTGTATCAGTGGTGGACGAAGCTCACCGGGGATTCGATCTTCGCCCTTCGCCTTCCCTCACTCATCGCAACGCTTTGCGCCATCCCGATCGCGGCTGCCATCGGTGCCCGGATGGCAGGCAAGCGCGGGGCATTCGTCGCGGGGCTTCTCATCGTCGTCCATGCGACGATGCTCCGTCATGCGGCCGAATTGCGCATGTACTCGTGGATGATGTTGGTTGGCTCGGGGATGATGCTATGTGTTTTGCGACTCGCGGAACGCGCCACGATCCGGGGGGCGGTTTTGCTCGGTGTGCTGCACCTGATCTACCTGCAACTTCACGCGAGTTCCGTCTTCTACACGATCCCGCTTTTCATGACGGCTGCAATCCTTGGATGGAGGCGCGGGCTGCGCGGGAACTTCATCACGGGGCTCTTGTCCGCCTTCCTCCTTCCGGTGATTATCACCGTGCCGTGCCTGATCTATCTGGGTCTCGCCCACGACAAGGGTGAATCCTCGAAATTCGTCCGTACCGTCCCACTCATTGATTTCCTTCAACTGATATTCCAGCTCGGTTTCGGTGTGGATCGCGAGGTAAAAGTCGAGCGAGTTGCATGCGGCTTCCTCGTTCCCATCTCTGCGATTTGGCTCATCGCCAAGGCACGCCAAACCGCAGCCACTGAATCGCAGCCAGCGCCCGAGGAGCAGGCCGGCTTCAACCCCGTGGACGTTGCGATCCTCATCTTCTGCGCCGCTTACGCCGGGCCGACGTTTGCGTGGCTCGTGACGGTCGCGGGTGCTCCGATTTTTGGAGCCCCTCGATACTACCTCGGCGGTGTCGTTCCGTTGATCGCGCTGCTCGCCGCCGGCGTTGTCAGCCTGCGACGCCCTGTGAATCCCCGGGGCTGGGCTGTCATGGTGGTCATCCTTGCGGCGGCGATCATTGCCGGGCGCGAGAGTGCAGAACAGTCCGAGCGGCTCTACGGACGCGGCATCAAGATCAACGACATGATCGAGGACATCAAGTCCGTCGCACCACCGGGGAGCATCCTGCTCGTCACGCATGACGTGGGTGTGCCCGAGGTCGTGAACTACTACCTTGGAGACGATCACCCGTACGAAGTATCCTCATTCTCCCGCGACCTCCCTCCGGATGAGATGCGCGCATTTCTGGCGGAGAAGATCAAGCCGGACGAGGACCTCTACCTGTTCGTCTACAAGGGGATCAAAGATCAATGCATCCCCATGATCGAGACGGAATTCGGCCCATGGAAGGAACGTATCAGAGCGACTAGCGGCCAGCCCACGTGGTATCACTTCGTTCGCGAGAAACCGGGCGCGGCCTCAGGTCAATGAGCAGTGCTGGCGCTGGATTTCGGTGAGGGTCGTGATGCCGCTCGACGCCAGGTTGAGCATGGCATCGAGCTGAGCGCGCGAGAAGTTGCTGTTCTCTCCCGTCCCCTGAACTTCGATGAATTCGCCTTTGTCGTTCATGACCACGTTCATGTCCGTTTCCGCCTGCGAGTCCTCAAGATAACAGAGGTCGAGCACGGGCTGACCCTCGACCACGCCCACGCTCACACCCGCGACATAGTTCTGCAAAATCCCGGCCTGCGCCTGACCGTTCTCACGCAGTTGCTTGATCGCGAGCGCGAGTGCGACAAAGCCACCCGTGATCGAGGCCGTGCGCGTGCCGCCATCGCTCTCCACCACGTCGCAGTCGATGAGGATCGTTCGCTCACCGAGACGCTTGAGGTCGACCGCGCGACGCAGCGCCCTCGAGATCAACCGCGCGATTTCAATTCCGCGCTTGTTGGGGGCACCCTTGGCGCTGTCGCGCTGGATGCGCTGCTTGGCACTGCGCGGCAGCATGGAATACTCGGCGGTCACCCATCCGCTCCCTGTCCCGATCATGTAGGGTGGCACGCGATTCTCCAGCGTGGCGGCGCAAATCACTTTGTTCTTACCCCACTCGATGAGGACACTCCCCTCCGCGTACCGAAGGTAATCCGGGGTGATCTTGACGGTGCGAAGTTCATCGGCGCGGCGGCCATCGATACGGACAGGCATGGGTGGACTCCGGGTGAGTTTGGGCGCGCAGCTTGATCCCAGTTTCGCAATGCTGTTGCGCTCTCGGGACTTGCGGGGCATCTAAGCGACGTGAGGCGTTTGCCCCACACGCGAGCCATGTTTGCAGGTCCCGGCCCGACCGCAAGGGAGCATTCAAGAATGAAGTGCCATCGCTGCGAATCACGCGACGCCATCTATCGTTGCACGAAGATTCCCCGTGACTCGAAAGAGCCTGCAACGCGCGAGCTTTGCCTTGAGTGTGCACGCCTTGAGAGCAGCGCGATCGCGAAGAACGCCCCCAAGCACGACATCAGCGAAATCCTTGAGGAATTCCTCAAGACCCAGATCGCCAGCGAAGCGGGAGAACATGCCGCCCCGATCATCCCCGACGTCGCGCCCTGCCCCGAGTGTGGGTTCGAGTTCGCCACCTACAAGGCAACGCTGATGCTTGGTTGCGCAGCGTGTTACGTTTCGTTCGGGGAACACCTCGCCGAGGACATCCGCAAGCTGCAGGGCACGGACATGCATGTGGGGGCCGCCCCGAAGGTGCGCGAGAAACTCCTGGATCGTCAGGCACGCCTGACCGCCATGCGCGGGGAATTGCAGGACTGCATTGAGAACGAGGATTTCGAACGCGCAACCTTCCTGCGCGACCAGATCAAGGCGCTCATCGCCGAAGAGACGGCGGAGAATGAGGAAGCACCCGACGAGAAGGAATCGTCGTCATGAGCGAGGGTGCGAACCGATTCCCCACGGCGGGATGGCTGGAGGGCGCTGCGCCGAGCGCGCATGTCGTCATGTCCTCGCGCGCAAGATACGCGCGCAACGTCGCCCAGCACCCGTTTTCCCCACACGCGAAGCACGAGGACCTCGGCCAAATCCTCACCGTGATTGCATCCGCTGCCTCCAAGGCGCAGTCCCTGATGGACTATGTGCGGCGCATCCTGCACGAGATCGATCCCGAGGAGCGTGCGTTCCTCAAAGAGTCTCGTCTGATCAGTCAGGAGATGGAGCGGGGCGCGTTCGGTCGCGCCGTGTTGCTCTCTCCCGACCGCAAGTGTTCGGTGATGATCAACGAGGAGGATCATCTCCGCGTCCAGTGCATCGAGCCGGGCCTGCAACTTGAGAAGGCCATGGCGCGTCTGGATTCGATCGAACGCGCGCTCGGCGAATCACTGACATTCTCTGCAGGCCAACGATACGGTTTCCTGACCGCGTGCCCGACGAACGTGGGGACGGGACTCCGTGTTAGCGCCATGTTGCATCTGCCTGCGTTGAGTATCGTCCGCGAGGTGGAATCCCTGCTCGGCGGTCTGGGGCCGCGCGGGATGACGGTGCGTGGTTTCAACGGCGAGAACAGCGAATTCCTCGGGGACTTCTTTCAGGTGAGCAACGAGGTCACGCTCGGCAAGACCTCCGAGACGATCGTCCGAGACCTCGCGGGCATTATCCACAACGTCGTGGTGAAGGAGGAGGAGACACGGGCGGCCCTCTTCCGCGAGAAGGGTTCCGTAGTCGAGGACGCGATCTGGAGGAGTTGGGCGATCCTGGCCTTCGCGCGCAGAATCTCGTCGAAGGAAGCGATGACGCTCCTCTCGCGCCTGCGGCTGGGAATCGACCGGAACTACTTCCCCGGATTGACGCACGACGGGCTCAACCGTCTCTTCGTCGAGATCCAACCAGCGCATTTGGCCAGACTTTCGGGGGAGCAGAAACTCCCTGACGACATTGGCATTCGGGATGAATTGCGCGCGAAGTACCTCCGCGATCGCCTGAAGGACGAAGGCCCCAAGTAGCAAACCATCGATTCCCCCATCCAGAGAGATTCACGATGAAACCCATTGGGCTGAAGGTACTTGTGTTTTGCGCGGCAACGGCCGCGTCGCTCGGTTTGGTTGCGTGCTCGGCCGCTCCCAAGTCACGAGTCATTTCGTCCGAGACCGACGATATGCACTCGGGTATGCACAAGATCGAGTACACTTGGGATCGCCTCATGGAATCTCGGAAGAATGGCTGGCAGTCCGTTACCGGGAAGACCGCTTTGAATCCGGTGGAGGATGCGGGGCTGCTGGCGTCTGGGTTTCGCGCGCTGCAATCCACCAAGGATGCCCAGAAATCCGAGGAGATGCGGTTGTGGCTTGCGGAAGCTGAACAAATCGCGGCGGCGCTCCACGAACAGCTCAAAACGGGAGACATGAAAGGCGCCGAGACGTCGTATCTTCTCGCGTTGGATTCCTGCCAGAAGTGCCACGACGTTTACCGCTGAGGGGCGGGGCGTCCTTATCCTTGCATGAGGCGCCATTAGGCCGGATACTTGCTCCGAAGACTGACATAAAGGTCAGTTTCGAGACATCTGCAAGGATTTCGGCTTATGCTGGGCCTAAGAGGCGCGTTGTGTTGCATTGCTGCAACGCTGATGGCACAAGGGATTGTCGCCCAAAGTAATCACGTTTCGTGCTCCCATGACAGAGCATCCTGGATCGAGTCTCCAACGGACCACCAGGCGATCTTCTCGCCTGCCGTGGAAGAGCGCGCGGCGAGCATCGCGTCTTCATCCGGAGCGGCGCTGCTCGCAGAGGCCACCGCGATTCCCAATGATGACCAGTTCGATTCGCGCGCCAAGGAGCGCCTCCTCTACGAGTTGATCGCGCGGATGGCCACCTTGCCCGAAGCCGTCGGCGAGCGCGAGACTCTCGAGGCCCTGGCGCAGTGGAGATCCGAATTCACCTACATGGAACCGGCATGCCGCTCGGCGGTGGAGCAGCCCGTGTTTCCGATCGCGGCAGCGGCTCGTGAGCTCATGAACGAACGCACCCGCGCGGCAGCGCGCGACGGCGCGATGGAACTCGTTGGCGCAGGTCAATTGGGGGTCCTCATCCGTGAGGCATCCACCTCTGCTCTTCCCCACGCGGAGGGTGTGGTTGATGCGATGATGACGGTCTCCTCCTCGGATCGGCTTGCAGGGGCCTTGCTGAATGCCTCGCCCGAAGAGTTGAACTCCGAACCCGTCTCCCGCCTGCTCCTTTCTGCGGCGACGACTCAGTCGTCCTCCGCACTCTTTGGAAAACTGATGCGTCACGGTGATGAGCGAGTTGCGCTTCGCGGCGTGGCGATGGTCGCACAAGCCCTCGATGAGACTTCATCTGTCGGTGTGTTGGTGCTCGCCGCAACCGAACGCAGCGAACTCACATCGGCTGCCTTGCTCGAGTTGGGGCGCACCGCCCCGAACAATGAGCGCGCTCGCACGTTCCTTGTCTCGCTGTTGGGGCACGAGCAGTACGGCGGTTCAGTCGCCCAATCGTTCGCAGAAAGCGGTGATCGTCAACTTCTCGAATCACTCGCAAGCAACCTCCAAGCGGAGACGGATCGCATGGTGCAGGCGCGACTCGCGCTCACGATGCACTTGTGGGGAGACCCAGCGGGCGAGGCCGCGCTGGCGACCTTTATCGAGAGGACTGATGTGGACGAGACGCTCCGCAGCAAGGTCAGCAAGTGGGTGACGGCCCAGTGAAAACACTTCGTTCTCTCTCCCTCGCTGCAATGATTGCCGCGCCCGTCGTCGCGGGTGCCCAGACAACGGTTTACACCTACACGCAAAGCAACGACAGCGGGACGAATCAGGCACTGGGCTTCCCAGTTCCCGGCCCCGTGTTCTCGCAGACTCCGGTCGCGGGATTCCGCCTGTACTCGACGATGCACGCGCGAGCGCAAGACCTGATGGCGACGCAGGCCATCGTCAACGGCACGCAGACGGGTACTTCCATTGCCGGGCGCCAGATCTGGTCCTACACCGTTTCCAGTCCCGGCAGCACAACTCTGGTCACCGGAACACCCAAGCCCGCCGTGATGATGACCGGTGGAATTCACGCCCGCGAATGGGGGCCGCCCGAGGTGGTCCTCTCGATGATGGAGAGGCTCGTCAACAATCGCGGGGACAAGTCGCTACACCAGTACATCGTCGAAAACATGAACGTCGTCCTCACCCCAGTGCTGAACGTGGATGGCTTCCTGCAGACACAACGATTCCCCAATCAGTACTCGGCAAACTCAAAGGATGGGTCTGCGATTGGTGGACGGCAGCGCCGCAAGAACATGCGCTCGGTGGACGAGGTACTTTCCACGATGAGCGACAACGCCCTGGGCGTGGACGTAAATCGCAATCACGAGCATGGCTACGGTGGCGGGTCCTCGTTTCAGACTTCCGAGACATATCGTGGATCGGCGATTGGTTCCGAGCCGGAGAGTCAGGCGCTCTACGCAGCGGCGGCCCTTGGGCCCGCCAACAAGCTGCGCTTCTACGCTGACATCCACTCCTATACGAAGGTCTACATCACTCCCATGACGGGGAACACCCGACGGGATGCGTGGACGGGGACTTTCGTTGGGCGAATGCGCGCCGCGATTGGCAACGTGGGACCGACCAACACGAGCTACTCGTATCAGGCCGGTGATCCATGGATTGGTGCCACGGATGAATACTTCGCAGGCGAATACCTGATCCCGTCGATCACGGTCGAGCTGGAACCCTCCAGCAGCGCGACTGAGTACGGCGGCCAGAGCGTCCCGCAGAGTGGCTTCGTCCTGCCAGAATCCCAGATTGATCGCGTCCGCGAGGACATCGCGCGCGGTCAGCTCTTCGGTTTCTACCACCAGATGGGCGCACCCACCATTCAGGCGATGCAGGTCGTCGAGCAAGGCACGGGAACAGTCTATCAGAGCTTCGAGTGGCAGACGACGAGCCCAACGACCCGCTCGCTCGCGCACTTGATCAACGTACCGCTTGAAACCGGCAAGACCTACGATCTCTGGCTCGCGTTTACGAAGCCGATGCGCCACCGCAACAGCGGCAACGCGATCGCGAACTACCCCGGCCAGTCGATCACGCTCTCCCCCACCATCACCATCACAGGCACGGGGGATGGGGGCACCCCGGTGAACATCACCGTTCCCACCTCGACCTCGGTGTGGAGAGATCTACCCGGTGGCGCCCCTACTGGATTCCTCAACTACAAGGACGACAGTCTCGTCGCGACGTTCACCCTCTCCGCAGGGTTGCCCATCACGACTCCGGCATCGATGACGTTGAACGTCACGACGACCGACATGGCCGGGCTGGCCCTCGACGGACGTCCTGAAACCGTGATCGACTGGGCGGGAGGTTCCTGGACGAACTGGGAAAACGCGGCTGGAGTTGCCGGAGACATCGGCGGGACCGACTCGCGCATCTCCTTCAACATCACCGCTCCCTCCGCCGACATCGGAGAGTGGCAGGCTCACTAATCCACGAAGTTCGACTGAGCAACAAAACCGGCGCCTCCTGATTGGGAGGCGCCGGTTTTGTTTCCGAGCAGCTTGTCCGTGCCGCACTCTGGCCCCGCATTGAGGCACGCCAGATCAATCCTCAGTTGGAGCAAGGAAGAAAACAGGTGTGAGTGGGAGGAGCTTCTTGCCGTTCTCTGAGACTCTGTCGTAGTGTTGCGTCCAGAGGGATATGAGGCGGTCGCGATCAATCTTATCCATGTGCTTCGGGGATTGTGCGATTTCACGTTCAGCTTCTCGGGTGAAGCCACCGGAAGACACCAACAACCCCGCGTCGGACTCTTTGTGTAGGATTCCACTCAGCTCGCGAACTTCTCGCGGCTCCATCTTACTCGAACGGTGCTTCACCTGTACCTTCAGGTGTGGCGGTTGAATTCCAACCGGGTCGCGAAAGGCGAGGATGTCCAGGCCACCATCGGCGCCAGGAGGCGCAACAAGCCGGATGTAGTATCCCATCGCTCTGAGCAGTTCTGCGACCAGATCCTGAAACTGATATGGGCCGAGTTCATCTATTCTGGCGTCGATGCCCATTCTGGCGTCCTCCTCCGCCTTTTCGAGGATCGTCTTCGATTGTTGCCTAAACAACTCAGACTCAACCTCTTCGACCTCACTCACACCGCTGTCATGTGGCTCCTTGTGGCGGGAACTCTTGTACATGCGCGCTGACTCCCGAATGAGCTGGCCGGGGGGCAGCTCTAGCGCCTTTTCGCCACTCTCAGTAAGCGTCCAGATCCCATTTTCTTTGATGAGGAATCCCGCCCTTGAACATGGGGTGGTCCAGAACCGGATGTTGGTGTCCCAGCGCGCGCCGACCTGTCCGCGAGACTTGAAGTACTCAGTCGACTCTTGCTCGATCGGGGTAAGCTTGACGGCTGTCGCAACGGAAGCCAGCACTTCCTTGGGACTCCCGGAACCTCCTCGAACCTTCAGCTCATTGAAAACTGCTCGCATGAGCTCATCGATTCGGTCCAACGACATCATTGGTTTCCTCTTCTCGGAAATCCCCATTTGTAGGTCTCCAGTGCACTCGACGAACTATGACATCGAAGAAACCCTCTTCAACTTTGCTGTGAAGCGCAAGGGGGTGATTCCCTCCTGACGGCAATGCCGTAGCGAACACAAACTCGCACCTTGAAACTAAACTCTCGCTTTAACTTTTCGCCGCTCTTCCTCAAACGAAACCGGCGCCTCCCTTGCAGGGAGGCGCCGGTTTTGTTGAGTCCGATTGGCGGCATATGCGGCGAGAGCTTAGCCCTCGTGCATGAGCGACGCTTCTTTCTCTGCGAGGGTGAATGTCTCGATGATGTCGCCCGACTTGATGTCGTTGAACTTCTCGAGGCCGATACCGCACTCGAGCCCCATGATGACCGACTTGACGTCGTCCTTCACGCGGCGGAGCGAGGAAATCTTCCCGCGCCAGATGACCACGCCATCGCGAACGAGGCGGGCCTGATGATCGCGACCGATCGTGCCGCTCTGAACCATCGAACCGGCGATCGTCCCGACCTTGGAGACCTTGAAGGGAACCTGCACGATGGCACGCCCTTCTTCCTTCTCCTCGAACACGGCTTCGAGCATGCCAAGCATGGCCTTCTCGACGTCGGCGATCAGGTTGAAGATGATGTTGTACATCCGCACGTCGACGCCCAAGTGCTCGGCGAGTGACGATGCCTCGGGATCGGGTCGCACGCTGAAGCCAAGAATGACGGCGTCGGATGCGTCGGCGAGTTGGATGTCGCTGACACCGACTCCACCCACGGCTGCGTGCAGGATGCGGATGGCGACCTTGTTGCTCTTGATCTTGAGCAACGAGCCGCGGATTGCTTCGACGGAGCCCTGAACGTCTGCCTTGATGATGACGTTGAATGTCTTCGTCTCACCTTCCGCGATATGTTCAGCGAGGTTCTCGAGCGTGATGTGCGCCTTGCTCTGCGCACCACGAGCGCGGCGACGGCGGCTGCGACGATCGGCGATTTCGCGCGCGATCGACTCCTCCTCCATCACGATGAAGTGTTCGCCTGCACCCGGGCTGCCAGAGATACCGAGGATTTCGACCGGCATGGAGGGGCCGGCTTCCTCGACTGGCCTGCCCGCATCGTTGAGCATCGCGCGAATGCGACCGGTTTCGGTTCCGCAGAGGAACACGTCGCCGATGCGCAAAGTACCGCGCCGAATGAGGACTGTGGCGACAGCACCACGAGCCGGATCGATGCGTGATTCGATGATGGCACCTTCGGCGTTTGCCTCAGGGTTGGCCTTCAGTTCGAGGACTTCCGCCTGAAGCGCGACCATCTCGAGAAACTCTTCGACCCCGGTGCCGTTGAGCGCGGAGACGGGGGCCATGATGATCTCGCCGCCGTATTCTTCCGGGACGAGTCCATGGACCATGAGTTCCTGCTTCACGCGCATCTGGTCCGCACCGGGCGAGTCGATCTTGTTGATCGCGACAACGATGGGAACTCCTGCTGCCTTGGCGTGGTTGATGGCTTCGACGGTCTGCGGCATCACGCCGTCGTTGGCTGCAACGACAAGGATGACGAGGTCGGTTACCTGGGCACCGCGAGCACGCATGGCCGTGAAGGCTTCGTGGCCGGGCGTGTCCAGGAAGATGATGTCTCCCTTGCTTGTCGTAACGTGATACGCGCCGATGTGCTGCGTCATGCCGCCCGCTTCACCTGCGGCCACGTTGGCCTTGCGGATGCGGTCGAGCAGGGTCGTCTTGCCGTGGTCGACGTGACCCATGACCGTGACGACGGGAGGACGCGGAACGAGGAGCGCTGCGTCCTCGTCCTTCGTCACGAACTCTTCGATGTCGAATGAATCACCTTCGCGATGCACTTCGATCTTCACTTCGAATTCGGACGCCATCAGCTCTGCAAGATCGGGATCGAGCACCTGATTCATCGTTAGGAGTTCGCCCATCATAAAGAGCTTCTTGATTACTTCAGATGGCTCGATTCCGCACTTGGTCGCGAAGTCTGCCACGGTGAAATCACCATGCAGCGAGACCAACCGCGGCCGTGGTGCCGGACGATCCTGGCTCGGAGCCGACTGGCTCTGGCGCTGCTTGCGCCCCTTGGAGGGGCCACGCCCGCCACGGAGTCCGCCTGTCTCCGCACCTTCGACCACGCGGAAAATCTGCGAGGGACGAATGCGCTTGTCTGCACCTGGACTTGACTTCTTGCGGGCAGCTCCACCCGGAGAGGACGCGGGGCGACCACCGGGGGTGCGGGAGCGACCATAGTTTTCCTTCAGGTCTGTCCCGAGGCCTTTGTCGATGAAGTCGCGAACCGAACTGTCGCGATCCTTCTCTTTGTCGCGCCGACGATCGCCGGAGCGCCGTGTTCTTGTTTCTGCTTCCGACTCGCTTACGCCCGTATCAGTGGCACCGCCACCGAATGAGCGGGGGCCACCCGGGCGCATTCCCCCCGTGCCGCCTTCGCGCGGGCCACGCGGGCCGCCGGGTCCACCAGAACCACCAGGACCACGACCACCATCGCGACCGTCGCGCCCATCACGGCTGAACGGGCGATCCTGAGCGCCAGCGGGGCGTGGGGGGCGAGGTCCACCGGGACCACCCCCTGGGCCTCCACGACCCTCACGGTTGAACGGGGGACGCGAATCGCCTTCGCGGGGTGGACGAGGACCACCGGGGCCGCGTTGATCACGATTGTATGGGGGGCGATCTGCTCCACCGCGGTTGTCGCGGTTAAACGGAGGACGCGTGTCGGGGCCGACGGGACGCGGCGGACGCCCATCGCCACCTTCGCGGGGGGGGCGACGATCGCCATCGCGCGGCGGACGCGAATCCCCGTCGCGGCGCGGGGGCATGCCGCCCTCACGTCGCGGGGAGTCATAGGATTGCTGCGGGCGCGGGTTCCGGACCATTGGGGGAACGGGGCCACTGGGGCGCGCCTCGCGGGGAGGAGCGCTGGCCGCCGGCAGAACGTTCGCCGAAGGCGTGGACGCTGCCGGGGGTGGCGCGGTTTCCTTGGGTGCCTCGGTCGCGGGCGCCGGGCTGGCGGGTGCGATGCGCGAGACCAACTGCGCGGGAGGGGGCACCATCGATGTCACGACGGTCGGGATCGGCTGAGCCGGAGCGGGCGCGGGTGCGGCAGCCGCGGGGGGCGGCGGTGCAGGCGCGACCGGGGGGGCTGCAGGAGCGGGAGCGGCAGCGGGGGGAGGCGCTGCGGCGGCGGGAGCCGTGGGCGCGGCCGCGCGGCGCTGGGCCGCTTGGCGGGCGATCTCTTCCTGACGGCGCGCGAGCTCGAGGTCGGCCACCTTGCGGCGTTCCTCGGCCTTGCGCTTCTCCTCCTCCTCGATCTGCTGGCGGCGGCGCGTTTCAGCGAGACGGCGGCGCTCGGCTTCCTCCGCTTTGCGGCGGTCTTCGGCGACTTGTTCAGTCGCGGAGGCAGACTGGCGCGCGCGGTCGAATCCCGCCACGACTTCAGCGGCGACCTCGGGATCCAAGCTACTGGAGGCGGTTAGCCTTTTGTTGATCTTGAATCCCCGTGCGATGAGGGACTCGCGGTTGAGTTCAACCTGCTCCAGGACTTCCTTCGGCGTGACGCCGCTGAGTCCCGCGACTTCGTTGATGCGCATAAAAGCTCCGGCCGTAGTAGGCGATCGGCTCGAGTGTCCGGATCGCGGTAAGAAAAAAGGTGCGAGGGAATAACCGCTCGCCGTGCTTCACCAATGGTCGGATGCGTTCGCCCTTCGGCAGACCCATCGTGACCTCGGGTGCTCCAGTTGTTTGCACTGAAGTTTCATCTAAAGAGGGCCCAACACCGCCCCCCGTCAAGCAAAACGGCTCCCGCCAAAGGTAAAGCTCAGGTACATAGTGCCCCCCTGCGTGTGTTCGGTCGGACGCAGTCAGCGGAGGTGCGCAGGTGGCTCGCTCAGTGGCTCCCCTCCCCCCGGCGTAGCGTAGCGTCCCTGCCGCCGTC
>Ga0268299_1000572_pt1 | contig 106179 bp, 95 predicted proteins | sample NOBtaG_FD_193484 | JGI IMG/M metagenome (GOLD analysis project Ga0268299, IMG submission 193484) | Activated sludge microbial communities from bioreactor in Nijmegen, Gelderland, Netherland - NOB reactor | ecosystem: Engineered > Bioreactor > Aerobic > Activated sludge | place: Netherlands...
CCATCGCGGTGCGGCCTGCACCGCCCCCAGCCCCCGGAGGCGCGCATGGCGGCAGACCCGAAACGGCAGGAACGGATTGCGGCAGTCTTCATGTCCATAGCCTCGATCGGCGTGGCCGCGATGGAATACATTGACCGCCCCGAACCGGGCGCCTTCGTGGAAGCCGAGCCGGACTGGTATGTCACCTTCACCGCCGTCATCCATGGCGCGATCCTGCTTCTGCTGCTGGTGGCGCTGATCCGCCTGCCCGCGATGCTGGCGGGGCGGCCGGCGCTGTGGCCGCCGTTCCTGGCGCTGATCCTGCTGGGCATGGCCGCTGCTGCCTATGTGCTGGGCCGCGATCTGGGGCTGGTCTAGGCGCGCGCCCCTTTGGCCCGCATGACCCTTGCGGCTGCCGGCCAGCGGGCCTAAATCTTGGGGAAAGCCAACGGAGACCGCCATGGCCCTCGAAGCCCGCGACATCGAGAACCTGATCCGCCAGACCTTTCCCAAGGCCCGCATCCGGGTTGAGGGCGACGATGGCCAGCATTTCTCGGCCGAGGTGATCGACGAAAGCTTTCGCGGCATGAACCGGGTGCAGCAGCAGCGCGCCGTCTATGCCGCGCTGAAAGGCAAGATGGACGGCAGCCACGGCGAACTGCACGCACTGGCGCTGACCACCAAGGCGCCGGAATAAACCGCCTGCGGATTTTCCTCGCCCCGTCTTGATCTTGCTCAAGCGGCGCGGCGAAATCTGCGTTAGGCCCCGAACCTACTGGATATGGACGCGCCCGGGACTGATCCGGCGCTGAACGAAGGAAACGGCAAGATGAGCGCGACCGACCTGATCCGCGACACGATCGAAAAGAACGATGTGGTGCTGTACATGAAGGGCACCAAGATGATGCCGCAATGCGGGTTTTCGTCCCGCGTGGCGGGGGTGCTGAACTACATGGGGGTGGACTTCACCGACGTGAACGTTCTGGCCGACCCGGAAATCCGTCAGGGGATCAAGGACTTCTCGGACTGGCCGACCATCCCGCAGCTTTATGTGAAGGGCGAATTCGTCGGCGGCTGCGACATCGTCACCGAAATGACGCTGTCGGGCGAACTGGACGCGCTTTTCGAAGCCAAGGGCGTGAAGTTCGACAAGGAAGCGGCGGACAAGATCCGCGAAGCCAACGCCTGAAAACGGCCAAAGGCGAAACCGGGGCCGGCGCCATGCCGGCCCTTTGCATTCGGGCGGCCCCATGTTCGACGCCTATATCCTTTGCGGAACCCCGCGCACCGGCAGCACGCTTTTGTGTGACATGCTGACAGCCACCGGCATCGCCGGGCGGCCCGACTCGTTCTTCATGCGCGATGTCGATCCGGTCTGGGCGCGCGAATGGGGCCTGCCGGCGCCCGGCGCGGCGGGCCATGACGCCGATTATCTGGCGGCCGTGATCCGGGCGGGACGCGACAGGGCCGGCCTTTTCGGCCTGCGCCTGATGCGCGAGAGTCTGGACGACATGACGGCGCTTCTGGACCGGCTTCACCCCGGCCTGCCCGATGACAAAGCCCGGATTTCCGCCGCCTTCGGGCGCGTCCTGTTCCTGCATCTGCGGCGCGAGGACAAGCTGGCGCAGGCGGTGTCGCTGGTGAAGGCGGAACAGACCGGCCTGTGGCACATCGCCCCCGACGGGCGCGAGCTGGAACGCCTCGCCCCGCCGGCCGCCCCGGTTTACGACCGCGCGCGCATCGCCCGGCAGCTGGCAGCGCTGGAAGCGCAGGACGCCGCGTGGGAGCCGTGGTTCGCGCGCGAAGGCATCGCGCCGCTGCGGATCGGCTACGAAAGCCTTTCGGCCGATCCGGCGGCGACGGTGCGGCGCATCTGTGCCGCGCTGGGGGTGGGTGAGCCTGACCCGGCCACCCTGCGCCCCGGCGTGGCGCGGCTGGCCGACCGGACCAGCGCCGAATGGATCGCCCGGTTCCGGGCCGAAACCCCGGCTTAACCGCCTTCGGTACAGCCGGTCAGCACCGGCTCTTCGGTGCCCTTTTCGCCGTCTTTCCAGTAAAGCGTGGCCTCAGGCCCCTTGGTCCACCAGACATAGCTGGACCCGTCCGACGGCCAGCCATAGCGCGCGCCCGAAGCGGCGGTTTCGCTGAACAGCGTGATCTGGCTGCCCTCGACATGGATCACCGCGATCTGCTGATCCTCGGCATTCACATAGGTCGCCGGCACCTCGACGCCCCGGTCACAGATGTAGCGCAGGGTCAGAACCTGCGTCTCGGCCTGCGCGGCGCCGGCAAGGCCGGTCAGAAGGGCGGCGGCAAGAAGCGCCCTCATGCGGCACCCTTTTCTTCGATGCGGGCGGCCAGCGCCTCGGCCCGGGCGGCGATTTCGGCAAGGGTTTCAGACACCTGCGGCGGGATCACCGGCACCTCGACGCGCAGCGGTTCGGGCGCGGGGCGGCCTTCCACCTCGGCCAGACGGGCCTTCAGCTGACGGTTCTCATCCTCGACCGCGGCGGTCTTGTCGGCCAGCATCAGACCGGCCATCAGAAGCATCCGCACCTCGGGGATGCGGCCCAGCTGGGCGATCAGCGGCTGCGCCTCGGCATCCAGCGACTGGGCGGCGGCACGCAGGAAATGTTCTTCCCCCGGCTGGCAGGCGACCGAAAAGCTGCGGCCCCCGACGATGACTTCGACATCAGGCATGGGCGGCCTCCTCGACGATGGGGGTCAGGGCGCCGATGATGGCGGCAACCTCGGCCGCCTCTTCGGCACGGGCGGCGCGCAGGGCGGCCAGTTCGGCGGTAAGTTCGGCAAGTTTGGCTTCCAGCGCCGCGCGCGCCTCGGCCTCGCGCGCCTTGACGACGCGCAGGCGTTCGTTCAGCTGGGCATTGGCCATCCGCTCTTCATCCAGCGCCTCGGACAGGCGGGCGATGGCGCCGGCCAGATCGTCGCTGGTCTCTTCGGGGTGATGGGCGGCCGCGGCCAGCCCCTCGATCCCGCGGTCGATCCGGGCAAGGGCGGCGCTGATCCGGCGTTCCAGCTCGGCAATGTCCTGCATGAGGCGTCTTCCTTCTGGTTCCCCGCGAGGGTGCGAATCGCAGGCGGGGTCGTCAAGCCCGATCTTAGCGCAAAGCCCCGGGAAGGACCGCCCCTTTTGCCTCAATGCCTTGCGGGGCACGCTTGATCTTGCCGCCCGGACTGCTATTGACGCCCCGAACCCCGATAACCTGAGGAGTCCGGCCTTGGACATCGCTACGCTTCGCGCCCGCCACCCCGACCACTGGATGCGCGCCTGCGCGATCCGCGCCCTGACCCTTGACGCGGTGGCGGCGGCGAATTCGGGCCATTCCGGCATGCCGATGGGCATGGCCGACGTGGCGACGGTGCTGTTTGAAAAGCACCTGAAGTTCGATCCCAAGGCGCCGCGCTGGCCCGACCGTGACCGTTTCATCCTGTCGGCCGGCCATGGCTCGATGCTGATCTACTCGCTTCTCTACCTCACGGGTTATGAGGATGTGACGATCGAGCAGATCCGCAACTTCCGCCAATGGGGCGCCATCACCGCCGGCCACCCGGAATTCGGCCATGTCGCGGGGGTGGAAACGACGACCGGCCCGCTGGGCCAGGGCATTGCCAACTCGGTCGGCTTCGCCATGGCCGAGGAGCATCTGCGCGCCCGCTGGGGTGCCAAGGTGCAGGACCATTACACCTATGTCATCGCCGGCGACGGCTGCCTGATGGAAGGCGTCAGCCAGGAGGCCATCGGCATCGCCGGCCGCCAGAAGCTGAGCCGGCTGATCGTCCTGTGGGACGACAACGGCATCACCATCGACGGCAAGGTTTCGCTGTCGGACGTGACCGACCAGAAGGCGCGCTTTGCCGCCTCGGGCTGGGATGTCTTCTCATGCGACGGGCATGACCCCGAGGATATCGACCGCGCCATCACCGCCGCCAAGGCCAGCCCGAACCCGGCGATGATCGCCTGCAAGACCCATATCGCCCTGGGCCATGCCGCGCAGGACACCTCGAAGGGCCATGGCGCCCTGACCGACAAGGCGCAGCTTCAGGCGGCGAAGGACGGCTACGGCTGGACCGGCGGCCCGTTCGAGGTGCCGGCCGCCATCAAGGCGCAGTGGGAAGCCATGGGCGCCCGGGGCGCCGCCGCCCATGCCGCCTGGGCCGACCGCGTCGGCGCGCTGTCTTCCGCCAAACAGGCCGAGCTGCAGCGCATCTTCTCGGACGAAGCGCCGGCAAAGCTGCCGGCCGCGATCCGCGCGGTCAAGAAGGCCGCCGCCGAAGCGCCCGCCAAGCTGGCCACCCGTTCGGCCAGCGAAAAGGTGCTGACCGCGATCAACCCAATCATGCCCGAAACCTTCGCGGGTTCGGCTGACCTGACCGGCTCGAACAACACCAAGACCGGCGATCTGGGCATCTTCTCGCCCGAAGACCGCAAGGGCCGCTACATGTATTGGGGCATCCGCGAACATGGCATGGCCGCCGCGATGAACGGCATGGCGCTGCATGGCGGCGTGCGTCCCTATTCGGGCACCTTCATGGCCTTCACCGATTACGCCCGCCCCTCGATGCGGCTTTCGGCGCTGATGGGGCTGCCGGTCGTTTATGTGATGACCCATGACAGCATCGGCCTTGGCGAAGACGGGCCGACCCACCAGCCGGTGGAACATCTGGCGATCAGCCGCGCCACGCCGAACACACTGGTCCTGCGCCCGGCCGATCTGGTGGAAGTGGCCGAATGCTGGGAAGTGGCGCTGAGCCAGAAATCGACGCCTTCGGTTCTGGCGCTGAGCCGGCAGAACCTGATCCCGGTGCGCAAGACCCACACCGCGCAGAACCTGTCGGCCAAGGGCGCCTATGTGCTGGCCGAAGCGGTGGGCAAGCGTCAGGTCATCCTGATCGCCACCGGTTCCGAGGTGGAAATCGCCATGGCCGCGCGTGAGGCGCTGCAGGCCGAGGGCATCGGCACCCGCGTGGTCTCGATGCCGTCGATGGAACTGTTCGCGGCGCAGGACGAAGCCTACCGCAAAAAGGTGCTGCCCGCCGGCCCCGCCCGCGTAGCGATCGAGGCCGGGGTGCGTCAGGGCTGGGACCGCTGGCTGCTGGGGGAACGCGGGAAAGAGGCCAAGGCCGCCTTCATCGGCATGTCGTCGTTCGGTGCCTCGGCGCCTTATGACCGGCTCTACAAGGAATTCGGCATCACCGCCGAAGCCGCCGTCAGCGCCGCCAAGGCGCTGATCTGATCGCGGCCTGACAAGATGACCAAGGGGGCGGGCACTGACCCGCCCCCTGCCATTTCCGGCTGGGGCGGAGGCGCGGATGAAACGCTGGTTCCGGGGGTTCGGCCCCGTCATCGCCCCTGCCCATGGGGCCGAGGTGCTGCGGGCCGCGACGGGCGCCTGTCTGGGCCTTCTGGTCGCGGCGGGCGTTCTGTACGAAGGCAGCGGCGCCGCGCTGATCGCGCCCCTGGGGGCCAGCGCGGTTCTGGTCTTTGCAGCACCCAACAGCCCGCTGGCGCAGCCCTGGTCGGTGATCGTCGGCAACACGCTGGCGGCGGCGCTGGCGCTGGCCTTGGTGGCGGCGCTGCCGCCGGGGCCATGGGTGGCGCCGGTCGTGGTTGCGCTGGCCATTGCGGCCATGGTGCTGGCCCGCGCGCTGCATCCGCCGGGGGGCGCGGTGGCGCTGGTGGTGGCCCTGTCCGGCCCCCTGCCCCCGGAATTCGCGCTGTGGCCGGTGGCGGCCGGTTCGGCGGTGCTGGTCGCGGCGGCGATCCTGTGGAACCGCGCCACCGGCCGGGTCTATCCGTTCCGCCAGCCCGGCATCACCGGCCCCCATGGCACGGCCGACCCCACGCCCGGGCAGCGCGTCGGGCTTGATCCGGCCGAGCTTGCGGCGATCCTTGAGGATTACAACCAGTCGGCCAACCTGGGCGTGGCCGACCTTGCCCGGCTGATCGGCGCGGCCGAGCGCGCGGCGGCGGCCCGGCGGATGGAGGCCTTTACCTGCGCCGACATCATGTCGCGCGATCTGGTGACGGTGCCGCCCGATGCGCCGGTCTCGGTGGTGGCCGACCTCTTCCGGGCGCGGGCCTTTACCTCGCTGCCGGTGGTGGACGGATCGGGGCGGTTTCTGGGGGTGATCTTCCAGCTGGACCTGATCCGCCGCGCGCGCGAAGACGCGCTGCGGCTGGACCGCGGCTTTCTGGCGGCCTTCGCCCGGCTGATCGACCGCAGCCGGAATGCGCCGCCTGTTGCCGGCGACATCATGCGCGTCGCGGTGCCGCGCGCGACGCCCGCCACCCCGGTCGGCGCCGTGCTGCGGCTTCTGTCCGACGACGGGGCCGAGGCGGTGCCGGTCGTCGTCGGCCCGGCCATCGTCGGCATCGTGACCCGCAGCGACCTTGTCTCGGCGCTGGCCCTGCGGCTGGGCAGCCGGCCGGAGTAGCGGCGGCGGAACGGTGCCCGGGCGGGAGAAGGCGAGGCACCGCCTCGCCCCGCCCGCGCGCGCCGGTTCGGCTGGAGACGATGCGGCACGAGATTCCAGAGGCCGGCGCCTGCCCCGGCGGGCGAGAAGCGCCCGCCGATGGCGGGGCGGGCGCTGGCCGGGCCTTTGAGGCCCGACCTCGCGGGGTGAAGCGTTGCGCTATGGCGAAGGCGATGGCCTTCGCCATGGCAGGGGAAGGTGCGTGTGAACACGCACCCTACGGGCCCCAGCCCCCGTCGCTAATGCGCGGCCTTGCGCCCGGTCAGCGCCGCAATCGCCGGGCCGATCACCCGGGTTGCCAGCGGGATCAGCATCAGTCCCAGACCCAGCCCGAACACCCCGTCGAAGAACGCCGTCACCGCCCAGTTCACAAAGCCCTGCGCCACCGCGACCGCGCCCGAGACATATTCGGCGATGTGGTGGATGGTCTCATAGGGCCAGGCCCAGAGATGCGTGACCTCCAGCCCGTGGATCACGATATTGCCGCCGACCCACAGCATCGCCGCCGTCCCCACGGTGGACAGCACCTTCAGTAGCACCGGCATCCCCCGCACCAGCCCCGCGCCGATCCCGCGCGACAGCCCGGTGCGCCCCGAGGCCACCATGTGCAGCCCGATATCGTCCATCTTCACGATCAGCGCCACCGCGCCATAGACCACCACGGTAATCGCCACGCCCACGACGGCCAGCGTCGCGGCCTGCAGCCAGATGTTCGGCTCTTCGATCACCGAAAGGGCGATGGTCATGATCTCGGCCGACAGGATGAAATCGGTCTTGATGGCGCCGGCCACCTTTTCCTCTTCCAGATGGGTCGGGTCCTTGGGGTCATGCGCCGCCTCGATCTCGGCATCGGCATGGGGGGCCAGCGCATGCACCAGCTTCTCGGCGCCCTCGAAGCACAGATAGGCGCCGCCCAGCATCAGCAGGGGCATGATCGCTGCCGGCAGGAAGGTCTGCAGCAACAACAGCGCCGGCAGCAGGATCACGATCTTGTTGCGCAGCGACCCCAGCGAGATGCGCCAGATGATCGGCAACTCCCGCTTCGCCGAGAAGCCCGTGACATATTTGGGCGTCACCGCCGCGTCGTCGATGACCACGCCGGCGGCCTTGGCCCCCGCCTTGGCGGCCGCCGCCGCCACGTCATCAACCGAGGCCGCCGCCACCTTGGCAATCGCCGCCACATCGTCCAATAGCGCCAGAAGTCCGCTCATCCACCTGCACCCTGCCTGTCCGGCGCTCAACTTACCGGCGCCCAACTTAGAAGCAAGCCGGCCCCCGGACCAGTGATGTTAGCGCAAACCCGTCCTGTTCGCGCTAACATCCTGAAAATGCGTCGCTTTTACGCTTTGCCCCAGGGATGTCCTGAGGTATGCCGCCCCGGGGACGCAACGGAGACGACAGGCCATGACCATCACCATCGGCATCAACGGCTTCGGCCGGATCGGGCGCTGCACGCTGGCGCATATCGCGGAATCGAACCGGAATGACGTTCAGGTCGTGGCGATCAACGCCACCGGCCCCATCGAAACCAACGCGCATCTGCTGAAATACGATTCGGTCCACGGCCGCTTCCCCGGCACGGTCAAGGTGGAAAACGGCGCGCTGGACCTGGGGCGCGGCCCGATCCGCGTGATGTCCACCTACAACCCCGAGGAACTGGACTGGGAAGGCTGCGACATCGTCCTGGAATGCACCGGCAAGTTCAACGAACGTGAAAAGGCCGCCGTGCATCTGGGCCGCGGCGCCAAGCGCGTCCTTGTCTCGGCCCCGGCCAAGCGCGCCGACCTGACGGTGGTCTATGGCGTCAACCACCGCTCGCTTCTGCCCGAGCATCTGGTGGTTTCGAACGCCTCCTGCACCACCAACTGCCTTGCCCCGCTGGCCAAGGTGCTGAACGACGCCATCGGCATCGAATCGGGCATCATGACCACGATCCACAGCTATACCGGCGACCAGCCGACGCTGGACCGCCGCCACAAGGACCTGTATCGCGCCCGCGCCGCCGCCATGGCGATGATCCCGACCTCGACCGGCGCCGGCAAGGCGATTGGCGAGGTGCTGCCCGAACTGGCCGGCAAGCTGGACGGCTCGGCCATCCGCGTGCCCACGCCGAACGTGTCAGCCGTGGACCTGACCTTCGTCGCCGGCAAGACCGTGACGGTCGAGGACGTGAACGAGATCGTCCGCGAAGCCGCCGCGGGCTATATGGGCATGGTTCTGGCCTATGACCCCGAGCCCAAGGTCTCGATCGACTTCAACCACACGCCGCAATCGTCTATCTTCGCCCCCGACCAGACCAAGGTCGTCGGCGGCCGCACCGTTCGTGTCCTGGCCTGGTATGACAACGAATGGGGCTTCTCCTGCCGCATGGCCGATGTTGCCGGCGTGATGGGGCGGCTCCTCCACTGATGGAGGGTCCGTGACCAATCGCATCGCTTTCGGCCTTGCCGCCGTGCTTCTGCTGGCCGGTATCGCCGACGCAACGCTGAATTCGGGCGAGGGGCTGCTGTTCCTCGCCCGCAAACTTCTCGATCTCGTGGAATATCTCGCCTTCTGGCGCTGAACGGTGCAAACTTCCGTTGATCGTCACGCATTTTTCGTGATGTTAGCGCTAGCATTGACCGCGCGTGAGTCGCGCCAGGGTTTCAGGAGGTTTCCATGACCGTGAAAGTCGCCATCAACGGATTCGGCCGCATCGGGCGCAACGTGCTGCGCGGGATCATCGAATCGGGCCGCACCGATATCGAGGTGGTCGCGATCAACGACCTTGGCCCCGTCGAAACCAACGCCCATCTTCTGCGCTTCGATTCCGTCCACGGCCGCTTTCCGGCGCAGGTGACCACCGGCGAAGACTGGATCGACGTGGGCCGCGGCCCGATGCGGGTGACGGCGCTGAGGAACCCGGCCGACCTGCCGTGGTCGGATGTCGATATCGTCCTGGAATGCACCGGTATCTTCACCTCGAAGGAAAAATGCCTTCCGCATCTGGAAAACGGCTCGAAGCGGGTGCTGATCTCGGCCCCCGGCGACGGGGCCGACAAGACCATCGTCTTTGGCGTGAACCACGACACGCTGACCAAGGACGATATCGTCGTCTCGAATGCCTCCTGCACCACCAACTGCCTGTCGCCGGTGGCCAAGGTGCTGAACGATGTCATCGGCATCGAAAAGGGCATGATGACCACGATCCACAGCTATACCGGCGACCAGCCGACGCTGGACACCATGCACAAGGATCTTTACCGCGCCCGCGCCGCGGCGCTGTCGATGATCCCCACCTCGACCGGGGCGGCCAAGGCCGTGGGTCTGGTGCTGCCCGAGCTGAAGGGCAAGCTGGACGGCTTTGCCATCCGCGTGCCCACGCCCAATGTCAGCGTGGTGGACCTGAAGTTCATCGCCAAGCGCAGCACCAGCGTCGATGAGGTCAACGCCGCCATCCAGGCCGCCGCCGACGGGCCGCTGAAAGGCATTCTTGGCTATACCAAGTTCAAGAACGTCTCGTCCGACTTCAACCACGACCCCCATTCCAGCGTCTTCCACATGGACCAGACCAAGGTGATGGACGGAACCTTTGTGTCGATCCTGTCGTGGTATGACAACGAATGGGGCTTTTCAAACCGCATGGCCGATACGGCCGTGGCGATGGGCAAGCTGATCTGACGCTTCCGCAGTCCGGGTCTTTGGGGGCACCTTCGGGTGCCCCTATGTTTTTGCGCAAGCCATGCATCAGACGCATGGCGGCAGGGCCGTATCGGCCGTTGTTAGCGCCACCATGGTTGCCATATTCTGCACATGCGAAGGGAACAAGCCATCCGGGCCTTCCGATCGCCGATGAAAGGATACGACCATGAAGAACCTGTTTGCCCAGATCCGTGAAGAGGCCCAGAAGCGCGCCCTGTATCGCCGCACCCGCGACGAGATTGCCGCCATGCCGCGCCACGTCGCGCTGGACCTTGGCATCTTCCCCGAGGACGCCGCCCAGATGGCGCGCAAGGCCGTCTGGGGCTGAGGCCCCTCACGCCGCGACGATCCGGGGGCCCAAGGGCCCCCTTTTCATTTGGGGCACCACGAATTTTCGACGAAAATTCGTTGGTTACCCGATGATCTTCATTCCGGCGGCAAAGCGCGCCGCATTGGCCTGATAACCCTCGGCCGATTTCAGCAGGCGCTGGCGCGCGGCCTCGTCCAGTTCGCGCACCACCTTGCCGGGGCTGCCCATGACCAGCGATCCGGGCGGAATGGTCTTGCCCTCGGTCACCAGCGCGCAGGCCCCCACAAGGCCGCCCGCGCCGATATGCGCCCCGTTCAACAGCGTCGCCCCCATGCCGATCAGGCTGCCGTCCTCGATGGTACAGCCGTGCAGCATGGCCTTGTGGCCGATGGTGCAGTTGGCGCCGATGGTCAGCGGAAAGCCCATGTCGGTGTGCAACACGCTGTTTTCCTGCACATTCGACCCCTCGCCGATCACGATGGGCTCATTGTCGCCGCGCGCCACCGCGCCGAACCAGATGTTCGCGCGCGGACCCACGATGACGCGGCCGATCAGCACCGCCGTGGGCGCGACCCAGGCGCTGGGGTGAATTTGGGGCGCCACGCCGTCCAGTTCGATGATCATCTGGCGTCAAACTCCCGGTTCAGGCCACGCACGAAGCCGGCCAGATCGGGCTGGCGGTCGCGCTTCAGGCGCTCTGCTTCAAGAATGGTCGTCAATTCCTTGAAAGCCTTGTCGATTTCGTGATTGACGATCACATAGTCATATTCGGCCCAATGGCTGATCTCGGCCTGGCTTTTGGCCATCCGCCCGGCAATCACCGCGTCGCTGTCCTGCCCACGCCCGCGCAGGCGGCGTTCCAGTTCGGCGATCGACGGCGGCAGCACGAAGACCGACACCACATCGCGCCCCAGCGCCGAGTTGCGGATCTGCTGGCCGCCCTGCCAGTCGATGTCGAAAAGCGTGTCGCGCCCCTCGGCCATCGCCGCCTCAACCGGGCCGCGCGGGCTGCCGTAGTAGTTGCCGAAGACCTCGGCATGTTCCAGCATCTGGCCGGAATTCACCATGTCTTCAAAGGCTTCGCGCGACCTGAAGTAGTATTCGCGGCCCTCTTCCTCGCCCGGGCGGGGCGGGCGGGTGGTGGCCGAGACCGAAAAGCGCAAGGTGGTGTCCCACTCCATCAGCCGCCGCGCCAGCGTCGATTTCCCGGCGCCCGAGGGAGAAGAGAGGATAAGCAGAAGCCCGCGCCGGCGGAAGTCCTGGGCCATGATCATTCCACGTTCTGAACCTGCTCGCGCATCTGGTCTATGACCGTCTTCAGGTCAAGCCCGATCCGGGTCAGCGCCAGCGACTGCGCCTTGGAACACAGGGTATTCGCCTCACGCATGAATTCCTGCATCAGGAAGTCGAACTTGCGGCCGATGGGCCCGGTTTCGGCCAGCAGGCTACGGGTGGCCGAAACATGGGCGGCCAGCCGGTCAAGCTCTTCGGTGACGTCGTTCTTCACCGCGATCAGCGCCAGTTCCTGCGCCAGACGGGTTTCATCGACGCCCTCGGCATTGGCCAGCACCTTGGCCAGCGCCTCGCGCAGGCTGGTCGCGGCGGCCTCGCGCCGGGCGGCGGCTTCGGTCGCGGCGGCGGCGGTCAGGCCGGCGATCTGGTCCAGCTGGCCCGCGATCACCGCATTCAGCGCCGCGCCTTCGGTGGCGCGCATCGCCTGAAACTCGGCCACCAGCGCCGGCAGGTCAGCCAGAATCGCGGCGCGCAGGGGGGCGGTGTCAATCTCGGCCGCCGAGGTGTCCAGAACGCCGCGCACCGCCAGCACATCGGCCGCCGTCGCCTGCGCCAGCGTCACGCCGGCGGCCATCGCCGCCGCCTCGACCTCGGCCAGCGCGGCCAGCACGCCGGTCAGCGCCGGGGCGTTGACGCGCATCCCCTCGGTTCCCTCGGCCATGCCGTCGCGGGCGACGCGCAGGGACAGGCTGACATTGCCGCGGCTAAGCCCCTTGGCCAGTTCGCCCCGCAGCGCCAGTTCCAGCCCGTCGATCCAGTCGGGCACCCGCAGCCGCAGGTCCAGCCCCTTGCCGTTGACGCTGCGGATGTCCCATCCCCAGCTGTGGCCCGCCCCCTGCCCCTTGCGGGCGGCGAATCCGGTCATCGAAAGGGTCATGGCGGCTCCTTCAGGTGTTTACCATTTGCCGAGATTTCCGGCCAAATCCGCGGCAACGGGTGTAGCTTAAGACATTGGTAACAGGTGTTGCAGCAGGATTAACCAGTCTTTGCACCTGCATACCCCCTGCGGCACGGAGGCGGCGATGGACCTGACATTCCCCGGAACGGAACGCAAGACGATGACGCTTCATTCCCCCCTGCAGCAGGTCCGCGCCTATTGGGAGGGGCTGCGCGACGGCACCGCCCTGCCCCGGCGCGAGGCGATTGATCCGCGCGGCCTGTCGGGCGCACTGGAACAGGTGTTTCTGATCGAACGGGTCGCCCCCGGCATCGCGCGGCTGCGGCTGGCAGGCGCTCTGTTGCAAGAGGTTCTGGGGATGGAGGTGCGGGGCATGCCGCTGTTCGCGCTGTTCGAGCCGGCCACCCGCGCCCGGCTGGGTCAGGCGCTGGAAGGGCTGTTCACCACCCCCGCCGTTCTGGACCTGTGGTTGGAGGCCGAGCGCGGCATCGGTCGCCCGGCGCTGCGCGGCCGGATGCTGCTGTTGCCGGTCTGCGGCAACCGTGATGAGCCGGGGCTGGCGCTGGGGTGCCTGTGCGTCGAGGGCCAGATCGGCCGCTGCCCGCGCCGCTTTGCCATCTCGGGTCTGGCCGAAGAGCCGCTGGCGATGCCGCAAACCGAACCTGCCGAGCCGCTGCCCGGTCTGGCCGAAGCCCCGCCGGTGCCCTTTGTGCCCGCCCCGCCGCGCAGCCGCCCGGCGCTGCGGCTGGTGCATTCACGCGACTGATTCCAAAGGAAAAGGGCGGCCCCGCAGGACCGCCCCCTTGATCTTTGCCACCGCTTACAGCGCGACGCGCCGGCCTTCGTCCCGCTGGGCCTGAAGCTCTTCGGCGACAAGGAAGGCCAGTTCCAGCGACTGCGAGGCATTCAGCCGCGGGTCGCAGGCGGTGTGGTAGCGGTCGGCCAGGTTTTCGTCCGACACCGCGCGCAGGCCGCCGGTGCATTCGGTCACATCCTTGCCGGTCATCTCGAAATGCACGCCGCCGGGGATGGTGCCCTCGGCCTTGTGGATCGCGAAGAACTCACGCACTTCCGACAGGACCGCGTTGAACGGCCGGGTCTTGTAGCCCGAGGACGACTTGATGGTGTTGCCGTGCATCGGGTCGCAGGACCAGACCACGTTGGCGCCTTCCTCACGCACGGCCTTGATCAGGCGCGGCAGATGTTCGCCCACCTTGCCGGCGCCGAAGCGCGCGATCAGGGTCAGCCGGCCGGCCTCGTTCGCCGGGTTCAGCTTGGCCATCAGCACCTTCAGGTCTTCGGCGGTGGTCGAGGGGCCGCATTTCAGGCCGATCGGGTTCAAGACGCCGCGGCAGAATTCCACATGCGCGCCGTCGGGCTGACGGGTGCGGTCGCCGATCCAGATCATGTGGCCCGAGCCCGCCACGTTCTGGCCGGTGATCGAATCGACGCGGCACAGCGCCTCTTCATATTCCAGCAGCAGCGCCTCGTGGCTGGTGTAGAAATCGACGCGGCTCAGCTGGTCGGCGGTTTCCGAGTTCACCCCGGCCGCGTTCATGAAGTCCAGCGCATCGGCGATGCGGTTGGAAATCTCGCGGTAGCGTTCGGCCTTGTCATGCTCGGCAAAGCCCAGCGTCCAGGAGTGGACGCGGTGAATGTCGGCGAAACCGCCGGTCGAGAAGGCGCGCAGCAGGTTCAGGCTGGCCGCGGCCTGGGTATAGGCCTGCAGCATGCGCTGCGGATCGGGCACGCGGGCTTCGGTCGTGGCCTCGAACCCGTTGATGATGTCGCCGCGGTAGCTGGGATATTCCACGCCGCCGATCACCTCGGTCGGGGCCGAACGCGGCTTGGCGAACTGCCCGGCCATGCGGCCGACCTTGATCACCGGAACCTTGGCGCCATAGGTCAGCACCACCGCCATCTGCAGCATCACCCGGAAGGTGTCGCGGATGTTGTCAGCGCTGAACTCGGCAAAGCTTTCGGCACAGTCGCCGCCCTGCAGCAGAAAGGCCTTGCCTTCGGCCGCAAGCGCCAGCTGCTTCTTCAGCTTGCGCGCCTCGCCGGCAAAGACCAGCGGCGGATACTTGGCCAGCTGCGCCTCGACGGCGCCCAGTGCGGCGGTATCGGGATAGTCGGGCATCTGGATCCGCGGCTTTGCGCGCCAGTCCGACTTTGTCCAACCCTTGGTCATGGGTTCCTCCCCTGCGTTAGCGGTATCGCGGGGATATACGGAGAAACCGTAGGAATGCAAAGGGCCAAAGGGCGCTTTTTGCCGCAGCCCCCCCTTGCGGAAGGCCGGATTTTCAGTTTCCATCCGCTGAATCCGACGCTTTCAGGTCGCAAGATGTCAAGCCTCTCCCCCAAAGCCACCCAGACGGCCAAGGCCGTGCCGGTCCGGCGTTTCGTGTTCCTGCTGCTGGACCGCTTCACGCTGTTGTCCTTTGCGGGGGCGGTCGAGCCGTTGCGCATCGCCAACCGCGTCTCGGGCAAGCCGCTTTACACCTGGGTTCTGGCCGGTGAGCCGGGGGCCGGCGGCTTCATGTCCTGTTCGAACGGGGCGGCCTTCCGGCTGGACATCGGTCTGGATGAGATTGAGCGGGACGATACCGTTCTGGTCTGCGGCGGCATCGACGTGCAGCGCGCCACGACGCGCGGCGTGCTGAACTGGCTGCGGCGTGAGGCGCGGCGCGGCGTGACCATGGGCGGGCTTTGCACCGGCGCCTATACCATCGCCAAGGCGGGCCTTCTGGACGGCAAGAAGGCGACGATCCACTGGGAAAACCAGGACGGCTTTCTGGAAGAGTTCGAGGATGTGCGGCTGACCAAATCGGTCTTCGTCATGGACGGCAACCGCTGGTCCACCGCGGGCGGCACCTCATCGCTGGACCTGATGCTGAAGGTGATCGCGGCCGATCATGGTGAGGATCTGGCCAATACCGTCGCCGACCAGCTGATCTATTCCACCATCCGCACCGATCAGGACACCCAGCGCCTGTCGATCCCGACCCGGATCGGCGTGCGGCATCCGAAGCTGAGCCAGGTCATCCAGATGATGGAGGGCAACATCGAAGACCCGATGTCACCCGCCGATCTGGCCGAAGAGGTGGGCATGTCCACCCGTCAGCTGGAACGGCTGTTCCGCCGCTACCTGAACCGGTCGCCGAAGCGCTATTACATGGAGCTGCGGCTGCAGAAGGCGCGCAACCTTCTGATGCAGACCGACATGAGCGTGATCAACGTGGCCTTGGCCTGCGGCTTTGCCAGCCCGTCGCATTTCTCGAAATGCTACCGCAGCCACTACAACACCACCCCCTACCGCGAACGCGGCACCCAGGGCATGCCCGGCGCGCCGGGGATTGGCGTGCGGCTGTCGATCTGAGCGGGGGTGGTGCGTGTGAACACGCAGCCTGCGGGACGGCGCAGGCGTGGGGTGCGTGCCGGCACGCACCATGGGAAACCGGCGCGGTGCGTGTGAACACGCACCCTACGGCGCCAGCCGGTAAACCGCGCCGTCGATCACCGACAGGAACCAGATCGACCCGTCCGGCGCTTCGGCCACTGCCCTGACGCGGGCGGTTTCGGCGGCGGCGATGCGTTCCTCGGCAAAGCCCTTGTCGGCCGGCGTATCGGGGTCCAGCCGGCTGATGAAATCGCTGTTCAGGCTGCCGGTGAAGATGTCGCCCTTCCATTCCGGCACCAGTGCGCCCGAGTAGAACAACATTCCCGAAGGTGCGATCGAGGGCACCCAGTAGTGCAGCGGCTGCTCCATCCCCTCTTTGACCGGCCCCTCACCTATGGCGCCGCCGCCATATTCCTCACCCCAGGTGATGACGGGCCAGCCGTAGTTCCTGCCCTTTTCGACCCGGTTCACCTCATCTCCGCCCTGCGGCCCGTGTTCGACCAGCCACAGCGCCCCGTCCGGCCCGATGGCCGCGCCCTGCGGGTTGCGGTGGCCCAGCGAATACATACCGGGAAAGGCCCCCGCCGGGGTGTCGGCGGGCAGGCCATCGGCGGTGAAATGCATCACCTTGCCTTCGGGATGCTCGGGCCATTGCGCATGCAGGCCGCCGGGGCCGGTGCCCCTGTCGCCCAGCGTCAGAAAGATGCTGCCATCGGGCGCCTCGACCACGCGGCTGCCGAAATGCCGTCCGCCGGGCATCACGGCGCCGACGAAGACCACCTTCACATCCTCCAGCCGCGCGTCATCCGCTGACAGCCGCGCCCGGGCCAGCACCGGCGCCCGGCCCACCCCCGGCTCGATGGTATAGGTCAGCCACAGCTGCCGGGTTTCGGCGAAATCATGCGGCACCATCACGTCCAGCAGCCCGCCCTGATTGCCGATGGCGATGGCGGGCAGGCCCGTCACCTCGCGCCGGCCATCGCCATCCAGCAGCCACAGCCGCCGCGCATCGCGTTCGGTCACCAGAAAGCGGCCGTCGGGCAGAAAGGCCAGCCCCCAGGGCTGATCAAACCCGGTCGCGACCGGGGTGATCTGCATCGGGCCGGCCGAGGTTTCCACCCCGCCCGCCCCTGCGGGCAGGGCCGCGATCATCAGCGCGACGGCGGCAAAGGCGCGCAACAGGGGCATCGTCAACCTCATCTGACGCTGCCAAATCTAGCACGGCAAGGCGGGCCGGCAACTCCCGGTGGTGTTATTTCAAGCTTGAAGATTACCCCCGCAGCGCCTAGAACTTCGGGGCCGCTCTGCCGGGCAAAGACCGCGGGCGATCGGCCTTTTCTTTTGCCAAGGCCCGCTCTAGGCTTGGCGCAGGATTGCGATCCAACACGGGAGAGAAAAATGAAAAAACTGCTTCTGGCCTCGGTGGCTGCCACGGCTTTCGCCGGCGCCGCTTCGGCCGACGATGTCAAGCTGGGTATCCTGATCGGCTTCACCGGCCCCATCGAATCCCTGACCAGCCACATGGCCGCCGCCGCCGAACTGGCGATGGCCGAAGTGAATGCTTCGGGCAAGTCGGCCCACACCTTCACCTCGGTCCGCGGCGACTCGACCTGCGTCGATGCCGCTGCCGCCCAGGCCGCCGGTGAGCGGATGGTCACCGCCGAAGGCGTCAAGGGCATCATCGGTGCCGACTGCTCGGGCGTGACCCGCGCCGTGCTGCAGAACGTTGCCCGCCCGAACGGCATCGTGATGATCTCGCCCTCGGCCACCTCGCCCGCGCTGACCGCGGACGAAGACGACGGCCTGTTCTTCCGCACCGCGCCTTCGGACGCGCGCGAAGGCGAAATCATGGCCGACATCCTGATGGAAAAGGGCGTGAAGTCGATCGCGCTGACCTATTCCAACTCGGACTACGGCAAGGGTCTGGCCGAAGCCATAGCCAATGCCTACACCGCCAAGGGCGGCGTGGTGACGATCAACGCCGCGCATGACGACGGCAAGGCCGACTATTCGGCCGAAGTCGCCGCTCTGGCGGCGGCCGGCGGCGACATTCTGGTGGTCGCGGGCTACCTCGATCAGGGCGGCAAGGGCATCATCCAGGCCTCGCTCGACACCGGCGCCTTCTCGACCTTCGGCCTGCCGGGCGGCATGGTGGGCGACAGCCTGCCCGCAGCCATCGGCCCGGCGCTGGACGGCTCTTACGGCCAGGTTGCACAGTCGGACGCCCCCGGCGCCGCGATCCTGACCGAGATGGGCAAGGCCAACGCCACCCCGTTCGAAGCCACCTCGCCCTATGCGATGGAATCCTATGACGCCGCCGCGCTGATCATGCTGGCCATGCATGCCGCCGGATCGACCGATCCGAAGGTGTACAAGGAAAAGATCATGGATCTGGCCAACGCCCCGGGCGAGCCGATCCTGCCGGGCGAACTGGGCAAGGCGCTGGAGCTGATCGCGGCCGGCACCGACATCGACTATCAGGGCGCTTCGGGCGTCGAACTCATCGGCCCCGGCGAATCCGCCGGCCGCTACAAAGAGTTCGTCATCAAGGACGGCAAGTATGAGACGGTGACGTTCCGTTGATCGGCTGATCCGTTCACAGGACAGGCACGGCCCGGGGTTGACCTCGGGCCGTTCCCACAAGTAAAGCCGCCCGCCGCCACGCGGGACCGAAGGCGGCACAGGGGGAAACATGATCAAGGTCGAAAACCTTCACAGGCATTTCGGCGGCTTCCGGGCCGTTGACGGCGCCTCGCTGGAGATCGCCACCGGCTCGATCACCGGGCTGATCGGCCCGAACGGCGCGGGCAAGACCACGCTGTTCAACGTGATCGCCGGCCGCCTGCCGCCCACCAGCGGCACGGTGACCATGGACGGCGAGGATATCACCGGCCTTGCGCCGCATGTGCTGTTTGGCAAGGGCCTCTTGCGCACCTTCCAGATCGCCCATGAATTCGGCTCGATGACGGTGCGCGAAAACCTGATGATGGTGCCGCCCCGCCAGTCGGGTGAAAACCTGATGAACGCCATCTTCCGCCGCGGCCCCGTCGCCGCCGAGGAAAAGCGCATCCGCGAAAAGGCGGATGAGGTGCTGGATTTCCTGACCATCAGCCATCTGGCCGACCAGAAGGCCGCCAATATCTCGGGCGGGCAGAAAAAGCTTCTGGAACTGGGCCGCACCATGATGGTCGATGCCAAGATCGTCTTTCTCGATGAGGTCGGCGCCGGCGTGAACCGGACGCTTCTGAACACCATCGGCGACGCCATCGTGCGGCTGAACAAGGAACGCGGCTATACCTTCTGCGTCATCGAACACGACATGGATTTCATCGCCCGCCTCTGCGACCCGGTCATCGTCATGGCCGAGGGCAAGGTGCTGGCGCAGGGCACCGTTCACGAGGTCAAGAACGACGAGCGCGTGATCGAGGCCTATCTGGGCACCGGCCTGAAGAACAAGGTGAAAGAGGAGGCCGCCCATGGCTGACCCCACCGCCATCGCGTTTTCGCCGAAAACGCGGGCACCGAATTTTCGTCGAAAATTCGCTTCTGCAACGGAGGCGTGCCATGGCTGAGCCCTTCCTGATCGGCGATGGCATGACCGGCGGCTACGGCACGGTCGACATTCTGCACAACTGCACGATCTCGGTCGAAAAGGGCCAGATCGCGGTGATCGTCGGCCCGAACGGCGCCGGCAAGTCCACCGCCATGAAGGCGGTCTTCGGCATGCTGAAGCTGCGCGGCGGGGCGGTGCGGCTGGATGGTGAGGATATCACCACGCTGACCCCGCAGGCGCGGGTGCGCAAGGGCATGGGCTTTGTGCCGCAGACCCACAACATCTTCACCACGATGACGGTTGAGGAAAACCTTGAGATGGGGGCCTTCATCCGCACCGACACCGGCATCGCCGGGACGATGGAGCAGGTCTATGACCTGTTCCCGATCCTGAAGCAGAAGCGCTATCAGCCGGCGGGCGAACTTTCGGGCGGCCAGCGGCAACAGGTCGCGGTCGGCCGGGCGCTGATGACGCAGCCCAAGGTGCTGATGCTGGACGAACCCACCGCCGGCGTTTCACCCATCGTGATGGACGAACTTTTCGACCGCATCATCGAGATCGCGCGCACCGGCATTTCCATCCTGATGGTCGAACAGAACGCCCGTCAGGCGCTGGAGATTGCCGACAAGGGCTATGTCCTTGTGCAGGGCGCCAACCGTTTCACCGACACCGGCAAGGCCCTGATGGCCGACCCCGAAGTCCGCCGTTCCTTCCTGGGGGGCTGAGGCATGGATATTCTGAACGCCTTCGTGGCCTTCGCGAACTTCGTTCTCGTGCCGGGGCTGACCTATGGCAGCCAGCTGGCACTGGGGGCGCTTGGCATCACGCTGATCTTCGGGGTGCTGCGCTTTTCCAACTTCGCCCACGGCGACACCATGGCCTTCGGCACGGCCTTCGTGATCCTGTTCACCTGGTGGTTCCAGTCGATGGGAATCTCGGATGGCTTCCTGCCCACGGCGCTGCTGGCCCTGCCCTTCGGCATCGCGGTGACCATCGCCATGGTGCTCGGCACCGACCGGGTGGTCTATCGCTTCTACCGCCGGCAACGGGCGAAGCCGATCATCCTTGTCATCGTCTCGGCGGGCGTCATGTTCGTGATGAACGGCCTTGTCCGCATGATCATCGGCACGTCCGAGAAGAACTTCTCGGACGGCAGCCGCTTCCTCCTGGACCCCAAGGTGTTCCGCGATGCGACCGGTCTGGCCGAGCCGCTGGCGATCAAGACCACGCAGGCGGTGACGGTGGTGGTGGCGATCCTGTGCGTGGCGGCGCTGTTCTGGTTCCTGCAAAAGACCCGCACCGGCAAGTCGATGCGCGCCTACGCCGATAACGAGGACCTGGCGCTGTTGTCGGGCATCAACCCCGACCGCGTGGTCATGGTGACATGGATCATCGCCGGCACGCTGGCCTGCATCGCCGGCACGCTTTATGGCCTCGACAAGTCCTTCCGGGTCTTCGTCTATTTCGGCCTGATGCTGCCGATCTTCGCCGCGGCCATCGTCGGCGGTCTGGGCAGTCCGCTGGGCGCCATCGTGGGTGGCTATGTCATCGCCTTTTCCGAGCTTCTGGTCACCTCGGCCTGGCGCAAGATCGCCGGATATATCCTGCCCGACGGCTGGCTGGGGGACGGGCTCTATCAGGCGCTGTCCACCGACTACAAGGTGGCGGTCAGTTTCGTGATCCTGATCGTCGTGCTGCTGGTGCGCCCGCAGGGCATCTTCGGAGGGAAATGAGATGACGCGCAACCTCTCACTCTTCGCCGGTCTTGCGCTGCTGTTCATCCTGACGGGCATGCTGCAAAGCTGGAACCTGTCGCTGAACATCCTGAACCTGGCGCTGTTGTCGGCGATCATGGCGATCGGCGTGAACATCCAGTGGGGCTATGCCGGGCTGTTCTCGACCGGGATCGTCGGGTCGGTCGCGCTTGGCGGGCTGGCGGTGGGCCTTGTCTCGGCCCCGCGCGTGCCCGAAGGCTGGGCCGCCGGCGGGCCGCGCATTCTGGGCGCGCTGATCTTTGGCGCGCTGGCGGTGGCGCTGGCGATCTGGATTTACCGTCGCCTGCCCAAGGGCCGCGTGCGGCTGCTGGCGGTGTCGCTGTTTCTGGTGGTGGCCTTCTTCATCTACCGCGCCATCCTTGACCCCGCCGTCGTGGCGGTCGAGGCGAACAATCCCGCGCAGGCCGGCCATATCGGCGGGCTGGGCCTGAATTCGCTTCTGGCCTGGCCGGTGGGCGCGCTGATGGCGGCGGGTGCGGCCTGGATCATCGGCAAGATCGCCCTTGGCCTGCGCGAGGATTATCTGGCCATCGCCACGCTGGGCATCGCCGAAATCATCGTGGCCGTCATGCGCAACGAAGACTGGCTGGACCGCGGGGTGAAGAACCTGATCGACCTGCCGCGGCCCTGGCCGGTGCCTTACGAAGTCAACATGCAGACCCACCCGGACTATGTCGATTTCGTCACCCGGGCCGGCTTTGACGCGATCACCTTCTCGACCATCTTCGTCAAGCTGCTTTACGCCGCGATGTTCGGCCTTGTCCTTCTGGCGCTGATCTGGCTGTGCGAACGGGCGCTGAACAGCCCCTGGGGCCGCATGGTGCGCGCCATCCGCGACAATGAGGTTTCGGCCGCCGCCATGGGCAAGGACGTGAAATGGCGCCACCTGCAGATCTTCATGATCGGCTCGGCCGTCGTGGGGCTGGCGGGCGCGATGATGACCTCGATGGAAGGCCAGATCACGCCGGGCAGCTACCTGCCCCTGCGCTTTACCTTCCTGATCTGGGTCATGGTCATCGTCGGCGGCTCGGGCAACAACTGGGGCGCGGTTCTGGGCGGCATGCTGATCGGCTGGCTGTATCTGGCGGTCGAATTCCTGGGCCCGCAGATGATGGAGCAGATCACCCGAGGCCTGCCGCCGGGCGATCTGAAATCGCACCTGCTGGATTCCGCCGCCCATATGCGCCTTCTGACGCTGGGGGTGGTGCTGCTGGTGGTGCTGCGCTTTGCGCCGAAGGGGCTGATCCCCGAGAAGTGACGGCCGGCGCCTGACCACCACAGCCTGAATTGACCGGGGCGGGGTTCATCCCCGCCCCCTGCCATTTTTGCGGGCCGCGCGGCCCCCCGCCCCGATGCGACATATTCTGTCGCAAACGCGCATGCCGCGCGCGGCCCCGCTTCGCAAAGTCGCGCCAAAGCTGACAGGAGTCTTCGCCATGAAAACCCATACCCGTGTTCTGGTCATCGGCGGCGGTGTCGTCGGCTGTTCGGTGCTGTATCACCTGACCAAACTGGGCTGGTCGGACGTGATGCTGGTCGAACGGTCGGAACTGACCTCGGGTTCGACCTGGCACGCGGCGGGCGGCTTTCACACCCTGAACGGCGATACCAACATGGCCGCGCTGCAGGGCTACACCATCCGCCTTTACAAGGAACTTGAGGCGATCACCGGCATGTCCTGCGGGCTGCACCATGTGGGCGGCATCACGCTGGCAGACAATCAGGCGCGTTTCGAACAGCTGAAGGCCGAACGCGCCAAGCACCGCTACATGGGGCTGGACACCGAAATCCTTGGCCCTGAAGAGATCAACAAGTTCACCGACGGGATGGTGAACCTGGAAGGCATCATCGGCGCGCTTTACGATCCGCTCGACGGCCACCTTGACCCCTCGGGCACCACTCATGCCTATGCCAAGGCTGCGCGGATGGGCGGCGCCGAGATCGTGCTGCACAACCGCGTGCTGGAAACCAACCCCCGCCCTGACGGAAGCTGGGAAGTGGTGACCGAAAAGGGCACCATCATCGCCGAGCATGTGGTGAACGCCGGCGGCCTCTGGGCGCGGGAAATCGGCGCGATGGCGGGGGTTTACCTGCCGCTTCTGCCGATGGCGCACCAGTATCTGGTGACCGACGACATCCCCGAGATCATGGATATCCTGAAATCCGGCCGCGAGTTTCCGCATGTGATGGACCCCGGCGGCGAAAGCTATCTGCGTCAGGAAGGCCGGGGCCTGTGCATCGGCTTCTACGAAAAACCCTGTGAGCCGTGGTCGGTTGACGGCACGCCCTGGGACTTCGGCCACGAGCTTCTGAACGAGCAGTTCGACAAGATCGAAGACAGCGTGAACTTCGCCTACCGCCGCTTCCCCGTGCTGGAGCGCAGCGGCGTCAAGCGGGTGATCCACGGCCCCTTCACCTTCGCGCCCGACGGCAACCCGCTGATCGGGCCGGTGCCGGGCCTGCGCAACTACTGGTCGGCCTGCGCCGTGATGGCGGGCTTCAGCCAGGGCGGCGGCATGGGCCTGGCCCTTGCGCAATGGATGATCCACGGCGAGGTCGAACGCGATCCGCGCGGCTTTGACGTGTCGCGCTTCGGCAACTGGACGACCCCCGGCTACACCGTGCCGAAGGTGATTGAAAACTACCAGATGCGCTTCTCGGTCAGCTACCCGAATGAGGAGCGCCCGGCCGCCCGCCCCTTCCGCACCACGCCGATGTACGACATCTTCGACGGCATGAACGCGGTCTGGGGCCAGCAATACGGGCTGGAAGTGGTGAACTACTTCGCCCTGCCCGGCGAGCCGCGCTATGAAACCCCGACCTTCCGCCGCTCAAACGCGTGGGAGGCGACGGCGGCCGAGGTGCGCGCCCTGCGCGAAGGCGTCGGCATCAACGAATTGCAGAACTTCGGCAAATACCTGGTCAAGGGCGCCAAGGCACGCGACTGGCTGAACCGCATCATGGCCGGTGCGATTCCGAAACAGGGCCGCCTGTCGCTGACCCCGATGCTGGCCGAAAGCGGCAAGATCATCGGCGATTTCACCGTCTCCTGCCTGTCGGAAACCGAGTTTCAGCTGACCGCCAGCTATGGCGCGCAGGGCTGGCACATGCGCTGGTTCGAAAGCCATCTCGAAGACGGCGTGACGGTCGAAAATATCTCGGACAGCCGTTCGGGCTTCACCATCGCCGGCCCGAAGGCGCGCGATCTTCTGGCCAAGGTCACCCGCAGCGATGTCTCGGCCGAAGCCTTCCGCTTCATGGATGTGCGGCCGCTGACCGTCGGCATGGCGAAATGCCTTGTCCAGCGCGTCAGCTACACCGCCGATCTGGGCTATGAGATCTTCTGCGACCACATGTCGGTGCGCCATCTGTGGCAGGTGCTGACCGCCGCCGGCGCGGAATTCGGCCTGCGCCCCTTCGGCATGCGCGCGATGATGTCGCTGCGGCTGGACAAATGGTTCGGCAGCTGGGGCCGCGAATTCGCGCCCGACTATACGCCGGCCGAAACCGGGCTCGACAAGTTCATCCGCTGGAACAAGGACTTCATCGGCAAAACCGCCGCGCTGGCCGAAAAGGAAACCGGGCCGAAGCGCCGCCTCGTCTCTTTCGTGGTCGATGCCAACGGCGCCGATGTGGTGGCGTGGGAGCCGATCTGGCTGGAGGGCAAGGTGGTGGGCTTCTGCACCAGCGGCGGCTTCAGCCACTGGACGGGCAAGTCGGTGGCCATGGGCTTCCTGCCCGCCGAAGCGGTTCAGGATGGTCTGGCCTGTGAGATCGAGATCCTCGGCGAACGCCGCGCGGCCACCGTGCATCTGGCGCCGATCTGGGACGATGGCGGGCGGATGCGCGCCTGACCCCCCATCCTCTCTCGGAAAATATCCTCGGGGGGTGAATGCCCGGAACGGGCAGAGGGGGGCAGACAGCCCCCCTTTCGCGTTTCACACCAGCTCCACCCATTGCCCGTGAAAGCCCGCCCGCCCCAGCGCGATCCGCCGGTCTCCGGGCCAAAGCCGCAGGGTCACCGCGGCGCTGCCGGGGGTGGCATCGGCCTCCATCCCCAGCCAGGCCAGCGGGGCGGCTTCGGTCGCGCGCGCGCCCGCCGCCTCCATCGCCGCGGTGATGCGGGCGGCGGTGTCGGCGGGGAAATACTGGAAAGCGATGGTGTGGCAGACCAGATGGCAGGCGCCCTGCCAGCCGGCGGCCAGCCGCGCCTCAAGCCAGCCGGCGGCGTCACCGGGATCGACCTGCGGCGGGTGGCGGGCGGCGATCTGCAGCGCCAGGCGCAGGCGGGCCAGCCGGTCCTCCTGATCGGGCCAGACATAGGACAACAGCCGCAAGCCATCCGCCGCAGGCACCAGCGGGTTCAGGTCCACCCCACGCGCCGCCACCACCTGCACCGCACCGGCCCGCGGCGGGCGGCCGCGCCATTCAGGCCACAGGACCAGCGCCGGATCGGGCGATCCGGTCAGAATCCCATGCACCTCAAGCCCGTAGCGGAAGAAGTTCAGGTTCAGCCCGGCACTGGCGCCAAGTTCCGACACCTGCAGCGGCAGCCCGGTCAGCCCCGCCACCTCGGCCGCACCGGCCAGCAGCACCGCGCTGCGGCCGACCTCATTGGTCTGCGGCGCATTGGCCATCCAGCGGGTCAGGAAGGCATCCTCGGCCCTCAGCACATCCGCCAGCGCGGGCTCCAGCCCCGGGCCGTTCTGCGGCGGATAGCAGGCGGCCAGCGCCGGCGCCCGGCCGGTCAGCACCAGATGGTGCAGCCCGCCCGCCAGCCGCAGCGGCAGCGAGGCGCCCGAAGGCCCGGGGTCGCCCTGCCAGCCCGCCATCAGCCGGTCCAGCCCGCCGCCCGGCGGCACCAGCCCCGGCAGAAGCCGCATCAGCCCGGCGGTAAAGGGCGAACCCAGCCCCTGGCAGGCCCGCGCCTGGATTTCGAATGCCGCGATCAGATCGTCCCGCATGGTTCACCTCCGGCCCCCAGCCTGCCACGCGGCACAGATAGGTCAACAATTATGACCCTGTTGATACAAAAGGTGATCCGCGCCGTGCGATCGGCTAGGCTGCCGGCGGAGGCCCCATGACCGAAACCCATATCCTGATCCTGGCCGCCGGCGCCTCATCGCGGATGCGGGGGGCCGACAAGCTGTTGGAACGGCTGGAGGATCAGCCGCAGATCGCCCGCATTGCCCAGGCTGCGCTGGCGACCGGCCTGCCGGTGACGGTGGCGCTGCCGCCCGACCGCCCGGCGCGGGCGGCGGCGCTGGCGGGGCTGGCGGTGACGCCGGTCATCGCCGCCGATGCCGCCGGGGGCATGGCCGAAAGCCTGAAATCGGGGCTGGCCGCCCTGCCCGGCGATGCGGCGGTGCTGCTGCTGCTGGCCGATCTGCCCGAGATCACGGCCGAAGACCTGCGGACCGTGCTGCAGGCCGCCGCCGCCGCCCCGCAGCTGATCCACCGTGGCACGGCGGCCGATGGCACGCCCGGCCATCCGGTGCTGTTCCCGCCCTGGGCCCGGGCGGAACTGGCGGCCCTGCAGGGGGATGAGGGCGCGCGCAGCCTGCTACGGCGCCATGCCGACAGGGTGCGAGCGGTGCCCCTGCCCGGCCGCCATGCCACGACCGATCTGGACACGCCCGAGGATTGGGCCGCCTTCCGCGCCTTACGCGGCCAGTAGCACCCGCGCCTCGTGCGCCTTCAGCGTCAGCCGGGCCGAGGGAAAAGCCACATCCATCCCCGCGAGTTCGGGGAAGATGGCCAGCATTTCTTCGTGCTGCGCGTCGTCCATACCGTCCAGCATGCGCTGCGCCGGCTGGAAGCTTTCGCTCCAGGTGCCGTCGGCCAGAACGATTTCGTGCCGGTCGAACATGATGTGGACATAGGTCACGCCGCCGGTCAGCACCTGTTCCACCCCGGCAAGCCCGGTCAGATGGGTGGCGGCGATCAGAACCTCGGCCTCACCGAACAGCATCTCGGCCCGCCAGCCTTCCACCAGCATGCGGTGCTGGGGGGAAACCTTCATGTCGCGCTGCGGCAGGCCATCGCCCAGCGCGCCCTTGGCGATGCGCACCGGGCGCAGGCGGGGCTGCACGATCAGATCGGCGATGCTCAGCCGCCGCTGGCCGACCCAGCGCAGCGGCTGCAGGCCGTTGTCGCGGGTCATCACCAGATCGCCGGGGCGCAGCGCCTCAACCGCGACTTCGCCCCGGTCGGTGACGATCAGCGTGCCGGGGGTGAAGCAGGGGATGACCTTCTCGACGTTGCTGAAGGCCATCGTCCCGATGACATTGCCGGAGCCGTCCAGAAACTCGACCGTGCCGTTTTCGGGGTTGCCCGGATCATAGTTGATGTTGGTCAGCGACCAGCCCCAGGCCGACAGGTCCAGCACATCGTTGTCGCCGGCATTCTCGCCGCCGTCGATCGTGTCGCCGATGCCGCCGACGAAGGTGTCATTGCCGATGCCCCCCACCAGCAGGTCAGGCCCGTCGCCGCCGTCCAGCAGGTCGTCGCCGTCGCCGCCGTAAAGCGTGTCGGCGCCGGTGCCGCCGAACAGCCGGTCATTGCCGGTGCCGCCATCCAGAAGGTCATTCCCGGCGCCGCCGATGATCGAATCGTTGTCGGCGCCGCCATAAAGCTGGTCATCGCCGCCCCGGCCGTCGAGCGTGTCGTTGCCGGCGCCGCCGTAGAAGATGTTGGTGAAAGGATCGGCCGGCGACGCGCCCTGACCGTCATAGCCGGTCAGCATGTCATCCCAGGCCGAGCCGTAAAGCCCGTCGATACCCGACAGCACATCGCCCGCCGCATCGCCGCCCGAAGCGGTTCCCGCCGTCAGGTCGATGGTCACGCCGCTGGCCGAACCGCTGTAATCGGCGAAGTCCAAGCCCTGCCCGCCGGTCAGCGTATCGGCGCCCTCGCCGCCCGTCAGCGTGTCATTGCCGTCGCCGCCGGTCAGGCTGTCATTGCCGGTGCCGCCGAACAGCGCGTCATGGCCTTCGTCGCCCTGAAGCGTATCGTTCCCGGTGCCGCCGTAAAGCGCATCGTTGCCGGTGCCGCCGAACAGCCGGTCATCGCCGCCGTCGCCGTAAAGCGTGTCGTCGCCCGCCTCACCCGAAAGCGAGTCGTTGCCTTCGCCGCCATAGACCACGTCGTTGTTGTCGCCGGCCAGAACCGTGTCATCGCCCAGACCGCCTTCGATGGAATCGTTGCCGGCGCCGCCCAGGAGGGAATCGTTGCCGGCATCGCCGAACAGGCTGTCATCGCCGCCGTCGCCCGCCAGTGTGTCATTGCCGTTGCCGCCATAAAGCCGGTCATTGTCGGCGCCGCCCGACAGGCTGTCGTTGCCGTCGCCGCCGTAAAGCGTGTCGTTGCCCGCGCCGCCCGACAGCGTGTCATCACCCGCCGCCTCGGCCGCCTGATTGACCGGCACGGTGTTGACGAACAGCTCGTAATAGAAGCCCGAGGTGGTGGCGTTGGTGTTGGTGCCGGTCGCCCCCACGGTCAGCGTGGTGAAGGGCACGTTGATCGTCAGCGTGCCGACGTTGCCGGCCGCGCCCGAGGTGCGCACCAGCTGGCCCGAACCGTTGATTGTATAGCCGGTGCCGGTCAGCGAGACGGTGCCGTTGGCGATGGCCGTCGTCAGGTTCATGGTGACGCCATCAAGCGTGATGGTCATCTGTTCGTTGGTTTCGAACTGGGTAAAGCGCAGCTGCGCCCCCGCCACCTGCGACGACATGGTGTGGGTATGGGTTTCGGTCGAATCGCCGTTGCCGATGCGCCAGCCCGAAACCGTGCCGCTGGTGCCCGAGGTCAGGTTGTTGTCGCCCGACACCGTCTGGACCGAGAAATTCGGCCGGCCCGAAGTGCCGGTGATGGTCTGCGTGGCGCCCGTCACCTCGGTATAGCTGGCGGTATAGGTCACCGCCCCGGCCGCATCGCCGCCATAGATCAGGTCGTCGCCGCCGCCGCCTTCCAGGCTGTCATTGCCCGAGCCGCCGTCGATCGTGTCATTCTCGGTGCCGCCGTCGACCGTGTCGTTGCCATAGCCGGCGCTGATCGAATCCGCGCCCGAGCCGCCGAAGACCACGTCATTGCCAAGGCCCGAAACCACGGTGTCGTTGCCGGCGCCGGCCAGGATGTAATCGGCATTGCCGGTGGTGCCGCCAAAGCCGGTGGCATCCAGATGGTCCACCCGGTCGCCGTTGGCATCGACATAGGCCGAATCGATCAGGTCATTGCCGGCGGTGCCATCGACCACCCCATCGGCCGAACTGCCCACCCCGCCTTCGAACTGCATCGAATAGACGCCCAGCGGGTCATGCGTGTCGAAGTCGTTGCCGGCATAGGTGGTCAGGAAGGCCGGGTCGCCCGAACCTTCGACCAGCGTCTGGGTCACGCCATTCGAATAGCCCACCGTGGCATGGCCGGTGTAGCCGTTGGTGAAGCCGATCTGTTCATAGATGTATTCGACCGCGAAATCGCCGCCGCCGGTCGCGGTGATGACCACCTGAAAGCTGGTCACGCCGGACCCGCTGTAGGGCGCCACGTCATCCCAGGTGATGGTGATCTTGCCCGTCGCCGGATCAAGATCCCAATAGATGTTGCCACCTTTCGAGATGTCGATATCGGTCCAGAACGGCGCCAGCGACGGCTGGCCAAGCGATGTCAGCGCCGCCGGCGTATAGGCGGTGTTGGCCGAGGCGAATGTGATCAGCCCGTTCGTATTGACGTAGATCGACGTGTAGGAGGTGCCGTTGATGTTGATCCCGCCCGATCCGAAGACCGAGGTGATGTTCACATTGGCCGCCCCGTCGTCGAGGTTGCCGGTGTAGCTCGAGGTGCGGAAAGAGTTCTCGCCGTAGCCGGAACTGCCCCCGAGGCCCGTGTTCATCGTCGCCATTGCCGTCAGCCCCCTGACATGCATGCCCCCCAAGGCGGAGAGCATTGTTTCCCGTTCAGGCTAGGGGGCAGAAATGAAGAAACCGGGGCGCGAATCCGGCATCGGCGGGCACGGCACCCGCCGATTGCGTTCATAATCGGGCAAAATCGCCTAAAAACCTTGGGATTGCCGCAATCAGGCCGACAGCAGCACCTTGGCCTCCCGTCCCTTCAGGGTGATGCGGGCCGCCGGATAGGCCCCCGATTGCACCAGATCGGGAAACAGGGCCAGAAGTTCGGCCCGCTGATCTTCGCCAAGGCCTTCAAGCGTCGCCTCGCCGGGCTGGAAGCTTTCCGACCAGGCGCCGTCGGCATGGATGATCTCATGATGGTCGAACATCAGGTGGATGTAGCTGACGGTGCGCGGCATGACCCGTTCGATGCCAGGGGTGCCGACCAGATGGGTCGCGGCCGCCAGAACCTCATGTTCGCCGAACAGAAGCTCGGCGCGCGGACCGGCCAGCAGCATCCGGTGCTGCGGGCTGACCAGCATGTCACGCTGCGGCAGGCCTTCGCCCAGCGCGCCCTGCGCGATACGGATGGGGTTGAAGCGCGGCTCGGCCATCAGTTCGGCCTGCGTCATGTCGCGCCGCCCGATCCAGCGCAGCGGCTGCCAGCCGTTGTCGCGCGTCAGCACCATGTCGCCGGGGGCAAGCGTTTCGATCACGCGCTCTCCCTGATCGGTCAGAATGCGGGTGCCGGGGGTGAAACAGGCGATGACCTTCTCGATGTTGATGAACTGCATCGTCGAGACGACGTTGCCATCCCCGTCCAGAAACTCGACCGTGCCGTTTTCATGGTTGTTGGTGTCATAGATGATGTTGGTCGCCGGATGGCCATAGGCCGTCAGGTCCAGCACGTCATAATCGTCGCCGCCTTCGCTGCCCGAAACGAAATCGCCGGGGCCGCCATAGATGTAGTCGCGGTCGTCGCCGCCCAGGATCGTGTCATTCCCGGCGCCGCCATACATCGTGTCATTGCCGGCCTCGCCCCAGATCAGGTCATCGCCGTCGCCGCCTTCGATCAGGTCGGTGCCGATGCCGCCGCGCAGGGTGTCATTGCCGTCCTCGCCCTGCATGACGTCATTGCCGGGGCCGCCATAGACATCGTCATCGCCCTCGCCGGCCCGCAGCGTGTCATCGCCATAGCCGCCGCCCATCGAGTCATTGCCGGCGCCGCCTGTCAGGCTGTCGTTGCCCGCATCGCCTTCCAGCGCGTCATGGCCGTCGCCGCCGTCGATCGTGTCGTTGTCGTCGCCGCCGTTGATGCTGTCATCGCCGCCACCGCCCGAAAGGCTGTCCTCGCCCGCCATGCCGCGGATGGTGTCATTGCCCTCGCCGGCATCGACGGTGTCATTGCCGGCCTCGGTTTCGATATTGTCGTGGCCGTCGCCGCCCAGCACGCTGTCATCGCCCAGCCCGGCAAAGACCGTGTCATCGCCGGCGCCCGCGTCGATGGTATCGTTGCCCTCATCGGTCAGCACCAGATCGCCGTCGTCGCCCGCGACCACGCTGTCATCGCCCGCGCCGCCGTAGATCGAATCGACGCCCGCGCCGCCTTCCAGCGTGTCATTGCCGATATCGCCGATCAGCACATCGTCATTGTCGCCGCCATAAAGCTTGTCGTCGCCGTCGCCGCCGGCAAGAAGGTCATTCCCTTCCTCACCGTGCAGCGTATCGTTGCCCGCGCCGCCTTCGACGCTGTCGGCCCCGGTGCCGCCATAGACCACATCGCCCGCAGCCCCGCCGCGGATCGTGTCATTGCCGCCATAGCCCTTGATCGTGTCGGCGTCGCCGTCCCAGCCGTCGATCTGGTCGGTCTGCGGATCGACATAGCCGGGGTTCATCAGGTCGTCGCCGGCGGTGCCATCGACGATGCCATCGGGGTTCGCCGGAATGCCCATCGCCACCAGCGCCAGCGGGCTGGAGACGGCCGAGGGCGAAACGCCCACCAGCACCAGGCTTTCGCCGTTCGGGAAATGCAGCACGGCATTGCCGTTGCCGTCATCGCCCACCGTCACGTCATCGACCCGCACCGGCGCCCCGCCGGCGTCATGCAGCGCCGAGACGTCCAGCTGATCGACCCCGGTATAGCTGCCGTCCGGGTTCAGCGTGGGGGCGGTGAAGCCCTGCACCTGATCGGCGCCCGAGCCATCGCCCAGCACCAGCGTTTCGGTGGCATTGCCCAGCTGGATCGTCTCGATCTCGGTGAAGCCGGCACTGTTCGTGCCTTGCGTCACGCTGCCGGTTTCAGGGTTGGCCGAGGTCAGGTTCACCCGCACCGCGCCGGTCAGGCCCGACAGGTCCAGCACATCGCCCGTGGTCTGGCCATCCTCGCCGCCGATGATCGTGTCGGTGCCGAAACCGTCGGTCAGAACGAAGCGGTCATCGCCCGCGTCGCCGTCGCTGAGGTCATTGCCCGAACCGCCGGTCAGCTGGTCATTGCCCGCCCCGCCGTAAAGCCGGTCATCGCCCGAGCCGCCGTCGATCGTGTCATTGCCGCCGTCGCCATAGACCGTGTCGTTGCCGGCATCGTCGCCCGCCGTGCCGAAGCGGTCGTTGCCGTCGCCCAGCGCCGCCCAGTCATTGCCTGCCCCGCCGGTGACCGAATCCGCCCCCGCGCCGCCGAAGACAATGTCATTGCCCGCGCCCGAGTTGACCGTATCGTCCCCCGCCCCCGCGATCACATAATCGGCGTTGCCGGTGGTGCCGCCGAAGCCCGTCGCGTCGTTGTTGTCGATGCGGTCGCCGTCAGGGTCGCCCAGATAAGAGGTGTCAATCAGGTCGCCCGCCGCCGTGCCCTGCACGATCCCGTCGCGCGCCGTGGTGGAAACCGTCTTGACCGTTACATAGCCGACATCGGTATTGCCTTCGGAATCAATGATTTCGTAGGTGAAGTTGTTCTGGCCGATGTCGCTGTCGGACTGCACGGTGATCGTGCCGTTCGCGTTCAGCGTCACCCGTTCGCCGGTGGGCAGCGTCACCTGCTGGCCCGGCACCACGGAAACGCCGTTGATCTTGGTGATGGTCAGCCCGCCGTCGGTCATGTCGCGGTCATTGCCGAGAATGTCGAAGGTGCGGGTCGAATTGGCGGTCAGCTGCACCGTATCGTCGAAGGCCAGCGCATAGGTCTGCACGCTGTCGCCCATGATCAGAAGGTTCGAGTCATAGGCCGCGTCGCCGCCGTCGGCGATGGCGATCTTGATGGTGTTGACCTGCCCGGCGTTCACCGGCGCCTTGACCGACAGGACCAGCGTGACGCCGTCCATCTCGGTGTTGTAGGTGTCGGCGGCGTTCGAGTGGTAGAGGTTCTGGTTCGAGGTCGGGTTGACCGTGTCGATCGAGATCTGCCCCGAGGTCGAGATCGTCGCCTGCACATACTGGCCGTTCACCCAGACGCCGATGACGTCGTTATACCCCTGGTTCACATATTCGGGGTATTCCTCGGACGAAAAGACGAACTGCATCGTCAGAACGTCGCCCTCGGGCACGAAACTGGCGGTCAGGATGGCGCCGTCATAGGTCGCGGCCCCGGCAATCGTGTTCAGCTGGGCATCGCCATCGACCCCGCCGGCCATGTCATTGCCCATGCCGGCCTGGGTGTTGGTGTTGGTCGTGCCCGACGAGTTGGTGAAATCGGTCACCCGGCCGGTTGACAGGATCACCCCGCTGTCGGTGGGCGAAATCCCGGCAATCGTCGTCGTCGCGCCCGAATAGATGCCGGATGAGGCCGCATCGCCGGTATAACCCGCGGACACCACGGTAATGCCATCGCCGAAGATGGCATTGGCCATGTCCATCGCGGTGGCCGAAGTGTTGATCGTCAGTTCATTCGCAATCGCCATTGCCCTAACCCGTCACAAAGCTGCACCGCGGCCGGAACCACCGGCCGACACCAAAGGCGGACAGGCGAATCCCGCCTGCCCCATTCCTTCGGCTTCTGCGCCGCCATTCGGGCCAAAGCGTGCGTGAATTGGGTTTGAGCCGCGGCAAATTGGGGCATTTGCGCGGCAGCCGGTGCAAAAGCACTGTCATTACACAACGTTAACGATTGTGATTGTGGCGCCGCAACGCGGCGTCAACCGGCGCGCGAAAACCAAGAGGGGCCCCTTGCGGAGCCCCTCGGGTCGGACCGGGACTGCTGTAACGCGGCCACCGGCCCGCGCTGCATAACCGGTTATTTGCCCAGAAGCATCGCTTCGTGGCGCTTCAGCACGCGGCGGGCGGCCTGATAGTCCTCGATCCCCTCGGCGGTCTTCAGCTCGGGGAAAAGTTCAAGGATTTCGGCGCGCTGCGCATTGCCAAGGCCCTTCAGCGTGTAGTCGCCGGGCTGGAAGCTTTCGGTCCAGGCGCCGTTCGACAGCACGACTTCGTGGCGGTCGCACATGAAGTGGATGTAGGTGGTGCCCGCCGCCTCGACCTGCGCGATGTCGGCGCCGGCCACCAGATGCTTGGCCGCCACCAGAACCTCATGCTCATCGAAGTAAAGCGAGGTGCGGTCGTTGGCCACCAGCATGCGGTGGTTGGGCGACACCAGCATGTCACGCTCGGGCAGGCCGTTGCCCAGGCTGCCGGCGCGGATCAGCACCGGCTTCAGGTGCGGATTGGCGGCAAGGTCATACCAGGTCAGTTCCTTCTGGCCCAGCCAGCGGATTTCCTGAATGCCGTGTCGCGGGTGATCACCTTGTCGCCCGGCTGCAGCCGTTCCACCGGAACCTCGCCCTTCGGCGTCGCGATCAGCGTGCCGGGGGTGAAGCAGGGCACGATCTCTTCGATATTGGTGAAGGACATGCTGCCGGTGACATTGCCGTCTTCGTCCAGGAACTCGACCGTGCCGTCGATGCCGTTGCCGTCGCTGTCGGTGACGACATCTGTCAGGCGGTAGGGGCCGGCGCCGGTCAGCACAAGGCGGTCATAGTCATTGCCGCCCGACCCGCCGAAGACGCGGTCGCCGGTGCTGTCTTCGGCCGAACCGACATGGAACGTGTCGGCATCGGCGCCGCCATACAGCACATCCACCCCGGCACCGCCGGTGATCTGGTCATCGCCCTGGCCGCCATAGACGGTGTCATCGCCCTGACCGCCCAGCAGCGTGTCATTGCCGGTGCCGCCATAGACCAGGTCATCGTCGATGCCCGCGTCGATGAAGTCGTTGTCCTGACCGCCATAGATGGTGTCGTCATCATCCATGCCGTAGATCGTGTCGTTGCCGATCCCGCCGTTGATCAGGTCGGCCCCGTTGTCGGGACGCAGGTCGCCCTCATCATCGCGGATGTTCACCGCGTCGGGCACGCCGGGGCCGTAGCCGCCATAGATCAGGTCGTCGCCATAGCCGCCGTCGATCACGTCCGAGCCTTCGCCGCCGATGATCGTGTCGTTGCCCTGGTTGCCCCAGATCGTGTCGTCGTCGAAGCCGCCTTCGATGCTGTCGTCGCCGTAGCCGCCGAAAATCAGGTCGGCATCGTCGCCGGTGATGATCGTGTCATTGCCGGTGCCGCCATAGACGGTGTCCAGATCGTTGGTCGGGTCGGCATCGGCCGGGTAAAGCCCCGGATAGCCGCGGTCGGGCAGCGGCACGCCGCTGGTGGACGAGGTGTCGATGTAATCGTCGCCCGGGCCGCCATGGACCGAATCCGAACCGTCGCCGCCATAGATCGTGTCGTTGCCTTCGCCGGCCACCACCGTGTCATCGCCGCCGCCGGCGTAGATGCGGTCATCGTTCGGCCCGTCGCCCGGGATCAGCGCGTCATTGCCGTCCACCACGTCGCCGTCATTGTCGCCGGTATAGCCGGTGTCGATCAGGTCATCGCCCGGGGTGCCATAGACGATGCCGTCGCGGGTCGGGTCGGGGTTGTTGTCCACGGTGTCCGACAGCTGGAACATCGAGACCTGGCCTTCGAAGTGCTGGTCGATGTTCATCAGCGTATCGGCCGGGGTGTTCTGCATGCCGGCGCCGATGATCCAGGGCTGGCTGTTCGAACCCTGATCCATGGTGACGGTGTTCGGCACATCGTCGGTCATCGTGTCGCCGGTCGTGGCATTGGTCAGCACCAGCGCGCCGCCGTCACCGCCCTGATCCCACGAGTAATTCAGCGTGACCGAGTCGCCCGGATTGGCAAAGCCCGGCTCGGTCTGGTAGGTCACCGTGCCCGATGCGCCTTCGTGCGAAATCAGGATCGAGCCGTCCATCAGCAGTTCCATGCGGAAATCGCCGGTGTTCTGCCCCTGGGCGTCGCGCGACAGGATGGTTTCGGTGCCGCAGCGCTCGTTTTCGCCGATGGTGAAGGCAATATCCAGCGTGCCGCGGTCCAGCTGAAACTCGTCGCTGGCCATGATCTTGACGAAGTCGTTCTCGCCGTCTAGCACAGCCTGACCGCCCGAGGCGACCGCACCGTTGACATAATAGCCAAACTGGTTGCCGTTGCCCAACGCGCTGTCCATCACGACGTTGTCGGCATCATCAAAGTTGTAAAGCGCAAATACCGGCATGTCCCACTTCCCTCGTTCCTGCAGGCACCCTTCCGGGCCCCGTCCGATCCCAGTTCCGCGGCGCCCGCGTGGCGCCCTCGGATCGGCGCGGCTCCGGTTGCCCGGTTCCCTGCGCCATCGCGGCCTGTCGTCGGAGGTACGTGGAAGCAACACTGGCCAATCCCGGGGGATGGCCCCGGGGCATGGATCTCGGCTCTGATCGAGACTCACCGGGCCACAGCAGCCCGCGTGATCGGCAGCGTTTCCTTCACACCTTACGCGCCTTGCGGCGCGCCACCATCTTACGACCGCCCCCACGGCCAACACGTCTTCCCAGAAAGACCCTTCCTGCTTACTTCCCGTTAAGCCTTACGGGAAGTGAAAAAAGCCGGAAACGTGGCGAAGCGGTGTTCCAACCGTGGCGCGGCGGCGCAGCATGCACAACGTCAGGGCGAAAGATTGTTTCCCTGTCTGCCGGTATCCGGGCGGCAATCCGGGCTAACCATTTGCAACAAAAGCATCAGGCTTTCGGGCGATCCTTGGCACCCGCAGCACTGTTCACACTATGGAAACAGCACTTTCGCGGGGGTTGAATTAACCATTTGGCGCGATCCTGCCCCATCCTTGCCACATTCTTGCCGCGTCTGTTGCCGCCGCGTGGCCAATCGCCGGGCAATGGGCAGATCGGTTCGGGGCAAGCCACTGTTAAGCTTGATAAAGCCCGAATCAGTCGGCGCCACGCCCGGCCCGCCGTTTTGCCGCCACATTCTGCCGCAGCCCCCCGCACAGAACGGCAAGGCCCGCCCCGGGGGAAACCAGGGCGGGCTTCAGGGAAAGGCCGGATAGGCGGCTCAGCGCCGCCTGTCGCGCCAGGGCTGCGGCATGTCACCCGCCATGATGCAGCCGAAAGGGTCGATGTAATCGACCACATCGGCCAGCCCATAATCGCGGATCTGGCCGGTCACCGCCGCCGCCCGCTTGTAGCTGGACGGCAGTTCCGAGGCATCGACCGCCCCGGCGTGAAAGCGGATGTCCAGGCCCGCGGTTTCCGCCGCCAGCATCTGCGCCGGCGTCACCGCCCCCATGCGGCGGCGGTGTTCCGTGCGCGAGAAGTTGCGCCCCGCGCCATGCGGCGCAAAGCCCAGGGCATGGGCCGCATCGCGCCCTTTCACCACCAGAACCGGCTCGGCCATGTTCAGCGGGATCAGGGTCAGGCCACTGGCATCCTCGGCATAGTCGCCCCAGGCCGGCGTCGCGCCCTTGCCGTGCAGGAACAGATCGCCCCGGCGGAAGACGAAGTTGTGCTCGTTCCAGAACCGCTCTCCCGGGCTGGCCCGCAGCGCCTCGGCCACCGCCTGATGCAGGGCGTTGTGGTTGGCTTTGGTCCAGCGGCGGATGATCTGCAGCGCGTCCCAGTAGTCGCGCCCCTCATCGGTATCGGCGGGAATCCAGGCGTTCTGCTTCAGCGTCTCGGGCGACAGCGCGCGGCGGAAGCGTTCGGCAACCTCCATCCCGTGCTTGTACAGAAGCCCCCCCGGCCCGCGCGATCCGTGATGCGTCACCATCGCCACGCGCCCGGTGGCGCGGCTGCGCCCGATGAACAGGAAATGGTTGCCGTCGCCCTGCGTACCCATATGGGCCTGCGCGGCGTGCAGCATCTTGTTGCCGTTCAGGAACGGGTTGGCGCGGAACTGGTCCATCAGGTCCAGAGAGACGGTGAAGCGGCTGCCCTGATCGCGCCCGCCCGCCCCGAAATGGGTGATCGCCTGCGCCGCATCCAGCGCCGCCTTCGGGTCCACCTGCCCCAGATCGGTGATCATCACCGAACAGCAGATGTCGGCCGAATGCATGCCGGGATGGATCGCGTTGCGCGCCGCCACCACGCCGCCCACGGGAATCGTGCCCAAAGGCCCCGCCGGGCAGGCATCGGGCATCACCGCGCCGGCCGTGACCGTGGGGGTCTTCAGCACCTCGGCCATGGTCGCCAGCACCTTGTCGATGTTGTCCTGTTCGTCGGCATTTTCGGCGCGGATGCTGACATGCAGCGGCACCGCGCCCGCCTTGCGCAGGGCAAGCGGTTCGGGCGCGGGCGGCGGCAGGTCGGCATCGAGCATCTGGCGGATACGGACAAGGCCATAGCCTTCGGCCCGGGCGGCATTGGCGCGCGCCAGAAGCGCGGGAAAGGCCGGCCCGGGGCGGTGGCCCCAGCCGATCAGGTCGGCCCCGGTCACGGGGGAAGCGGCTTCGTCGGTCATCATCTCATACACTCATATCATCGGTCCGGGGGACAAGCCCCGGGAAGTTCTGGCTGGAAGGGAGGGGTTCGAACCCTCGACCCACGGGGTAACAACCCGCTGCTCTGCCAACTGAGCTACCTTCCAATGAACCCCGGCGACGAGGTTTGGCGACACATCACGCGCTCTGCCAGGCTGAGCTACGCGCCGTTCCCTTGCGGGCGACGGCACGGCGGGATTCGAACCCGCGTCCTCGTGGTTACCCTGTAGTGCCGCCGGCATTCGCCGGGGTGTTCAGGTCGGGGCGACAAGGGGGAAGAGATTATGGGAACCCCGGCCACACCGTTGGCCGCCTGCAAGGTGGGGGCTTGAACCCCACAGGTTGTCCCGTTGTACGAGCTGTAATCCCTTCGGCATTCGCCCCGGTTCCGGGGGCCGGCGACAAGGTTTGGCAGGACGTCTTCATAAGCTAACCGATTGCTCGGTGCGTGGTGTTGAACCGCACCCCTCCGGGTTTCCCCGGCGCTCTGACCTGTAGTCCTGCCGGCATTCGCCGGGTGTGATCTCCTTCTGTCATGGCTCCGGCGACAAGGGTCGGCGAAACAGATGCTCTACCGCTGAGCTACTGCCGCAAAGGGCAGGCGGGGATCGAACCCGCGACCGACTGTAGTTCCGCCAGCATTCGCCGGGGGTGGGGCGGGACACCTGCGCAATGGCTTTCGCCCGTTGCGCAGGGCCGGACTCGAACCGGCAGAGGCTCTGGTTGTCCCGCCCCCGCTTTCCGGCCCGGGGGCCGGAAAACCTAGATCGTCACCCCGCGGATCTGGCCGACCCAATGGTCGGGCCCCATCCGCCCGGCGGTGAAATCGGCGATCTGGTCAAAGACCTGATCCGAGAAGCCGCCGATGTTCAGCACGTCTTCCCGTTCCGCCGCCTGCGTCGTGCCATAGGGCTGGATGTCGATGCAGACCAGTTTCGCCGCCCGGTTCCGGGCCTTGAGCCTGCTCCACTCCGCCATCATCGCCGTAGCCTGCCCGCCCTGACGCGCATCGACCCAGGACTGGTTGTCCGAGACGAAGATCACCAGATCGGGCGCCAGACCCGCCGCATTCAGCGCCACCAGAGGTGCCGCGCAGTTGGTGCCGCCTCCGCCCAACCCCGCCAGTTTCGTGGCATTGGTCAGGATGGTATCGCGCGCCTCCAGCCGCGCCTCGCGCACCCCCACCTCGAAAGGCAGGACGCGGGCGGCGGGATTCTTGCGCAGCACCGCCGCCGCGACCAGCGCCGCCACGTCGATGCAACGCACCACCGAAGTGGCCCCGCGCCGGTAACCGGTGACGGGCGACAACATCGACCCCGACACATCGGGGCAGACCGCGACCGACCCGCCGAACCCGGGCACATTCGCCACGGAAAGCTCCATCGCGTCGTGCAGCGCGTCGCGCAGCTTTGCGTCCACTTCGGGCGCCAGCGCCTTCAGCGTCGCCAGCAGCTGATAGGGCAGCGCCTTTGCGGCCCGGATACGCCCGGGGTCGCGCAGAACATCCGCCACATGATCCACCGTTCCGGGCACCGTGAAGGCGCCCTTGCGGTCCAGCATGTTCAGCCCCTGCCGCAGCATCTGCCACGATCCCTTGCGCGCCACCTCGGCCCATTGCGCGGGCGTCAGCGGCAGATCGGCCAGCATCTGGAAGGGCACGTCCGGCACATCGGCCGAAGCCCCGGCCCGGAAGGCCAGCAGATCGCGCACCACCCCGGGCAGCGCCGCCGCATCGGCGGGCTTGCCGATCAGCCAGGCATAGAAGGCCGCCCGTTCCGGCGTTTCAGGCCGGGGATGCACCATGCGGATCACATCGGCCAGCGAGGGGTCGTTGCCGACCGAAGCCGCCAGCAACTGCGCATCGCTGGCCCTGTTCAGCCAGTGCTGCACCATCGCCTTGGGCCGCGAGCCGAGCGACTTGCGCCCCGCCTGCCCCGAGCGCAGCATCTGCACGAAGGTCCGCAGCATCCGGCCCGAGGTCACCACCCGCCCGAAAACCTGCGCAAACAGCGCCGGATCGCGGGCCGACAGCACCGCCAGCAACAGTGCGGGCGTATCCTTCATGTGCCCCTTCTCGCGGACATGCACCGCCGTCTGCGCCAGAAACAGCGGGTCCACCGCCATCGCCACCGCAACCAGCGCCGAGGTTTCGGCCTGCGCGTCCTGATAGAAACCGCCGCCGAAGGTGCCGGTCATCGCCAGCTGCGCCAGCTTGTGTTCGGCGCCATGGGCATAGGCTCCGGCCCCTTCGGCATTGCGGGCGGTGGCCTTGGGCAAAAGCCGCCCCACCAGCGATGCAAACACGGATTTGTTTGCCATGATCGTCGTCCTTGATGTTTCGCCCCCTCTTTCTGCCCGGCCCGGCCGGGAAAAAGAAGAAAATCGTCAGATCGGGTCATCATGTTGATCTGAATAGGAAAAAGATAGAATCGCAGAAAAGGCTTCTGGCATTTCATATCCTATGATATACGAAATTATCTGATAGGATCGCACCCATGCGCAATGTCGTCCTCGGCTTCCTTGGCATCCAGCTTGACATGGGCAAGCGGCGCGACTGGCGCCCCTCGGTGCAGCTTTGCGCCCATCCGGGCTTTCCGGTGGACCGGCTGGAACTGATCCACGATCAGCGCCACCATGTGCTGGCCAGCACCGTCGCCGCCGCCGTCGCCCGGATCTCACCGCAGACCGAGGTGCGGCTGGTGCGTATGGACATGGCCGACCCCTGGGACTTTCAGGAGGTCTACGGCAAGCTTTACGACTTTGCCGCCGCCTACGGTTTTGATGAGGACCGCGAGAGGTATCATGTCCATCTGACCACCGGCACCCATGTGGCGCAGATCTGCTGGTTCCTTCTGACCGAAAGCCGCCATGTGCCTGCCCGTCTGGTGCAGACCGGCCCGCCGCGCGCGGATGGCCCGCCGCAGGGCACGCTGGATGTGATCGACCTTGACCTAGCGCGCTACAACGCCCTTCAGCGCCGGTTCGAGGCGGCGGCGCGCGACCATTCGGCGCTGCTCCTGGGCGGGGTGGAAACCGCCAGTCCGGCGATGCAGGCGCTGGCGGCACGGCTGGATCAGGTGGCCACCGTCTCGGACGCGCCGATCCTGCTGGTCGGTGAGGCCGGTACCGGCAAATCCGACCTTGCCGCCCGGATACATGAGCTGAAGCTGGTCCGCCGCCGCATCAAGGGCCGGCTGGTGCAGGTGAACTGCGCCACCCTGCGCGGGCCGCAGGCGCTGCCCGCGCTTTTCGGCCAGCGCCGCAGCGCCACCGGCATCGCCGGCAGCGAACGCCCGGGCTTCCTGCGCGAAGCCGATGGCGGGGTGCTGTTTCTGGACCGGATCGACGAACTGGGCGCCGACGAACAGGCCGCCCTGCTGCAGGTCATCGAAACCGGCCGCTATTGCCCCGTGGGGTCCGAAGCCGAGGTGACGGCGCGCTTTCACCTGATCGCCGCCGCTTCGGCCGATCCGGGGGAACTGCTGCGCACAGGCCGGCTGCGGCCCGACCTTCATGCGCGGCTGTCGCAATGGGTGTTCCGCCTGCCGCCCCTGCGGGAAAGGCGCGAGGATATCGCCGCGCATCTGATCGCGCTGACCGAAGCCAGCGAGCGCCAGCTGGGCCGCAAGACCGGCTTCAACGCCGATGCGCTGGCGCAATATCTGCGCTTTGCCGAAGACCCGGCCACGCCCTGGCCCGGCAACCTGCGCGACCTTCAGGCCTCGGCCCACCGCATGGCGGTGCTGGCCGAGCGCGGCCGCATCACCGCCCCGATGGTCGCCGATGAAATCGCGGCGTTGCGCGGCCAGTGGCAGGCGGCGCAGGCCGACCGTGACGCGGCGCTGCTGCAGGCCCTGCTGCCCGGCGTGGCACTGGATGAGTTTGACCGCGCGCAGCTGGCCGCCGTGGTCCGCGCCTGCCGCGACAGCGCCAGCCTGTCGGCCGCCGGGCGGCGGCTGTTCGCCGTCTCGCGGCAGGACAAGGCCAGCCAGAACGACGCCGACCGGCTGCGCAAATATCTGGCGCGCTTCGGGCTGGACTGGGCGGCGGTCTCGGCCGCCGCTACCGCCGCCGGCCACTGACCGCGCAAGCCCCGATTGCGCCGCGCCCGCCGCCCGCCACCCTGCGGCGTGGCCGGCCATGGCACCCCAACGCGGCACTGGAATTCTGTCACACTCCCCCTTAACAAGGTTGGACAGACCGCCGGCGCTGCCGCCAGAACGCTGTCACATCCCTGTCGTTCCGGCGGGATAGGGCAAGCCGGCCAACAGATGGAGGACAGACCCATGACGATCAGAACTGCACTGGGACGGACGGCAAGCCTTGTGGCCATGCTCTCGGCCACCGCCCTTTCGGCCCAGACCCTGCCCGAGCTTGAAGCCGCGGCCAAGGCCGAAGGCATGCTGACCACCATCGCCCTGCCCCATGACTGGTGCGGCTACGGCGGCGTGATCGAGGGCTTCAAGGCCAAATACCCCGAAATCACCGTGAACGAGCTGAACCCCGACGCGGGCTCGGCCGATGAGATCGAAGCGATCAAGGCCAACAAGGACAACAAGGGGCCGCAGGCGCCCGACGTGATCGACGTCGGTCTGGCCTTCGGACCCTCGGCCAAGGCCGAAGGTCTGACGCAGGCCCATCAGGTCGCCACCTGGGCCGAGATTCCCGACGGCATCAAGGATGTCGATGGCCACTGGTATGGCGATTATTACGGCGTGATGTCCTTCCTGGTGAACAAGGACCTGGTGGAAAACGTTCCCCAGGACTGGGCGGACCTGCTGAAGCCGGAATATGCCGGGCAGGTGTCGCTGGCCGGTGACCCGCGCGCCTCGAACCAGGCGATTCTGGCGGTGCTGGCCGCCGGCATGTCCACCGGCGCCGCGCCGGGCGAAGAGGCCGGCAAGGCCGGTCTGGAATACTTCAAGGCGCTGAACGATGCCGGCAACTTCGTGCCCGTCATCGGCAAGGCCGGCACGCTGGCGCAGGGCACCACGCCCATCGTCATCATGTGGGACTACAACGCCCTTGCCGCCCGTGACACGCTGGCCGGCAACCCGCCGGTGGAAGTCGTCGTGCCGAAGTCTGGCGTTCTGGCCGGCGTCTATGTGCAGGCGATCAGCGCCTATGCGCCGCAGCCCAATGCCGCGAAACTGTGGATGGAATACCTCTACAGCGACGAAGGTCAGCTGGGCTGGCTGAAGGGCTACTGCCACCCCGCCCGCTTCAACGCGATGGCCGCCGCCGGCAAGATCCCGCAGGAACTGCTGGACGCGCTGCCCCCGGCCGCCGCCTATGAAGCCGCCTACTTCCCGACGCTGGACGAGGTGGATGCGAACAAGGCCGCTGTCACCGGCGGCTGGGATTCGGTCGTCGGCGCCAACGTCGAGTGATCTGAGCAAACGACTGCCCGCCCCGGCCACCGTGCCGGGGCGGCTTCCGCCGACCGGAGCCGCCAGACGCGCCGGAGGCCAAAGACCGGGGGTTCCATGTCCGATACAGCCACGCACAACCGGCCCAGACGGCGCCTGCCCCTGGAATGGGCGGGAATCCTGCCCTTCGTGGCCTTTGCCCTTCTGTTCCTGATCCTGCCGACGATGAAGATCGTCATCGGTGCCTTTCAGGCGCCGGACGGCAGTTTCACCCTGCAGAACCTGATCGACCTGAACACCGATTCGATCCGCAGCGCCTACTGGACCTCGATCAAGCTGTCGGTGATCACCGCACTTCTGGGCTGCGCGGTGGGCTTTGCCATGGCCTCGGCCGTCGTCTTCGGCGGCTTGCCCCGGCAGGTCCGCAGCCCGCTGCTGACCTTTTCCGGCGTCGCATCGAACTTTGCCGGCGTGCCGCTGGCCTTCGCCTTCATCGCCACGCTGGGCCCGGCCGGTCTGGTGACGCTGTGGCTGAAGACCGAATTCGGCATCAACCTGCGCGCCATGGGCTTCAACCTTCTGTCATTCTGGGGGCTGGTCGTCACCTATCTGTTCTTCCAGATCCCCCTGATGATCCTGATCATCATCCCGGCGCTGGACGGGCTGAAGCGCGAATGGCGCGAAGCGGCCGAGGTGTTGGGCGCGACCGGCGCGCAATACTGGCGCATGGTGGCCTTCCCGATCCTGTTCCCCTCGCTTCTGGGCACGTTCGCGCTTCTGTTCGCCAATTCCTTCGGCGCGGTCGCCACGGCCTTCGCGCTGACCGGGCCGCAGCTGAACATCGTGCCGATCAAGCTTTTCGCCCAGATCCGGGGCGATGTGCTGGGCAATCCGAACCTTGGCTATGCGCTGGCCTTCGGGATGATCGTCATCACCGGGCTGGCCAACGTGATCTACATCGTGCTGCGAACCCGGTCCGAGAGGTGGCTGAAATGAAACGCCTTCTCGCCTGGGCTGCCCTGCTGGCGGGGGTGCTGTTCTTCCTGCTGCCGCTGGCCGGCATGACCGAATTCAGCCTGAAGATGCGGCGCGGCGAATATTCCTTCGACGCCTACCGCAAGGTGTTCGAGGATCAGCGCTTCTGGGATACCTTCGGCTATTCGCTGACGCTGGCCGCCGCCACCATCGCCTTCGGGGTGCTTCTGGTGGTGCCCACCGCCTATTGGGTGCGGCTGAAACTGCCGCAGGCCCGCCCGATCATCGAATTCATCACCCTTCTGCCGCTGGTCATTCCCGCCATCGTCATCGTCTTCGGCTATATCCGGCTTTACAACACCTCCTCGGTGCTGCCGCTGACCGGGTCGGCCCTTGGCACCGACATCCTGTTGACCATGGGTTACGCCACGCTGGCCCTGCCCTACATGTACCGCGCCGTCGATACCGGGCTGCGCACCATCGACGTGGCCACCCTGACCGAAGCGGCGCAAAGCCTGGGGGCCGGCTGGATCACCATCATGGCGCGGATCATCCTGCCCAATGTCTTGGTGGCGGTGCTGTCCGGCGCCTTCCTGACGCTGGCCATCGTGATCGGCGAATTCACCATGGCCGCACTTCTGAACCGTCCCGCCTTCGGCCCGTTCATGCAGCTTCTGGGCGCCAACCGCGCCTATGAGCCGCCGGCGCTGGCGGTGATTGCCTTTGCCATCACCTGGGGCTGCATGGGGCTGATCCAGCTTGTCACCCGGTTCTCGAAACATGAAAGGGCGAAGGTCTGATGGCCTTTCTTGAACTGACCAACCTTGAAAAGGTCTTCGGCGCGAACCGTGTCGTGAAGGATTTCACCCTGGGGATCGAGAAGGGCGAGTTCGTCTCGCTTCTCGGCCCGTCGGGCTGCGGCAAGACCACCGTCCTGCGCATGGTCGCGGGGTTCGAGACGCCGACTTCGGGCCGCATCCGCATCGACGGACAGGACGTGACCGGACAGCGCACCAACCAGCGCGCCATCGGCATGATGTTTCAGGCCTATGCGCTGTTCCCGAACATGACCGTGGCCGACAACGTCGCCTTCGGGCTGAAGGTCAAGGGCGTGCCCCGGGCCGAGCGCGAGGCGCGGGTGGCCGAGATGCTGCGGCTGATCGGCCTTCCCGATCTGGGCGCGCGCTTTCCCTTCCAGCTGTCGGGCGGCCAGCAGCAGCGCGTGGCACTGGCCCGCGCGCTGGCGCCCCGCCCCCGCGTGCTTCTCTTGGATGAACCGCTGTCGGCGCTGGATGCCAAGGTGCGCGTCTCGTTGCGCAACGAAATCCGCGAGATTCAGCGCGAACTGGGCATCACCACCATCTTCGTGACCCATGATCAGGAAGAGGCGATGTCGATTTCCGACCGCATCGTGGTGATGAACGGCGGCATCGCCGATCAGGTCGGCGCCCCCTTCGAAATCTACAACCGCCCCGCCACCCGCTTTGTCGCGGGCTTCGTCGGCACGCTGAACATGTTCGCCGCCAAGGTCGAGGCGCCGGAACACGGGCTTCTGTCGGTCGCGGGCCAGAAGGTCGTCCTGCCGACCGGCGCCATGGCGGCGCGGGCGGGCGATACGGTGACCATCGCGCTGCGGCCCGAAGCGGTGCATCTGGGCCGCGCCGACGGCCGCGAGGTTGTCTTGCCGGCGACCATCGAAGAGGTGCATTTCCTGGGCTCGGTGATCCGGGTCCGGGTGCGCGTCGGCGATACCGTGGTGGCGCTGGATACGTTCAACCGCCCCGACCAGCCGCCGCCGCCAGTGGGCAGCGCGACCGAGATCAGCTTTGCCGCCAGCGACGTGATCCTGCTGCCGGAATAGGGCCTTCCGCCCCCGGCTTCACGAAACCGCGATGCCGGTAACACCCTGCGGTCTTCCTACGAACTGTCATGTGAAGGGCATGTGGCCCTTCGCTTTGACAGGGAGACTGACATGACTGCGATGACGTCCCGCTTCGTTCTTGGTGCTTCTCTGGCCGGCGCGCTTGGCGCGATGGCCGTGACGCCGGTGATGGCCCAAGAGATGGAGAAGTGCTTCGGCGTGGCGCTGGCCGGCCAGAACGACTGCGCCGCCGGGCCGGGCACCACCTGCGCGGGCACCTCGAAGGTCGATTATCAGGGCAATGCCTGGAAGCTGGTTCCGGCCGGCACCTGCATGACGATGGACCTGCCCGCGGCCGAAGACGGCATGGCGCGTTCGGGTTCGCTCGAAGCGCTGGAGCGCGATGTTCCCAAGGCCTGAACGCCGTGAACACCGGGGCGCGCGGGGTCTCCGCGCGCCGCGATCCCCTTCGCGAAGGCACGAACATGACCGCCCTGCCCCCCCATCTGCCCGGACTGGGCTTCAAGCCCGACCATTTCGCCGCCATCCGCGCCGGTGCCCCGGGCATCGGCTTTTTCGAGGTGCATGCCGAGAATTACATGGGCGCCGGCGGGTTGCCCCATGCCCAGCTTGCCGCGATCCGCGCCGATCATGCGCTGTCGGTTCACGGGGTGGGCCTGTCGATCGGCGGGGCGCGCGGCCTGGACCGCGACCATCTGGCCCGCCTGCGCCAGCTGTGCGACCGCTATCAGCCCGAAAGCTTTTCCGAGCATCTGGCATGGTCCAGCCACGGCGCCGAATATCTGAATGACCTGCTGCCCCTGCCCTATACCGAAGAAACCCTGCAACTGGTCTGCGATCATGTGGGTCAGGTGCAAGAGGTTCTGGGGCGGCGGATGCTGCTGGAAAACCCCGCGACCTATCTGTGCTTCGCCCAATCGACCATCCCCGAGACCGACTTCCTGACCGAGGTGGCGCACCGCACTGGCTGCGGGCTGTTGCTGGACGTGAACAACGTCTTCGTCTCCTGCACCAATCACGGCACCGACCCGCGCCGCTGGCTGGCCGGGTTTCCGTTGCATCTGGTGGGCGAAATCCATCTGGGCGGTCATGACACCGAAGACCTGCCCTCAGGCCCCCTGCTGATCGACAGCCACGGCGCGCCGGTGGCCGATCCGGTCTGGACGCTTTATGCCGAGGTGATCGCCCGCGCCGGCCCCCTGCCGACGCTGATCGAATGGGACAATGACCTGCCCGAATGGCCGGTGCTGGCGGCCGAAGCCGCGCGGGCGGCGCGGATTCTGGCAACGGGGGGTGCCGGCCTTGCACGCGCATCCTGATTTTCTGGCGCATTTCGATGCCGCATTGCGCGGCGGGCCGCTGCCGGCCGGCCTGACCGCCCGCGACGCGGCCGAGGTCGAACGCCGCTTCGCCGTCTATCGCAACAATGTGGCCGTCAGCCTGACCGAGGCGCTGGCCACCCGCTTCCCCGTGATCCGGCGACTGGTCGGCGCGGAGTATTTCGCACCGTTGGCAAGGCTTTACGCCGAGGCCGACCGTCCGAAATCGCCCGTCCTTGCCGAATGGGGCGCGGGCTTTGCCGGGTTTCTGGACGGCTTTGCGCCCTTGTCGGCCTATCCCTATCTGGGCGATGTCGCGCGGATCGAATACGCGCGGGGCCGGGCCTTCCATGCCGCCGATGCTTCTCCGGTCGATCCGGCACGGCTGGCTGCGGCCGATCCCGGGCGGGTCCGGCTGGTGCTGCATCCTTCGGTCGCTCTGCTGGGGCTGACCCATCCGGCGGTTTCGGTCTGGGCCCGCAACCAGCCCGGGGGCGAAACCCTGCCGCTGGCCGCCGGCCCCCAGACCGCGCTGATCCTGCGCGATGCGGCCTTTCAGGTGCCGGTGCAGGCCATCGGCCCGGGCGATGCCGCACTGCTGCGCGCGGTGCTGGCGGGCGCCTGCCTGTCCGATGCCGCGGCCGCCGCGCAAAGGGCCGAGCCCGGCCACGACCCCCAGCCGCTGCTTGTCACGCTGATGCGCGCAGGCGCGATGACCGATGCCACGGAGTAGGCCATGAAGGCGATCACCAGACTGAACCGCGCCCTTGCCGCCATTCCCGCCGCGCCCGTCGCGCTGATGCTGCGGGTCTTTCCGGCGCTGGTCTTCCTGCAGTCGGGCCGCACCAAGGTTGAAGGCTTTTCGATCAAGGATTCCACCTGGTTCCTGTTTGAGCATGAATATGCCCTGCCGCTGATCCCGCCGCAGGTCGCGGCGGTGATGGCGACGGTGGCCGAGCATGTGTTGCCCGTGCTGCTGATCCTGGGCCTTTTCACCCGCCTGTCGGCGCTTGGGCTGCTGGGAATGACCGCCGTGATCCAGATCTTCGTCTATCCCGACGCCTGGATGACCCACGGGCTTTGGGCGGCGGCGCTTCTGGCGGTGGCGGCGCGGGGGCCGGGGGCATGGTCGGCCGATCACCTGACGGGGATCGACCGGGCGCAGCGGGGCTGACGCTTGGCCTTCGATCTTTCACCGAGGCGTGACTATGCCGCGCCCCGTGCCTCGGCTAACCTGCGCCGGCAAGGGTTGGAGGCGCGGTTGCCGCAGGATGACGACTGGGAGGCCTTGCTTGCCCGCGCCAATGACGGTGACGGCGCTGCGTTTGCGCGGTTCCTGCGCGCGGTAACGCCCACCTTGCGCGCCGTGATCCGCCGGCGCGGCGACGGCCTGCCCCCCGATCTGCATGAGGATATCCTTCAGGAAGTGCTGCTGGCCATCCATCTGAAGCGCCAGACCTGGCGGCGGGATGCGCCGGTCCGCCCTTGGCTTTACGCCCTTGCCCGCTACAAGGTGGTGGACGTCTTCCGCCGGCATGGCGTGGCGCTGACCCTGCCGATCGAGGATTTCGCCGAGGTGCTGCCCGAGGAAAACGCCGCCCTTCCCCTGTCGCAGCGCGATGCCGAGGTGATGCTGGCGATGATCGACACCCGCTCGGCCCGGCTTGTCCGCGCCGTGGCGCTGGACGGCATGTCGGCCGAGGAAGCCGGTGAGACCGTGGGCCTGACGGCGGGTGCGGCACGGGTGGCGCTGCACCGGGCGATGCGGCGGCTTTCGGAATTTGCCGAAAGGATGATGCGATGACCCCCCGGCAAACCACCGAGGATCTGATCCGCGCGCTGGCGCAGCGCCCCGCGCCCCCGCCCTTCCGCCCCGCCGCCGCGCTTGGCGCGATGCTGGTGCCGGCGCTGGCGGGGTTGGGCCTGTTTCTGCTGGCCTTCGGTCCGCGCCCCGATCTCACCGCGGCATGGCAGCAACTGCCGGTTCTGGCCAAGTCGGTGCTGCCGGCCCTGCTTGCGCTGTCGGCCGTCTGGCTGGCGTTGCGGTCGTCCCGCCCCGGGGGGCGGGTGGCGCTGTGGCCGCTTGCGGTTCCGGCGCTGGCGGCGCTTGCGCTGGTTCTCTGGCGGCTGGCGGTGACCGATGCGCCCTTGCTGGCCGAAACCCTTGGCCAGACCGCGCTGGCCTGCCTGATGTCCATCACCGCCCTGTCGGCGCTGCCGCTGGTGGCGGGCATCGTGATGTTGCGACGCGCCGCGCCGACCCGCCCGGCGCTGACCGGCGCGCTTTTGGGCCTTGCGGTCGGCGGCGGGATTGCTGCGGGCTATGCCCTGCACTGCACCGAGGATTCGCCCCTGTTCTTCGTGACGTGGTACGGCCTTGCCATCGCCCTTGTGGGCGCCTCTGGCGGCTGGCTTGGCCGGCGCTTCCTGCGTTGGTAGCCCGCCGGCGCCCTGCAGGCGCTGATCACGGGATGATCCATGGGGAAATGGTGCCGGATGAGGGACTTGAACCCCCGACCTTCGCTTTACAAGAGCGCTGCACTACCGCTGTGCTAATCCGGCCTTGGGGCGGTCATAACAGCCCCGGCCGCGCCGGACAAGCCGGCAAGCTCCCCGCCGGGCGATCCATGCCGGCCCGACGCGCGCACCAAAGCCACCGGCCCGGGGTCAAACCCCTGCATCAACGCGGTTTTCCGGAGAAGTGGCAGCCCGTAGGGGAGTCGAACCCCTCTTCCCAGGTTGAAAACCTGGTGTCCTAACCGATAGACGAACGGGCCACTGGCGGGGCTTCTAGCGGCCCCGCAGGGCGGCTGCAAGAGGCAAAATCAGCGGTCGATGTCGGCCGCGATCAGGGCGATGGCCTGCTGATAGACCGAGGCCGCATTCCACTCTTTGATCACCGCGAAATTGGCCTCGCCCTGCTGATAGCCCTTGCCGGGTTTCCAGCCCTTCTTGCGCAAGTAATTCGCCGTTGTGGCCATGGCATCGGCCAGATCGGTCAGATCCACCCGGCCGTCGCCGTTGCCGTCGATCCCATAGGTCAGCGCATTGCCCGGCAGGAACTGGGTATGGCCCAGTTCGCCATGCTTGGCCCCCACCGTGGCGCTGCTGATCGAGCCCTGATCGACCAGCTTCAGCGCGCCGATCAGATGCGGCGTGAAGAAATCGCTGCGCCGGCAATCCCAGGCCAGCGTCGCAATCGCCGAGACCACGTTGGTATCGCCCATGAAGCCGCCGAATCCGGTCTCCATCCCGTGAATGGCCAGAAGGATGCCCGGCGGCACGCCATACTGCCGCTCAAGCCCGGCATAGAAATCGGGGTTCTTGGCCAGACGCTTGCGCCCCTGCGAGGCGATGGCGGCGGCGCCCCGCACCTCCATGAATTTCTCAAGCGTGTACTTGAAGCTTTTCTGGTTGCGGTCGGCGGCGATGGTCGCCTTGGAATAGCTGGCCCCCGCCAGCGCCTTCAGCCCTTTTGCGCCGACGCCTTCGACCTTGGCTTCCTTCGCCATCACCCCTTTCCAGTCCTCGAACCCGGATGAGGTGTTGCCGCAGGGGGCGGCATGGGCGGTCTGGGCAAGGCCCAGGATGGCGGCGGCAAGCAGGCAACGAAGCAGCACGGGAACCCCTTTGGGAACAACGGTTTTGCCCAATCTAGCGGGGGCGCGGCGCGGTGCAAGCGGGCATTGCGGCCCGAAGCCCCGTCACGAAGCCGCAGCCGAACCGTCATGAAACCGTGGCCCCGCCGCCCCATCCTGCCGGCAAGATCAGACGGAGCCGCTGCCATGACCCCCTCTGCCGAAACCCATCCGCCGCAGGACCACCGCTGCCTGTTCCTGTCGGACCTGCATCTGGGCGCGCTGGGGTGCCGGGCCGATCTGCTGCTGGCCTTCCTGCGCCGCCATCAGGCCCGCACCTATTATCTGGTGGGCGATGTGCTGGATTTGTGGAGCCCGCTTCTGCCCTTCTGGTCCGAAGGCCATCAGGCGGTGCTGGACCATCTGCGCGCAAGGGCCGAGGCCGGGGCGAAACTGGTCTATCTGCCCGGCAACCATGACCCCGATCCCGGAGCCGCCGCTTCGGGCAAGGCGCTGCCAGGGCTGGCGGCCGGCGCGCTGGTGCATCAGGCGGCCGACGGGCGGCGCTATCTGGTGACCCATGGCGACATCATCGACAGCCGGCTGATCCGCAGCCATGCCATGACCCGGCTGGGCAGCCGGCTGGACCACGGGCTGCGGCTGGCCGACCGGCGGCTGCGGCGCATGGGCCGTGGCATGCGCCCCGACCGCCGCAGCCTGATCGAGGCGGCCATCGCCGGGCTGAACGCGCTTTTCTACCTTGGGCGGGGGCATGAGCGGCGGCTGGTCGCGCTGGCCCGGGCGCAGGGGCTGGACGGGGTGATCTGCGGCCATTTCCACCTTGCCCGGCTGCATGACGACCACGGCGCCACCTATGCCAATTGCGGCGACTGGGTGGACAGCTTCACCGCGCTGGCCGAAGATTTCGACGGCCGCCTGCGCCTGATCGGCGGACGGCAGGCGGTGCCGGTGGCCGGGGCGCCCGCCGGCGCGCTGGCCGGGGCGGTCGGCGCATGAGCCTGTCCTTCGCCGCCGCCGGGGCGCTGGCGCTGATGGGCGCCCATCTGGCCAGTGCCGGGCTGGCGCTCGCGCAGATGCGCCGCCGCCCGCCCGGCCTGATCGGCACGCCGCCGGTGACGCTGCTGCGCCCGGTCTGCGGGCTGGACCCGTTTGACGAACTGACGCTGGCCAGTTCCTTCACGCAGGATTACCCGGAGTATGAGATCATCTTCTGCGCCCCGCGCGAAGATGACCCGGCGGTGCCGCTGATCCGCCGGCTGATCGCCCGCCATCCCGCCGTGCCCGCCCGGCTGCTGACCGGCGAGGCGGCGCTGGCGAACCCCAAGCTTGCCAATCTGGCCAAGGGCTGGGCGGCGGCGCGCCATCCGTTCGTCTGCATGACCGACAGCAACCTGCTGCTGCCGCCCGACTATCTGCGCAGCCTTGCCGCCGCCTGGGGGCCGGATACCGGCATGGTCTCGGCCCCGCCGGTGGGGCTGATGCCGCAGGGCGCGGGCGGGCGGCTGGAGGCGGCTTTCCTCAACGGCAATCAGGCGCGGCTGCAACTGGCCGCCGCCCGGCTGGGACTGGGCTTTGCCCAGGGCAAGACGCTGTTCTTCCACCGCGATCTTTTGAACCGCGCCGGCGGCATCGCCGCCCTTGGCCGCCATCTGGCCGAGGATGTCACCGCCACCCGCCTGATCCGCGCCATGGGGCTGAAGGTCACGCTGGCGCCCTGCCCCTACCCTCAGCCCCTGGGCCGCCGCCCCCTGCGCGCCGTCTGGCAGCGGCAACTTCGCTGGAGCCGGGTGCGCCGCGACGGCTTTCCCGCCCTTTTCGCGGCCGAGCCGCTGAACGGTGCCGCCCTGCCGCTGGCCCTTGCCGTGGCGGGCCTGCCGGGGCCGCTGGCGGCGGGCTATGCAGCGCTGTGGTATCTAGCGGAATGGGCGCTGATGCGGCGTGCGGGCTGGCCGGCGGGCTGGCGCGACCTTGCCACCCTGCCGCTGCGCGATGCGCTGATGCCGGCCCTATGGCTCGCCACCTTCCGCAGCCGCACGATCGAATGGCGCGGCCACGCCATGTCCGCCCCGCAGGCGACGGGCTGACCATGACCGCGCCGCGCTTTTCCTGCCTGATCCCGGCCTGGAACGAGGCGCCCCGCATCGGCGCCGTCCTGCGCGCGGTGGCGGGCCATCCGCTGTTGTCCGAGGTCATCGTCATCGACGACGGATCGACGGATGCCACCGCCGGCATCGCGCGCGACGCGGGCGCCACCGTGCTGCGCCTGCCCGGCAATACCGGCAAGACCGGCGCGCTGGCCCGCGGCATCGCCGCCGCCACGGGCAGCCATCTGGTGCTGATCGACGCCGACCTTCTGGGCCTGCGCGCCTTCGACATCACGCAACTGGTGGCCCCGGTGGCGCGGGGTCAGGCCACGGCGGCCCTGTCGCTGCGCGGCAATGCGCCGGGGCTGTGGCGGCTTCTGGGGCTGGACTACATCACCGGAGAACGGGTGATCCCCCGCGCGCTGGTCGCCGGCGCCGCGCTGGACCGGCTGCCGCGCTTCGGGTTCGAGGTCTGGCTGAACCGCCGCATCATCGCCGCTGGCGGGCCGGTGGCGGTGGTGGACTGGCCGGGGGTTTCCAGCCCGGCAAAGGCCGCCAAGCGCGGCGGGCGGTGGCGCGGCCTTGCCGCCGATGCCGCGATGCTGGGCGACATCTTCGCCACCATCCCCCCGCAAGAGGCGCTGGCCCAGATCGCCACCCTGCGCCGCCGCAGCTTGCGCGCCTAGCCGAAGGCCCGCCCCCAGAAGGCCAGAGACCGGCGCAGGTAGTCAGCAACATTGCTGCGGCGGAACACGCCATGCCCTTCGTCCGCATAAAGAACCACCTCATGCGGAATGCCTGCCGCCGTCAGTTCGCGCACCGCGGTATGGGTGTTCTCGGGCCCCACATTGGAATCTGCCAGCCCGTGAACGATCATCAGATGGCCCCGGATCCGGCCGATGAAATTGCCCGGAGAGGCATTGGCGTATTTCTCGGGATACTCTTCCGGCGTGCCACCCATCATCTCTTCGCTGTAGGCGCGGCCATGGGGCATCTCGGTTTCATGATAGTCGATGTCCAGCCGGTACATGCCGCACATCGGGATCGCCGCGTTCACCAGATCGGCATGGCGGGTGATGCCGGTCCAGCTGGAAAACCCGCCGTAAGAGTTGCCGGCCATGCCGATGCGGCCCGCCTGCCCGTGGCCGGCGGCCATTGCCGCCTCGATCCCGGCACGGATGTCGGTCTGTTCGCGTCCGCCCCAGCCATCGGCCTTGACCGCCTCGCGGAAGGCGCAGCCAAAGCCGGTGGAGCCGCGATAGTTCGGGTCCAGCACCGCAAAACCCGCCTGCACCCAGGCGCCGATCTTGGCGTTCGCCCAGTCCTCGGAATGCCAGGTCGGCCCGCCATGGACATAGGCGATCAGCCCGCGCGCCGGGCCTTCGGGCAGGTAAAGCCAGCCCTGCAGCGCCGTGCCGTCTGCGGCGGTCCAGCGGAAATCCTGCGGCGCGACATGGCGGCGGCCGGGCTCCGCCGGCGGGGTGAACAGGGGCGTTACCCGGCCATCAGGATGGACGCGGACAATCTGGTGCGGGGCGTCGGCGTCATAAGCCTCGGCCAGCCAGCCGCCATCGGGCAGCGCGTCATGCGGCAACAGGCTGCGGCGGCCGGAATGGTTGGGCAGGGGCGCCATTCCCCCGGCGCCCACGATCATCGCGTAACTGCGTCCGGCCTCATGCGCGATGCAGGCAAAATGCCCCGCGCCCGCCAGCACCGCATGGGGCAGCAGCGCGGGTTCCCCGGCGATCCACTCCACCGCGCCGGTCTCGGGCGCCAGCACCCCCAGCCAGTCGGCGCCGTCACGGTCGGCGACAAAGGCGATGCGGCCATCCGCCAGCCATTCGCCCCGCGCATTGGCGCTGTCGGACAGCCGCAGCACCTCATGCGCGGCACTGCCGTCAAGGTTCATCACCCAAAGCTGCGTGGCGCCGGGCCGGGTTTCGTGGCGGTGCCACAGAAGGCGCGTCCCGTCCGGCGACAGGCGCGGCCCGGTTTCAAACGGGGTTTCAGACCGCCCGATGCAGTGCCGCGCCCCGGTCAGGATATCCTGCCGCCAGATCAGGCCGCCGGGGGTCACCTGCCCGGTGTCATAATCGAAATCCGCAATGAAGATCAGCGCCTTGCCGTCCGAAGTGAAGGTGCCGCCATAAAGGTAATGGCTGTCCTGCACCGGCGTCAGCTGCGTCATCTCGCCGGTGTCGCGGTGCAACAGCAGCAGGTGGTCGTGTTCATTGGCATGGACCGACTGCGCCAGGATCAGCCGGCTGCCATCGGCCGAAACATCGCGGATGGCGAAATGGTCCTGGCCCCGGGTCAGCCGCCGGGCCGGCGCGCTGCCATCGGTGGGGGCGGTCCAGACATCATCGGTCTCGCCAAACCCGCCGCAGGTCCAGAAGGCCCAGGCCCCGTCGCCCGAAGCGCGGATCGTGGTGTAGCCGGGCAGCGCGGCCCAGAGCGTGGCAAGATCGTCGGTCATCGGTCAGCTTTCGGCAAAATGGCAGGCGGCCAGCCGGCCCCCCGGAAAGGCGCGCAGTTCCGGCCGCTCGGCCCGGCAGACCGGCTGCACCATCGGGCAGCGCCCGGCAAAGACGCAGCCCGGCGGCGGCGCGGTGACCGAGGGCAGTTCCCCCGCCAGCGCCGTGCCGCGCCGCAACCGTTCAACGCCCGGATCGGGCTCGGGCACGGCGGCTTTCAGCGCGGTGGCATAGGGGTGCAGCGGCCGGGCATAGAAGGCGTCGCGGGGCGCGTGTTCGATCACCCGGCCCAGACACATCACCATCACCTCATGGCTGATGTGGCGCACCACGGCCAGGTTGTGCGAGATGAAGACCAGCGCCAGACCCAGCTTTTCCTGCAGGTCCATCAACAGGTTGACCACCTGCGCCTGGATCGAGACATCCAGCGCCGAAACCGGTTCATCGCAGACGATCAGCTTTGGCCGGCCGATGATGGCGCGGGCGATGCCCACCCGCTGCGCCTGCCCGCCCGACAGTTCATGCGGGTAGCGCCCGGCGAAACCGGCACCAAGGCCCACCTGTTCCAGCGCCTCGACCGCGCGGGCGCGCAGGGCGGCGCGGCCAAGGCCGGGTTCGAAGGTGGCAAGGGGCCGCGTCACGATCTGGGCCAGCGTCATGCGGGGGTCCAGCGCGGCGATCGGGTCCTGAAAGATGATCTGCATCTCGGCCCGGCGGCGGCGCAGCGCATCGGCCCCCATCTCGGCCGGGTCGTCGCCCTGCCACAGCGCCTGCCCGCCCGAGGGCGGCAGAAGATGCAGCAGCGCCCGGCCAAGGGTCGACTTGCCGCAGCCCGATTCCCCGACGATGCCCAGCGTGCGCCCGGCCTCCAGCCGGAAGTTCACCTCATGCACAATCGGCAGGAACCGCGCCCCGCCCAGAAACCCGCCCGGCAGGCGGTAGCCGACCGACAGGTTGCGCGCCTCAAGCACCGGTGGGGTCATGCCGCGCCCTCCGTCAACAGGTGGCAGGCGGCGCGGCGGCCCCCGGCCAGCGCGACCATGGCCGGCTGGCTGTCGCAGGCTGCGATGCGCAGGTCACAGCGCGGGGCGAAGGGGCAGCCCGGCGGCGCCGCACCGCCGGCGCGCGGCGTGCCCGGAATGGTTTCCAGCCGCGGGGTCAGGGGTGCCTCCATCCGCGGGGTGGCCGACAACAGGCCCCGGGCATAGGGATGGGCGGGGGCGGCGAACAGCGCCTCAGCCGGGCCTTCCTCCATCACCCGCCCGCCGTAAAGCACCACCACCCGGTCACAAAGCCGCGCCACCACCCCAAGGTCATGGGTCACGAACAGGATCGCCGTCCCGGTCTCACGCGCGATTTCCGACATCAGATCAATAATCTGCGCCTGAATCGTCACATCCAGCGCGGTTGTGGGCTCATCTGCCAGAAGAAGCCGCGGGCTGGCCAGAAGCGCCATGGCGATCATCACCCGCTGCCGCATGCCGCCCGAGAATTCATGCGGATAGCGCCGCGCCCGGCCGGCGGCATCGGGGATGCGCACGCGGTCCAGCATGGCGACCGCCTCTTTCCATGCCGCCGCCCGCCCCATGCCGCGATGGGCGATCAGCCCCTCGGCCAGCTGATCCCCCACCCGCATATAGGGGGTGAGCGAGGTCATCGGGTCCTGAAAGATCATCGCCATCCGGTCGCCGCGCAGCCGGTCCATCTGCGGAGGGGTCAGCGCCAAGAGGTTCTGCCCCTCGAACAGCGCCTGCCCGGTGGCCCGCCCGTTCGATGCCAGAAGCCCCATCAGCGAAAACAGGATCTGGCTTTTGCCCGACCCGCTTTCGCCCACCAGCCCCAGCACCTCTCCGGGGGCAAGGTCAAAGCTGACGCGGTCCACCGCCACCGCCTCGCCCTGGGGCAGACGGAAGCGCACCGACAACTCGCGCAGGGACAGAAGATTATCGCTCATTGGGGTCAAAGGCATCCCGCAGCCCATCCGCGATGAAGTTGAGGCTGAACAGCACCACCGCCAGCAGCGTTCCGGGCAAGAGAAGCAGCCGCGGATCGGTTTCAAGCTGTGCCGTGCCCGCCTGAATAAGATTGCCCCAGCTGGCCTGCGGCTCTTTGATGCCGATGCCAAGGAAGGACAGGAAGCTTTCCGACAGGATCACCTCGGGCACCAGAAGGCTGCCATAGACGATCACAAGGCTGGCCGTGTTGGGCACGATGTGCTGCACCACGATCTTTGTCCCGGTCATGCCGCCGGCGCGCGCCGCCTCGACAAACTCGCGCCGGGCCAGCGTCTGGGCCTGCGCGCGCACGATCACGGCGGGGGTCAGCCACAGGGTGAAGATGATGGCCAGAAACAGCGCGAAGTTGCCGCCGCCGAACAGGATGTTCAGAAGGATCACCAGGAAGACATAGGGAAAGCCGTAAAGCACCTCGACCATGCGCATCATCAGCCCGTCGATGCGCCCGCCGACATAGCCCGCCACCGCGCCATAGATCACCCCGATCACCCCGGCGACCAGCGCGCCGACAAAGCCGATGGTCAGCGACACCTGCCCCCCTTCCAGCACCCGCACCAGCAGGTCGCGGCCGAAATCGTCGGTGCCGAAAAGGTGGGGCGAGGAAAAGTCGATCGGCGCCGAGATATAGTCGAAGTCGGCATCCTCGCCGGTGAAGGGAAAGGCCATGGGGCCAAGAAAGCAGGCCAGCACGATCAGCACCAGCACCACGACCGAGGCCATGGCCAGCCGGTTGCGGCGAAAGCGCCCCATCTGCTGGGCCAGCGGGCTGCGGTGGGGGGTGGCGGCTTCAGCGGTCATTGCGTAACCTCGGGTCCAGCCAGCCGCGCAGAACGTCGGTCAGGATGTTGAAGACAATCAGGAATCCGCCGTAGGTGATCGTCACCCCCATCACCAGCGGATAGTCGCGCGCCAGCGCCGCATCGACGAAATGGCGCCCGATGCCCGGCACGGCAAAGATGGTCTCGATCAGGATGGACCCGGTGATGATCGCCGCCGTCGCCGGGCCCAGATAGGCGATCACCGGCAGAAGCGCCCCGGTCATCGCATGGCGCCAGATCACCGCCCGCGCGCCGATGCCCTTGGCCCGCGCGGTGCGGACATAGTTTTCGCGCAGCGTCTCGATCATCGCGCTGCGGGTCAGGCGCGAGATATAGGCGATGTTGGGCAGGGCCAGCACCAGAACCGGCAGCACCAGTGACCGCCAGCCGTCATTCCAGCCGCCGACCGGCAGCCAGCCCAGCTTCAGCGCAAAGACCAGCTGCGCCAAGGGCCCGATGACGAAGATCGGCACGGCGATGCCGGCCACGCCCACCGTGCCCGCCAGCGCGTCGGTCCAGCCGTTCCGGCGCAGGGCACCCGCCACGCCCAGCGCGATGCCGACCACCGCCGCCACCGCCACCGCCCAGAAGCCGATGGTCAGCGAATAGGGCAGGCCCGACATCAGGATATCGGTCACCGAATAATCGCGGAACCGCATCGAAGGGCCAAGATCGAACCGCAAGAGGCCCCAGACATAGCGGGCGAACTGCTGCCACAGCGGTTCATCCAGATGAAAGCTGCGCTCGATATTGGCCAGCACCTCGGCCGACAGCTTGCGCGTTTTTGAGAAGGGGCCGCCGGGGGCCGCGCGCATGACGAAGAAGGTCAGCGTGACCAGCGCCGCCAGCGTCAGCCCGCCGTCCCATAGCCGCCTGAGGATGAAACGCAGCATGGCATGCGGGCCGGGCGGGGGCGCCGCCCGGCCCCCTTTCCTATTCGAGCGACATCAGTTGCGAGTTGTTGTAGCCCGCCGGCGAATCCGAGTAGCCCTTGACGTTCGGCTTCACCAGATGGCGCACCGGCAGGATGGCCATGGGCGCAAAGATGTAGTCGTCCAGCAGGATACGCTCGGCCTCGGCCAGTGCGGCGTTGCGGCTGGGCTTGTCGGGCAGGGCCGCGGCCTTGTTCATCGCCGCCTCGAAGGCGTCGGACTGCCAGTTGTAGCCGGCTTCGGCCGAGGGGCGCATATAGGCCAGGAAGGTCTCGGCCCCGGCGAAATCGCCCACCAGATTGTCGGCAAAGACATCCCAGGTGCCGGCATAGAACGTATCAAGCCAGGCCTTGCGTTCCTGCGATTCCACCACCGCCTCGACGCCCAGCACCTTCTTCCACATCAGCGCCACGCCCTGCGCGCGCTTGGTGCTGTCTTCGGCGACCGTGGTCACGATGTTCACCTTCAGCGGATTGTCGGGGCCAAAGCCCGCCTTGGCGTAAAGCTCTTTCGCCAGCGCCTCGCGTTCGGCTTGCGTCATCGACGCTTCGGCGATGACCGGGCCGGGATAGGTGGGGTCAAACCCGCCGGCATAGCCAAGGACCGGAATAGCCTCACCCTTGACGATCTTCGCCTCCAGCGTCTCGCGGTCGATGGCCAGCGACAGGGCGCGGCGCAGGTCGATGTTCGACAGCGCCTCATCCGTCAGGTTGAAGCTGTAATAGACCACCTCGGTCGAGGGCGAGATATGCACCTCGGCCGGGATTTCGGCCTTCAGCGCCTCGATCTGGTTCAGGGGAATGTCATAGGTGATGTCGATCTCGCCGGCCTGATAGCGCTTCAGCTCGGTCGAGACATCTTCGGTGACGTGATACTTCACCTTCTTCACGCCCACATTGGCCGCGTCCCAGTAATTCGGGTTGGCCTCAAGATAGACATGGCTCTGCGGCACGATTTCCTTGATCACATAGGCCCCGTTCGACACCAGTTTCGTCGGGTCGATGAAGACGCCCGCGCCGTTGGCCTCAAAGCTGGGGCTATGCAGGGGCGACATGGCGAAGGCGCCCATGATGTCAAGGATATGCGGCGCGGGCTCCAGCATCTCGACCACCACGGTACGGGCATCGGGCGCGGTGATGCCGAAACCGGCGGTATCGGCGGTGGTGCCCTCGGCCAGTTCCTTGGCGCCTTTGATCTGCAGGACCGAATAGAAATAATAGCCCTTTTCCGATGCCGTCGCCGGGTTCAGCGTGCGCAGCGCGCCGTTCACATAATCCTGCGCCACCAGCGGATCGCCGTTCGACCATTTCAGCCCGTCGCGCAGGTGGAAGGTGTAGATGCGGCCGTCCTCGCTGGCCTCCCAGCTTTCGGCGGCGCCGGGAATGATCGTGCCGTCCGAGGCAAAGCTGACCAGCCCCTCATAGGCATCCATCTGAATCCAGCCGGCGGCGGCGTCGAAGTTCACATGCGGATCAAGCGACGACCATTCCGAGCCGACGCCGCGGTCCAGCGCGTCATCGGCGCGGGCGGCGGGGGCGGCAAGGGCGAAGACCGCGCCAAGCACAAGCGCGGACAGAAGGGGTTTCAGTCGGTATCTCATGCGGGTCTCCCGGTTGGTCTGGTTCTTGTTGTTTGTCAGTCCGATAGCAGATGGCCGTCGCGGCCCGGTTCCGGCCCGGCGACATGGGCAAGGCCCTGCCCGGCAAGGCAGGACCGCCAGAGTTCAAGGCGGAACAGCAGCCCCGCGCAGGGGGCGGTGACAGGCAGGCGCCGCCGCGTCATCGGGTGGGTCACATGGCCCAGCACCTGGCCTTCCGCCACCATGTCACCCGGCGCAGCCTGCCAGCTGACCACGCCGCCCTGCGGGGCAAAGCATTCCAGCGCACCGCCCAGGGGATAGTGCAGGCCCGGCCCGTGGGCCGGCGCCGCCTGCCCCGCCAGCGCGCCGATAGCGGTCAGGAAGACCATCAGGTTCGCCGCGTCGCCCGCCGCCGTCGCATCATCCACATCGAACTGGCCGCGCAGCTCCAGCGTGGTTGAAAACGGGCCGGAGGTCAGCGGATGGTCGGGGAAGCGGCGGCGCAGCGCGGCCCAGGGGGCGGTATGCGCCTCATCAAAGGCATTGCCGCCCGACACCTCCTGCACCAGCGCCAGCGCCGATCCGGTGGCCCGGCACAAAAGATCGGTCACCTCGGGCCGCGCGGGCGAAGCGTAAAGATGCAGCACCGCGTGGTGGTCGCAATGGATGTCCAGCACATGATCGGCGTCATGCGACCAGCCCATCAGCGCCAGCCGCAGGGCCTGCACCTCGGTCGTGGCGCGTTCGGCGGCAAGGGCTTCGGTCAGGGCGGCGCGGACAAGTGCTGCGTTCTGATCGGCGTCGCCGGTCAGCCGGCCTTCCAGCGCGTCGCCGGCGCGGGGGGCGAGGTCGGGGTAACCGCGGTTGAAATTCTGCATGGATTCAAGATCCTGCCGGCCCTGCGGCTTGTGCTGGACCCATTGGGCAAAGCCGATGGGATTGGCCAGCGGCACCAGCAGGATCTCGCCCGTCACCTGCCCCGCCGCCTCGGCCGCGTCCAGAAGCCCCGCCAGATGCTGCAGCGTCAGGACGCCCGGCATCTCATCGGCATGCAGCCCCGCCTGCAGATAGACCTTGGGCCGCGCGCCGGGGCTGCCATAGCGCAGACAGGTCAGCCGGTGCGCCCGACCCGGGCTGTCGGCCGGCAGATCGCGGGTCTCGGGGGTCATGCCGCCCTCTCCTGCCGCAGATGGCCCAGCACGGGTTCCAGGAGCAAGAGCGCCGCCGCCCGCGCCCGTTCGGGGCTGAGGCCCGCCGGGTCGATGCTGGCCTCAAGCCACAGCCCGTCCACCAGCCCGATCACGGCCGCCGCCAGCGCCTCGGGGTTCAGCCGCAGGCCCCGCGCCTCGCCATGGGCGCGGATCGAGGCGGCCACGACCTTGCGGAACCGGCCATAAAGCGCGCGGTGTTCGGCCTGCACCGCCGGGTTGGTCGCCGCCTCTCCCCAGATCGCCAGCCAGACGTTCAGGCTGTCGCGGCTGTAGTTCGCCTCGGAAAACATGTGGTCCAGCAGCGCCGTCAGTTCCGGCACCGAGCCGTCCGACGGCTCGATCGCCGCCAGAAGCGGCTGGTAGGCCGCCGCATAGACCGCCGCCAGAAGCCCGTCCTTCGACCCGAAATGATGGGTGATCAGCCCGCGCGAAGCGCCCGCCGCCTTGCAGATATTGTCTACCGTGAAGGCCCGTATCCCGCCCGCCGCCAGACAGGCCAGCCCCGCCTCGACCAGCATCTGGGCGCGGACCTCGGCGGCATAACGGCGGAAACGGGGTTCAGAGGTGGTCACGCGGTATCCTTTCGTCCCAGCTGCGCTGAAAGAAGGGCTGGCCGTTCTCGGTCACGGTCAGCACGGTCTCCAGCCGGAAATGGGTGGCATCGCACGAAAGCCGCCCCGTGGAGTGATGGCCGATGGTGGCATCGGGCCGCGCCAGCGTCACGCGGTATTCGGTGGTGGTCACCGCCGACAGGGGATCGCCTTCGGTGATCTCATGCCGCACCATGCCGGCCGAGGTGACGGTGGTCGCAATGTCTTCCATGGTCAGCGCATAGGTCCAGCGCGGAAAGTCCACCCGATGGCGGCCCGACAGCAGGTCATGCACCACGCGGCGCGGGCTGCCTTCGGCCGAATGGCGGGTGGCCGGCGTCTCGGGGCCTGCCTCGGCCGGGTCAAAGGCGCGCAGGGCGGCATCTTCGGCGCGCGGCGGGCGCACCGGCAGGTCCAGCGCGCTTTCGGGGCAATGCAGCGTCAGCGTCGCCGGTTCGGGTGAGGGATGGGCGATCGGGTAGTAGCTGGTTGAAACCGAAACCGCGATGCGGTGGCCCGCCGGGAAGGCGTGGGCGATGTCATCCAGTTCCACCACCGCGTCATAGACCCGCCCCGGCTCCAGCCGTTCGGGCGCATCATGGCCGCGCCAGTGCGTCAGGTTCAGCACCCCCACCGTGACGCGGGTCGAAGTACCGTCCGGCGCCACATCGTTCAGCCGCACCGCCGCCAGCGCCAGCGGCCGGTCCACCGCGAAGCGGATGTGCAGGCGCGGCGCCCCCAGAATCTCGACCCTTTCGGCAAGGGGTTCGGTGGTGAAGACCAGCGAGCCGGCATCGTCGATGCGCTGGTCTGCGGGCCAGTCGGCATCGTCGCCATAGCGCCCCACCTCGCCCGCCGTCAGCCCGACCCAGAGGGGAGAGCAGATGGCGCGCGTGCCGGCGCCCTGCCCGCCCAGACGCCCGTCGGCGCCCAGCGTCAAGCGTTGGGGCGTGATGCGGGGCGAGGGCCAGACCTCTTCCCCCACCCAGCGGCCGGGGCGGTGGGTATAGCAGGTGGCGGGCGGCAGGCTTTCCTGCATCCAGACCCGCAGCATGGGTTCCGCCATGATGCCAGTATCGCGCCCCTTCATCCAGTGATCGCACCAGCGCACCACTTCCTGCAGCCAGCCGATGGCCGGCCCCACCGTCACGTCATTCGGCCAGGAATGCGCCCATGGCCCGACCAGCCCCCGGCAGGGCACCTTCAGCCCGGCCAGAAGGCGCGGCACGGCTTCGGAATAGTTGTCGGCCCAGCCCGACACGGCATAGACCGGCACCTGGATGGCCGAGAAATCCTGACAGACCGAGCCATGGCGCCAATAGGCATCGCGGTGCTGATGGGCGAACCAGATATGCGCCCAGGGCGTATTCGCCTCGCAGCGCGCGCGCCACTGGTCGCGCCAGCCGGGGCCCACCACCGCCGGATCGGGCGGCAGGTCGTTCTGGGCCAGCATCGTTGCCGACCAGTCGAAATTGTCCTTCGACAGGCAGCCGCCGATGTAATGGACATCGGTCGCATAGCGGTCATCGGTGAAACCCACGGCGATGACCGTCTTCAGCGCCGGCGGCCGCAGCGCCGCCAGTTGCAGCCCGTTGAAGCCCGACCAGCTGATGCCGATGGTGGCCACCTGCCCGTCGCACCAGTCCTGCGCGGCGATCCAGCCGATGGCCGCCAGCCCGTCCTGCAGTTCCTGCGCCGAATATTCGTCGTGCAGCAGCCCCTCACTGTCGCCCATGCCGCGGATGTCGATGCGCAGGCAGGCATAACCATGGCCGGCAAGCCATTGATATTGCGCGTTGTCGCGGGTGCGGGTGCCATCGCGGCGGCGGTAGGGCAGATATTCGATGATCGCCGGCCACCGCCCCGCCCCCGCCGGCCGCCACAGCTTGGCCGCCAGCCGCACCCCGTCGGGCATCGGGATCCACAGGGTCTCGACCACTTCGACTTGATGCGGAAATTCGGTGCGGACCTGCATCCGGCGACTCCTTGTTGAACGACCTTGCAACAAGACCACCCCACCCCGCAACAGCCTTGTCAGACGGCTTGACGGAATCGGCGGCCCGTCCTTACTATACAACCGTTCAACAATGAGGCCAGCATGATCCGCAACCCCCGCCATGACGTGCTGTTCGAGTCGGTCCGCATCGGGCCGAAGGTTGCGAAGAACCGCTTTTTCCAGGTGCCCCATGCCAGCGGCATGACCAATGCCGCCCCCCATGTCCGCGCCGCCTTTCGCGGCATGAAGGCCGAAGGCGGCTGGGCGGTGGTGTCAACCGGGGCCTGTTCGGTCCACAGCTCCTCCGACGACAGCCCCTTCCCAAACGCCACGCTGTGGGACAGGTCCGACATCGCAGCCCATGCGGTGATGACGCAGGCCGTGCATGACCATGGCGCGCTGGCGGCGGTGGAGTTGTGGCACGGCGGCGCGGCCACGGTGAACCGCACCACGCGCGAGGCGCCCTTGTCGCCCTCGGGCATGCCGTGGCTGGCGACCCATGTCGGCTTCATGTCGGCGGCGCGGCCGCGCATCATGGATGCGGGCGACATCCGCGACCTGATCCGCTGGCATGCCGAGGCGGCGGTGAAGGCCGAGGAGGCGGGCTTTGACATCCTCTATGTCTATGCCGGGATGGGCTATCTGCCCTATCAGTTCCTTCTGTCCGACTACAACCAGCGCAGCGATGCCTATGGCGGCAGCGTCAGGAACCGCGTCCGGCTGGTCGATGAACTGATCGACGCGGTGCGCAATGCGGTCAAGGGGCGCTGCGCCGTGGCGCTGCGCGTCTCGATGCAGGAACTGCGCGCCCGGCCGTCCGAGGTTGCGGAAAGCGAGGCGCATGAGGTGATGGGTTACCTGAAAGACGCGCCCGACCTCTTTGACGTGAAGATGGACTATTCCGCCTATGACTGCGCGCCCTCGCGCTTTGTGCCCGAAGGCAGCCATGAGCCGGTGGTCGATTTCATGAAGCAGATCACCGACAAGCCGGTGGTGGGCGTCGGCCGCTTCACCACGCCCGAAACCATGGTCGGCATGATCCGCCGGGGGGTGCTGGACCTGATCGGCGGCGCCCGCCCCTCGATCGCCGATCCGTTCCTGCCGCAGAAGATCGCCGAAGGGCGCGAGGATGACATCCGCGAATGCATCGGCTGCAACATCTGCATTTCCTCCTGGCATGACGGCGTCTGGGTGCGCTGCACGCAGAACCCCACCGCGGGCGAGGAATGGCGCCGCGGCTGGCACCCCGAGATCCTCCGCAAGGACGGCGCCGGTCAGGTGCTGGTGATCGGCGGCGGCCCCTCGGGGCTTGAGGCGGCGCTGACGGCGGCACGGCGCGGCTATCAGGTGGCGCTGGCCGACAGCGCGCGCGATTTCGGCGGGCGGCTGCGCTGGGAATCGCGCCTGCCCGGGCTGAACCAGTGGTTCCGCGTGGTGGATTACCGCCTTGGCCAGTTGCGCAAGATGGCGAATGTCACGCTTTACCCCGAAAGCCCGCTGACCGCCGGGGATGCCGCGGGCTTTGGCGCCGATCATGTCATCGTCGCGACCGGCGCGCGCTGGCTGCCGAACCTGTGCCGGGACAGTGAAATTCCCGGCCCGGCGCTGGATGCCCCCCGCGTCTATACCCCCGACGACATCGCGGCGGGCACCCTGCCCGAAGGTCCGGTGGCGGTGTTTGATGCCGACAACTACTATATGGGCACGGCGATTGCCGAGGCGCTGGCCGACAAGGGGCTTGCGGTCACCCATATCACCACCGCCGGCGCGGCGCAGGCCTGGGGCTTCATGACCAATGAGCAGACCCATGTTCACCGCGCGCTGCTGCGCAAGGGGGTGGCGACACGGACGCTGGAGATCGTGACCGGCTTCGACGGCGAAACCCTTGACCTGGCGCAGATTTTCAGCGGCGCCGCCAGCCGCATCGCCGCGCGGTCGCTGGTGGTCGTGGGCACGCGGATCGGCGGATCGGCGCTTTATGACGACCTGCGCGCGCGGGGGCTGCGGGTGCATCTGACCGGTGATGCCAATGCGCCGGGCGCCATCGCCCATGCGGTCTATCAGGGCCACAAGACCGCGCGCAGCCTGGATGCCGAAGACCAGCCCCGCCGCGATGCGCCCTTCGCGCCGCGCGATTTCGAGGTGCCGGCATGAGCCGCCGCCGCCCCGCCCGCAGCGCCGGCACCATCCCCCAGCGCCCCTGGGGTCAGGTGCCCCGCCCCTATGCCCCGACCGAGGTCATCAGCGCCGATCAGGTGGCCGCGATCCATCAGGCCGCCCTGCGGGTGCTGGCGGGAACCGGGATGCGCGTTCTTTGCCCCTCGGCCCGCGCGGCCTATGCCGGGGCGGGGGCGCAGGTGGCGGGCGAAACCGTGCGGCTTGACCCCGCGCTGGTGGCCGAACGGCTGGCCACCGTGCCCGCCCGCTTCACGCTTGAGGCCCGCAACCCCGCCCGCAATCTGCGCGTCGGGGGGCCTGACTGCATCTTCACCTCGGTTGGCGGGCCGGCCTATGCGATGTGTCTGGACAAGGGCCGCCGCGACGGCAGCTTTGCCGAGATGTGCGACTTTCTGCGGCTGGTGCAGGGGCTGAACGTCATCCATCAGGAAGGCGGCGGCCCGTTCGAACCGCTGGACCTGCCGGCCCATACCCGGCATCTGGATATCTACCACGCCCAGATCCGCCTTCTGGACAAAAGCTGGCAGACCCAGACCCTTGGCCGCCTGCGCACCATGGACGGGATAGACATGGCGGCGATCATGCTGGGCATTTCCGCCGATGATCTGGCGGGGCGGCCGGTGCTGATGGGGGTGATCAACACCAACTCGCCCCTGACGCTGGACATTCCGATGGCCGAGGGGCTGATGACCATGGCCGCCTTCGGGCAGGTCAACATCGTCACCCCCTTCACGCTGGCGGGCGCGATGGCGCCGGTGACGCTGGCCGGCGCGCTGGTCCAGCAGCATGCCGAGGCGCTGGCCGGCATCACCCTGACCCAGATCGTGCGGTCCGGGGTGCCGGTGGTCTATGGCGGCTTCACCTCGAACGTCGATATGAAATCGGGGGCGCCGGCCTTTGGCACGCCGGAATATGCGCAGGCGGCGGCGATCTCGGGCCAGCTGGCGCGGCATCTGGGCCTGCCCTTCCGGTCGTCAAACGTCACCGCCGCCAATGCCCCCGACGCACAGGCGGCATGGGAAAGCATGTTCGCGCTGTGGGGCGCGCTGATGGGCGGCGCGCATGTGCTGGAACATGGCGCGGGCTGGATGCATGGCGGGCTGACCGCCAGTTTCGAAAAGCTGATCCTGGATGCCGAGATGCTGCAGATGATGCAAGCATGGTTCACCCCGCCCGACCTGTCGACCGAGGCGCTGGCCGAGGCGGCGATTGCCGAGGTCGGCCCCGGCGGGCATTTCTTCGGCACCGCCCATACGATGGAACGCTATGAAACCGCCTTCCACGCGCCGATGGTGTCGAACTGGGACAATTATCCGAACTGGCTGGAAAAGGGCGGGGTCGAGGCCCCTGCCCGCGCCAATGCCGTCTGGAAACAGCTTCTGGCCGAGGCCGAAGACCCCGCCCTTGACCCCGCGGTGGATGAGGCGCTGCAGGCCTTCGTCACCCGCCGCAAGGCCGAAGGCGGCGCGCCGATGAACTGACCGGCGGTCAGATCACCACGATGCCGGCATGCTTGGCCTTGTGTTCCGGCTCGACATGGATGGTCACCACCGCGCCCGGCACCTGCGCCTTCAGCGCCGCCTCGATCCGGTCGCACATGTCATGGGCGTCGCGCACCGTCAGGTCGCCAGGCACGACAAGGTGGAACTCGATGAAGGTGGCCTGCCCGGCCGCGCGGGTACGCAGGTCATGCGCCTCGACCGCGCCTTCGCCCTGAAGCGAGATCGCCTCACGCACGCGGGCCATGATCTCATCGGGCAGCGCCTCGTCCATCAGGCCCGAGACCGAGGCGGTGATCACCTTCCAGCCCGACCACAGGATGTTCAGCGCCACCAGCGCCGCCAGCGCCGGGTCAAGCTCGGCCCAGCCGGTGACCATGGCCAGCAGCACCCCCGCCAGCACCCCGGCCGAAGACACCACGTCGGACAGCAGGTGCTTGCCGTCCGCCACCAGCGCCGGCGACCGCAACGCCCGGCCCCGGCGCAACAGCACCCAGCACCAGACGGCGTTCAGGACGCCCGCCAGCAGGTTGACCGCCAGCCCCGACAGGGGCGCATCCAGCGCCCGCGGAGCCTGCCATGCGCCCCAGGCCTCCCTCAGGATCAGAAGCGCGGCAAGGATGATCAGCACGCCTTCCAGAATCGCGCTGAAGAATTCGGCCTTGTGGTGGCCATAGGGGTGGTTGGCATCGGCCGGCCGCGCCGCCACCCGCACCGCCACCAGCGCCGCAACGGCGGTGGCAAGGTTCACCAGACTTTCCAGCGCATCCGACATCAGCGCGACTGAGCCGGTCATCTGCCAGGCGATGACCTTCAGCCCCAGCACGACAAGGCTGACCAGAATGCTGCCCGCCGCGATGCGGATCAGGCCCTGCGCATGGGGGGTGTGGGTCATGGCGGCGGTCTCCGGTGTCGTGCCGCCGCCTAACCCGTGACGCCGCCCGCTGCAAGCCGCGATGCAGGTTATCCCCCGCCAACCGCCGCGATGCCCGGTGTTTCAGCGCATGCCGTAGTAAAGGCCCACCACATGCTCGGCCTCGGCAAAGAACAGCCAGCGCTGCGCCAGCGCCCCCAGCAGGTGGCAGGCCACCGCCAGCGCGATCACCGCCGGATGGGGGCCGGCCAGCACCAACAGCCCGGCCGGGATCAGCGTGGAAAAGGCCAGCGCGATGATGCGCAGGCGCGCGGCATGGCGGCGGCCGACGACATGGATCATCTCGCTCAGCAGGTAGTTGCCGGCGGTATGGCCGCGCTCAAACACCCGGACGGACCCCAGATTGCCAAGGCCGGTCGCGGTGCCGATGGTCTGCGCCACCTCGGCAAAGCGGCGGTCGCCGATGCGCCAGCTTGCGGCGATGGCCAGAAACAGGATCAGCCCGGCAACCGCCGCCGCCCGCACCTGCCCGGCCAGAAGGACACCGCCAAAGACCGCATAGGCCAGATACAGAAGCGGCGTCACCGGGTGGTTCCAGCGCGGCACGGTGCGCAGCTGGGCATAGATCATCGAGGTGGTGAAGACCGTGACCAGCGCCAGCACCGCCCCCGGCCAGCCCGCCCAGACCGGCAGCCCCAGCGCGAAGATGTCCGACAGCGCCGCCGGCGCCAGCGCCAGCAGCGTCGCCACCGCGGCACAGCCCTCGCGGCTAAGCCAGCTGGTCCGCCACTGGCTGAAGGCCCGCCAGGCGCGCTGCGGATTGCCAAGGTGCAGGGTTGAAGCCATCAGCCCCCCCACCGCCAGCCCATAGCCCAGCGCCCAGAGAAGGAAGGCCGCCAGCCCCCGCGCCTCGACCGCGCCAAGGCCAAGGCAGGCCAGATAGCCGAAACCCAGGCCCGACAGCGTGGTAAAGACGATGACCGAAGGTGCCGGATGCATCAGCGGCTCCCCAGAAGCCGGTCAAGCCAGCCGGCCAGCCCGGTTGCACGGATGTCCAACAGCGGTGCCAGCGGGCTGGCTTCCGCCGGCGCCTTGGGGCGCGGCGGCAGATAGCGGTTCACCGGCCTTGTTCCCAGATCGGGCATCAGCGCCATGCCGCCCCGCGCCGCCGACAGCCGGCTGACCGTGCTTTCGGGGTCGGCAAAATCGCCGAAATGCCGCGCGCCGGTCGGGCAGGTGCGCACGCAGGCGGGCTGACGGTCTTCTTCCGGCAGGTTGTCGTTGTAGATGCGGTCCACGCAGAGGGTGCATTTCTTCATCACCCCCGCCGCCTGATCCAGTTCCCGCGCGCCATAGGGGCAGGCCCAGGCGCACAGGCCGCAGCCGATGCAGGTATCCTCGTTCACCAGAACGATGCCGTCCTCGGCCCGCTTGTAGCTGGCACCGGTGGGGCAGACGGTGACGCAGGGCGCATCCTCGCAATGCAGGCAGGACCGCGGGAAATTCACGATTTGCGCAGGCGCATCAGCGGGTTGCACCTCATAGCTGTGAACCCGGTTGAGGAAGGTTCCCGAAGGCTCTGCCCCGTAAGGTTTCTGGTCCGAAAGGGCCGCGCCATAGCCCTGATCGTTCCAGCCCTTGCAGGCGGTCACGCAGGCGTTGCAGCCGACACAGGTATCAAGGTCAATGGCAAGGCCCAGCTTCTTCGGCGTCGGCCCGGGCAGCATGGTCATGGCGCACCCCCCCTGTGCCCGGGGCAAATTCCTTCGAAGGAATTTGCAGTTTTCTTCGAAGAAAACTGCGTCATGCCCGGTCCTTTCCCGTTGGCACCACATGGGGCACCGGCGCGAAGGCCGGCTCGGCATGGTCGCGCGGCCCCACCCGTTCGATCCGCACCCGCAGGTCGAACCATGCGGCCTGCCCCGTCACCGGGTCCGAGTTCGACAGACGCGCGCCGCCTTCCTGCCCCGGCAGAAGCTCGGGGATCAGGTGGTTCAGCAGGAAGCCGGTCGTCGCCTCGGGCGCGTCATCGGCCAGCGCCCAGGCGCCCTTGCGCTTGCCGATGGCGTTCCAGGTCCAGACGGTGTTTTCGTTCAGCGCCGCCATATGCGCCACCGGCACGACGATTTCGCCGTTCGGGCTGCTGACGCGGGCGTAATCGCCCTCTTCAAAGCCCTGCGCCTGCCAGATCTTCGTCGGCAGATAGAGGAAGTTGGTGCCCCGGATCTGCCGCAGCCAGGCGTTCTGGCTGCCCCAGGAGTGATACATGTCCATCGGCCGCTGGGTCAGCGCATGCACCGGATAGCCCTCGGCCGCCGCATCGCCGAAGGGCGGATACCACAGCGGCAGCGGGTCCATCGCCTGCATCAGGCGGGCGCGCAGGTGGTCGGGCGGCTGCACAGGCCCGTGGCCCTCAGCCGCAAGCTGAAACCGCCGCATCGGCTCGGACCAGACCGAGAAAAGGTAGGGCTGCGGGGTTTCGTAAAAGCTCGTCGCCACCGCCCAGTCCTGATAGGCGGCGTTCCACGGCTTCATATAGCGGGCCTCTTCGGGCACATGGGCCTGATAGAAGCCGCCGTTGTCGATGTAGCGCTGCAGCTGGTCGGGGTTGGCCGGGCCGCGCCCTTCGGCCGTGCCGTCCTCACCCCGCCAGCCGATCAGCGGGCCGACACCCGGGCGGCGGATGTGATTGACGATGTAATCGGCATAATCCCTGAACTTCGGCGCACCGTCTTCCCGGACCATCGGCGCAAGGCCCAGCCGCGCGCCTAGGTCCAGCAGCACCGACTGAAAGCCGCGCACGTCGCGGTCGGGTTCCACCACCGGCCAGCGGATGCTGTCGCCCGCCGCGTCGGGTTCACTGATGGGCCGGTCCAAGAGGCTGATGCAGTCGTGCCGCTCCAGATAGGTGGTGTCGGGCAGGATCAGATCGGCATAGGCGACCATTTCGCTGGCATAGGCATCGGAATAGATGATGCGGGGGATGATGTATTCGCCGTCCGGCCCCTTGTCGGTCAGCATCTCCATCACCTTCGCGGTGTTCATGGAGGAGTTCCAGGCCATGTTGGCCATATAGAGGAACAGCGTGTCGATGCGGTAAGGGTCGCCCGCATGGGCGTTGGGAATAAGCATGTGCATCAGCCCGTGGGCCGAGAACGGGTTTTCCCAGGTGAAGGCCTTGTCGATCCGCGCCGGGCTGCCGTCTTCCTTCAGCGCCAGTTGTTCGGGCCCCCGCACATAACCCAGATGCGGCCCTGACAAGGGCTTGCCCGGCACCGTCACGAAATGGGGCGTCGGATGCGCCTCGACCGGCTTCGGGTAGGGCGGCTTCAGCCGGTAGCCCCCCGGAACCTCGACCGCGCCCAGAACGATCTGCAACAGATGCAGGGCGCGGGCGGTCTGGAAGCCGTTGGAATGGGCCGAGATGCCGCGCATGGCGTGGAACGACACCGGGCGGCCGGTCATGCCTTCGTGCCGGTTGCCGCGGAAATCGGTCCAGGGCTGCGGCAGGGTGAAGGCCTGAACAAAGGCCGCATGGGCCAGTTCCGCCGCCAGCCCCCGGATGCGCGCGGCGGGAATGCCGCAGCGGCCTGCCACCGCCTCGGGCGCGTAGTCGGGCGACAGATAGCGTTCGGCCATATGCTGAAACACCGTGCGGTGCCCCTGCCAGGTGGCGCCCAGATCGGGTTCCACCCCCTTGCCGTCCCAGGGCGCCGGCGCCCCGGTTCGACGGTCGATCACGAAGGGCTGGCTTTCAGCGTTCTTCAGGATCAGCCCCTTTTCGGGGCCTTCGGTGGCGTTCACCAGAAGGGGCGCGTTCGTCCACTGTGCCAGATAGTCGAGGTCGATCTTGCCGGCCTCAAACAGGCAATGGATCAGCGACAGGATCAGCAGGCCGTCGGTGCCCGGCGTGATGCCGTACCAGTCATCAGCCACCGCATTATAGCCGGTGCGGATCGGGTTCACCCCCACCACGCGGGCGCCCCGCGCCTTCAGCTTGCCGATGCCGATCTTGATCGGGTTGGAATCGTGATCCTCGGCCACGCCGAACATGACGAAAAGCTTGGTATGCTCCCAGTCGGGCTGGCCGAATTCCCAGAAGGCGCCGCCGATGGTGTAGATGCCGCCCGCCGCCATGTTGACCGAACAGAAGCCGCCATGGGCCGCGTAATTCGGCGTGCCGAAGGCCTGCGCCCACCAGCCGGTCAGGCTTTGGCTCTGGTCGCGGCCGGTGAAGAAGGCGAGCTTTTCGGGCGCGGTTTCCCGCAGTGGCTTCATCCAGGAAACGGCGGTTTCCAGCGCCTCGTCCCAGCTGATCTCTTCAAACGCGCCCGATCCGCGCGGCCCCACCCGGCGCAGCGGCGCCCGCAGGCGCGAGGGCGCGGTAACCTGCATGATACCCGAGGCCCCCTTGGCGCAGAGGACGCCCCTGTTCACCGGGTGGTCGCGGTTGCCTTCGATGTAACTCACCTTGCCCGACTTCAGATGCACGTTGATGCCGCAGCGGCAGGCGCACATGTAGCAGGTGGTCCGGCGCACCTCGTCCGAGACGGCGGGCGACAGGTCGGCTGCGGGCTGGCTCATGCTTGCTCCTCAGCCATGATCGTCCTGGCTTCGCTGGCAATCTGGCGTTCTTCCTCGGCCCGCACTATCCGCATGGCGACATCGGAGCCTGTCGCGGACAGGATTTCGGCGCGGGCCGCGTTGGCGGAAGGGTCGATGCGCGCGCCCAGAAAGCCAAGGCCCGCGACGATGGCCGCACGCATCGCGGCGTCATTCTCACCGATGCCGCCGGTGAAGGCGATGGCATCCAGCCCGCCCATCGCCGCCACCATGCTGCCGGCGTGGCGCACCGCCCAATAGGCGAAATGCTCGATGGCAAAGGCCGCCTCGGGCGTGCCGGCGGCGCGCAGGGCGCGCATGTCGCTGGCGCCGCCCAGCCCCAGAAGGCCCGACTGGCGGTTCAGCAGCCGCGCCGCGCCTTCGATGCCATGAAGCTCGGCCAGCCGCAGCACGGCGTTGCCGTCGATGTCGCCGGTGCGGCTGCCCATGGTCAGCCCTTCCAGCGGCGAATAGCCCATGGTGGTGGCGACCGACCGACCGTCGCGGATCGCGCAAAGCGAGGCGCCGTTGCCCAGATGGCAGGCCAGAAGCCGCCCCGGCAGCGCGGCCTTGGCCCGCAGGTGGCCGACCATCGACGCATAGGAAATCCCGTGGAAGCCATAGCGCCGGATGCCCAGCGCCCGCTCAGCCCCGGGCAGCGCATAGGTGGTGGCGACCGCCGGGATGGTGGCGTGAAAGGCGGTGTCGAAGCTGGCATATTGCGGCAGGTCGGGCGCCAGCGCGGCAAGGGCACGGATCGCCGTCAGGTTCGCGGGGTTGTGCAGCGGGGCCAGCGGAATGCAGGCCTCGATCCCGGCCAGCGCTTCGGGCGTCAGGCGGCAGGGCGCCACCAGACCGGCCCCGCCATGCACCACCCGGTGCGCCGCCCCGGTCAGCGCCGCGGGCGTCAGGCCCAGCGCCTGCATGAGCGCCGCCAGCGCCGCCTGATGGTCGGCCACCGGCCGCGCCGTCTTCTGGCCCGCAACCTCGACCACCGAGGCGCCGCCGATTTCCGACACCTGCCCGCGGGCCACCTCATCAAGGCCGGCGCCGAACAGCGCCACCTTGACCGAAGAAGACCCCGCATTGACGACCAACAGCACTCAGATCACCGCCCTGATCAGCCCCATCGCCGCAAGAACCGCCAGCAAGCCTATGGCGAACCTGCGGAAATCCTGCGGATCGGCGTTCAGGAAATGGCGGCTTCCCAGCCAGTTCCCAAGGAATGTCAGCGGCAAGGCCGCCAGCGCAGCCCAGAGCGTGCCCCAGGTCACCAGCCCATGCCACCAGTAAAGCGGCGCCGAGTAAAGGTCGAGAATCGGAAAATAGGCGATCAGCGTGGCGCGAAAGGTCGCCGCCGCCATCGGCTGGGCGGCAAAGAAGGCCGCCACCGGCAGCCCCCCCATTCCCGGCGCGTTGGCAAGGCCCGAGATCAGGCCAGCCAGCAGGTTCGGCCCGCCCGACCGCACTTCACGCCCCAGACGCCAGCCCGCCAGCAGCACGCCGCACATGATCAGGATATAGACCGAGATCACCGCCCGCGCGGTGTTCTCGGACACCCCGGTCAGGATCCACAGGCCCAGAGGCAGGCCCACCGCCGCCCCCGCCAGCAAGAGCCAGACCCGCCTCCAGTCCACATCCGCCCGGACCCCGCGCGCGGCCTGAACGCTCATCGCGGTTTCGAGGATCACCACCACCGCCACGAAATTCAGCGGGTTCGTCACCACGCCCGAAGCCGCGATGACGATGGCCGAATAGCCGAAGCCCGAATAGCCCCGGATGAAGGCCGCGCCCAATATGGCGACGGCCATCCACAGGGTTGCGCCTGCCGACAGGTCGAAGGGCATCAGGCCCTCTGCGGCCGCATGTCGGCCTTCGAGATGCCGGCCACCGCCACTGGCTTTTTCATCGCGTCGCGGCGGAAGGGTTCGCCCAGTTCCTGATTGATCAGCGCCTCGATCAGCGTGGTCTTGCCGTGGGTCATCTGATCGTCGATGGCCGTGGCCAGCGCCGCCGTCAGTTCCTCCATCGTGCGCGCCTGCACGCCCTGCAGCCCGCAGGCCCGGGCGATGCCGGCGTAAGAGACCTGGGTATCAAGCTCGGTCCCCACGAAATTGTCGTCGAACCACAGGGTCGAGTTGCGCTTTTCCGCGCCCCACTGGTAGTTGCGGAAGACAACCATCGTCACCGCCGGCCATTCCGGCCGCCCGATGGCGGTCAGTTCCGTCACCGCAATGCCAAAGGCGCCGTCGCCGGCAAAGCCCACCACCGGCACGTCCGGGCAGCCGATCTTGGCGCCGACGATCGCCGGAAGGCCATATCCGCAGGGGCCGAACAGGCCCGGCGCCAGATATTTCCGCCCGGCCTCGAAGCTCGGGTAGGCATTGCCGATGGCGCAGTTGTTGCCGATATCGCTTGAGATGATCGCCTCGCGCGGCAGGGCCGACTGGATCGCGCGCCAGGCCATCCGCGGGCTCATCCAGTCGGGCTTGGCAGAGCGGGCGCGGGCATTCCAGCTGGTGCCGGGATCGTCGTCTTCGTGGTCCATCCCGGCCAGCGCCTGCGCCCAGGCCGATTTCTTCTGCGCGATCAGCGCCTTGCGCTCGGACCGGCCGGCGTCTCCGGCGGTTTTCGACAGCCGGGCCAGAAGGCCTTCGGCCACCTTCCGGGCGTCGCCGACGATGCCGACGCTGACCTTCTTGGTCAGGCCGATGCGGTTGGGGTTGATATCGACCTGGATGATCTTCGCGTCCTTCGGCCAGTAATCCAGCCCATAGCCCGGCAGGGTGGAAAACGGGTTCAGCCGCGTGCCCAGCGCCAGCACCACATCGGCCTGCGCGATCAGTTCCATCCCCGCCTTGGACCCGTTGTAGCCCAACGGCCCCGCGAACAGCGGATGCGAGCCGGGGAAGGCGTCATTGTGCTGGTAGCCGACGCAGACCGGCGCATCCAGCCGCTCGGCCAGCGCCATGCTCGCCGGGATCGCCCCGCCGATCACCACGCCCGCGCCGTTCAGGATCACCGGAAACTTCGCCTGCGACAGAAGCTGCGCCGCCTGCGCAATCGCCTCTTCCCCGCCCGAGGGCCGCTCGAATTCGACCACCGCCGGCAGGTCGATGTCGATGACCTGGGTGAAGAAATCGCGCGGGAAGTTGATCTGCGCCGGCGCCGACTGGCGGCGGGCCTGCAGGATCACGCGGTTCAGCACCTCGGCCACGCGGCTGGGGTCGCGCACCTCTTCCTGATAGCAGACCATGTCCTTGAACAGCGCCATCTGCTCGACTTCCTGAAAGCCGCCCTGCCCGATGGTCTTGTTCGCGGCCTGCGGCGTCACCAGCAACAGGGGCGTGTGGTTCCAGTAGGCCGTCTTCACCGCCGTCACGAAATTGGTGATGCCGGGGCCGTTCTGGGCGATCATCATGCTCATCCGCCCCGAGGCGCGGGTGAAGCCGTCGGCCATCATCCCGCCCGACCCTTCGTGGGCGCAGTCCCAGAAGGTGATGCCGGCGCGCGGGAACAGGTCGGAAATCGGCATGAAGGCCGAACCGATGATGCCGAAGGCATGTTCGATCCCGTGCATCTGAAGCACTTTGACAAAGGCTTCCTCGGTGGTCATTTTCATCGGGCGGCTCCTCGGGCGATGCGCTGTTGCAGAAGTGATAGCCCCGCCCCCCGCCCCCGCTTAGGGCCAGTGCGTCCGGGCAGATAGGGCCAGTTCATCCTCTCTCGGCAAATATCCCGGGGGTCCGGGGGCTGGCCCCCGGTCCGCGGCTTCAGCAGGCGCGAACCCGGTCTCGGGCGGATCAGGAAAGGCGCCGCCTTTCCCCGCCCGATGCGGGGCCGGTGCAACCTGCCCGCGTCAACGCGCGAGACGATAGGCCGGCGCCCGTCCCGGCGGGCGAGAAGCGCCCGCCATGGGCGGGGCGGGCGCTGGCCGGCGGCCTTTGGGGCCACCGGCGGCAAGGTGTGCTGTTGCGGCGTGGCCGCGGCGATGGCCTTGGCCAGCGAAGACCTATGCGGCGGTCGGCAAGGGGCTGGGCGAACTTCCACAACCCTTCCGGCCGCCCCTATCCCGCCCCCTGCCGGATGGCGCGGGCGATGCGGGAGATGCCTTCGGGAATGCGCGCCGGCGGGGTCGAGGAATAGGCCAGCCGGTAATAGTTGTGCGGCGCGCGGGCGGGGTCGAAGAACACCCGGCCGGGCTCGATCAGCACGCCGTCGGGGCGCAGCCGTTCGGCCAGCACCTCGGTGTCCACCCCTTCCGGCGCGCGCATCCAGAAGCTTGACCCGCCAAAGCCGCCCTGCCCCGCCACCACCAGCCCGTGGTCGCGGATCGCCTCTTCCATCACCTGCCGCCGCCGCCGGTAGGCTGCGCGCATCCGGTTGATCAGCGCATCGTAATGGCCCAGCGACAGGAAATAGGCGACCGTGCGCTGGATATGCCCCGGCGGGTGGCGCAGCGTGGTCAGCCGCAGCGCGCGGGCGGCGGCGATGAACGAGGGCGGGCCGACCAGATAGCCCAGCCGCATCCCCGGAAACACCGATTTCGAGAAGGAGCCGGCATAGACCACCCGCCCCTCGGTATCGAGCGATTTCAGCGCGGGCGAGACGGGTTTCAGAAAGCTCATCTCGAATTCGTAATCATCCTCGACGATCACGAAGCCCTCGCGCCCGGCGGCGGCCAGCAGGGCAAGGCGGCGGTCCAGCGGCATGGTGGCATTGGTCGGGCACTGGTGGCTGGCGGTGGTGAAGACCGCATCCACCCCGGGCGGAATGGCTTCGGGCGGCAGGCCCTCGGCATCGACATCCACCGGAACAATGCCCGTGCCGGTGGCCGTCAGCACCCCGCGCAGGCCGGAATAGCAAGGGTTCTCCACCGCTGCCCGCCGCCCCGGCCCCAGAAGAACCTGCGCCGCGATCCACAGCGCGTTCTGGGCGCCCAGCGTCAGCAGCACCTCTTCGGGTTCGGCGGCGATGCCCCGGCGCGGCAGGATGGCGCGCAGCACATGCTCGATCAGAAGCGGGTCGTCGCGGTCGTAGTAATCCTGCGTCAGCGCGCCGAAATCGCGCCGGCCCAGCGCGCGCACCGCGCAAAGCCGCCAGTTCTGGTGGTCGAACAGCGTCGGGTCGGCCTGCCCATAGATGAAGGAATGCGGATAGCGGTCCCAGTCGGTCGGCCGTTCCACCTGCGCCGCCGCCTGCGGCCGCCCGCCGATCAGCCGGGCAAAATCGGGGCTTTCGGCGCGGGGGCCGCGCGCCGGCATGTCGGGGGCGCGGGGGGCGTTTTCGGAAACGTAATAGCCCGAGCGTCCCCGCGCCGTCAGGTAGTCGGAGGAGACGAGTTCGGCATAGGCCAGCGTCACGGTGATGCGGCTGATCCCCAGATGCTGCGCCAGCCCGCGCGACGAGGGCATCTTCTGCCCCGCCCGGAAACGGCCCGACAGGATGCCCTCGGTCACCATCTGGCGGATGCGCTGCTGCAGGCTGCCGCGGCCGGCGGGGGGCAGGACGAAGGCTTCGGCGGGAATCGACATTCTGGACCCATCGCGGCGGCGGACTGGACCTATCAGCGCCGCCGCCCGCCAAAGGTCAAGCCCCGTGCGCGGTCAGAGCGGCTGAAGCCCCGCCGGATCGTAGCCGTTCCATTCAAAGATGCCGCGCGCCGCCGCCATCCGGTCGGCGGTGATGCCACCGCTGCGGTCCAGCACAAAGCCGAAGCGGCCGTCGGGCGTGCCGATGGCCAGCGTGCGGTAATCGCCATCGGCCCAGAGGATCCACCACTCGGTGCCCGCGATGGCAAAGCGGCCGGGGCCTGCGGGTTCCAGCGCCCCCGCGCCGCGCCATTCCCGGCCCGAGGCGCAAAGCCGGAAGGCCGCGTGCAGGCCGCCGGCGCGGCGGGTGATCTCAACCCCGCCCGGGCGGCAGCCCTTCGACGCGCCATAGGCCGCCGCCTGCTGCCAGCGGCCCGCCAGCCGCCCGCTGTCAAAGACCGCCGAGGAATAGATCGGCGTTCCCGCAGCGCGGTACACGCCTGTGGGGTTGCCCGAGGGCGCGGTGCAGGCGGCCAGCGCCAGCGACAGGACAAGGATCAGTCGATGCACAGCGTCGCCCTTGTGCCGTCGTTCTGGAAGACCTCATTGCAGCCGAAAAGCGGCATCAGCGGCGCGCAGGTGCCCGAGCGGGCCAGGCACAGCCCCTCGCACTGGGTGGCGCGGCTGCAGGATTTGCCGGCGTCGCGGGTGGGTTTCAGGCAGGTGTAGCCGCCCTTGCCGACCTTCGACCACTGGCCGCCTTTCTTCAGGCAGGCCCGCGCCTCGGGCGAGGCGGGGGGCGCCTCGACCGTCAGGCTGCCCTGCGCGGCGGGATCGGCGGCGGGCGGCGTGCCGGTGGTGGGGGGCTTGGTGGGGGGCTTTGCCGGCGTTTGCGCGGCGGGCGTGGCGGCGGCCGGGGTAACGGCGGCCGGCCCTGCGCCGGGCGGCGGGGCCAGCGTGGTCGTGCTGACGGTATCGCCGGTGATCGGGTTCGCGCCCGTGGCGGGCTTGTCCGCGCCGCCGCCGAGACAGCCGGCAAGGGTCAGGATCAGACTGGCAATCAGCAACCGGCGCATCGGGTTTCCTGCAAACGTGCCGCCCCACCGAACCCCATCCGCCGCCCCGCCGCAAGGCCCCATGGGATCACGATTGCCGGACGGGCGGGGAATGCGGGGGGGCCGGGCGGGAACAGGCGAGGCACCGCCTCGCCCCCGCCCGCTGGCGCGGGGTCAAGCGGAGACGATGCGGCACGAGATGCCAGAGGCCGGCGCCTGCCCCGGCGGGCGAGAAGCGCCCGCCGATGGCGGGGCGGGCGCTGGCCGGGCCTTTGAGGCCCGACCGGTTCCGCTTGCCGATGTTCCACGGTGGCGAAGGCGATGGCCTTCGCCATGGGGGTGCGAGAATGGTGCGTGTGAACACGCACCCTACGCAGGCAACAAGCGGCGCAACCTCGTCCGGGCGGGAGAAGGCGAGGCACTGCCTCGCCCCAGCCCGTGCGCGGCGGGGCAACCGGAGTCAGTTCGGCACGAGCCACGAGAGGCCAGCGCCCGACCGGGCGGGCGAGGAGCGCCCGCCACGGGCGGGGCGGGCGCTGGCCGGGCCTTTGAAGCCCGGCCGGTTCCGATTGCCGAAGTTGCGCAGTGGCGAAGGCGATGGCCTTCGCCATGGGGAGCGGAGGTGGCGCATACAAAAATGCACTCGAAGCGTAACGGCGCGATGGAACCTCGCCCGCCTGCCACGCAGCCTCCCGCCCGCCGCTAATAGGGCAGCGCGTGATCCCGGCGGGCCGTCTCGATATCGGCCAGAACGGCGGGGTCCAGCACCAGCCCGGCGGCGCCGAGGTTGGTTTCCAGCTGCGCCAGGCTGGTCGCGCCGATAATCGGGATGCAGGCGAAGGGCCGTGTCCGGCACCAGGCGATCGCCATCTGGCAAGGGTCCAGCCCGTGCTGCGCCGCCACCCCCAGATAGGCCGCCACCGCCGGAAAGACCTGCGGCGTGATCCGCCCCGACAGCGTGGGGTTCAGGCTGCGGCGCGAGCCTTCGGGGATCACGTCACCCGCGTATTTCCCCGACAGAAGCCCGGTCGCCAGCGGCGAGAAGGCCAGCAGCGGCATCACTTCCATCACCGAAAGCTCGGCCCAGTCGGTGTCGAACTGCCGGCAGAGCAGCGAATATTCGTTCTGCACCGTCGCCATGCGCGGCAGGCCATGGGCCTCGGCCAGCGACAACCACTTCGCCGCCCCCCAGACGCTTTCGTTCGACAGCGCGATGTGGCGGATCTTGCCCTCGGCGATCAGACGGGCCGCCTCGTGCAGCACGTCCAGCATATGCGCCTCAACCGCCGCCCGGTCGGCCGTCGGCACATAGGACCAGTGCTGGCGGAAGTGATAGCTGCCGCGGTTCGGCCAGTGCAGCTGATAGACATCGACATAGTCCGTCCCCAGCCGCCGCAACGATCCTTCAACCGCGCTGCGCAGGGTCGCGCCGCTGATCGGCTGGCCGGGGCGCACCGCCTGCCCTTCGCCGGTGATCTTAGTCGCGATGACCAGACGGTCCCGCCCGCCCCGCGCCGCCAGCCAGGACCCGATGATCTCTTCGGTGCGGCCCACGGTTTCGGGGCTGACCGGGTTCACCGGATACATCTCGGCGGTGTCGAGGAAGTTCACGCCGCGATCCAGCGCCATGTCCATCTGGGCATGGCCCTCGGCCTCGGTGTTCTGGGTGCCCCAGGTCATGGTGCCAAGGCACAGCTCGCTGACCTCGATTCCGGTTTGGCCCAATGCGATACGCTTCATCTGTCTCTCCGTCCTGTCACCCGAAAGCCTAGCGGGGTGACGGCCGGCGGCAAGTCCTGTCGCAACGGGGCTGGCGGCAGCGGCGGGGAAAGGGCAATCTGGCGCGATGCGGCTTCTGGTTTCCTTCGCGGCGATTTTCGTTTCCGTCCTGCTTCTGCAACTGGGCGCGGGGGGCGTGGCCCCTCTGGACGCGATTTCCGGCGCGGTGCTGGATTTCTCGAAATCCGAAATCGGGCTGATGGGGTCTGCCCATTTCCTGGGCTTCTTCATCGGTTGCTGGTGGGCGCCGCGGCTGATGGGCGAGGTCGGCCATTCCCGCGCCTTCGCGGCCTTCGTGGCGGCCGGCACCATCGGCATCCTGGCCCATATGCTGTGGATCGACGCCTATGCCTGGTCGGTGATGCGGATGGCGACCGGGCTGTGCGTGGCCGGGGCCTACACGATCATCGAGGCCTGGCTGCAATCGAAGGTCACGAACGAAAACCGCGGCCGGGCGATGGGGGTCTACCGGGTGGTGGACATCACCGGATCACTGGCGGCGCAGCTGGTGATCGGGGTGCTGGAGCCGGCGAGCTATGTCTCATACAACCTTCTGGCGCTGCTGTTGTGCGCGGCGCTGTTCCCGCTGACGCTGACCAAGGCCGAGGCGCCGGAAACCCCCGATGCGCCGCGCCTGCGCCCGGGGCTGGCGTGGCAACGCTCGCCCCTTGCCTCGGTTGCGGTGGTGGTGTCGGGGGTGACGGGGGCGGCCTTCCGCATGGTCGGGCCGGTTTACGGGCTTGAGGTCGGGCTGCGGCCCGATGAGGTGGCGGTCTTTCTTGCCGCCTATGTTCTGGGTGGGGCCTTCGCGCAGGTGCCGGTGGGCTGGGCGGCGGACCGGCGCGACCGCCGCACGGTTCTGATGTGGCTGTCGGTGGGCGCCATCGTTGCCTCGCTGGCCTGCGTGGGGCTTGCCGGTCAGGGGCCATGGGCCAATTACCTGACCATTGCCGCCTTCGGCTTTGTCACCCTGCCGGTCTATTCGGTGGCCACGGCGCATGCGCATGACTTCGCCACCTCGATCGAGCGGGTGGAGCTGTCGGCGGCGCTGATGTTCCTTTACGCGGTCGGCGCGATTGCCAGCCCCTGGGTCGCCTCGGTGCTGATCGAGTATCTGGGGCCGGCGGCGATGTTCTGGATGATCGGGATCGCGCATGTGGCGCTGCTCCTGTTCGGCATCGCCCGGATGCGCGCCCGCCCCGCCCCCGGACCGCGCACCGCCTATACCTATGAGCCGCGCACCTCGTTCCTGATCGGCCGGCTTCTGGGCCGGTCGCGCGACCGTCAGGATTGAGCAGGATCAAGGCAACCCCGCCCGAATCGCCCCAAGGTTGCGCCCCTGAACCACAGGAGGCGAAGATGCAGATTTCCTTTGCGGGCAAGGTGGCGCTGGTAACCGGCGCAGGATCGGGCATCGGTGAGGCGATTGCGCTGGCACTGGCCGGGGCCGGCGCGGCGGTGGCGGTGCAGGACATCGACCGCGCCAAGGCCGATGCAGTGACGGCCGCCATCACGGCGGCCGGCGGGCGGGCGCTGGCGCTGGCCGGTGATGTCTCACAGGCGGCAGAGGTGGAGGCGATGGTGGCCGAAACCGTCGCCTGGGGCGGCGGGCTGCATCTGATGGTCAACAACGCGGGCATCGGCGGGCCGTCGGCGCCAACCGGAGAATACCCGCTGGACGGCTGGGCGCAGGTGATCGGCGTCAACCTGAACGGGGTATTCTACGGCCTGCGCTTCGGCATTCCGGCGATGCTGGCCTCGGGCGGCGGGGCCATCGTGAACATGGCCTCGATCCTCGGCTCGGTCGGCTTTGCCGGGGCGCCGGCCTATGTGGCGGCGAAGCATGCCGTGGTCGGGCTGACCAAGAATGCCGCGATGGAATATGCCACGCAGGGCATCCGGGTGAACGCGGTGGGGCCGGCTTTCATCGACACCCCGCTGCTGGCCGGATTTGACGAGGCCGCGCGCAACTGGCTGATCTCGCTGCACCCGCAGGGGCGGATGGGCAAGTCCGAAGAGGTGGCGGCGCTGACGCTGTTCCTCTTGTCGGATCAGGCCAGCTTCATCAACGGCAGCTACCATCTGGTCGATGGGGGCTACACCGCAAAATAAGGCGCCCGGCCGGCAACATTGCCGGCCCCTTTTCCGCAAAGCACTGGCCCTTGACGCGGGCCTGCGCTAAATCCCGCGCGACCAAGAATTGAAGGGCGCGTCATGGCACGGATTCTCATCACCTCGGCCATTCCCTACATCAACGGCATCAAGCATCTGGGCAACCTTGTGGGGTCACAGCTGCCGGCCGATCTGTTCGCCCGCTTCAACCGGGCGATGGGGCATGAGGTGATGTTCATCTGCGCCACCGACGAACACGGCACCCCGGCCGAACTGGCGGCCGCCAAGGCCGGCAAGCCGGTGGCCGAATACTGCGCCGAGATGCATCAGGTGCAGGCCGAAATCGCGCGCGGCTTCCGCCTGTCGTTCGACCATTTCGGCCGGTCCTCCAGCGCGCGCAACCACCGCCTGACGCAGCATTTCGCGGGCAAGCTGGCGGAAAACGGGCTGATCCGCGAAGTCTCGGAAAAGATGATCTTTTCCATCGACGACAACCGCTTTCTTCCCGACCGCTATATCGAGGGCACCTGCCCCAACTGCGGCTATGACAGCGCGCGTGGCGACCAGTGCGACAACTGCACCAAGCAGCTTGACCCGACCGACCTGATCAACCCGCATTCCACGATTTCGGGCAGCACCAATCTTGAGATGCGCGAAACCAAGCATCTTTACCTGATGCAGCGCGCCCTGAAGGACAAGCTTGAGGCCTGGATCGATTCAAAGACCGACTGGCCGGTGCTGACCACCTCGATCGCAAAGAAATGGCTGAACGACGGCGACGGGCTGCAGGACCGCGGCATCACCCGCGACCTGCACTGGGGCATTCCGGTGATGAAGGGAGACCAGCCCTGGCCGGGGATGGAGGGCAAGGTCTTCTACGTCTGGTTCGATGCCCCCATCGAATATATCGCCGGCACCGCCGAATGGGCCGACGCGAACGGTCTGGGCGACGAGGCCTGGGAACGCTGGTGGCGCACCGACAAGGGCGCGGCGGACGTGACCTATTACCAGTTCATGGGCAAGGACAACGTGCCCTTCCACACCCTGTCCTTCCCCGCCACCATCCTGGGTTCGGGCGAGCCGTGGAAGCTGGTCGATTACCTGAAATCCTTCAACTACCTGAATTATGACGGCGGCCAGTTCAGCACCTCACGCGGGCGCGGCGTGTTCATGGATCAGGCGCTGTCGATCCTGCCCGCCGATTACTGGCGCTGGTGGCTGCTGAGCCATGCGCCGGAATCCTCGGATGCCGAATTCACCTGGGAAAACTTCCAGGCTTCGGTGAACAAGGATCTGGCCGATGTGCTGGGCAACCTTGTCAGCCGGGTGACCAAGTTCGCCCGCTCGAAATTCGGCGAGGTGATCCCGGCCGGCGGCAGCTTTGGCGCGCAGGAAACCGCGCTGATCGCCGATATCGGCGCCCGCCTGCGCGATTACGAAGGCCATATGGCCGCGATGGAGGTGCGCAAGGCCGCGGCCGAACTGCGCGCGATCTGGGTCGCGGGCAACGAATACCTGCAGGCGGCCGCACCGTGGAGCGTGGTCAAGACCGACCCCGAACAGGCGCAGGCACAGGTGCGGCTGGCGCTGAACCTGATCCGCATCTACGCCGTGATCTCGGCCCCGTTCATTCCCGACGCCTCGGCGGCGATGATGTCGGCGCTGAACTGCACCGACTGGAGCTGGCCCGCCGACACGCCCGCCGCCATGCGCCTTCTGCCGCCGGGCCATGCCTTTGCCGTGCCGGAGAACCTTTTCCGCAAGATCACCGATGAGGAACGGGCCGACTGGCAGGCGCGTTTCGCCGGCATCCGCAACTGATGCGCCCGGCCCGGTTTTCGTCTATCTTCGGAACCGGAGGCGCCCATGGCTGAGACGGCCCGCAATTTCGTGGCGAAAGGGGTGGCCCATGTGGTGCTGCCCCGCGTGGCCGAGCCGGTGCCGGTCACCTTCATCCTTCTGCCCGATTTCACCATGCTGGCCTTTTCCTCGGCGATCGAGCCGTTGCGGATGGCCAACCAGCTGACCGGGCAGGAGCTGTTCCGCTGGCAGGTGCTGACCGAAGACGGCAAGCCCGCCGCCTGCTCGAACGGGCTGGCGGTGGTGGCCGACGGCAGCTGGACGGGCACGCAGCCCGAGGGGCTGATCTTTGTCGTCTCGGGGGTGGAACCCGAAGGCAAGGCCAGCGCCGCGCTGGCCGACTGGCTGCGCGGGCTGTGGCGGCGGGGCCGCGTGGTGGGGGGGCTTTGCACCGGCGCCTATGCGCTGGCGCGGGCCGGCATCCTGAAGGGCCGCCGCTTCACTCTTCACTGGGAAAACATCGAGGGGTTCAGCGAAAGCTGGCCGGGGCTGGAACCGGCGCGGCAGGTCTTTACCATCGAGGACCGGGTGATGACCTGCGCCGGCGGCGTTGCGGCGGCCGACCTGATGCTGAAGATCATCCACGACCGCTTTGGCGCGAAGCTGAGCCAGGAGGTCATGAACATGTGCCTGCTGACCCAGCGCCGCAGCGAGGCCGACCACCAGACGACCAGCCTTGCCGCCCGGCTTGGTACGCGCCACGACAAGCTGTTGCAGGCCGCCGCCTTCCTTGAGGCGCGGATCGAGGAGGAATTCGATCTGGATGCCTGCGCCGACCATCTTGACCTGTCGCGCCGCCAGATCGAGCGGCTGTTCCACCGCTATCTGGGCACGACGCCGGTGCGCTACATGAACGACCTGCGGCTGGCGCGCGGCCGGGCGCTGCTGGCGGAAACCGACATGAAGGTGACCGAGGTCGCCGTGGCCTGCGGCTATGCCTCGACCTCGCATTTCTCGAAAAGCTTCCGCAAGAAATACGGCGTCTCGCCCTACCGCTTTTCGCATTTCGGGGCGGATGCGGCGGCGCGGGCCGGCTGAGGGTGCAGCGGGGGTTTCACACCCCCGCACCCCCGTGGGATATTTGGGGACAGATGAATGGAAAGCGCCGCGCTGCCTATTTCATCTGTCTGAAAATATCCCGGGGGTCCGGGGGCAGCGCCCCCGGGGGCTGCCGCCTGCGGCGCCGCTTCCGCTTGAGGCGCGCGGGTTCAGGCACTAAGGAGGGCCAACCCCGGAGGACCCCCGATGCCCAGCTTTCTTGACACCGCCGATGCCGAATTCGAGGCCCGTTTCGCCGCCCTTCTGGGGCAGAAGCGGGAAGAGGCCGAGGATGTCGATCAGGCGGTGGCGGCGATCATCGCCGATGTCCGGGTGCGGGGCGATGCGGCGGTGCTGGAGCTGACCGCGCGGTTCGACCGGCTGGAGCTGACGCCCGAAACGTTGGCCTTTTCGCGCGCCGAGATGGACGCCGAAATTGCCAAGGTCGGGGCCGAGGACCGCGCGGCGCTGGAACTGGCGGCCGAGCGCATCCGCGCCTATCACGCCCGCCAGATGCCGCAGGATGCGATGTGGACCGAAGACACCGGCGCCATGCTGGGCTGGCGCTGGGGGCCGGTTTCGGCGGCGGGGCTTTATGTGCCGGGGGGGCTGGCCTCTTACCCCTCATCGGTCTTGATGAACGCCATTCCGGCCAAGGTGGCGGGGGTGGGCCGGCTGGTGATCACCTGCCCGACGCCGGGCGGGGTGGTCAATCCGCTGGTCCTGCTTGCCGCCGAACTGGCCGGGGTGGACAAGGTGTACCGGATCGGCGGGGCGCAGGCGGTGGCGGCGCTGGCCTATGGCACCGGAACCATTCAGGCGGTGGACAAGATCACCGGGCCGGGCAACGCCTATGTCGCCGCCGCCAAGCGCCGGGTCTTCGGCCGGGTGGGCATCGACATGATTGCGGGGCCGTCCGAGATTCTGGTGATCTCTGACGGCAGCGCCGATCCGGACTGGCTGGCGCTGGACCTTCTCTCGCAGGCCGAGCATGACGAAAGCGCGCAGTCGATCCTGATCACCCCCGATGCCGCCCATGGCCGCGCGGTGGTGGCGGCGGTCGAGGCGCGGCTGCAGACGCTCGAACGCCGGGCCATCGCGGCGGCAAGCTGGCGCGATTTCGGCGCGGTGATCGTGACCCGCGATCTGGATGAGGCGGCAGCGCTGTCGAACCGCGTGGCGCCCGAGCATCTGGAGCTGTGCGTGGCCGACCCCGAGGCGCTGGCGCAACAGATCACCCATGCCGGCGCGATCTTTCTGGGCGCCTGGACGCCGGAAGCCATCGGCGACTATGTCGGGGGGCCGAACCATGTGCTGCCCACCGCGCGGTCGGCCCGGTTTTCGTCGGGCCTTTCGGTGATGGATTTCCTGAAGCGCACCACCCTTGCCCGCATGACGCCCGAGGCGCTGGCGGCCATCGGACCGGCGGCCGAGCGGCTGGCGATCTCGGAAAGCCTTGAGGCGCACGGGCTGTCGGTGCGGGCACGGCTGGACCGGTTGAACGGCTGAGAATTTCCGGCAAGACTGGCGGCGTCCCGAAGCGGAGGCCCCATGGAACCGGTGCTGTACTACTCGCGCAACCCGAACCCGCGGCTGGCGGCGGCGGTGGCCCGCCATCTGGGCGCCCCGGTGCGGCTGGTCTGGGCCGCGCCGTTTCACCCCGATCATTCGGAGTTTTTCCGCAAGCTGAACCCCAGCCTGCGCATTCCGATCCTGGTCGAGAACGGCCAGTCGCTGTGGGAGGCCGATGCCATCGCCTGCCGGCTGTCGCAGATGGTGGGGTCGGATTTCTGGCGCATGGGGGCGGCGATGCCCGAGATGATCCGCTGGATCAGCTGGGGGAAAGAAAACTTCGTCCGCGCCTGCGACATGGTCAGCTATGAGCGCGGGACGCGGCTGCGCTATGATCAGGGGCCGACCGACCCGGCGATGGTGGCCGAAGGGCTGGCGCGGTTTCATGAGGCGGCGGCGCAGCTGGACGGCCATCTTGCCGGGCGCGACTGGCTGGTGGGCGACAGCCCCAGCCATGCCGATTTTCGCATGGCCACCTTCCTGCCCTTCAACGATGTGATGAAACTGCCGCTGGAGGAGTATCCCGCCGTCGCGGCGTGGGAACGGCGGCTGCGCGGCCTGCCCTTCTGGGACGATCCTTTCGAGGGGCTTGATGCCCCCGCCCTGCCCCCGGTGCGCGACCCGCAGGGCTAGGCCCGGAATCATGACGCCCGCCGGAAACCGGCGGGCGCCCTGCCCTTCGGCATCGGCAAAATCAGCGGTAGATCATGTGGATGAGCTCCGCCCAGGACGGCGCGGGCGGGCCGTCGCAATAGGTCTTGATGCCGTCAAGGCAGGGCAGCGCCTCGGCCTTGTTGCCCGTTGCGGTGAAGGCGGCAAGCCCCGCCAGCAGCGCCAGAACCGTCATCTTCATCGTCGATCCTCCATCCTCGGACGGGGAAATCCCGCCGGAAGGTCATGCCTTCGAAGCAAGGATCGGGCCGGGGCCGATCACGCGCCACTCACATTCGCGGCAGCCGGGCGGGATGTGCCCGGGGCGCAACAGCCGGCCCCGATCGGGAATTCCGCGTGGCCGCCATTGCGGGCTTGAACGACCGCCTGCCATCGGGCATCACGTTAGCCGCGGGAGGAGACCGCAGAAGGACCATGCGCATGAACCGCATCTGCCATATCGAGATCGACGAGCGGGGGCTGGTGCGCCCCACGCCCGAGATCGAGCAGGAACGCAAGGTCGCGATCTTCGACCTGCTGGAGGAGAACCGCTTCAACCTGCCCGTCCGCGACGACCGGCAGGTGCCCGCCGGTCCCTACCGGCTGGGCCTTGCGATCCGCGAGGGGCGGCTGGTCTTTACCGTGGCGACCGAGGCTGAAAAGCCGGTGGGGGAATTTCACCTGTCGCTGGGGCCGTTCCGGCAGGTGGTGAAGGATTACTTCCAGATCTGCGAAAGCTATTTCGACGCGGTGAAACGCCTGCCCCCCAGCCAGATCGAGGCCATCGACATGGCGCGGCGCGGCATCCACAACGAAGGCGCCCGCGTGCTGCAGGAACGGCTTGAGGGCAAGGCCGAGGTGGATATCGACACGGCGCGGCGGCTGTTCACCCTGATCTGCGTCCTGCATTGGGGGTGATGGTGTCGCGCGTGCCCCAGTCCGTGCTGTTCTGCTGCGACCACAACGCCGTCCGCTCGCCCATGGCCGAGGCCCTGATGAAGAAACTGCACGGCCGGCGCGTCTATGTGCAGTCGGCCGGGGTGAAGAACGATCTTGAGGTGGACGGCTTCTCGATTGCCGTCTGCAAGGAGATCGGGGTGGAACTGTCGCGCCACCGTTCGCGCAGTTTCGAGGAAATGCAGGAATGGGGCGACGATCTGGGGCAGTTCGACCTGATCGTGGCGCTGTCATCGGCCAGCCAGCACATGGCGCTGGAACTGACGCGGCACTGCCATATCGAGGTGGAATACTGGCCCATCGTCGATCCGACGGCACTGGGCGAAACCCGCGAGGCCAAGCTGTCGGCCTATCGCCAGACCCGCGACCAGATCCGCGACCGCATCCTTGACCGCTTCGGCCCGCCCGAGGATGACGTGGCGGCGGCCTGAGCCGGGTGGGCGCGTGCAGGCACAGATGAAAGGCCGCACCTCCGTCCCAATGCTTCCCGTGCCTTTGGCGCAACGACAGGGCAATGCCCGGCCGCCGGGTGGGCAGCCGACGGCGGAACCCCTTGATTCATGGTGCCAGAACTGCCGACGCGGCGCGTCTTGAGACGTTGCGGAATGCCCGCCCGGGGGGCGGTCGGGCATTGCCCGGGGGTGCTTCGTGCTTGATTCCCGGGCGAAAGAAGGCCGCCCGCCCCTCAGGCCGCGCGGGCCTGCAGCAGGCGCGGCAGATTGGCCTCGATCCAGCCGGCAAGGGCCAGAACCCGCTCGGCCGCTTCGGCGCCAAGCGGGGTCAGGGCGTAATCGACATGCGGCGGCACCACCTGATGGGCGTGGCGGCTGATCAGACCGTCACCCTCCAGCACCTGCAGCGTCTGGGCCAGCATCCTTTCGCTGACGCCGCCGACGCGGCGGCGCAGTTCGGAAAAGCGCAGCGTTCTCCCGGCCAGAAGCGCCAGCAGCACCAGCGTGCCCCAGCGGCTGGTGACATGCTGCAGCACGACGCGCGACGGGCAGTCGGCCGCCATCACATTGGCGCGCTGCGCCCGGTCCAGAAAGGCCTGTGCATCTGCGGCAGGAGACATGTGCGCCCTCGGAGTATACTTACAAAATTGTTGGTACTTCCTTTTCGTAAGTAATTGGGCAAATCAGGGGCGTCAACCCTGAACGGAGTTTCCCATGACCATCGCCATCACCGGAGCCACCGGCCAGCTGGGCCGCCTTGCCATTGCCGCGCTGAAGGCGCGCGGGGCCACCCCCATCGCACTGGCCCGCAGCCCCGAAAAGGCCGCCGATCTGGGCGTGCCGGTCCGCACCTTCGACTATCGCAGCGCCGATCCCGCCGCGCTGGCGGGGGTGGAGACGCTGGTGCTGATTTCCTCAAACGACTTCGATGACCGCGCGGGCCAGCATGCCCGGGTCATCGCGGCGGCCAAGGCGGCGGGCGTGGGGCGGATCGTCTATACCTCGATCCTGAAGGGCGATGCCTCACCGATGAAGTATCTTGCGGCCGACCATATCGCCACCGAAGCGACGCTGAAGGCTTCTGGCTTGCCGGCGACCATCCTGCGCAACGGCTGGTACACCGAGAATTACACCGGCAGCCTGGGCGCCGCCCTGGCCCATGGCGCGATGATCGGCGCGGCGGGCGATGCGCCCCTGTCGACGGCGGCGCGCAAGGACTATGCCGAAGCAATCGCAGTCACCGCGCTGGATGCGGCCCATGCCGGCCAGACCTATGAGCTTGCCGGCGACACCGCCTATACCATGGCCGATCTGGCGGCCGAGGTGGCGCGGCAGTCGGGCAAGCCCGTTGCCTGGGTGCCGATGGCCGAGGCCGATTACGCCAAGGCGCTGGAGGGCTTTGGCCTGCCCGCGGGCTTTGCCGCCGCGCTGGCGGATTCCGATGCCAGCGCGCAGAAGGGCGCACTTCATGACACCTCGCGCACGCTGTCGCGGCTGATCGGCCGCCCGACCACGCCCTTCGCCGAAACCGTGCGGGCCGCGCTGGCCTGAGGTCGCTTTCGCGCGCTTGGCGGTGCCTTTCCGGCTTTGACGGCAGGCGGACCCCGTGCCAGAACCACGGGGTCCAACCGCAAGGAGCCGCCATGACCGCCGCCGACACCGCCCGCGCCACGATCGAAGCCTATTACGCTGCCTTCAACGCCGGCAACGCGCAGGGCATGCTGGACGCCGTGACCGGTGACATCGAACATCGGGTGAACGAAGGCGGCATCCGCAGCGGCAAAGAGAAATTCGCCGAGTTCTGCTCGCACATGGGCGTGTCCTACCGTGAGGAACTGCGCGATATGGTGATCTTCGTGAACCCTGACGGCACGCGCGGGGCGGCGGAATTCGTGGTGCATGGCACCTATCTGCAGACCGATCCGGGCCTGCCCGAAGCCCGTGGCCAGACCTATATCCTGCCCGCCGGCGCCTTCTTTGACCTGAAGGGCGGCAAGATTTCCCGCGTGACCACCTTCTACAATCTGGCCGACTGGGTGCGGCAGGTCTCGCATGGTTGAGGTCCGCGCCCTGCACGGGGCCGAGCTTGAGGCCCAGCTGGACGGCGTGGCGGCGCTGCGCATCGCCGTCTTCCGCGACTGGCCCTATCTTTATGACGGCTCGCTGGACTACGAACGGGACTATCTGGCGACCTACCGCGACAATGCCGGCGCGCTGCTGGTCGGCGCCTTCGACGGCGGGCGGCTGGTCGGGGCCTCGACCTCGACCCTGATGGAAGATCACGCGGCCGAATTCGCCGCCCCCTTCCGCGATTTCCACGTTCCGATGACGGCGATCCTTTATGGCGCGGAATCGGTGCTTTTGCCGGAATACCGCGGTCAGGGCATCGGCCACCGCTTCTTTGACCTGCGCGAGGCGCATGCCCGCGCGCTGGGGCGCAGCCATGTCGCCTTCTGCTCGGTTCTGCGGCTGGCCGATCACCCGGCGCGGCCGGCAACCTACCGCACCAATGATGCGTTCTGGATGGGCCGCGGCTATGCCCCCCTGCCCGGCATGCTGGCCGAATTTTCCTGGCGCGATGTCGGCGACACCGCCGAAAGCGTGAAGCCGCTGCAGTTCTGGATGCGCGCGCTCTGACCACCTGGACCACCAGATTCCGTTAGCTATTGAACGGCCAGTCAACTAGGCTGGCCGGGTTATTGTCATCTCCATTGCCAGTGTCCCCGCCCCGAAGCCGAGGAGACCGCCATGAGTTTCAAGAAACCGACAACGCTGCTGCGCCAGGCCAATGTCGCCCTGCACAAGAAGCTGGGCCTCGACGAACCCGTGGACAAGCGCCCCCGCCACACCGACCGGATGACCATTCTCAGCCCCGGCGTGACCATCGCCTATCACAAGCGCAAGGGCGAGGATTACCCCACGGCGCAGATGAAGAACGCCTGCCTTGCCGGCGCCCGCCGCGCCCAGGCCGCCGTGGCCAAGGCCGCCAACGTGCTGGCCGGCGTCTCGATGCTGCGGCAGAAGGAATCCGACATCCTGACCCGGACGCTGGCCGCGCATTTCAACCTGGTCGAGGGCGATCTGGCGAACGGCACGCTGAGCGACAATACCAAGGACAAGTCCTTTGCCCTGTCCGACATGGGCAAGCATGACCGCCGCTGGGTGATCGAGAAGATCCGCAAGCAGATGCTGCATCTGTCGTTCCATCTGAACACCGGCATGTATCTGATCGACATCGACCCGACCAACCGCAAGACCGCCGGCGGAGCGGTGGTGGACCCGACGCAGGCCGACCCGAATGAAGAGGCCTATGTGATCGGCCATACCTCGCTGAAACGCGGCTGCGGTTACCGGAACGGCGAGATTCACATCAACTTTGACGAGCTGAAGACCTATTCGCCGAATTCCTACGCCCGGGTGATCATCCACGAAGCCTGCCACAAATATCTTGAGGCCGACGATCATGAGGTCTTTGACGCCACCGACAATGACAATCACCCCGCCTATGCGCATCAGGGCATCTATGCCAGCCTGCCGCTGCTGCAACGGCTGACCAATGCCGACTGCATCGCCTGGACGGCGATCTCGCTTTATGCCGGGGCGGTGAAGATGGCGACGCCGGCCGCCTATCACCCCGACTGGGAAAACTCCTGACCGCTTGCACCCGGGCGCCGGGCCGGCCATTCTGGGCCGGCTTGCCAAGGGGTGCGCCATGAAGATCGCCGCTGCCGCCTATCCGCTGGATTTCCATGCGGATTTCGCCTCTTACGCCGCCAAGACCGCCGATTGGGTGGCCCGCGCCGCCGATGCGGGGGCGGACCTTCTGGTCTTTCCCGAATACGGGCTGATGGAACAGTCCAGTCTTGCCGGCCGCGCCGCCGCCGCCGGGCTGGAAGACAGCCTGCGCGCCGTCGCCCGGCTGCGCCGGCTGACCGACGGCATGTTCGCCGAACTGGCGCAGGCGCGGGGTCTGCACATCCTCGGCCCCTCGGGTCCGGTGTTCGACGGTGACAGCGCCGTGACGGGCCGCCCGGTCAACCGCGCCACGCTTTTCGGCCCCGGCGGCGTGATCGGCCATCAGGACAAGCAGATGATGACCCGGTTCGAGCGTGAAACCTGGGATGTGGTGCCGGGCGGCCCTTTGCGCGTCTTCGACACCGCGCTTGGCCGCATCGGCGTGCTGATCTGCTATGACAGCGAGTTTCCCCTTCTCGGCCGCGCGCTGGTCGAGGCGGGGGCCGAGATCCTCCTCGTCCCCTCCTGCACCGACACGCTGGCGGGCTTCACCCGCGTCCGCGTCGGCGCCATGGCCCGCGCGCTGGAAGGCCAGTGCATCACCGTCCATTCGCCCACGGTGGGCCTGTGCGACTTCTGCCCCGCTGTTGATGAGAACACGGGCGCCGCCGCCATCTACGGCCCGCCTGACCGCGGCTTTCCCGAAACCGGCATCCTGGCCGAAACCGCGCTCAACATCCCCGGCTGGGCGATGGCCGAGATCGATCTGGAAACCGTCCGCGCCGTCCGCCGCAACGGGCAGGTGCTGAATCATGCCCATTGGCCCGAACAGGCCGCCCGCGCCGCCACCCGCCCCCGCCTTATCGGCAGCTGAGCCGCCCCGCCGTGCCCGCGCCGCCTCCGGCGGGAGTATTTGGAAAGGTGCAAATGGCAGGGTGCCGCCCCTTGTCCTTGCACCTTTCGAAATACTCCACGGGGGTCCGGGGGTGTGAAACCCCCGGCCTGCGCCGGCCGCGCCCGAAGACTCCCCTTGAAAATCCGGGAAAACCGGCGCATATGCGCCCCAAGCCCGCCCCCGCGCGGGCCATACCCCGTTTGGAGAGACCATGGCCAAGGAAGATATCCTCGAATTCCCCGGTGTCGTGAAGGAACTCCTGCCCAATGCGACATTCAAGGTTGAACTCGACAACGGCCATGAACTGATCGCGACGATGGCAGGCAAGATGCGCAAGAACCGCATCCGCGTTCTGGCCGGCGACAAGGTGCAGGTTGAAATGACCCCCTACGACCTGTCGAAGGGCCGCATCAACTACCGCTTCAAGTAAGTTGCGCTTCATCCTCGGATCAGGCAGTCCGCGCCGGAAAGAGCTTCTGGCGCAGCTGGGCATCGTGCCCGATGCCATCCTTCCCCCCGACATCGACGAAGACCCCCGCAAGGCCGAGCTGCCGCGCCCCTATTGCGCGCGGCTGGCGGCGGAAAAGGCCGCGGCGGTGCCGGCAGGCCCCGACGATCTGGTGCTGTGCGCCGATACGACCGTGGCGCTGGGGCGCCGCATCCTGGGCAAGCCCCGCGACGCGGGTGAGGCGGCGGCCTTCCTGACCGCCCTTGGCGGGCGGCGGCATCAGGTGATCACCGCCGTCGCGGTAAAGCGCGGCGACCGGCTGTGGACGCGCGAGTCGGTCAGCGCCGTCAAGATGAAGCGGCTGTCGGATGCCGAGCTGAACGCCTATCTTGCGGGGGGCGAGTGGCAGGGCAAGGCCGGCGCCTATGCCATCCAGGGCGCGGCAGGCGCCTTCATTCCGTGGATTTCGGGCAGTTTCACCGGCATCGTCGGGCTGCCCCTGGCCGAGACGGCGGCGCTTCTGGCGGCGGCCGGCTGGCCCTTGTGGAGGCAGGCATGAAGGGCCGCGTGGTCATCCTGGACGAAATCGCCGGCCGTCAGGCCGCAGCGCTGGTGGTGGACGGGCGGCTGGAAGAGCTGGCCCTTGACCCCGAGGGCGATGTGCCCCTGCCCGGCGCCATCTACCGCGCCATTGCCGACAGGCCGATGAAGGGTCAGGGCGGGCTGTTCGTGAAACTGCCCGGCGGCACCTCGGGCTTTCTGCGGCAGGTCTCGGGCATCGCGCCGGGCCAGCGTCTGCTGGTGCAGGTGACCGGTCCGGCCGAGCCGGGCAAGGCCCTGCCCGTCACCGCGCGGCTCTTGTTCAAGGGCCGTTTCGCCATCCTGACCCCGGGTGCGCCGGGCCTGAACATCTCGCGCCGCATCCATGACGAGGGTTTGCGCGCCGAACTGGCCGGGCTGGCGCAGGCGGGAATGGAGGGCACGGATGAGGCGCTTGGCCTGATCCTGCGTTCGGCCTGCGCAGAGGCGGAACCCGAGGTCGTGGCCGAAGACATCGCCGCGATGCGCGGGCTGGCCGAGGCGGTTCTGGCCGATGTCGCAGGCGATCCCGAGCTTCTGGTCGATGGCGCGGCCGCGCATGACCTTGCCTGCCGCGACTGGCTGGAGCCTGCGCCCGACAGCTTCGTGACCGAGCCGGGCGGATTTGACGCCCATGGCGTGCCCGAGATGATCGCCGCCCTTGGCGCCGGCCGCGTGGCGCTGCCCGGCGGCGGCCACATGATGATCGAGCCCACCCGCGCCCTTCTGGCGGTGGATGTGAATACCGGCCCCGACACCTCGCCCGCCGCGGCGCTGAAGGCCAATATCGCCGCCGCGCGCGAACTGCCGCGCCAGCTGCGGCTGCGGGGCCTGGGCGGTCAGGTGGTGGTGGATTTCGCGCCCCTGCCCAAGAAGGACCGCGCCATTCTGGATCAGGTGCTGAAGGCCGCCTTCAAACCCGAGGGCGCCGATGTGAACCTGGCCGGCTGGACGGTGCTGGGCCTTTACGAGATGACCCGCCGCCGCGACCGCCTGCCCCTGGCCGAGCTGCTTCAGGGCCTGCCGCTTGCCGGGGGCCAGCCGTGAGCTGCCCGATCTGCGCCCGCGACAGCGACCCGAAATACCGCCCCTTCTGCTCACGCCGCTGCGCCGATGTCGATCTGGGCCGCTGGCTGACCGGGGGCTATGCGATCCCGGCCGAAGAAGCGCCCGAGACCGAGGCGCCCCCTGCCCCCGCCACCCCGCAACGCCCGCAGTAGCCGCGAAAAAATCGGCGAAACCCTCTGGACAGCCCCGCCCGGCTGACGTATCACCCGCCCACCCGAAAGGCAGCGCCTTCCGATACGGTGCCCAGATAGCTCAGTTGGTAGAGCAGCGGATTGAAAATCCGCGTGTCGCTGGTTCGATTCCGGCTCTGGGCACCACTTAAATCCCTGAAATCGTTAGGCTCTGTGATCGCCCCGAATTTTCATTCGGTTCGGGCTCGGTCCTTTTGGCGGAAGGTTTGACAATCCGCGCGCGCCGCGCGTTCTCGGTTTCGAGAGTCGCCATCGTCTCGCGGTTCTTGGCTGCAAGGTTGGCAGAGCGCGAATAGTGCCGCGACATGGACAGGGTCTTCTGCCCCAGATGGTCGGCAACGCGGCGTTCATCCAGCCCCGCCTCGCGCAGCGTGGTCGCAACGGTGTGCCTCACGCGGCAAGCCCATTCCGACGCCCGATGATTCCAGAATGCTGCCAAATGTGACGCAAGACGGCGGCTCCCGGACCGCCTCGTCCCAGTCGATTTCATGCTGCAGGAAAAGGAATGGCGGACAGTGAGCCCGCCAATTATACTTTTTTTCACTTTCTGATCAGATGCATAACCCTGCGCTGCGGACAAGAATTCAAGGGAAAACCCATCATCCGGCCTTTGCAGCCTTGTGCGATCCCATGTGAGGGGTTACGTTCCTTTTAGTGGGCTGGATGATGGGTGAAGACGATGCCGAAGGTTGCTGCGGAAATGTCTGCGCTGGAGGTGCGGAACCTTGTCCATCCCTCTGGCAAGGGGAACGCCCTTTTCGCGGTCGGCGGGGTGACGGGGCTTTACATGCAGATCACGCCCGGCGGTGGCCGGTCGTGGATCTTGCGCACCACGGTTGGAAAGGCGCGGCGGGATATCGGGCTGGGCGGGTTTCCGACCGTGACCCTGGCACAGGCCCGAGACAAGGCGCGCGAGGCCCGCGACAAGATCGGGCGCGGCGTTGACCCGGTGGCCGAGCGGCAGGCCGCAAAGGCTGCACTGATTGCGGCGGCAGGGCGCGGGATGAGTTTTGAGAAGGCGGTGGACAGTTACCTTTCCGCAAAGCTGGACGCCTTCAAGAACGCCAAGCACCGCCAGCAATGGCAGAACACCCTCAGGCAGTATGCGCTGCCGGTTCTGGGCAGGATGATGGTTCAGGATATCGACGTCCGCGATGTGCTGCGCGTCCTGCAACCCATCTGGCACGACAAGACCGAAACCGCATCCCGCCTGCGTGGTCGGATTGAAAGTGTCCTGTCGTGGGCCACCGTGGCCGGGCACCGCAAGGGCGACAATCCTGCGCGCTGGGCCGGGAACCTGAAGGAACTTCTGCCGGCCCCGTCCAAGGTGGCAAAGGAAGGCAACCAGCCCGCCCTGACGCTTGACGACGCGCCGCGCTGGTTTGCCGCCCTCAGGACGCGCGATGGCATGGGCGCGCGGGCGCTGGAGTTCCTCGCCCTGACGGCTGCACGGTCGCAGGAAGTGCGGGGCGCCACTTGGGATGAATTTGATCTGGATAAGGCGCTTTGGATCGTGCCTGCGGCGCGCATGAAGATGGGCCGGGAACATCGCGTTCCGCTGACGGACGAGGCAGTTTCGCTTCTCAAGGCGCTGCCCCGGATGGCAGGCAATCCGCTGGTATTTCCTGCGGCACGGGGTGGCCAGCTTTCTGACATGACGGTTTCGGCGGTCATGCGGCGGATGAGCGAAGCCGACATTTCCGAAGGAGGCACAGGCTTTGCAGATCGGGTTTCCAAGCGCCCGGCCGTTCCGCATGGCCTGCGGTCCACCTTCCGCGACTGGGTGGCCGAGAAGACCCAGTTTCCCGGCGAAATGGCCGAAGTTGCCTTGGCACACAGGATCAGCAACGCGGTGGAAGCATCCTATCGGCGCGGCGACATGATCGAGAAGCGGCGGCGGATGATGGGGGAGTGGGGCGGATATCTGGCCAAGACGCCGAAGTCGGCCAAGGTTGTCAGGCTCTGACATGCGCCACATCGTCCTGTCAGATGACGGCTACAACGTTGCACCCACTGCGCAACACCGACTTCTGGCGGTTTGCTATTTCCCCGAAAGCCCCAGGGATCAGGAGCAAGGACTCTTTATCGCGACGCGCGAGCAGGCGGAATTTGATAGAGTGGGGCCAAGCGCCTACAAGCCATCTCAGATCGTTCAGGCGGCGTCCCAAATGATTCTCAAGCGAACCGCGCGCTACTACAGTGCTGGCTTCGTGGCACTTTCGTTCATTTGGCTGAAACTGAACGGAATGACGCCCAGCCTAAACAGGGCGGCTATAATGGCAGCATGCGCCGCAAACGAAGTTCGGGGCGTGCGGTGGTGGAACACACTTGACCCGGAGTTTCGTGAACGGGAAGCCGCTGTAACAAGTGACCCCGCAACCGTGGAACGGATTTTCCGCGAGTATCGCAGCGTCGCACACATTCTTGCCGCAAGCGTCTCCGCCGGTTCGTATCTGGACCCCACTCATCTTTGGGATCGGCCGCCAGAGGTGATTGCATCCATGATTGTGACCTGTGCAACGTTTCAGGCGGCCCTTGAGAAGGCGACAGACGTTAGCGACTGGAACCTATGGGATGTGAAGAAGCACTACCCCTTGTCGTTGGATGGCTGGCCAGCCTTGTTGCCTGACAACAACTTGGAGGCATGGATCAGGCGAGGATTTGAAGCAGCCATCGAGCAAGGCCTTATACGAGACCCAAGGGGGGGAACGACTGCGTCCCCCGGGGGAACCTGATCTTCCCCAATTTTCTGGATGACTGCAAAGCGACAAATCTCCCTGCAACCGCCTGCAAGGAGATCATGATGACCGAGACTTTCCTTTCCGACCGTCAAGTCGCCGCGCGCTACGGTGTCCACCACCTGACCCCGCGCCGCTGGGTGCGCGAAGACCCCACCTTTCCCCGCCCGGTGAAACTCTCACCTGGCTGCACCCGCTGGAAACTCTCCGAGATCGAGGCTTGGGAGGCCTTGAAGGCGCGACGCGGCGCGGCGCGATAGGCCCCGCCGATGGCCGCCGTCCGAAAAGGCGCGAAGAACGTGCGCCGCCCCAGTGCCCGCAGCATTCGCGCCGCCCGCACCTACACGATAGAGGAAGCCGCGCAGGCGCTGGGCCTGTCCCTTGGGACGATCCGCCTTTGGACAAAGGCAGGCCTGCCCATCATGAAGGCCCAGCGCCCCTATCTGATCCTGGGCGAGTCCCTGAAGACATTTCTGAAGGATCGGTCCAAAGGCCGGAAGACCACGCTTGGACACAACCAACTCTATTGCCTCACCTGCAAACAGGCGCGCATTCCCATGGGTCTGATGGTCGATTGCATCCCCCAAACCACCACAACGGCCCGCCTTGTGGGCCTGTGCGAGACCTGTGGCGGCACCTGCAACCGGATGATCAGCCGCGCGAAGGTCGGACATTTCCGCGAAATCTTCGAGTTGGCCGAGAGAGGCGGGAAGACAGCCTAAGCGAGACGTCGAACCCCCTCTGAAATCGTCACTTCGAAAGGGCAGCAAGATGGCAAGGAAATGCGTTGAGGAAAACGAGCGGATCAAGCGCCGCTATCTGCAGTTCCTGCGCGAGGCAAAGCGCAGCGATCAGGCGACGGTGGACAAGGCCGCCGACGCCATACTGCGCTTTGAACGCAGCACCGGTTTCAAGCCCTTCAGGCAGTTCCACATCGAACAGGCAGTGAAGTTCAAGGCCCAGCTTTCCGGGCTGACGAGCGAACAGACCGGCAAGCCACTGGCCAAGGCAACCGTTGACGGCACCCTGCGCGCGGTCAAGGCCTTTGTCCTGTGGCTGGCCGGGCAGCAGGGCTATCGCGCCCGGATCAGCTATGCCGATGCCGAATACTTCAATCTGAATGCCAAGGACGCTCGGATTGCCCATGCCGGGCGGGACACGCCCTGCCCCACGCTGGAACAATGCCGCCACGCCTTCGCCCAGATGCCCGCCGCCACCCCCCTGCAGCGCCGCAACAAGGCGCTGTTCGCCTTCCTTCTGCTGACGGGCGCGCGCGACGGGGCAGTCGCGTCCTTGCGCCTAAAGCACATCGACCTTGTGCAGGGCTGCGTCTATCAGGACGCCCGCGACGTGAAGACCAAGTTCGCAAAGACCTTCACCACCACGTTCTTTCCCGTCGATGGCGCCTATCTGCAAAGCTTCCACGACTGGGTGACCTTCCTGCGGACCGATCAGTTGTTCGGCCCCGGCGACGCGCTGTTTCCCAAGCCGCTGATGGGCCAGCGTGACGGCGGGTTTGCCTGCCTTGGTCTGTCACGCGACACCTACGGCAATGCGGGGAAGATTCGCGAGGTGATCAAGGCCGCCTTCACCGACGCGGGCCTGCCGCCCTTTGGCCCGCACAGCTTCCGCAAAACGCTGGGCATGCTGGCAAACGACGTCTGCAAGACTCCCGAGCAGTTCAAGGCCTGGTCGCTCAACCTTGGCCACGACAGCATCGCCACCACCCTCAGCGCCTATTGCCCGGTGTCCCCGGCGCGGCAGGCTGAACTCATCCGGGGAATGAACTGATCGGTATGGCCCTTCCTTCGCAACTCCCTGTTGCATAAGCTTTGCCCATATCAGGGGGCATTGCATGTCGATCATCGCCGACTTCATTTCCAGGGTTCAGGACGCTTACAAGACCGGCATTGCCCGCGAACATGCCTACCGGCCTGCGCTGCATGACCTTCTCAAGGCGCTGGGCGACGACCTTACCCCTGTCAATGACGCGGCCAGGTCCGAAGTCGGGGCGCCGGACTTCATCGTCCTGAAGGGTGAAATTCCTATCGGTCACCTTGAAGCCAAAGACATCAACCTGGACATCCGGGCGCTGAAGGATGCGAACAAAAAGCAGCAGGATCGCTACAAGGCGGGCCTTGCCAACCTGATCTACACCAACTGCCTGGACTGGGACTTCTACCGCGACGGCCAACGCGTCGCGTCTGTTACTATCGGCGATTTTCTTATGGGCATTCAGCCCCGCCCGGCCGACTACGACACACTGGAAAACCTTCTGCGCGATTTCGTCGCCCAGCGCCCGCAGTCCATCACCACACCCCGCGACCTGGCCGAACGGATGGCGGGCAAGGCGGTCCTGATCAAGGACGTCCTGTTTCAGACCCTGCGCATCGACAAGGACCTGCAGACCGACCTTGCGGGCCAGTTCAAGGCGTTCAAGGAACACCTGATCCACGATATCACCCCGGAAGACTTCGCCGATATCTATGCCGAGACCATTGCCTACGGCATGTTCGCCGCCCGCCTGCACGACACGTCGCTGGGCACCTTCAACCGCTTTGAGGCGCTTGAATTGCTGCCGAAGTCCAACCCCTTCCTGCGCGAGTTGTTCGGCTATATCGCAGGCACCACGTTGGACGACCGCATTGCCTGGGTGATCGACGACTTGGCCCGCGTCTTTCAGGCCGCCAACGTCAAGAAGCTGATGGAGGCGTTCGGCAAGCTGACTAGCCAGCAAGACCCCTTCCTGCACTTCTATGAAACCTTCCTCGCCGCCTATAACCCCGCCAAGCGCAAGGCGCGCGGGGTCTGGTACACGCCGGAACCCGTGGTCAACTTCATCGTCCGCGCCGTGGATGAGGTGCTGCAGACCGAATTCGGCCTGCCCGATGGTCTGGCCGATACCTCAAAGGTCACCATCGACTGGGACACCGGCCAGACCGATCCCAAGGGCAAGCCGGTGACCATCAAGAAAGAGGTCCACCGCGTCCAGATACTCGACCCCGCCACCGGCACCGGCACCTTCCTGGCCGAGGTGATCAAGCAGATCGCCCCGAAGGTGAAGGACGTGGCCGAAGGCATGTGGTCGCCCTACATCGAACAGGACCTGATCCCCCGCCTGCATGGGTTCGAGCTTCTGATGGCCTCCTACGCCATGTGCCACATGAAGCTGGACATGATCCTGACAGAGCTTGGCTACAAGCCCACCGGCACCCCGCCGCGCCTTGGCGTTTACCTGACCAACAGCCTTGAGGAAGGTGAGCGTGACGTCCGCGACCTGTTCATGGCGCAATGGCTGACGCGTGAGGCGCGCGAGGCCAACACGATCAAGCGCCAGACGCCGATCATGTGCGTCATTGGGAACCCGCCGTATTCGGGCGTTAGTTCAAACAACGGCCCTTGGGCAACAGACCTTATCGCGCCCTACAAGAAGGAACCCGGTGGAAAGCTCAAACTGAAAGAGCGCAACCCGAAATGGATCAACGACGACTACGTCAAGTTCATTCGATATGCCGAACATCTGATCCAGAGGACAGGCGAGGGTGTTCTCGGATACATTACAAACCATGGCTACATAGACAGCCCCACCTTTAGAGGAATGAGGTGGCACCTCATGCAGACGTTTGACTCGATTTATATCATCGATCTGCATGGGAACTCCAAGAAGAAGGAGGTTTCACCCGACGGCTCAAGCGACGCGAACGTCTTTGATATTATGCAAGGCGTTGCAGTCATTGTGGGGGTAAAGAGGAAGGCAGGAAAGGGCGGAAAACCTAGAACCGAACCCGGAAAGGTCCTGCATTCCGAACTTTGGGGTGGGCGCAAGGCCAAATATGCGGCGTTGGAAGAACATTCTCTAGGCAGCATAAAGTGGCGCGAACTGGACCCTGACCCGAAGTATCAGATGTTCTACCCAATCAATCGGAATCTTCTCGCCGTTTACGACGACGGTTTTGATTTGTGCAAGTTCATGCCCATGAATCAAATCGGTTTCCAATCACATCGGGATGACTTTGCGGTGGCATTCGGCAAGGATGAAATCGAGGCCAGACTCAGGGACCTGATGGATGAAAAGCTATCCGACGATTTTCTACGGCAGCGTTATGGCCTCGAAGACAACAGAGACTGGCAGCTTGCAGATCAGAGACGCAGAACCAGACAAGAAAGCGGTCTAGAGGAGCGAATCGTTCCTTGTGACTACAGGCCATTTGACCGCCGTTTCTGCATGCTAGATGAGGCGATGATGGATTACCCCCGCTGGGGTTTGCTTCGCAACAGTCTTCTTTCCGACAGTTTTGGCTTGAACTTCGTGAGGCAGACCAAGAGCGTTTCATGGCAGTGAGCTGCTGCCGGTTTCGTGGACAGCAGGTTAAGCTAGCATAGCGCGGGCCTCGAACTCCATGGGGCTGAGGTAGCCGAGTTTCGAATGCCGTCTGCGCGGGTTGTAGAAGCGCTCGATGTAG